>Ga0197142_1002591_pt1 | contig 15714 bp, 11 predicted proteins | sample GBS60_MetaG_FD_148614 | JGI IMG/M metagenome (GOLD analysis project Ga0197142, IMG submission 148614) | Sediment microbial communities from Great Boiling Springs, Gerlach, Nevada, United States - GBS 60_MetaG | ecosystem: Environmental > Aquatic > Thermal springs > Hot (42-90C) > Sediment...
TAAACTGCCCGAAGAATCATTTGCGCGCCGGCGCGCATGCCGGCAACGGCATTGCCTTCCAGCGCGCCCAGCACCAGGCCGGAGAGCAAGAACACCACTGCGAGCTCGATCCACAACCGCGGCCGCCTGAACCGGCGCAAGCGACCGCCATAGCGCCATACCGCCAGCCCCGTCACCAGGGCGATCGCCGGCGCGCTCACCGCCGGCGGCTGGACCGAGATCCAGTACAGACCCGCCGGCAACGCCCCCACCGCCAACCCCAAAGCGAACAGCGATGCCTGCGGCGGACGACCCGCCTCGGCCCGTGGCCGTCCCGGTGCGGCCGCCGGCAGCTCCGCGGGTGGCCTGTAAGAGCCGGGGCGAAATCCCTTCCCCAGCCGCCAGCCGGCCAGGCCGGCCGAGGCGCCCAGCACGCCCTGAACCGCCAGCAACAACAGGAGCGGACCTGCCGGATCCAGGCTTTCCCATCCCGTGACGCGCGCCGCGTGGCGCACCAAGCCCTCGTACAGCCGCACGATATCGGCGCCGTAGACGATCACCAGCGACACAATCTTCTGCACCAGCGTCAGACTCACCGCGGCAGCGCCGCCCACGGCGCACCCGAGCGCCCCGGCGCCGAACACGCTGATCGCCGCTTGCACGAACAGTCCTTCCGCAAAAATGCCGATCATCGGGTTCAGGATCACCGCGCTGGGGGAGACCGACTTCATCAGGGCGCAGATCAACGCCGCGCGCCAGACCAGCCCGCGGTCCCGCCAAACCTGCACGCCCGCGCACATCAGCAGCACGCCCAACGACGCCAACAGCGTCCCCGTAAACGGCACGCGAAGATTGTGGAGGAAACTTCCGACCACGATCTCGAACGCCGCCCAAAGGCTGCCCAGCGCCGCCGCGCGCCGCCAGACCCTGCTCGCCGCCGGCAACCGGCCCTCAGAAACGATAACGGAGGTTGACGTAGCCATGACGTCCAGGCTCGGGATATCCTTCTAGCAGCCAGTAATTGCGGTCGAACAGGTTGCCGACCCCGACTTGAATCTCCAGGCCTCGCCCCAGGCTCACCACCGTCCCCGCGCCTGCCACCAAAATGCGCTCGCCGAACCACAGGCGACCGGCATCGTTGCGATTGATGCGCCCGGACTCGAAGTACCAGTCCGCAAAAACCAGCACCCGGTGCGTCACCCGCCCGCTCTGCATCGCGTACACCCGATGGCGCGGCGCGCCCAGCGGCGGCCAGTCCGGATCGCTGAGGTTCTTGCGGCTCAGATAGGTGTAGTTGGCCGTCACGTCGAGACGCGAGACCGGACTGCTGCGCACGCTCAGCTCGGCGCCCAGGTGGCGCGTCCGGCCCAGGTTACGCAACTGGAAAACGTTGGGCTGAACGAAAAACCGGTCTACCGTACCCTCCAGCCAACTCGCGAACAAGGCCGCCTCGACCAGGCTGCGCCGGCCCAGCAGTTGCGAGTAACCCGCTTCCCAGTTACTGGCTTTCTCCTCGCGCAGGAAAGGATTGGGGATGCTCGTGCCCAGCCGGTACGAGTAACGGTCTTTCAGCGTCGGCAGGCGGGTCTTGCGTGCGAAAGTAAATCGCAGACGTCCGGATTCGGAGATTCCCTCCCACAACCCGGCCTGAAAGTTCCACGCCGCCAGGTCCGACCGGGGAAACGGCAGGATCCTGCCCTCGCGCAGATCGTCGGCCCGCCGGTTGTCCAGCCGGTCGGCGCTCAGGCCCAGTATCAGATTGGTGCGCGGGCCGATGCGGATGGTGTCTTCCAGGCCCAGCGACAGCGACAGATCGCGAAAGCTGCGCCCGATCTGGCCGACGTTGAACTCGTGGTGGCGATCGTCCTTGACATAGAGCGAGGCCTTGAGCGTCTGGCGGGCGGCCCAGCCGCTGCCCAGCTCGAGGATAGCCCCGTTGGTGGCGTCGTCATAGACGCTGGTGAAGGACGCGGGACGCAACTGCGTGGCGTAACGTGCGTCGTCAAAAGACTTGACGACGTTCTGGAACTGATCGCGAAAAAGCCGCGCGCGCAAGTAAGTCCGGCTGCCGAAGTTACGCGAGGCGATGAAGTAATAACTTTGTTTGTCCCACTGCGGCCACTGCCAGTAACGAACGCGAACCGAAGGATCCGGGCCGGCGTACGGCGGCTGGCCTTTTTCCGCCGCCTGGTTGGCGTAAGTGAACGAATATTGCTGCCCCTCTGCGGGCGTCCAGGCGAAGCGCACGCGCGCCAGCGAGTCGGTCCGATAGGCGTTGACGCGGCGGCCCGGCGGTTGCGTGGCGGCGCCGCCAAACTGGCGCGAAAGCGGAAACGAATCGCTGGAGAGCCACGAAAAACTGCCCTGCGCCCAGAAGCGCGAGCGGCGCAAGCCGGCGTTGGCGAACGAATGAACCTGCTCGCCTGAGCCGTAACCGGCGCTCAGCTCGCCGTACCAGCGTTCCAGCGGCTCCTTGGAAATCAGGTTGATGGCCCCGCCGATGGCGTTGGGCCCATACAGCGGCGACGTGAAACCCTTGGCGATCTCGATCTGGCTGACGCCGGCCGTCAGGAACCGCTCCAGGTCCACGTAGCCGTCGTAAGGCACGTAAACCGGGATGCCGTCCACGTACAGCGGGATCTGGCGAATGTCGAAGCCGCGGACGGAAGCTCCCATCTCGTTGCGCTGCCCGATGCGGTCCAGATTGAGGCCCGCCGCCGGCAACAGCGCCGCGGCCAGCGTGAAGGCGTTGCGCAGCCGGTAGGCGTTCTCGTCCACTGTGGCTGCCGTCCCGAGCTGCGGCGCCTCGGCCGTGACGTGAACTTCGATGCGTCCCAACTGGAACGCGCTTCCGGGCCGGTTGCGCTCGTAAGCTTCCAGGGCGGCCCGCAGTTGCGTCAGGTAGGCCAGCAGAGACTCCCGATCCGCGGTCCCGGGCGGGGGCGGCGCCGGAAGTCCCGCCGTCTCGATCTCGCGCGCCAACAGACGAAGCTCGCGCGCCAGTTGCTCGGTGCGGGGGGCGTCGCCGGAAGAGGATCGCAACTCGGCGGAAAGCCATTGCAGCGTGGCCAGCCATTGAATGGCGTCCTGCGCGTCCCCTGCGGCGGCGGACCCGCAGGCCAGCCAGCAGGCGGCCATCAGGACCGCGGCCTTCATACGGCGCTGCTCCGCGCGTGCGCCTGCTCCGCCATGCGGCACTCGGCGTGGACCGCCCTCACCGCTTTCTCCAGCTCGTTGCGGCGCACCACGATCGCGATGGTCAACTCGCTGGATCCCTGTGAGATGGCAATAATATTGATCCGCTCGCGCGAGATGGCGGTGAAAATGCGGCCTGCCAGTCCGGGCGTACCTCGCATCCCTTCGCCCACCACCGCCAGCAGGCCCACTTCCTCGTCCACTTCGATCGGCTTGATGTAGCCGTGTTCGAGCTCCAGAAGCAGGGCATCCTCCAGAGCTTCCATAGCCGCTCCCAGCTCGCTCTCGCGCACGAGAAAACAGAACGATTGCCGGTACGAGGAGCTCGAAAGGGCCAGGACCTCCACGTTGGCCCGGCCGAGCGCTTCCAGAGCCCGGCCCATGATCTGGGCGCCGCTGATCACGCCGCTGGCGGGCTCGATCGAGATCAAGGCCACGTGGGGCAAGGAGGTCACCGCCCGGGCGCCGTTGGAAACCTGAATGCTCGGCACGATGCGCGTGCCGGGCTTCTCAGGCGCAAAGCTGTTCTTGCTCCAGACCGGGATCCGGCGCTCGATCAGCGGCGCCAGCGTGCGCGGGTGCAGCACCTTGGCCCCGTTATAGGCCAGCTCGGCCGCTTCGTTGTAGGTCACTTCATCGAGCACCGCAGCGTCGGGTACGATGCGCGGATCCGCCGTCATGATGCCGTCCACATCGGTCCAGATCCACAGCTCGGCCGCGTCCAGCACCGCGGCCAGAATCGAGGCGGAAAAATCCGATCCGCCGCGCCCCAGCGTAGTCGGCTTGCCGTCCACCGTAGCCCCGTTGAAGCCGGTGACGACGGGCAACACGCCCGCCTCCAGAAGCGGACGCAGTCGGGCCTGGGCGCGGGCGCGCGTCGGCTGCATCAAGGGCGTGGCGTTGCCGAACACGGCGTCGGTCACGATCACCTCGGCGCCGTTGACCGCCTCGGCGCGCACCCCGTGCGCGTTCAAATAGGCGCTCACCAGCAGGACTGCGAGGCGCTCGCCGACCGAGACGGCCTCGTCCACCGAACGCGGCGGGCGTTCGCCCAGCATCAGGATGCCCATGGCAATCCGCTGGAATTCGTTGAGAATTTGCCCGATCGCTTCCTCGACCGCAGCCCGTTCCCGTTCCGGCAACAACTCCCGGCAGGCGCTCAGGTGTCGCTCTTCCAGACGCCGGAGGTTGGCGCGAACGCCGTCCTCCTCGCCAATCTCTGCCCGCCGCAGCGTCTCCAACAACAGGTCCGTCACCTTGGCCATAGCCGAAATCACGGCCACCACGGGCCGTCGCCGGCTCTCCTCGCTCAGGATGCGACAGGCGACCCGAATGCGCTCGGCGGATCCGACACTGGTGCCGCCGAATTTCATCACCACCAGGTCCTTCACTCTCGGAGTCTCCTGCTGAAGAAGCGGAGCGCAATCATGCGCCCCGCGCCTGGGTTTTTTCTATGTTAGCATTCGACCGGCGCGCGACCATGGACGGTTGCCCCGGCGTGCATCGAAGCCTTTTATCCGTTGGGCGCCCGATCACCGTCACCCAACGCCTGCCCGTTGCTCACACGCTCGCGCACCAGCTTGAGGACGGCCTCTTCCACCTCCTCGATGCCGAGCCGGGTGGTGTCCAGGTACACCGCATCCGGCGCCTGCACCAAGGGCGACTCAGCCCGGTTGCGATCCCGGCGGTCCCGCTCCTCCAGCTCGGCGGCGACCTGCGCGGCATCCGCCGACTGGCCGCGCTCCCGCAATTCTCGCAGACGCCGTTCGGCGCGCACCTGGGGCGCAGCGTCCAGAAAGATTTTCACGTCCGCGTCCGGGAATACCACGGTTCCGATGTCGCGCCCCTCCATCACCACGCTGGTCTCGCGACCGATGCGCCGTTGTTCGGCGACCATGGCCCGGCGAACCCCGCCGTAGACGGAAATCCTCGAGGCGGCCGAGGCGACCTCGGGCGTGCGGATCGCTTCCGTGACGTCCTCGCCATTGAGGAAAACGCGCCCGCTGCCCGGCGCGAATTCGATCCGCGCGGCCGCCGCCAGTTGCTCCAGGCGGTGCATGTCCTCCAGATCCACACCCGCGCGCAAGGCCCACAGACCTACGGCGCGGTACATCGCGCCGGTGTCAATGTAGACGAAACCAAGGCGCGACGCCACGCGGCGCGCGATGGTGCTTTTACCGGCCCCGGCCGGGCCGTCAATCGCGATCACGATGCGACGCGGCATCGGAAGGTTCCATGATAACAGGCGTCGCGATCCCGAACCGGAAAGTTAGAATGAGATCAGAGACGCCACTTATGATGCGTGCATGGCTGGGCGGACTGATCCTGGCTGTTGGGCTGTTTGGTCAATACACCGGCCCCAGGCCGCCGAAGGCCGACTTGCCTTACCTGGTGCACGCGGATAACCTGATCCCCACCGAAGTCAATGAAGCGCGGGAAGAAGCGCGTGGAAAGCAGACCACTTACATCGTTCCGGGCGCCGGCTCGTCCGCGCGAACCCCTGTTGCCGAACCCATCTTCCTGTTCCTTTCCGATAAGATCGCCCCGGAGTCTCTGGAACTGTACCGGCTGGAAGTCAAAGGCGGCAATCGCCAGATCGTTTTCCCCGAGCGCGTCAAGGACCGCCCGCGGCCCCTGCGTCTGCTGGTTCAGCGGCTGGATGAGAAACTCTACAAACTGGAGGTCAGCGAGCGTTTTGGCCTCGAAAACGGCCCTTACGCCATCACGCCCAAGGGTTCCAACCAGGTTTTCTGCTTCGACGTGTACTGAGTGGCCCCGCACGCCCGCCGGCATAACGGCGGCCGTCGAGTCTGCGACGTCGCTTGAAGGGGCTTTAGAATTGGGAGAAACATGTGTCGCCTGAGCATTGCGCTGCCGGCAATCTGTCTTCTGGCGGCCGGCCTGCAACTCGAGCAAGCCAGGAATCGCCAGGATCGCGCGGCGCTCGAGCAGATCTTCGCGCAAAGGGCGGCCCAGGCCGAAAAGAACCCCGATGACGCGGTCGCCCAGGCGCAACTGGCCGAAGCCGCCCTGTACCTGGCCGAGGTCGCGCTCGAACTGCAAGACCGTGACCGGGCGCGCTCGGCCGCCGAGGCGGGGGTCCGGGCGGCGCAGCGGGCCGTCGCCCTCCAGCCGAACGTAGCCGAACACCACCGGCTGCTCGGCGCCCTTTGCGGCCAGGTCATTCCGGGGAACGTGCTGCTGGCCGTGCGCTACGGCAAGTGCGCCGCCGAATCCATCCAGCGCGCCCTGGAGCTGGATCCCGGCTCCTGGCGCGCCTGGCTGAGCCGCGGCGTGGGCCACTATTACTTGCCGCCCGCTTTCGGCGGCGGCGCGGAGGCCGCCGTCGCCGATTTCCGCAAGGCCATCGAGCTGAATCCTCGCGCCGCGGATGCCTGGCTTTGGCTGGGCATCGCTCTGCGCAAAATGCAGCGCAACGCCGAAGCCCGCCAGGCGATTCTGAAATCCCTTGAGCTCAATCCCGAGCGTGTCTGGGCCCGCCGGCAACTGGAGAAGACGCCTGCCCAATGAACATCACGCGGACCCGCATTCCGGTTCCCGTCGCTGTCGTCGGATTGACATTATTGAGTTATTTTGTTTTTCCCGGCCGCACCTGGCTTCAGGCCGACACGCAGATTTACGTCCCCATTCTGGAGCGGCTCTGGGACCCTGCGGTCCTCGCCCTTGACCCGGTGGCCCAACGCCCGCACGTCGCCTTCACCATTTACGACGAGGTGGCCCTGGGCTTGCGCCGCCTGACCGGCTTGCCCTTCCATGCCATCCTGACCGCCCAGCAGTTGCTGTTCCGCGCGCTGGGCATTTTCGGCGTCTATCTGATCGGCACGGCCTTGGGGCTCTCGCTGCGCGGAGCGCTGCTGACGGCGGCCACGTTCTCGTTGGGCGCCACCGTCGTCGGACCATCCGTGCTCACGCTGGAATACGAACCCGTTCCCAGGGGATTCGCCGGCCCGCTGGTCTTGTTGGCGCTCGGATTGGCCGGGCATGGCCGCGATCTGGGCGCGGGAATAGCCGCCACGCTCGCCTTCCTCTATCACCCGCCCACGGCGGCGGCGTTCTGGGCCGTCTACTTCGTACTCGCCCTGTGGCCCTCGCCGCCCGCGGTGATGACGCGACGCATTGCCGGTCTGCTGCCGCTGGCCCTGGGCGCTGCCCTGCTGCTCTTGCTGTCCCGCCTGCAACCCGGCATCAGCGAACCCCAGATGCTGTTCGACCGGCTCGATCCGGAGCTGGAACGCCTGCAACGCTGGCGGGCCTCGTACAACTGGATCAGCCTCTGGGACGCGGCCTGGCTTCGCCAGCACGTCTTGCTGTGGCTGGTTTCACTGGCTGCCTTTTGGCGAGTCCGCCGCGCAGGCGCTTTCCGAACCCGCGGACCCGGCGCCTGGCCCGTCATTGACCTGGAATTCTTTCTGCTTGGCTTGCCCCTGGCGGGCTTGCTGTGCGTTCCTTTGAGCTATTGGCTACTGGACCACATGAAATGGGCCGTGATCGCGCAGCTCCAGCCGGCACGCAACCTCATGTACCTGATGGCGCTGTCCGCCCTGCTGGCCGTGGCCGCGGCCGCCAAAGCCGGGGAGCAAAAACGCTGGTGGGAAAGCGTGCTCTGGCTGGTCGTGGTCTATGCGATTCCCGCCCACATGCGATTGCTTCAATTCAGCGCCACCGCTTTCAGCACGCCGCTGGCGCGCCAGCGCGTGGCCGTGGTGCTCGGCCTCGCCGCCTTCGCGGCCCTGGCGCTCAATGCCCGGATCCGCGGCGCGGTGGCCGGGGCCCTGACGGCGGCCGCCGCGGTCGCGCCTTTCTTCGTCATCCCCCAACTGGGCAACGTCCAGAACTACCCTCGCCTCCACCACAAGGAACTGGACGAGCTGGCGGCCTGGGCGCGAGCGAACACGGCTTCCTCGTCGGTCTTCCTCTTTCCGGACGCCGGGCGCGAGCTTTTTCCCGGGATCTTTCGCGCCAAGGCGTTGCGCGCCGTCTACGTGGACTGGAAAGGTGGCGGCCAGGTGAACTTCCTGCGCGGATTTGCACGTCAATGGCAGGAGCGTTGGCAGCGAACCATGGAGGGTGGCTTCCGCCCCGCGCGGCTGCCTGTGTACGAAGCTTGCGGCGCAGACTATCTCGTGGTGCGACGTCCGCGCAGCCTTCCGGGCCGCACCCCCGCGTACCAGAACGAGCGATACGTGGTGTACGCGCTCAGATCGCGGCCAGAAACTCCTCCACCTCCTGGCGCGACGGCACGGAAGCCTGCGCGCCCAGGCGCGTAACCGAGACAGCAGCCGCGGCGTTCGCGAAGCGCAAGGCCTCCTCGATCGGCTTGCCCTCGGCCAGCGCCACGGCGAGCGCCGCGTTGAAGGTGTCGCCCGCGGCCGTGGAATCGCGCACCGCCACGCGGAAGGCGGGCTGGTGGATCTGCCGCGCGCCGTCATCGTAGAAGCAACCCTGGTCGCCCAGCTTCAGCACCACGCAACGGGCTCCCATCCGGCGCAAGGCGCCCGCCAGTTCGGGCGCTTCGGAAGCCTGCACGCGCCCCGGCGGGCGGCCCAGCAGGATCAGCGCCTCGCTTTCGTTCGGGGTCAGAACGTCCGCCAGACCGAGCATCTCGCCCGTCAACGCCTGGGCCGGCGCGGGATCCAGCACGGTCGAGGCGCCCTCCTGGCGGGCGATCCGCAAGCCGGCCTCGACCGCGCCGAGCGGCGTCTCCAGTTGGAACAGGGCGAAACGGGCGCCGCGGAAACTGCGTCGGAACCCTTCCATCTCATCCGCGATCAGGGCGTGATTGGCGCCGGGCGCCACCACGATCGAGTTCTGACCGTCCTGGTCCACCCAGATCAAGGCCACGCCGGTGGCATGGGACCGCGTGGCGTGAACCGCGGAAACGTCCACGCCGGCTGCGGCCAGCCCGGCCTTGAGGTGATCGCCGAACCAGTCGTAGCCCACGCGACCCACCATGCGCACGGCCAGCCCGGTCGGGGCCAGGCGGGCGGCCGCATAGGCCTGGTTGGCGCCCTTGCCGCCGGGGATCATCTGAAAATCGCGGCCCAGGGCGGTCTCCCCGGGCGCAGGCAGCCTGGCGACCGTAACCACGAAATCCATGTTCAGGCTGCCGACCACCACCAGCGCGGACGTCATCGGGAAAGATCAATGCCGAATTTCTTCAGTTCTTCGGCGTAATAGCGGCGATGCAGCAGTTCCCATTCCTCGCTGCCCTCGGGGATTTCGCGCTTTTGGGAACGAATTTTCTGGCGCGCGGCGCGGTCCACTTTCTCCTCCAGCGCGAGCAAGTCCCTCATGGCGTGGACCATTTCCAGGCGGATCTCGTTCTGATCTATCTTCATCCGTGCATGGCGCGCCCGGCGCAAGGCGGTCATCAGTTTGTGCGAAATGTCAATGATTTTGTCGCGGGAAAGCTTCATCTGATCGCCCGTGTCGCGGCCCGAAGCGCGCACCACCTTGCGCTCGGCGATGAGCTGGTTCTTGATGCGCCGGAACATTTCCTGGTAGCTGACGCCCTCGCGCCGCATGTAATCGGCGTACTGGCTCAGGATCTCGCGCACCTCTTCGTTCAGGCGATCCTCGACTTCCAGCTCTTCGATGATCACGCCCGCGATCAGATCGGCCAGGGCTTGCGGTTCGGTGGTTTCGATCATGCGCGGCGTCAGCCGCCGGACCATCTGCCTGGCCAAATAGTGGATGAATTCCCGCGGGAGCAGCATCAGTGTCCGGTTACCGGCATCAAGTTAGTGTACAACAGCGGCGCGAGGCCGAGATGGGGGAGCGGCGACAGGCATAAGATGGGGAGATAGCCGTGCCCCGTTTCAGCAAGCACGAGCTCATTTTGTTGTGCTTGTTTGCCGTGCTGGCCGCAGCCGGTCCGGTGCGCCGTCCCGCGGTCATCCTGTTGCTGGGCGCGCTGGCGCTGCTGCAAGTCCTCGAACCCCTCATCCCGTTCGCCGGCCGGCCGGCGGGCAGCGTGACAGTCAACCTGCTGAAGCTCGGCCTGGGTTACGGCATCCTGGGCCTCACGGGAGGGATCAACAGCAGCTACTACTGGATCTTGCTGGCGCCCGTGATCTCGGCCGGCATGGTGCTGGGCGTGCCGGGAACCGCTGTCTTCACAGGCCTGGCCTGCGGGGCCTATCTCTCCACGTTGCTCTGGATTGACTGGACCAGATACGAGCTGCCCCCCGACCAGATCCCGGAAATCGTGCTGCGGGTGACCGTGCTGGCGCTGATCGGTTTCCTGGCGGAACGGCTGGCCGAGGTCAACCCCGCGGCGCGCCGGGCGCAGGCGGTCGCCGCCCAACTGGCCGAAGCCAACCGCAACTTGCAGGAGGCGGAGGCCGCCGTCCGCCGCTCGGAACGACTGGCCGCGTTGGGGCAACTTTCCGCCGGCCTGGCGCACGAGTTGCGCAATCCCCTCGGCACCATTCGCGCTTCCGCCGAAATGCTGGCCCGTCATATCCCCACGGACAACCCGGTGGCCGCCGAACTGGTGGGGTTCATCCAGAGCGAAGTGGACCGCACCAACAACCTGGTCACCCGCTTTCTGGAATTCGCGCGCCCGCTGGAGCTCAAACCGGCGCGCGCCGAGCTGAGCGAGGTCATTGATCGCGCGGTGGCCCAGTTGCAACGACACTCGCCCCCCTTCGACGTGGCCGTTTACAAGAATTACGCCCCCGACCTGCCGCCCTTCGAATTCGATCCCGACTTGATGGAGCGGGTGGTCTATAACCTGCTGCTCAACGCGGCCCAGGCCAGCCCGCCGGGCGCCGCGATTACGGTCAAGACCCGCGCGCTGGCGGGCAACGCCGAAATCGCCGTGATTGACCGGGGCCAGGGCATCCCGCCCGATCGCCAGGAGATGATCTTCAATCCGTTCGTCACCACCAAGCCGGACGGTGTCGGCCTGGGCCTGGCCATCGTTTCCAAGATCGTGGACCTGCACGGCGGTACAATAACGGTGGAAAGCGAGCCCGGAAAGGGAAGCGTGTTCCGCATCTACCTGCCTCTCGGACGCCGCGCCGCCCCATGAAGACGCGCATCCTCATCATCGAAGACGAGGAAAAGCTGCGGCGCGTGTTGGAGCTGCACTTGCGTTCGGCGGGTTATGAAGTGGAAACGGCCGGCACGGCCGAGCAGGGCTGGAAGCTGGCCGACCGCGCCGATTTGATCATCACCGATCTGCGCCTGCCCGATTTTGACGGTCTGGAATTGCTGGCGCGCCTGCGTCGCCAGAACACGCGCACGCCGGTCATTGTCATCACCGCCTACGGCTCGGTGGAAACCGCCGTGGAAGCGATGCGCCGCGGCGCGGACGATTTCGTGCTGAAGCCGTTTTCCCTCGACCACCTCACCACGGTCATCGAGAAGGCCTTGCAGCGCCGCGCGCTCGAGGACGAAAACCTGCGCCTGCGCGAGGAACTCGGCCGCCGCTACGATTTTCGCAACATCATCGGCCGCAGTCCCGCCATGCAGGAGATCTTCGCCACCATCCAGCGCGTCGCGCCCACGCGCGCCACGGTGCTGCTGTGCGGCGAAAGCGGAACGGGCAAGGACCTCATCGCACGGGCCATTCATTACCATTCCCCGCGCCGCGACCGACCCTTCGTGAAAATCAATTGCTCGGCCCTCCCCGAAAATCTCATGGAGGCCGAGTTGTTCGGTTTCGAAAAGGGCGCCTTCACCGGCGCGGTGAGCGCCAAGCCCGGCAAGTTCGAATTGGCCGACACCGGCACGGTGTTCCTGGACGAAATCGGCGATGTGCCCCCTTCGGTCCAGGTCAAGCTCCTGCGCGTGCTCCAGGAGCGCGAATTCGAACGCCTGGGCAGCAACAAGACGCGCCAGATTGACGTCCGCGTCATCGCCGCCACCAACCAGGACCTGCGCGCGGCCCTGGAACAGGGCACGTTTCGCGAAGACCTGTATTACCGGCTGAACGTGGTGCCCCTCAACTTGCCGCCTCTGCGCGAGCGCCGGGAAGACATCCCGTTCCTGGCCGAACACTTCGTGCGCAAGCTGGCCCCCATGCTCGGCAGCCGGGTCGAAGGCATCACCGAGGCCGCCATCCGGAAGCTGATGGCGTATCACTGGCCGGGCAACGTGCGCGAGCTGGAAAACGTTATCGAGCGCAGCATCGTGCTGGCCGGCGGCAGCGTGCTGGATGCCGACGACATCAAGCTGGACACGGCGCCCCGCGCCCGCCCGCCCGCCGAAGGCTTCTTCCTGCCGGAGGGCATGACCCTGGAAGAGTTCGAACAGGCCGTCATCCGGGAAGCCCTCCGCCGCGCCGGCGGGAACAAGAGTCAGGCCGCCCGCATGTTGGGCCTGACGCGGAACGCCTTGCGGTACCGCTTGTCGCAAATGGGATTGGACGGTTGACGGGCGCAACGCGCCCCCCGCGGTGGCGCCGCCCGGTGCACTCAAAAAGGTTAAACTTCTTTAGCCAAACGTCCCTGTCTTGTGGTACTTTAAAGAACGGGCGCTCTGGGAACGCCATGAGCCGATTCGGCGTGCGGGGGCTGAATTCGCGGCCACACCCAGACCGTGAAAGGACGGTGCTTTCGCATGAAGAACCACCCGGGCCAGGGAATGCCGCTACAACCCCCAGACCGCACGTTTGACAGCTTGCTCCCGGGCACGAGCCTGGCTGCCGTACTCGACGCCATGGTGGATGGCGTCCTGCTCTTCGACGCCGCGGGCAAACTCGCCTTGGCCAACTCCGCGGCGCGGCGGATGCTCCCCATCGAAGAACCGGCGCCTCCTTTGCCAGACTGGCCGGAGCGTTACGGCATCTTCCGCCAGGACACTCGAACACCGATCGCCGCCGATCAGCTCCCGATCCGCCGAGCCCTGAAAGGCGAACCCGTTTTTGCGGAAGAAATCTTTGTTCGCAACGCGGTCGTGCCCGACGGCTTATGGCTTGCCGCCACCGCCACCTCCCTGCGGGATGAGGCCGGCCGGCAGTGGGGCGCCCTCCTGGTCCTGCACGACGTCACCGAGGCTCGCCGGGCCCAGCAGGCGCTGCTGCGCGAACGCGATTGGGCGTCCACCATCCTGGACACCGTCGGCAGTCTCGTCGTCGTCCTCGATCGCGAAGGCCGCATCATCAGCTTCAACCGCGCTTGCGAGAAGGCGACCGGCTACAGCTTCGAAGAAGTCATCGGGCGGCCTATTTGGGATCTGTTCATTCCGCCCGATGAGGTGGAACAGGTTCGGCGCGTCTTCGACCAGTTGTGCGCCAGCGTTGTGCCGAGTCAGCACGAAAACCACTGGCTGACGCGGACCGGACAGAAGCGCCTGATCGTGTGGTCGAACACCGTGCTGCGCGGTCCCGAAGACGCGGTCGAGTACGTCATCGGCACCGGCATTGACGTCACCGAGCGCAGGTCGCTCGAGGCCCAGCTCCGCCAGGCGCAGAAGATGGAAGCTGTAGGGCGGTTGGCCGGCGGCGTGGCCCACGACTTCAACAATCTGCTGACCGTGATCGCCGGCTACGCTCAAATGCTGCATGAAGGGCTGCCTGACGCCGACCCGCTGCGCGAGGCGGCAAGCGAGATCCTGAATGCCGCCGGGCGCGCTGCATCTTTGGCCGGCCGCCTCCTCATGTTCAGCCGCAAGCAGACGGGCAAACCGCGCTTGCTCGATCTGAACGAGCTCGTCAGCGGCATGGAGCGCCTGCTGCGCCGGGTGATCGGAGAAGACATCGAGCTGGTGACGGTTCTCAGCGCCGAGCTGCCCCGGATCTACGGCGATCCGGTGCAGCTCGAGCAAGTGCTCATGAACCTTGTGGTCAACGCCCGCGACGCCATGCCCGAAGGCGGTCGCATCGTGATCGAGACCGCCCGCATAGATATGGGCGACGAATATGTGCGGACTCATCTGGGCGCCAGGAAGGGACCGCATGTGTTGTTAGCGGTCAGCGACACCGGCTGCGGCATGGAGCCGGACGTCCTCCGCCAGGCCTTCGACCCCTTTTTCACCACCAAGGAATCCGGCACCGGTCTGGGGTTGAGCACCGTCTACGGGATCGTTCAACAACACAGGGGACAAATCTGGGCTTACTCGGAACCCGGCGTGGGAACGACGTTCAAGATTTACCTGCCCGTGGCCGAAGGCGACCCCGCCACGGCGAAAGCCCCGTCCGCCGAAGAGGCAGCCGCTCCGCAAGCGGGCGCCGGGGTCGTGCTCGTGGTCGAAGACGAGCCCGACCTGCGCAAGCTCATCACGAGCATCCTGGAGCAGGCCGGATACACGGTCCTCAGCGCCGGCGACCCAGAAGAAGCGCTGCGTCTGGCCGCTGCACAACCCGGGGCGCTGGACCTGCTGCTCACCGATGTCGTGTTGCCCCGCATGAGCGGGCGGCAATTGGCGGAGCGATTGCGCGAACGACAGCCCTCGCTCCGGGTCCTTTATATGTCCGGCTACGCCGACCGGGCCGTGGTCCACAACGGCATCCTGCACGAAGAAGCCACGTTCCTGGAAAAGCCCTTCACCAAGCATGCGCTGTTGGCCAAGGTTCGGGAGCTCCTGCGCGCCGGAGAGTGAGCCGCGCTCCAGTTGCTGGGGCAATCGGCTTTGACACCTCCATCATGAATGTGCTAATCCATCGGACGTGGCCCCCACCACAGGGGTAAGCGTTTACACCATCGGCGGGAGACGGGAACCATGTTCGGAGGTAGGAGTCCGCAAATTCGTATCTTCACGGCGACGGCCTGGATGGCGCTGGCCTTGGCCTTGCCGGCTCAAGACACCGGGCGCCTCAGCGGAACCGTAGTGGATCCCACAGGCAGCGCCGTACCGGGCGCCAAGGTGGAGTTGTACCTGGCGGGAGGCCAGTCTCCGGTACTATCCACCGTGACTACCACGGAAGGGCGGTTCAGCCTGATCGGCATTCGACCCGGAACTTACGACATCGGCATCGAAGCGGCCGGCTTCCGCAGACAAACTCTCCGCGCGATTGAAATCAATCCCGGCCGCGAAACCAGCCTGCCCGCCGTCACGCTCGAAATCGGCTCGGTGACCGAGGTGGTCGAAGTGACAGCCGCGGCGCCCGGCGTCCAGCTCGCCAACGCGGAGATCTCCACCACGGTTACCAACGAGCAAGTCCGCCGCTTGCCCTTGCTCAACCGCAGCCCGCTGGCGCTGATTCAGACCCAGGTGGGCGTGACGTTGGGACGCGGCAACACCGTCATCAACGGCCAGCGGACCTCTTACGCTAATGTCACCTTTGAAGGGGTTAATGCCCAGGACAACTTCATCCGCGCCAACGCCCTGGATTTTCTGCCCAACTTGCTGCTGCTCGATCAGGTGGCCGAAGTCACCATCGTGACCTCCAATGCGGGAGCGATGTTTCCGGGCGGGACCGCGCAGGTGAGCTTCGTCGTGCCCTCCGGCAGCAACAATTTCCGCGGTTCGCTTTACTGGTACAACCGCAACAACAAACTGGCCGCCAATACCTGGTTCAACAACCGCGACGGAATTCCCCGGCCCTTCCTGAATCAGAACCAGGCCGGCGGC
>Ga0197142_1002593_pt1 | contig 15710 bp, 12 predicted proteins | sample GBS60_MetaG_FD_148614 | JGI IMG/M metagenome (GOLD analysis project Ga0197142, IMG submission 148614) | Sediment microbial communities from Great Boiling Springs, Gerlach, Nevada, United States - GBS 60_MetaG | ecosystem: Environmental > Aquatic > Thermal springs > Hot (42-90C) > Sediment...
GGTCTTGGCGGGCGAACCCCACCAGGGTGAGGTTCATCTCCTGGGCGAGCTCCAGAGCGGCGCTGGTGGGAGCGCTTACCCCGGCCAGGACCGGGATGCCGGCCCGGACGCATTTCAGGGCCATCTCAAAGCTGATGCGGCCGGAAAGCAGGGCCACCAGCCGGGTAAGGTCCAGCCGCTTCAGGAGGGCCTGGCCGATGGCCTTGTCCATGGCATTGTGGCGGCCCACATCCTCGGCGCTGACAAAGGTGGCGCCGTCGGGGCTGGCCAATGCCACCCCATGGGTGCCGCCGGTGGCGTGAAAGAGGGGCTGGGCCTCGGGCAGGCGGGCCACCAGGGCGGCCAGGTCTGTCAGGGTCAGGCTCAGAGTGCTGCTGAGGCGAGGGACGGTCGCCTTGATCTCGCTCACCGCTTCCTTGGCGCACAGGCCGCAGGAACTGTAGGCCACCTCCAGGTGGCGGCGGCCGGCCCGGGCCCTGGCTTCCGGGGTGAGGATGACGTCCAGGACATTGGGCGGCAGGAGGGGATCGGTGGCGGTGCCGCAGAAATGCAGGGTGATGACCTCGGACAAGGAGCGGATGATGCCCTCGGTATAAAGGAAGCCCAGGGTGAGCTCCTTTTCCAGGCCTGGCAGGCGCATGAGCACCTGGAAGGGCTCCCCGGCCAGGCGGATCTCCAGGGGTTCTTCCACGATCACCACATCGGTGGTGAACTCCCGACGTCCCTGGCGCACCCGCCAAAGGGTGATCTCCCGGGTAGGGGCGCTCATGGGATGCAGAAGCTCCCGCCCGTGGGGGTGGCGGCTGCCTTTTCGGCAGGCGGCGGGGAGGGGCAGGGCGGGGCTGCCGTGCCCCAGCCCAGCTTGGTGCGCAGGATTTCAAAATAGCTGCGCCGGGGGGATTTCACCAGGCGCAGGTTGTGAGGCGCGGCCCGGATCTCCACCCGGTCGTACGGGCCCAGGGTCTGCCCCACCTGGCCGTCGATGGTGAGATAGGTGTCCCGCACCTTCTCCCCCAAAGTGACGGCCACGGTGACGCTTTCCGGCAGGATGATGGGCCGGTTGCTCAGGGTGAAGGGGCAGATGGGCAGAAGCAGGATCTCCCTTAAGGTGGGATAGACAATGGGGCCGCCGGCGGACAGGGTGTAGGCGGTGGAGCCCGTGGGGGTGGAGACGATGAGGCCGTCGGCCCGGTAGTTGGTGAGGTATTCCCCGTCGATCCAGGTGGTGAGCTCCACGATGCGGGCCAGGGCCCCCTTGTTTACCACCGCGTCGTTGACCACCACCTCCTCAAAGCAGGGCCGGCCCTCCCGGATGAGGGTGGCCTGGAGCATGAGGCGCTCCTCCACCTCGAACTGCCCGGCCAGCACCTGCTCCATGGCGGGATGGAGCTCCTCCAGGGCCACCTCGGTGAGGAAACCCAGGCCCCCCACGTTCACTCCCAGGATGGGGATGCCCAGGTGGCTGTAATGCCGGGCCACGCTGAGCAGGGTGCCGTCGCCGCCCATGACCACCAGGAGGTCGGTGCCGGGCGGCAGCGGCCGCACCGGGGGCCCCGGCTCATTTTCCGTCACCGAGGCCCGCACCCCCTGCCGGGCCAGCCAGTCCTTGAGGGCCAGGCCCGCCTCCCAGGCCGCGGCCTTATGCTGCTTGGTGAAGATGGCCACCTGCTCCACGTTTTCCCTCCTCGGGTTGACAAATATCATATCCTGCGGTAATTATCAAAGCTTGTCGGCCGGTGACGACCTCCCCGCCGTCTTTTTTGCCGGCGACTCCTCCTGCATTGTTGCCTGCCCGGCCCGCCGCCCCTGGGTGTGCCTGCCGTCCGGAAGGAGCCGCCTCTGGGGACACCGCCGCCGGACTCTTCAGCCAAAGGAGACGCCTCAACGTGGAACTGGCACGACGCATCCGGCAGATTCCGCCCTCCGCCACCCTGGCCCTCAACGCCAAGGCCAATCAGCTCCAGGCCCAGGGGGTGGATGTGGTGAACTTCGGCGTGGGCGAACCCGACTTCGAGACCCCGGAGCACATCAAGGAAGCGGCCATCCGGGCCATCCGGGACGGCTTCACCCGGTACACCCCGGTGGGAGGCATCCCCGAGCTCAAGGAGGCCATCATCCGCCGCTTCCAGGAAGACCTGGGCCTCACGTATGAGCCGGCCCAGATCATGGTCTCCTGCGGCGGCAAACACGCCCTCTACAACCTCTTCATGGTGCTGTTCGAGGCCGGAGACGAGGTGATTGTGCCGGCGCCGTATTGGGTCTCCTATCCACCCATGCTCCTGCTGGCGGAGGCCACCCCGGTCATTGTCCGCACCCGGGAAGAGAACGGCTTCCGCCTGACGCCCGAGGAACTTGAGGCGGTTCTCACCCCCCGGACCAAGGGTCTCATCCTGAACAGCCCCTCCAACCCCACCGGCTCGGTGTATTCCCGGGCGGAACTGGAGGCCCTGGCGGAGGTGGTGCTGAAGCACCGGCTCATCGTCATCTCCGATGATATCTATGACAAAATCCTCTTTGACGGGCAGAAATTCGCCAACCTGGCCATGGTGGATCCCCGGCTGAAGGAGCAGACCTTCGTGGTGAACGGGGTCTCCAAGACCTATGCCATGACCGGCTGGCGCATCGGCTATGCCGCGGGGCCGGCCCCGGCCATCGCCGCGGCCACCAACCTCCAGAGCCAGAGCACCTCCAACCCCACCTCCATCGCCCAGAAGGCGGCGGTGGCGGCTCTCACCGGGCCCCAGGAGTCGGTGGCGCAGATGGTGGCGGAGTTCGCCTGGCGCCGGGACGACATTCACCGGCGCCTGCTGGAGATCCCCGGGGTCACCAGCACCCGGCCCGGGGGCGCCTTCTACATCTTCCCCAATGTCAGCGCCTATTTCGACCGGATCCGGACCGCGCCCGGACAGTCCCTCTCGGGGGCTTTGGCGGAGTATCTCCTGGAGGAGGCGAAAGTGGCGGCGGTCCCCGGCGGCGAGTTCGGGGAGGATACCTGCATCCGGCTGTCCTTTGCCACCTCCCGGGAGCGGATTGCCACCGGGGTGAGCCGCATCGCCGAGGCCCTGCAGAAACTGGCGGCCGGCTGAAAGAGGGGAGGGAGGGGCCGGGAACCCCGGGGGCAGCCCCTTAGGAAGGAGGGCGGGCCGCCCCCGGGAAAAAGACCCCTCCCTCCCGTCTGAAAAGCGCGGTTCTGCATCCGGCCGGAAATCCACGCCGCTTCCAGGGGGAATTTTCTTTAACCCGGTGGCGTAGACAAGGGCGGGGAGGATGAGGCGGGGAAGCGCGGCCCGTGGGGGTCCCAGAGCCGCGCTGCCCGTTCAACGTGAATCAGCGGCGGGCCGCCGACCGTTTGGAGGCCTTCAGCGGATTGATCTTGACGGCTTGGTTGGCCGCCGGCTTCTCGACCTTGACGTGGGTGGCCAGGTTGCAGGTGCCCCGGCGCCACTTCACCGCCGGATCCGGGAACGAGGTGCAGTAACGGGCGTCCTCGAAGGTGAGGATGCGCTCGCAGCCCTCACAGTTCTCCACGATCTGATGGCACCGGCCGCCGTTGAACGAACAGCCCTTTTTGGTCATGAAGGTGCACTCCAGGCCCGGTTTCACAGTTTCACAGCGCATGACGATCAGCCCCCTCTCTTAAAGTTATCCTTCTAATAATAACTTCCAGAACAAAAAAGTCAAGGGCCCGCTTTGCACGGCCCGCCCCGGTCTTTGCTCCGGCGGCCGGGCCAACGCAGGCGGGGATCATCCGCTCTCGGGAGGGAGGCGGCGGTCAGGGGGCGAGAGCTTACAGGCGGTTGCGGCACCCCCTTCCCGAAACCTGATGGGGAGGAGGACGCTGGCCGATTTTAGCCGTGTGGCAGAGCCGCATCCCCTCTATGGGGTGGGGGTGCGGTTCGGGGGAGGGCAGGGGTCTGGAATCCCTGGCCCCTTCCCCGAATAACCTTTTTTCCATAACCTGCCAGGGCCAAATCTTACCCCACCAGATAGCCCCAGACGCTCACCTTGCGGGGGAAGGGGGCCCGGTTGTAAACGAACACCTCCACGAAGGGCCCCATGACCGGGAAGCGGGCCACATACGAACTGATATTATGGGGGCTGCCGTGCCAGCTGCCCTCCCCGGAGACGGAAATGAAGTTGGTGCGCTGGGGGGAGGGCACGTTGGCCTCCAGATTGACGTAGCGCCGGGCCCCCATGGTGCCCTTCTCGTCAAAGGCAAAAATCACCCCCAGATCCACCGGGGGCTCGTCAAATTTCTCCTGGGTGAATCTCACAAAGATATTGATGAAACTGTAGCCGTCGATGTTGGTGTACGGGGAGATGCTGATCCCCACATTGGCCGGGATTTCTCGGTCCGTCATGAACTTGATGACGGTGGTGCAGGGCCGGAAACACGGTCTTTCCTGGGGCGGCATGGCAAACCTCCTTGTCTGCGGGGGCCGTCGGGCTGGCCATATTCCCCTGCCGGCCGGTTCCCGGGGTTTCCTTCCTGCGGTCCGCCTGATCCCTCCCCTTCCCGGGAAGGCCGCTTTGTAATACAATCCTGCCTAACCGGTAAGAACTCCCGGGGCCCCCGTCAATGTGGCGGGAATTATGTGGAGACCATCCCTCGCGGGCTGGGCGCCGGGAGCCACGCCGCCTGCCGGCGGTTCAGCTCCGGCCGGCGGGCAGAGGTCCGGGGGGCGGGACAGCGCCTCTGCGCGGCCCGGAGGTGACCGATGGCTGAGGATGATCCGCTGAAGCACTACCGGGAGAAACGCCGGTTCTGCCGCACGCCGGAGCCGTCCGGCGGCGGTTCGGGGCCCTCCAGAGGGGACCCCCTCTTTGTGGTCCAGAAGCACGCGGCCAGGAAGCTCCACTATGACTTCCGCCTGGAGGTGGAGGGGGTGCTGAAGAGCTGGGCCATCCCCAAGGGACCCTCCCTCAATCCGGCGGAGAAGCGCCTGGCGGTGCCCACGGAGGACCATCCCCTGGAGTACGCCCACTTTGAAGGGGTCATCCCGGAGGGCGAATACGGCGCCGGCACGGTGATGGTCTGGGACATCGGCACCTTCCGCAACCTCACCGAGAAGAAGGGGAAGCCCGTGCCCCTGGCGGAGGCGGTGGCCCACGGCCATGTCAAGGTGTGGCTTCAGGGGAAAAAGCTCCGGGGCGGCTTCTCCCTTACCCGCTTCAAGACCGGCAAGGACGAAGCCTGGCTGTTGGTGAAAAACCAGGACGAGATGGCCGATGCCCGCCGGGACCCGGTGGCCGAGGAGCCGGACTCCGCCTTGAGCGGCCGCAGCCTGGAGGAGATCGCCCGGCAGGGCTGAGGCAACGTACGCCAAAGGCTCAGGGTCGGGGACCTTGCCCCCCTCCCCCAACCCCTGAGAGGGGAGGGAAATCTGGGAGGAGGGTGAGGGGAGCTGCCTCCTCCCCGGCTCTCCCCGGAAAAAACTGTCACCCGGACGGAGGAGACCATGACGAACCCGGCGCCCAGCACCCCCCGGGAAGCCATCCTGATGTTTCACTATGCCGACCGCATGAAGTCGGAGCTTCTCATCGCCTCCCAGATGCTGAACGCGGTGCTGGGACTCAGGGAGGCGGAGCAGTTCGGCGGCCGCAAGGTGCTGGTGGAGTATTTCCGGGCCCTGGAGCGGGAGGCGGCCCTGGGGCAGGCCCTCATCGCCGACCCGGAGCTGGTGCGGGTGCGCACCGTGATGACCGGCCTCACCGGCATGGCGGACTCCGGGCCCCTGAACCAGATTCAGGAGCACCTCACCTGGGTCATCAGCATCATGACCACCTACGCCCAGCGGGCCATGAAATATCTCCTGGACCAGAAGCTGCTGTAAGGCAGGCGCAAGGCGGGGCCGGGACCCTGCATCCCGCCTTTTCCCCGGCGGGTAACCGGAGGAGGCCACCCTTTCCTGTCTGCTCGGGGCGGTGCCGCGGGGGCCCTCCTCAGGCCCCCGTCACCAGCCGGTAGACCTCCAGAAGCGACAGGCCGTGGGCTTCGGCCAGCCGGCGGCACTCCTCATATTCCGGCAGACGGCGGCGCACCCCGCCGTATTCCATGACCTTCACCTTAAGAGGCCCCCAGGGGGTGGGGAGCTCCTCGTGCCAGCGCCGGGCCGCCACCCGCTCCACCACCTGACAGCGCACCCCCAGGGTGGTGGAGTGGGCAAAGAGGACAGCAAGGAGGCCCTCCCGGGTTGCGGGCCGGGCAATGACCGTGAGGGCGACGCCGGGCCGGTTCTTCTTCATCTGGATAGGGGTCAGGGCCACATCCAGGGCCCCTTCGGCAAAGAGGCGCTCCATCAGGGGCTCATAGAGCTCCGGCACCATGTCGTCGATATGGGTCTCCAGGACCAGGACCTCCTCCCGCACGCCCGGGAGGGGATTGACGGGCTCCCCCATCAGCAGACGCACCAGATTGGGGTGCCCGGGGAGATCCCGGGAGCCGGCGCCATAGCCCACGGCGGTGAGCCTGAGGGGCGGGCAGAGGGCGCTTTCCGCCCCCAGGGCCCGGAGAATGGCCGCACCGGTGGGGGTCACCAGTTCGCCGGGGAGCCGGGTGCCATAGACAGTAAACCCCTCAAGGAGGTCCAGGGTGGCGGGGGCCGGGTTGGGGAGGGTTCCGTGGGCGCAGGTGATGAGGCCCTGGCCCAGGGGCAGGGGGCTCACGAAGGCGCGGCTTATCCTGAAAAACTCCATACCGAAGGCGGCGCCCACGAGGTCCAGGATGGTGTCCGCGGCGCCCAGCTCATGGAAATGCACCTCCTCCAGGGGCACGCCATGGCGCCGGGCTTCGGCCTCCCCCAGCAGGCGGAACATGTGCAGACTGAGCTCCCGGGTGCGGGGGGGCAGACCGGCCTCCTGCAGGAGGGCGACGATCTCCCGGTAGCGCCGCTCAGGCTGGGGACCCACCCGGAAATCCACTTTGGTGCCGGAGAGATGCTGGCGGCTGACCCGGCGGATCTCCAGCTCAAAGCCGGGGAGGCCCAGGCCCGTGAGGACCCGGTGCAGCTCCGCGGCCGGCAGCCCCAGCTCCAGGAGGGCGCCCAGGGTCATGTCGCCGCTCAGGCCGGAGAAGCAGTCAAAATAGAGCCACTGTTCCGGGGGGTTAGGGGAGGACAAGTTCCACCTCCCGGACGGCCCGGGGCTCGGCCCGGCGGACGATGAAGCGCAGGCCGCCGAATTCCACCGTCTCTCCGGTGCGGGGCAGTTCGCCCAACTGGGCGATGAGGAATCCTGCCAGGGTCTCGTACTCCCCCGGCGGCAGGTTCAGATTCAGGGTCTCATTCAAGGCGCTGATCTCCATGCGGGCGTCGATGAGATAGCATTTTTCCCCCAGGCGGGTGATGGGGCTGGCCTCCTGGTCGAATTCATCGGCGATCTCCCCCACCACTTCCTCCAGGAGGTCCTCCAGGGTGATGATGCCCACCGCGCCGCCGTATTCATCCACCACCACCGCCAGATGGATACCCCGGCGCTGCATCTCCGTCAAGACCCCGTCGATCCTCTTGATCTCCGGGACATAGTGCACCGGGCGGATGAGGGGCCGGATGGGCCGCTCCGAGGGGGCCTCCCCCAAAAGATCGAAGCCGTGTAAAACGCCGATGAGATTGTCGATGCGACGGTGATACACCGGCAGGCGGGCGAAGGGGGAGGTGCGGAACTCCTCCAGGGCCTGGGCGATGGTAAGGGTGTCCGGGATGGCCGCCACCTTCACCAGGGGCACCATCACCTCCCGGGCCCGGCGCTGGCTGAAGCGCAGGATGCGGTGGATGATGCGCCGCTCCCCCCGCCTAAGCTCCACCTCCGGCCCGCCGGTGGCCACCACCAGCCTGAGATCCTCCCGGGTGATGAAGGGGAGCGTGCTGGACCGCCGTTTCCCCAGGATCCGGAGGAAGAGGCGGCTCAGGCCGGCGAAGAGGAAGGTGAAGGGTGCCAGGAGCCAGGAGGCGGCCCACACCAGGGGGGCCAGACGCCGGGCCAGCCGGTTGGGGTGCTGGCGGCCGATGGATTTGGGGGTGATCTCCGCCAACAGCAGGATCAGGGGCGGCAGGGCCACCGCGGCCACCAGCTCGCCTGTGGGCCCCAGCCAGGCGAGGAGGAGGGCGGTCACCAGGACGGTGTTGGAGATCTCCGCCAGATTGGCCCCCAGAAGGCAGGTGGCCACCAGACGTTCCGGCTGCTTCAGCAGTTTCAGGGCCAGGGCGGCCCCCCGCCGGCCTTCCTGGGCCCAGCGCTGCAGACGCCGGGGATTGGCCGACACCAGGGCGATCTCGGCCATGGCAAAGAAGCCTTCCAGGAGGAGGAGGGGGAGAAAGGTGAGGAGGACCAAAAGCCTCATGCCGACCCTCGTACGGCCTCCAGCTCCAGGAGTCGGGTGCCCTTCATTTTCACCACCCGGAAGGTGAGATCCTCGATTTGGATGGTGTCCCCTTCCCGGGGGAGCTCGCCGAAGTGGTGGAGCACCAGACCGCCGATGGTATCGAAGTCCTCGGCGGGCCAGTCCGTGCCCAGGGCTTCATTGACGTCCTCCAGGGGGAGGGTGGCCTTCAGGCGCCAGTGTCCGGGGGCCACCTCCTCCAGGGGTTTTTCCTCCACCACGAACTCCTGGGCGATCTCGCCGCAGAGCTCCTCCAGGAGGTCCTCCACCGTCACCAGGCCCACCAGGGCGCCGTATTCATCCACCACCAGGGCCATGCGGGTGCGGCGGTTCTGGAGCTCGGTGAGCAGGTCATAGGCCCGTTTGTTTTCCGGCACGTAGTAGGGTGGCCGCAGAAGCTGGCGCACCATGTCCGGACCCTCGGCCCGGGGCACGCCCAGACTCAGAAGCTCCTTGGCATGCAGGATGCCCAGGACATTGCCGGGCTGATTCTCATAAATGGGCACCCGGGAGAAGCGGGAGCGCTTCACCTCCTGGATGAGGCGGGACAGGGGCAGGTCCACCGGCAGGCAGAAGATATCCGGCCGGGGCACCATGATCTGGCTCACCCGCACCTCCCCCAGACGCAGGAGATTCTGGATGAAGTCCCGCTCCAGGGGCGCAATGCCCCCCACCTCATGGCTCTCCTCCACCAGATGGGCGAAATCCTCCTGCCGGAGGGCGGGCACCTGCAGCTCCGGCCTGAAGCCCAGGGTCACGAGCAGACCCCGGCTGATCTGGAGGAGCAGAAAGCGCACCGGGGCCAAAATGCGCATCAGGAGCCGGATTCCGGGGGCCACCAGGGGAGCCAGCCGGCCGGGATAAGAAAACGCCAGGGATTTGGGAAGGATCTCCCCCAGAAACAGCAACAGGGGCGAGAGGACCGCCAACGCCACCCACTTGCCCCGGGAGCCCCACAGGCTGAGGGCCAGGGAGGTGGCCAGAATGGAGGCCAGGATGGTGACGATCTCCACCCCCACCACCAGGGTGATGAGGAGCAGATGGGACTGCCCCAGGAGCCCTTCCACCACCCCGGCCAGGCGGGGGCGTCTTTCCTTCAGCCGCAGGCGCTCCAGAGGGCTCAAGGCGAACAGGGAGGTCTCCGCCAGGGAGAAGAAGGCGTAGAGGCACAGAAGCCCGCCCAAGGCGAGCCAGCGCCAGAGAGGGGGAGTGAAGGTTACCTCATTCACATCCGGAAGGCATCAGCCGCCGCAGCCGGAGAAAGAAAACCTGGAACGGCCCCCCCGGCCGGAAGTCTTCTCCCCGGACTTTCCCCACCCCGTCGAGGACTCAGACCCCGGGCCTGCCGGAGGACCTCGGCTCTCTTCCTGAGGCCGGGCAAGGCAAGGGGGGTCACCCCGCCGGCCGGAAGGCCGGGAAGGAGACCCCCCTCCCGGCCGCCGGCAAAGGGGGATGGTCTCAGGTCAAAGCCGGCGCGGGGGCCGCGGGCAGCCGCCGCCGGGAGGCCTTGGCCCGGGTGGGCTCCTTGAAGGGGGAGCGTACCAGGGCCTCCCGCAGCACCTCGTCCATCTCCTGCACCAGCACGAATTTCAGGCGGCGCTTGACATAGGCCGGGATTTCCATCAGGTCCTTTTTGTTGGCCTCCGGGATGATGACCTTTTTCATGTGGGCCCGCAGGGCCGCAATGGCCTTTTCCTTGAGGCCGCCGATGGGCAGGACCTTGCCCCGGAGGGTGATCTCCCCGGTCATGGCCACATCCCGGCGCACCGGCACCCCGGTGAGGGCGGAGATGAGGGCGGTGGCCATGGTGATGCCCGCAGAGGGGCCGTCTTTGGGGGTGGCGCCCGCCGGCACGTGCAGGTGGATGTCCAGCTTTTCGTAAAAATCCGGGTCCAGCCCCAGGCGGTCGGCCCGGGAGCGGGCGTAGCTCAGGGCAGCTTGGGCCGACTCCCGCATCACCTCCCCCAGCTGGCCGGTGAGGAGGAGTTGCCCCTTGCCCCGCATGAGGGTGGCCTCCACTGCCAGGATTTCGCCCCCCACCTGGGTCCAGGCCAGCCCGGTGGCCACGCCCACCTCGTCCCGGTCCAGCTCCTTTTCGGGCAGGAACCGGGGCGGTCCCAGGTATTTGTGCAGGTTGGCCCGGGTGATGGTGAAGGGGCCGGTCTCCCCTTCGGCGATGCGCCGGGCGATCTTGCGGCACAGGGCGCCGATCTCCCGCTCCAGGTTCCTGAGGCCCGCCTCCTGGGTGTAATGGACGATGATCTCCCGCAGGACCTCGGTGGAGATATGCAGGTCCCCGGGCCGCAGACCGTTTTCCTTGATCTGCCGGGGCAACAGATACCCCTTGGCGATCTTCAGCTTCTCCTCCTCGGTGTAGCCCGGCAGGCGGATGATCTCCATGCGGTCCTTCAGGGCCGAGGGGATGGGGTCCACCAGGTTGGCGGTGGTGATGAACATCACCTTGGAGAGGTCGAAGGGCAGATTGAGATAATGGTCGCTGAAGGAGTGGTTCTGCTCCGGATCCAGCACCTCCAGCAGGGCCGCGGCGGGATCCCCCCGGAAATCCATGCCGATCTTGTCCACTTCGTCCAGGATGAAGACCGGGTTGTTGCTGCCGGCGTTCTTCAGGCCCTGGATGATGCGGCCGGGCAGGGCGCCGATGTAGGTGCGCCGGTGGCCCCGGATCTCCGCCTCATCCCGCATGCCCCCCAGGGAGATGCGGGTAAACTTGCGGCCCATGGCCCGGGCGATGGACTGGCCGAGGGAGGTCTTGCCCACCCCCGGCGGGCCCACCAGGCAGAGGATGGGGCCCTTCATCTTCTTGTTGAGCTTGCGGACGCTCAGGTATTCCAGGATGCGCTCCTTCACCTTCTCCAGGTTGTAGTGGTCGGCATCCAGGATGGCCTTGGCCTCCTTCAGGTCCAGCTTGTCCCGGGTGCTCTTGCTCCAGGGGAGTTCCACCAGCCAGTCCAGGTAGGTGCGCACCATGGAGGCCTCGGCCGCGTCCGGGTGCATCTGCTCCAGGCGGGAGAGCTGTTTCAAGGCCTCATCCTCGGCATACTTGGGCATGCGGGCCCGGGCGATCTTCTCCCGGTACTCCTCCAGCTCCTTGCTGATTTCGTCGGTGTCGCCCAGCTCCTTTTTGATGGCCCGCATCTGCTCCCGGAGGAAATATTCCCTTTGGGTGCGGTCCATCTCCTCCCGGGCCTGGGACTGGATCTTGGCCTGGATGGCGGAGACCTCCAGCTCCTTGCGCAGGAAGTCGTTGACGATGATGAGGCGGCGGATGGGGTCCTGTTCCTCCAGCACCGCCTGGGCTTCCTCGATTTTCAGGCGCAGGTTGGCGGCCACCAGGTCCGCCAGATGCCCGGGGTCGTCAATGGAATCCAGGATGGAGAGGAGATCCGGGGACATCACCCCCTTGAGGGTGAGGATCTTTTCGGACATCTCCCGGGCGTTGCGCATCAGGGCCTCGGCCTCAGGGGAGACCTCCTCCATGGGGGTCTCCTCCACCACCTCCAGGGCCACCCGGAAGTGGGGGCGCTCCTGGAGATACCGGAGGATCCGGGCCTTGGTGCGGCCCTGCACCAGGATTTTGAGCCGGCCGTCCGGGAGCTTGAGCATCCGGAGGATGAGGCTCACGGTGCCTATTTCGTATATGTCTTCCGGACCGGGGTTTTCGATGGCCTGATCCCGTTGGGTGGCCAGCACCAGGAGGCGGTCCTCCGCCAGGGCGGCCTCAATGGCGGAGACGGAGGTCTCCCGCCCCACAAACAGGGGCAGGACCATGTTGGGGAAGACCACCACATCCCGGACCGCCAGCAGCGGCAGGGTGGTGGGAATGCTGAGTTCGCGGTGTTCGTCGTCTTTGGCGGGAGTCATTGACACTCCTTAATCGGACGCCGCCTCCGGGAGCAGGCCTCCCGGACGGCGGGCGGCTTGAGTCATTATAGCTTTTTCACCGGATAACGGTGCCTAAATCTATACTAATATCCTGGGGCGTCCCTGGCAAGCGCTTCCGACGGTGCCGCAGCCCTGCCCCCCGGGAAAAGGAGGAAAATCCTCTTTTTTGAAGACTGAAAATAAGATAATGTATAAGTCTTTGAATTTTCCTTTGGGGGTGAGGCAGCCATGAGGGGGAGACCGGCGGCGGTGACGCCACCGCCCGCACCCCAGGATCCTTTTCTGTCGGAAGTGGAAGCCGCGCTGGAGCGGGCCGCGGCGGCCCTGTTGGCCCTGCAGCGGGAGGAGGGCTACTGGTGGGCCGAGCTGGAGTCCAATGTTACCATCACCGCAGAATATCTGATGCTGCACCGCTTTCTGGGTCTGGGCGAGGACAAGTTCCCGGGGATGGTGGCGGACCTGCTCTCCCGGCAGCTGCCCAACGGCGCCTGGTCCCTGTGGTACGGCGACGGCGGGGAGCTGAGCACCACCGTGGAGGCCTACTTCGCCCTGAAGCTGGCGGGCCTGCCGGCCGCGGATCCCCGCCTGAAGAAGGCCCGGGAGTTCATCCTCTCCCGGGGCGGGGCTTTGAAGACCCGGGTCTTCACCCGCATCTTTCTGGCCCTCTTCGGCCAGGTGAGCTGGGAGGGCATCCCCCTGTTGCCGGTGGAGTTCATGCTGCTGCCGGTGTGGTCCGGCCTGAGTATCTATGAATTCTCCAGCTGGACCCGGGCCACCATCGTGCCCCTGAGCGTGGTCATGGCCTACCGGCCGGTGCACCCCCTGCCGCCGGAGCAGGGGGTGGCGGAGCTCTTCCTCTCCCCGGAGGAACCCTTCCGGCGCCATCGGGTGCGCTGGGTCCCCGGCGGCTCCTGGCTGGAGAACTTCTTCGTGTTGGTGGACCGGCTCCTCAAGCTCTATTACCGTCTGCCCTCCCATGCCCTCCGGGAGCTGGCCCTGCGGCGGGCGGAGGAGTGGATCCTCATCCACCAGGAGGAGACCGGCGACTGGGCGGGCATCCAGCCGGCCATGCTCAACTCCCTTCTGGCCCTGCACTGCCGGGGCTATGATCTGGGCCACGAGCGCATCCGGAAGGGGCTGAAGGCCCTGGAGTTCTTTGAACTCCGGGACGGGGAGCGCCTGTGGCTGCAGTCCTGCATCTCCCCGGTGTGGGACACCGCCCTGGCCCTGCGGGCCCTGGCCGCGGCGGGCCTGCCGCCCAACCATCCGGCGGTGGCCAAGGCCGCCCACTGGCTTCTGGGCCGGCAGATCCGTCGCCCCGGCGACTGGGCGGTGAAATGCCCCGGGGTGGAGCCCGGCGGCTGGGCCTTTGAATTCGTCAACCACTGGTACCCGGATGTGGACGACACCTCCATGGTGCTGGTGGCCCTGAAGGAGACCCTGGCCGACCCGGAGGCACACCGGGAGGCCCTCACCCGGGGCATCAACTGGTGTCTGGGCCTGCAGTGCCGCAACGGCGGCTTTGCCTCCTTCGACAAGGACAACACCAAGGAGTGGCTCAATCTCATTCCCTTTGCCGACCTCAAGGCCCTGGTGGATCCCCCCACCGAGGACATCACCGCCCGGGTGCTGGAGATGCTGGGGGTGTACGGCTATCCCAAGGAGCACCCGGCGGCGGTGCGGGCCCTGGCTTTTCTTAAGCGCACCCAGCAACCCGAGGGCTGCTGGTGGGGACGCTGGGGGGTGAACTATATCTACGGCACCTGGTCGGTGCTGGCCGGGCTGGCGGCCATCGGCGAGGATATGCGCCAGCCCTACGTGCAACGGGCGGTGGCCTGGCTCAAGAGCGTCCAGAACCCCGATGGCGGCTGGGGTGAGTGCTGTGAATGTTACCGGGACCGGGAGATGATGGGCGTGGGGGTGAGCAGCCCCTCCCAGACCGCCTGGGCCCTGCTGGGGCTTCTGGCCGCGGGCGAGGTGCACTCCTCGGAGGTGCGGGCCGGCATCGCCTATCTCCTCAAAAACCAGCGTCCCGACGGCCGCTGGGACGAAGAGCATTTCACCGGCACCGGCTTCCCGTCCCATTTCATGATCCGCTACCATCTCTACCGGGATGTCTTCCCCACCATGGCCCTGGGGCGCTATCTGCAGGAGAGCGGCCGGGAAGAGTGAGACTGCCGGCGTGGAGCCACAGGGGGAACTCCCGGATGATTTCTGAGAGAGTGCGTGCCAAGCCATGAAGACGCTGGTAACCGGCGGCAGCGGCTTTGTGGGCCGGGCGGTGGTGGTGGAGCTCCTGGCCCGGGGCCGGGAGGTGCGGGTGCTGGTCCGGCAGCGGGGGCACCCGGCCCTGGCGGGCCTGCCGGTGGAGGAGGTGGTGGGGGATCTCCGGGACCCCGCCTCCCTCACCGCGGCCCTCAGGGGGGTGCGGCGGGTTTTCCATGTGGCCGCGGACTACCGCCTCTGGGTGCCGGACCCTGAGAACATGTACGCCACCAACGTCCAGGGCACGGCCAACCTCCTCCAGGCGGCGGCGGAGGCCGGGGTGGAGCGCCTGGTCTATACCAGCACCGTGGGCACCCTGGGCAATCCCGGGGACGGCCGCCCCGGCACCGAGGACACCCCCGTCAGCCTGGCGGAGATGGTGGGCCACTACAAGCGCTCCAAGTTCCTGGCGGAGGAGAAGGTGCTGGCCTTTGCCGCCCGCGGCTTCCCGGTGGTCCTGGTGCACCCCAGTGCGCCGGTGGGCCCCTGGGACTGGCGTCCCACCCCCACCGGCCAGATGATCGTGGACTTCCTGAAAGGGCGCTGCCCGGCCTATCTGGAGACCGGGCTCAATCTGGTGCATGTCCGGGATGTGGCCCAGGGGCATCTCCTGGCCGAGGGAAAGGGGCGGCTGGGCGAAAAATACATCCTGGGCCATGAAAACCTCCGCCTCTCCGAGATCTTCGGGCTCCTCAGCCGTCTGAGCGGGGTGCCGGCACCCCGCTGCCGCCTCCCCTACACCCCGGTGCTCCTCATGTCCTATGTGAACGAATTCTGGGCCACCCATATCAGCCAAAGGCCGCCCCGCATGCCCCTGGCCGCGGTTAAGATGGCCAGAAAATACATGTTTTTTGACAGCAGCAAGGCGGTGCGGGAACTGGGCCTGCCCCAGACGCCGGTCATCGAGGCCCTGGCCGAGGCGGTGGCCTGGTTCCGGGAACGGGGTTATGTCTGAGGAGGGGCGGGACCCTGGTTGAGGTCCGGTCTCGAGAGCGTTTCCATCTTGCAAAATCGGCGAAAATATTCAACCATGGCGAAAATATTCAACCATATGGAAAAACTGGTCCGGGGAAGAGGCGGTGCGGCCCGGTCAAAGGGAGGTGGCGGGTGCGTTTCCCTTTCAGTCTCAGTCTGGAGCTGACCCGGTACTTGCTGGGCAAACGGC
>Ga0197142_1002595_pt1 | contig 15703 bp, 13 predicted proteins | sample GBS60_MetaG_FD_148614 | JGI IMG/M metagenome (GOLD analysis project Ga0197142, IMG submission 148614) | Sediment microbial communities from Great Boiling Springs, Gerlach, Nevada, United States - GBS 60_MetaG | ecosystem: Environmental > Aquatic > Thermal springs > Hot (42-90C) > Sediment...
GGCGCCGGAACGGTTGTGCAGATAAATTTGGCCGGCCGGCACATCAGGCTTGACCCCCTGCTGAATCTCCTTGGACGAAAGCGGACGATACTGAGCGGTCTTGGGATCCACACCGAGGTCTTGCTCCGCATACGAGAGTTCACTTTCCAGAAGCCCTTCATAGATGGTGCCGAATTCCCGGACACTCAAGGAACGGAAATCCACCGGCCCCACGCCCTGCTCCGTGCCCACCAGGAGCAAATGACACAGCACCGGAGCAAACAGCGAGTCGGTCAACTCCAAGGAGGCAATCCGATGCCCGACGGGCGAAACGTCCGGATCGGAGGAAAAAAGCCGGCCATCATAGGCCGGCACCCCCCACTGCAAATGCCCCCGCTCGACCGCAAAAAAAAGCTGCCGGACCTGCTCCCAAAGGGCATGACTGTGGGGGTCCCAGCGAATCTGATCCACGCAGCCCAGACCACCTGCCTTGCGTACCCTGTCGGCCAACTCCTCGGCCAACCCCTTCAAAGAACGTTTCCGATAGGAATCGTTCCATTCGTAAGGCAACAGGTCTTTGTCTTCGGCATAGGCAATAAAGAGCAACCGGAAGAGGATGGTCAGGGCGATTTGATAGATATCGGCCAGTTCGTCCCGCCTGGGAGGACCTTGTCCCCGACGGGCCGCCGCCAACCCCTGCGCCAACCGAGGAACCACTTCCCGGTAAATCCGCTCCCGAAAATTTTCTGCCAGATCGCCGGCAAAACGTTGAGAATCCCTCAGCAACTGATCCAAGAAGCCCTCCGGCACAAGCGCTTCGCCGGAGAAAAGGGTCCATAAGTAACCGGCCTGGTCCTGGCGAACCAAATCCAAGTGCAGTTCGATGTAGGTTTCCGTCCGGCCCCGCTGCCCCACGCCCATCCCAATCTGAGCCGGATACAAACGAACCATCCGCTCCTGCACCAACACCACAAAACGAAGATTCTTCCGCTCCGCCACACTGATGGCATACGAGACCGGAGAAAATCCGTTGAACCGCTCGAGGTTTTGATCCGGCAGTTCCTCCGGCTGCAAGAGCACCGCCACGGCCACATCGCCCCCCTGCGCCTCCAAAATGCTCGTCAAACGATCGTGCGGGCGGATCGTAAACCCAAGAGACTTCAGAAGCTGAGTGCCTTGGACTTCTAGCAGTGGCAAGGCCGACCGACAAGCCCGAGACCAATCCGGACTTTTGGGTAAAAGATGGTGCAAGACGTGATCGGAGAGTAACCCTCGATTCCGTAGGCCCGGCAGCGGGCTGTGCAGTTGGGGAAGCACCGCCGTCAAAAAACGCACCGCTCCGTGCGGACTCGAACAGCGCAGAGCTACCCGACAAATCCGCTCGATCTGACTGGCATCGACCCGTTCGTAAACTGGCGGCTCCAAGCCCGCCGGCCCACACACCCACGCCTCCTGCCCATAAAGCAACACCAACAAGACCGGCGCCGGACGCCCACCCTGCCGACGCCGCCAACATTCCAACACCTCCTTGGAAGCCGGCCGCCGAGAACACTCGCCTGCCACCACCTCCAACCCGCCTGGCCCCTTACCCAAATACAACCGCCCCCTCAAACATCCATCCCCCAACGATAACTCCACCGAAATACTTCTGTCTGCTTCTAAAAACATCCCGTGCCCTCCGCGGAAATCTGCTCCATGACAACATATTCATATTTGTAACACTTTAGCCGAATGAAGCAACTCGCCTCTCCCCTGGCGGGAGAGGCCGGCTGAGGCGAAGCCCAAGCCGGCCGAGGGGTGTCATTCCCGCGAAAACGGGAATCCAGAAGGTATCTCAGAGTTCCCGCTTGCCCGGCAGGACACCGTAGCAGCCACAAAGCAGCCTGGATTCCTGCTTGCGCAGGAATGACACATCGTCCCCCTTCAGCCGGCTAAAATGCTACTCATATTTTAACCGACGGTCGCCATCCGCCTGCCCCACCGGCTACAGAGGGCCTCCAAAGCCACCCGCACAAAGGACCAGCAGCCGACCAAAAGAAGGGTCCGGTGTTCAAAGGTGTCTGGATGCCTGCCGGTACACCGGAAGCCCATCGCTTTCGGAGACGGTCCCGAAATTGGAAGACTTTAGCCGAATGGCAGGGGCTATGTGTCATTCCCGCGAAAGCAGCAGTCCAGGCTTGTTCCTGCGAAAGCAGGAATCCAGGCTGTTTTGGGCCTGCTCCTGTGGGCCTGATGGGCAAGGGGGAACTCTGGGTACTTTCCTGGACTGCCGCTTTCGCGGAAATGAGACGCTGGGTTTAGCCCCCCATGGAAGAGGTGATTTGCTTCATTCGCCTAAAATGTTACCGAAATTGTAACACTTGTGTAACATTTTAGCCGAATGGTAACCCTTGAGCGGCATGAAGAGGGATGATGTGTCATTGCTGCGTAAGCAGGAATCCAGAAATGGCGGGGCATGCTTGTCATGCCCGACTGCTGCGGACCTGACAGGCGGGTCCCTCCCAACTGCCCCTCACCCGGGCAGGCTAGCGCCTGGCCGGCCTCTCGACAGCCAGGGGAGAGGCGGGTTGTTTCATTTGGCTAACTTGACTGTATCCACCAGGCCCAATTACCACAATCTGGAGTGTTCGAGCCGATGTTTAGCCTCTACAATTAGCCTCTACAAATGGTAGGGGCGGGGCTGGATGGATACAGTCAAACTAAAATGTTGCGAAAAGCTTTCCGCCCGAAACGTTTGCCCTGCCTGTTCCGGGGTATTGCTTTTCAACGGAAAAGGTTTCGGCCAGGCCGCCGGATTCCGCCACGTTTCTATAGGGCTGGACGAAAGGGGGCTCAGACTTTGGAGGCTTCTTCGACAGAGCGAATGGCTTCAAACCGGCCGAAGATCATGCGTCCGGCGCTGGTTTGCAGGACACTGGTTACGGTGAGGCTGACCCACTGGCCGACATACTCCCGGCCATTTTCCACCACCACCATGGTGCCGTCGTCCAGGTAACCGACGCCTTGGCCGGGTTCTTCGCCCGGTTTGATCAGGCGGACTTCCACCCGTTCGCCGGGCAGAAACAGCGGTTTCATCGCATTGGCCAGGTCGTTCAAGTTGACCACCGGCACCCCATGCAACCGAGCTACCTTATTAAGATTATAGTCGTTGGTAATCAGCTTGCCATGCAGATGCTTGGCCAGGGCTACTAATTTCAGATCTACCGATTGTCCGGCAAACTCCGGGAGCTCTCGGTCGTAGATTTCCAAATCGACCTCTGGATTTTTCCGAAGCCGATTCAGGATGTCCAGGCCCCGTCGGCCCCGACTCCGTTTGAGCCGATCCGAACTGTCGGCAATGGCCTGCAATTCGGTAATGACAAACCGGGGGATGACCAGTTGGGTGTCCAGGAGTTGGGTTTCCACCAGATCGGCGATCCGGCCGTCAATAATCACGCTGGTATCCAAGATGTACGGTCGGGCACCTTTGATCTCCTTGGAAAACTCCACATACGGGATGATGAACCGGAAGTCGTTTTTCGTTTGCAACAGGAGGCTGATGCACGTGTAGCAGAGCACAGCGGCAATGATCAATTGAACAGCAGCCTGCACTTTGATTCCATAAGGCTCCTTGGTGGGAAACAGGGCGGCAAAAAGCGGCGTCAGCGCTAAGCCCAATACATACGCCAAAAACAATCCCACAATCAGCCCAAAATACACCGCCGAAATCGTATCCAACGGTTTGCGAGCGACTGCCATGTCCAGAGCGATGACCACCAAGGCTAATCCCAGTACTCCCCCAAAAATCACCCAACTCATCCAGACGGAATCCGGCGGCACCACCCCAGACCACAAAATAATAAATACCCCCAGGCCAATGCACACCATAATAAAGACAAGGCGCAAAACGGTCAGCGACATAGCTCCTTACCCCTGGCAAAAATGCTCTCTCCTTCCCTACCCTGAACCCGATGACCGCATCTTCCTATTCTAAATAAGTCCACAAAAAACCGGAAGTGGTTGGACTACGGGCACCTCCGCAACCGAAGGTATTTCGCACCTTTGAACACTTTCGCAATGATGTGGACCTATTTAGCGGTATTTTCCAAGCAATAAAACTGTCCTTCCGGAGAGTATGCGATTGGTTGTGGATGCCTTCCGAATTTAGGTTGGGGTAAGATGTTAGCTTGACTGTATCCACCGGGACCAAGAAGGACAAACTGGGGTGTTCGTGCCGAGTTTTATCCCCTACCCGTCGTAGGGGCCTGGTGGGTGGATACAGTTATTTTAGCCGAATGAGCCACTTGCTTCTCCCCTGGCCGTCCAGAGGCCTGCTGAGCCGGCGGCTCAGCAGGGTGGGGGGAAATACTATACCCAGCGGACGTTGCAGGCAGGACCTTTCCAGGGTATCTGCATTTGGTTAATGTTACGTTTTGCGAAGCGGAATCCCTCCTGGGAAGAAGGTAACACTTTAGCCGAAGGAAGCAACTCTTCTCTCCCAGGTAGCGGAGAAACTTTTATTGTCATTCCTGCGCAAGCGGGAATCCAGAAAGTAAAACTCTATATTGCCTGGGTTCCCGCTTGTGCGGGAATAAACCTGGATTCCTGCTTACGCAGGAATGACAGCCCGATCGTGCCTCTTCATTCGGCTAAAATGTTATGGAAAAAGCATCGGGCAGAGGTAACAAAAAAGAAAAGAGCCGTCCACTCGGAAAGGGGAATGAATTCCCACGGATCGGGGGTTAAAGTCGAAGCAGTTGACGGAGGGCATCCAAGGATTGGGGGATCACATTAACGGAGGCCAAGACCGGCATGAAGTTGGTATCCCCCTGCCAGCGGGGTACCACATGCCAATGCAAATGCCCCGGCAGGCCGGCCCCCGCCGCCCGACCCAGATTCAGTCCGATATTAAATCCATGCGGCTGTAGAGTCTGCTCTAACCGTTGCATCATCCGAACAAGCATCTGGAGCAAATCCATTTGTTCTTCCCCGGTGAGCAGCTCTAGCCGTTCGCAATGCCGACGAGGAGCTACCAACAAATGCCCGTTGGTGTAGGGATACCGATTCAATACACAGAGGGAGTGTTCGGTTTGGTCCACCACATAGCGACGGGGTTCTTCTGGATCGGCCACGGCCTGGCAGAGGAAACACTCAGGATCAGCTCCCGGAAGGAAGCTTCCTTTCGGAGCAAGACGATCCTGTTTCTCTTCCCCACGGATGTAAGGCAATCGCCACGGTGCCCAAATCTGTTCGTTTGCCACTCCTGGACTCCTTCGCCAAAACAACTGATGGTTTTGCCCGGAGGGCTGGAGAATGTGGGTAATTTAGGGAAATTGGCAACCCCGATTCTGCCCCTCAAAACCGCCGTCCATCGCAAAATCTGCCCCAATTTTGGGGGAAAATCGTTTCCCTGGTCAATAGCCGTTGGGGTGATTCCGCTGAAATATCAGCACCCGATGGTTATTATCAAACCTCTCTGGAGAACTATCTGCATTCCCTCTAGTTTCCCCGAAGCGGGCCAAGTAAAATGAGGCGATTTCCCAGGAGCGATTGGCTCCCATACCCCTTCGGACTGGCCAGGCCCGGTCCCATGTGGTGTTTTGGAAGAAGATTGGGCCAGATTAAGAACCTAAACGGGAATACAAGATTCCACTTATTTTATGAGTAACTATTTAGCCGAATGAAGCAAACCGCCTCTCCCCTGGCTGTCGAGAGGCCGGCCTGGCCAAAGGCCAGGCCGGGTGAGGGGGATTCCGAAGACATAAGAAGCCTGGATTCCTACGGACGCAGGAATGACACATGGGGCTTCACCATTCGGCTACCATGTTACTTTTATTACTCAAACTGTAAATGAAACCGGCCACCGCCGGCAAAACCAGGAGAAAAACGACCGATTCCGCCCTCTCGAACCGAAAGAATCGATCCGCCGGCAGAATGCAATTAACTCTTTATTTTGCAATAATTTATGGGAAAAAACCGGCGTTTCTGTTTACAGTTTGAGTTTTATTATTTATTCGTACCACTAAAGCAGGGTTAATCGCTTCTCCAGGAGGGGGTTTCCGATGGCCCAACTGAGAGATTTCCGGGTAGATTTAAGTGTGTTTCAGGGGCCGTTAGATTTGTTGCTATTTTTGGTTCGGCGGCATGAGCTGGATATAACGGAAGTTTCGCTGGCCCAGATCACCGACCAGTTTTTAGAATATTTGTCCGTGTTGGAACAGATCGACATGGATGTGGTCGGCGAGTTTATCGCGGTGGCTGCTTTGCTGATCGAGATGAAATCCCAGCAGATGTTGCCGCATCCCGAAGAAATCCAGGAAGAGTCGGCAGAGGCCCAACGGGAATTGGTCCAACGGCTGCTGGAGTATAAGAAGTATCGAGATGCTGCCAGGTTGCTGGAGGAACGTGCGCAGCTATGGCAGCAACGGTTTGCCCGGATGAGTCGGGATCTGGACGCCCCCGAACCGGATACCTCAGCAGCATCCTTGCACGAAGTGGAGTTGTGGGATCTGGTCAGCGCCTTTGGACGTATTTTGCGGGACAGTGAAGCCAACCAGCCGTCCAGCATCATCTACGACGAGACACCGATCCAGGTGTACATGGCTCGAATTATGGATCGGCTTTTGCTCCGAGGACATCTGGCTTTTAACGATCTGTTTGAACCGAGGATGCATAAATCGACACTTATCGGCATTTTTCTGGCCGTTTTAGAATTGGTTCGGCACAAGCAGGTGTTTTTAGAGCAGAACCAACTTTTTGGGGAAATTTGGCTCCTGCCGGCGTTGGAAGGTTCTGCCCGAGTGGCGTTGCTTCAGGTGAGCGTGGACGAAACATCCCGATGATCGAAAACGTTGCGGTCCGAACTCTGGTGCATAAGGGGCTTACCATCGAGGGATATTCTCGGGCGGCGGTGCAGACCTATTGGCGGATTCCCGAACTGAAGGTGGGCTTCGATTTCGGCGCCCAGCCCTGGTCTTTTATGGGAACGCCGACTTGGTTTGTGTCCCATACTCACTTGGATCATTTGGCGGCCCTGCCGGTTTATGTCTCCCGCCGTCGGATGATGAAAATGGAACCCCCCACGATCTATCTGCCCGACTATGCCGCGCCGCTGGTGGAACGGATATTGCGTTTGTACAGTCGGTTGGATCGGGGGCGGTTGCCTTGTCAGCTGGCGCCGATCCGGCCTGGGCAGGAAGTCGAACTTTCCAGGGAATTGGTCGTTACCATCGGCGCCACCCGGCATACGGTACCTTCATTGGGGTTTATTGTCTGGGAACGCCGACGAAAACTGAAACCTGAATTTTTCGGCCTACCAGGAGAAAAAATCCGCGATCTCCGCCTCTCGGGAGTGGAAGTAACCACGGAAATTCGGCTGCCTCGATTGGCCTATCTGGGCGACAGCTCACCGGAAGGTTTGGACGCCAACCCAGCCATGTTCGACGCCGAGGTGCTGATCTTGGAAGTTACCTTTGTGGCGCCTCGGCATCGAAAGGACAAAATCCACAAGTTCGGCCATCTGCATCTGGACGATCTGCTTGAGCGGCGGGGGCGATTTCGCAACGAGCTGATTATTGCCAGCCATTTCAGCACCCGCTACCATGACAACCAAATCCGCCGCTATGTGGAAAAAGCGGTACCGGATATGTTCGACGGCCGATTGTATCTGTGGTTGTAACGCAACCTGTACAACGGAAACGCCAATTTTTGCCCTAACCTATTGTAAACCAGGAAGTCGATTCCATTCTATCCGTATTCCGGTGCATCAGGTTCGCCAGCGAAGAACCGGACGGTTTTCGGACGTTTTAGCAAGGCATTTCCAGTTTGAGGTTGGAAGCACCTGTAATTTTTCCACTTTCCATCCCCAAGGGGCCTCTTCCATGAGAGCAGCCTTTCTATCGAGCGTTTTGGCCAAGCTGCTGGCGCCGGTAGCTTGGATGCTGCTGGGCTTGGGATGTTGGTTGGGAGGCGTTTGGAGCCAACCGGCCCTTACGCAGATCAATCCGCTTGTTACTATCGAGCGGGATGTGCCCTACGGAGCGGTAGGGTATCGGACGTTGCTATTAGACATTGTTCGGCCCAAGCAGGCGCCGAAAGAGCCGACGCCGGTGGTGGTCTTTATTCACGGGGGCGGCTGGGCTAGCGGGAATAAACAACATGGACTGCCGCTTTTGGTCCCGTTGGCCGAGAAAGGGTATTTTTGTGTATCGGTCGGGTACCGGCTTTCCGGCGAAGCGCCCTGGCCAGCCCAAATCCACGACTGCAAGGCAGCCATCCGCTGGCTCCGGGCCAATGCTAAAAAATACAATATCAATCCAGAGAAGATCGGCGTCTGGGGAGCGTCGGCCGGTGGTCATCTGTCCCTCCTGGTCGGCCTCAGTGCCGATCAGGCGAACTTAGAGGGTCAAAGCGGTTCGCCCGGCCAATCCAGCCGCGTGAGTTGTGTCGTCAATTGGTTCGGTCCGACCGATCTGGTGGCCGCCTGGAACGACCCTACCTTGCCGCCGATGGTAAAAGATGTGCTCAACAAATTGGTCGGCGGCGAGGCAGAGAAAAAACAAGACGTCCTCAAAGCTGCCTCCCCGCTCACCTACGTCTCCAAAGACGATCCGCCCGTCCTGACCATGCACGGTACCAAAGACCCGATTGTCCCCTTTAGCCAAGCCACCCTCCTGGACGAAGCCGTGAAAAAAGCCGGCGCCGTCTCCTACCTGGTTCCGGTAGAAAACGCCGGGCATGGATTCGGCGGCCCAGAAATCTTCCAGCGGGTCCACGCCTTCCTGGACAAATACCTCCGGGACCAACCCGGAGAAATCTCCCAGGAAACGATCCGCCTACCGGAAAAACCCACAAAGGCCAAACCCCAAAACAAGCAGGCCGCCTAGTTGGACTGTATCCACCCGGGCAGGCCCCTACCACTTGTAGGGGCTAAAGATCGGCTCGAACACTAAAGATTGTGGGAATTGGCCCCGGTGGATACAGTCAACCTAGTACTACAACGCTAAGTTGCCATTTTGGTAACTATTTAGCCAAATGAAGCAAACCGCCTCTCCCCCGGCGGGAGAGACCGGCTGAGCCGAAGCCATCTGAAGGGTGTCATTCCCGCGAAAGCGGGAATCCAGAAAGTAAAACTCCATATAACCTGGGTTTCCGCCTCCGGGAGAATAAACCTGGATTCCTGCTTGCGCAGGAAGGACACTTTCGTCCCCATTCTTTCGGCTAAAATGTTACCCCGTTCCTTTTCGGCTCTTTTCCCTAAATCGCCAAGGGGCATACGCTCATGGTTCTTCCGGTGAATTTACCCGAATGGCACAATCTGGAGGCTCATTATCAAAAGATGGCAACGGTGCATTTACGGGACCTGTTTCGGCAGGACCCGGGCCGGGCGGAGCGGTTCCGGTTGGAAGCTGCCGGCTGGCTGCTCGACTATTCCAAAAACCGAATCACCCAGGAAACCATGGCGCTTTTGGTCCGGTTGGCAAAGGCCAGTGGGGTGGAAGAGGCAAGGAGACAGATGTTCTCCGGAGAAAAAATCAATCGTACCGAAGACCGTCCCGCCCTCCACATCGCCTTGCGCCACCGCTCCGGACAGCCCGTGTATGTTGATGGCCAAGATGTCATGCCGCAGGTCCGCCAAGTCCTCCGGCAAATGGCCGAGTTTGCCGAAAAAATTCGTACCGACCAATGGCTCGGCGCTACTGGTCGGCCCATCCGAAACATCGTCCATCTCGGCATCGGCGGCTCCGACCTGGGACCCGCCATGGCTTACGAAGCCCTGAAACCCTATGCCGATCCGAAGCTCCAAATCCACTTTGTCTCCAATGTGGATGGTGGTCACTTGGCCGGGACGCTGAAAGGTCTTGATCCGGCCGAAACGCTTTTTGTCGTGGTAAGCAAGACGTTTACGACTTTGGAAACGCTCACGAATGCGGAATCGGCCCGTCGATGGGTATTAACCCGTTTGGGCGGACCGGCTTTGGCCGACCAGCCCGACTCCCCCCAGGCCCAGCAGATCGTAGCCCGGCATTTTGTGGCCGTCTCCACCCAGCAAGACCGGGTCAGCCGGTTCGGCATTGACGCCGAGCGAAACATGTTCGGCTTCTGGGACTGGGTGGGCGGTCGGTACAGTTTGCCTTCGGCGGTCGGATTGTCGCTGATGGTAGCCATCGGCCCGGAAAACTTCTTCCAAATGCTGGATGGTTATCATGCCATGGACCAACATTTTTACACTGCCCCGTTGGCGCAAAATATGCCGGTCATTCTAGCCCTCCTGGGCGTATGGTACCGAAACTTCTTCCAGACGCCCACCTATGCGGTCATTCCCTATGAGCAGTCCTTGGTCCGTTTTGTGGCGTATCTGCAACAACTGGACATGGAATCCAACGGCAAATCGGCCACCCAGGAGGGCAATCCGGTCCAATGGTCCACCGGCCCGATTGTTTGGGGGGACGTCGGTACCAATGCCCAACATGCCTTCTTCCAACTGCTCCATCAGGGTACCCACTTGGTGCCGTGCGATTTGATCGGCTTTGCCCAACCGACCTGGGCGGCATTTTGGGAACAGAAAGATTATGATCGGCTGTTTGTCGGTCATCACGATCGGCTGATCGCCAACCTGTTGGCCCAGGCCGAAGCCTTGGCCTTCGGCAAACCGGCCGACCAGGTCCGGGCCGAAGGCGTTGCCGAACACCTGGTTGCCCATCAGACCTTTCCGGGCAATCGGCCTTCCAATCTTCTGTTGGCCGAGCGACTGACCCCCTACAGCCTCGGCAGTCTGATTGCCCTGTATGAACACAAAATCTTTGTCCAAGGGGTGATCTGGCAAATCAATAGCTTTGATCAACCGGGGGTGGAGTTGGGTAAACGCCTGGCCGGACGAATCCTGCCCGAATTAGAAGCCCCAGCGCCGCCCCCCACCCAGCACGATAGCTCCACCAACTACCTGATCGGCTGGTATCGCCAACATCGGAGGCCATAGTGACATATTGGCCCAATTACACCCGTTCAGGGGGCTTGATCTACTACCTTTAGAGATTGCCGGCGCGGAAATGGCTCCATTTTGTATTAGGTGGATTGTCTCCTCACGGACCAATTACCACAATCTGGCAGGTCCCCGCCATGTTGACCTACTACAACTCGTACGGCCAGGAACGGTGGATATTGTCAAATTACAGCCTCCATGACCGGGCTGAAGGGGGCAACCAGCCAGCTTGCAACTCCTTGGTGGGCAATGGGTTAGCCTCCGGGAACGCTTAGGCCCCATCGGATCTCCCTTCTTTTGTTGTCGGGCCTGCAAGTCCAAGATTTTTCATAAAAATCCCATTAAATATGGGTTATCAAACCACCCATAATGGTTGTTTAAGTATATGCTAAACCATGCCAAACTTTTAGTTTTAGAAAAATTGCTCAACATAGACTTGCCAAGGGCTAATACACAAATTAGGCTAATCAGTTAAGTAAGATAACTCTGTACGGCCTTTTTAGACAAAGGAGGCAGTGATGAAACGTGTAGGTCTGTTGGCTCTTGGCCTGTTGGCCGGATTGGGTTTTGCCGATCTGGCCTGGGCAGGCAAATGCTGCGACAACGTCTGCAGCCGATTGGCGATGCGAGGGTGTCGTCGGCCCGTGATGGGCGTGTGCTGGTCCCACCCACGGTTCCGCTGTTGGTGTGCTCCGAGGGTTTGCCAGCCCTGTGTGCAGCAGGTCTGCGAACCGTGCCGGGTTCCACACCCACCTGCACCAAAACCGGAGGAAAAGCCAGCGACTTCTCCGGGTGATATAGCTCCTCCGCCCAAGCCTGTTGAACCGGCGCCGCCTGCTGCTAAACCGGAGGAGAAGCCCGCTCCGAAGGCGGAGGAAAAGCCAGCGTCTCCCGCCCCGCCGGCGCCTCCAGCTCCACCGGCGCCGAAACCTGAGGAAAAACCCGCTCCGAAGGTAGAGGAGAAACCGGCGCCTCCGCCTCCGCCTCCGGCACCCAAGCCGGAAGAGACACCTGCGCCTCCGGCCCCGCCGGCGCCTCCAGCGCCAAAACCGGAGGAACCCCCGGCGGAAAAGCCGAAGGTAACTCTGCCCGGCCTGCCAGAGACTCCGGAAAAGCCGGACGAAAAACCGGCGGAAAAGCCCGCTGAACAGCCCAAACCGGAAGCCCCGGCGGAAAAACCAGCCGAAGCCCCCAAACCTGAAATGCCGCCGGAAGCACCGGCAGAAAAGCCAGTAGAAAAACCGGCAGAAAAGCCCGCTGAACAGCCCAAGCCGGAAGCCCCGGCGGAAAAACCAGCCGAAGCCCCCAAACCTGAAATGCCGCCGGAAGCCCCGGCAGAAAAGCCAGTAGAAAGACCGGCGGAAAAGCCCGTTGAACAGCCCAAACCGGAAGCCCCGGCGGAAAAACCCCAGGGGCAAACCCAGATTCGGCTCTGGAAGGATGCAAGCGGGCAATATGAACTGCTGGGCGAGTTTGTCGGCTTCATGGAGGGCAAGGTGCGAATCCGGTCTGCCGAGGGGCGCTATTACCGCATTGCCTTCCACCGCCTGAGCCGAGCCGATCAACTATTCGTAGAGGACCAATGGGCCCGGTTGGCCACTCGGTAAACGGACGCCTCCGGCGGTGCAAAATCCTTATCGCCTGGGTCAACCGGCAAAAATCAAAAAGCCAGGCCTAAGCGGCACGGTGGACAAATCCTTGTCCGTTGTGCCGCTTTTTTTGTAATACGTAACATTTTAGCCGAATGAAACAACCCGCCTTTGCCCTGGCGGGAGAGGCCGGCCAGGCCTTCGGCTAGGCCGGGGGAGGGGCATTTCTGCGGCCCAAGAAGCCTGGATTCCTGGTTACGCAGGAATGACACATTATCCCCTTCCTACAGCTAAATTGTTACGTTTTTGTGCTCTCTGGCGGATGCAACCTGGCTATTTACAGGGGCAGTTTTCTTTTCCCGGCTCATGGAGTATCTTGGCCCTATTATCTTGCCAAAATATCGCCTTTAAGGAGTGTTGCAGATGATACGTTCGCCGGAATTGATGAATCGGGAAGACACGGCCCTTTTGGTCATCGACGTGCAGGAGAAGCTGTTGCCGTGGATTTGGAATCGGCATCTGGTGGTATGGAATATCCGGCGGTTGCTGGACGGAGTCAAAGTGTTGGGCATTCCGGCGGTCGGCACAGAACAATATCCGCAGGGGCTGGGGCCGACCGTGCCGGAACTGGCCGAGCGTCTGGGACCCATGCCCAGCAAATTGGCCTTCAGTGCGGCCGTTTGCGAAGAGATTTTCGGTCGGCTGCGAGCAGAGAATCGGCATAAAATTTTGGTTACCGGCATCGAAACCCATGTCTGTGTTCAGCAGACGGCGCTGGACCTATTGGCCGACGGTTGGCAGGTGTATGTGGCCGTCGATGCGGTGGGGTCCCGGTATGAGTTGGATTATCGGACGGCTTTAGAGCGGATGCACTCGGCCGGGGCGGTGCTAACCACAACCGAAGCCGCGTTGTTTGAATGGTGTCGGGAGGCAGGCACACCGGAGTTCAAAAAGATCAGCCAATTGGCCAAAGAACAACCGCCGCCGGGAAGCGGTCTTAGCGAGGATTGGCCATAGGTCTGCCAGCGGCCGCCCCGTGGGCGGCTACCGAAAACGACATGGCTTCCTGCCATCCCCGGAAAGCAAAAATCCCTTTATTATATTAACTGTATCTACCGGATCTAATTACCACAATTTGTGATGTTCGGGCCGACTCGGAGCACTACATCTGGTAGGGGGCCGGTTCCGGTAGATACAGTCAAATTATTGATCTTCGCAAATCGTAGAGACAGCTTAAATCCCTTGTTTTCAGCCACCTTGGGTGTCTCTTGGTTTTGCGAACATCAATAGGAAGCGTGTAACATTTTAGCCGAATGGAGGGGCGTGCTTGTCACGCCCACTCAAGGGCGATCCAAGACAGATACCCCCAAGGTATCGGACCTGACAAGCAGGTCCCTCCAAGGGTGTCTTCATTCGGCTAAAATGTTACGGAAGCGTTAAAATTCATGTCAGTAGGATGGAATGGTGCTATTTTTTCTTCTTTCGTAATATTTTAGCCGAATGTATGGGGACGATGTGTCATTCCTGCGTAAGCAGGAATCCAGGCTGCGTGGCGCCTGCTAGGGGGGCTTCTGTGTGGCAAACGGGTCCAAGGCCATATGGACTTCTCCTACTTTCTGGATTCCCGCTTCCGCGGGAATGACACCCCTCCTCTGGCTTCGGTCCGCTGGGGCCGGTCTCTGCTGCCTGGGGAGAGCGCAGTTGCTTCATTCGGCTAAAGTGTTACCTTCTTTCTAGATGGGAGACTTTCCCACCGGTTCTTTCTCCCCTGGGGGTCGTCCCGGGTGAGGGGAAAATAGGAGTCCTGCGTTCGGCGGAAGTGTTCCCGAAGTTCGTTTCTGTATTGCTTTGAGATGTTCGCTTTTTTCTACTTGTTTCCTTGGGAATTGATGGAGATGAGGTGCACCGATGGAAGTAGAAAGCCTTGAATTTTTGCGTCGGTTGATCGAAACGCCTAGCCCTTCGGGCTACGAAAGCCAGATCCAGCAGGTGGTGCGGGAATACATCAGTCCGTTTGCCGACGAAGTGAGGACTGATGTACATGGCAACTGTATTGCCGTCAAAAACCCGGCCGCCCCGATGCGGGTGATGCTGGCCGGCCATTGCGACCAGATCGCCTTGAGCGTGCAGCATATCGACGACGACGGATATTTGTATGTGATTTCGATCGGCGGCTGGGATGTGCCGATCCTGTTGGGCCAGCGTGTTACCGTCTGGACCGATTCGGGGCCTGTGCCGGGTGTGATTGGCCGGAAACCGATCCATCTTCTGGACGAAGAAGAACGTAAAAAAGTGCCCAAGCTCAAAGAACTTTGGGTGGATATTGGGGCGTCCGGCAAGGAGGAAGCAGCCCAGTTGGTCCGGATCGGCGATCCGGTGACCGTGCCGTTAACCTTTCAGGTGCTTCGGAACGAGCGGGCGGTCGGCCCGGCCATGGACGACAAATGCGGCGCCTGGGTGGTCATGGAAGCTCTGCGGCGGGCGGACCCACAGAAACTTCGGGTGGCTCTTTATGCCGTCTCCACGGTGCAGGAGGAGGTGGGGCTGCGCGGAGCGACAACCAGTACCTTCGGCATTGAGCCGCATGTGGGCCTAGCCGTCGATGTTACCCATGCCACTGACTGCCCCACCGTCGAAAAGAAGGAGGAGGGGGACATTCGGCTTGGCAAGGGGCCGGTCGTGTATCGGGGACCGAACTTCCATCCGAAGGTGGTTCGGCTGTTGGCCGAGACGGCCCAGGCGCACGGGATTCCGGTGCAAATGGGCGCATCGGGCAAGCCGCCCGGCACCGACGCGGCGGTCATGCAGATTTCCCGGGCGGGCGTGGCGACCGGACTGGTGAGCATCCCGAATCGCTACATGCATACACCGGTAGAAATGATCAGTTTGACCGACCTGGACCATGCCGCCCAACTGCTGGCCCGGTTTGTCGAATCGCTTGATCCGTCGATGAGCTTCACCTGGTAGGAACCTCCCAGCGGCAGCGACGGAACAATTGCCATGCCCACTTAACATGGGCCGGAATGTATCCGTTCGCAGTCTGGGAGCATTCTCTGGATTACTGTTTGGGTAACTATTTAGAAACTATCTCAAAACGGCTATGCGGTGCTCAGGCGGTGGAGGCGGCGGAACCACAGCAGAGCACAGGCCAGTTGGATCAGCCCAAGGTAGTTGA
>Ga0197142_1002596_pt1 | contig 15702 bp, 9 predicted proteins | sample GBS60_MetaG_FD_148614 | JGI IMG/M metagenome (GOLD analysis project Ga0197142, IMG submission 148614) | Sediment microbial communities from Great Boiling Springs, Gerlach, Nevada, United States - GBS 60_MetaG | ecosystem: Environmental > Aquatic > Thermal springs > Hot (42-90C) > Sediment...
TCACCCGCAACGTCCCATCGGGGGAAACGTGGTCTTTCCCTTCGCGGAAGACGCAGAACCACCGGCCCTGAAAGCGAACGAGATCGGTAAACGCATTATGCGGGGCTTTGTCCCAGATTTTGACGACCTGGGCGGCTGGCTTACCTTGAGTTTGAATGATGGTAGCCCATCCATCAGTAGTAGCTACGAAAAGCACACCCGAAGAGGTCAACCACATCCCCAGATTGAGGAGAAGCCGATACATGGAGGACTCCTGAATCAGAAACAGCAGCTTTGCTTCTAAGGTTTCACTTCGATGACATCGTCGAAGACGCGGAACTCGTCCAGGTCGCCACGGAAAGCTGGGCGTTTGTCTCCCTCCTGCGTGGCTCCCAGCGACCAGAAGCCGTGCGGATAGTGGCCGATCGCTGGTCCTTCGGCTTCCAGCGTACCATTGCGATAGAGCTTCATAATGCCTTTCTCGGTGTCGATGGTCAGAGTGATTCGGGTCCACTCCGCCAGCGGCAAGGGGGTGGAAGTCCGCACGTGCTGAAACGGCGGGTGGATGCAGCCGAAATGGAAGTGCCCTTGGGCATCGAGTTCACCACGGAACCAGCGGGTATTGGCGAAGACTTGGCCTGCATCACGGCGGGTCGGTCGTAGCCAGAAGTCAATGCTGAAGCGGGGTGGGAAGCGGCCATAGAGGTCTTGCCGGGCCTCGAACACAGCAAAACTGGTGGGGTCCGAAAACCGCAAGGCCGAGCCGAATTTGCCGTCAGGGAACTCGACGGGGCCGGTCACGACCATGTCACTGCCGCAACCGGAACTGTCATGCAATCGGTGGGAGTTCTTCTCGTCGAAGGTCAGATGGATGTAGGCATCGGCACGAATGACAGGAGCCTGACTGCCAGGCCGGTATAGGTCGAATTGTACACCCAGGTTGGTCAGCAGAATGGCCGCATAGCGTTGCAGCCGTTTCTGGGCGTAGGGTTTGGCCTCGGGAGCCTGATCCCACCGGACCTGGTTGATGACCAGCCGACCTTTGCCCAGGGGCACTTCGAGCAGCACACACGGATGCGTGTAAGCTGTGGCACCGGGAGCGTCGGTAGTGACAGAATGCGGCATATGGTGCGAGTAACCAAACCACAGGTCGTTGTTGCTTTGCCCCAGGGCCAGGCCGGTCCGCACCTTCCACATGGCTGTATAGATGGGCGACGGTTCTTCAACGATCGGCCTGGCCTGCCGTTTGGCCTGATCGGGTTCCCAGCCGTTGTAACGAGGGTAGGGGTGTTTGTTAGCCACAGTGAAGTTGTATCCGGTGGCTTGGCTCAAGATGTGCGCCGCAGCTAGGTCGAGATGATGGATGTAGAGGGTTTGTCCTTCGCGGACGGCAGGCAACGCTTCCGCCAGTTGCTCAGCAAATTTTTCATTCCCGGCGGCAAAGAGCATACGCACAGCGGGGCCAGACGCCTGCTGCGGCTGTGCGACCATCCCCGCCAATCGTAGGGGTTCGGGAATCGCTCCGACCACTGGGGACCAGGCAGGCACCTTCGCTTCCGCAGCATAGATGAGCATGTTCTTCAAAACCGTCGCAGCACACGGGTCGTTCTCGGCCTCGGTGACCAGGGCTTGACAAATGATGGCCAGCCCCTTGCCGCTGAACACTTCGGCCAAAGGCGTGCCGGCCAGACCGACGTCCACCATGCTGAAGAAGCGGTCCACGGTTCGGCCGCTGGAGAGGATGGGGCGGAAGTTCCCGGATGCGGGTTTGATCAGGCACACCGGGGCGAGCAGATCGTCGGCTCGCCAGAAGCGAAAGTCTTCATTCCTGGTGCCGCGGAGGATCGGGTGCTCGGGGCTGGTGGGGTGGGCGATGGTGGCGGAGTAAGGGCGGACTGTGTCCCAGGCGGTGGCGTATTTCAACCCGCGGGTGAACCAGACGCCTCCCAGCGACAACAAAGGCCGGGTCTGCGGCAACACGACCACGCGACCGCCGCTGCGGATCCAGATACTCAGTCGGTCCTGATCTGCCGGGGTCAACTCGTGGGTCGCGTCAGCACCGAATACCAGTGGCATTTGGGTGTCAATCATTCCATCCTGCCACTTTTCTAAGCGGACGAAGCGTATTCCCAACCGCTGGAAGAGGTCCGCCGTGGTTCCTTTGGGATCGTACAGCCGCACTGGCGGGATCTGGTCGAAACCGTCCACCGGTGGGTACACGGCAGCCGTCCACGACTCGGTGTACACCGCACGGCCGTTGGCAAGCAGTTCGGTAACCGCCTCCAAGTCAAGCCGCTCGGACACGCTGGGGAAGTTCAAATCTAGAACCACGTCGCCCCGGCTGCCCCGTTCGAGTTTGACTGGCCGGCTGACCATCAGGAGCGGCTTCTTTTCTCCTCGGCGGCAGAAGGTCACCCGCACCTCGCCATCGAGCGGCGTGAAGGCGTCGTTGATGACCAGTACACCGAAGCGGGTGGGACGGCCAGCGACGAAATTCCGACCGTAACGATGGTTGAACGCCACCTGGAAACCGCAGGCGTTGAAACACAGGCGGTAGTTGGCTTCGTTGTCCTCCGGCATATTGACCAAGGGATGGTCCCCAAAGCCGGCAAAGCTGCAGATGATCGGGATGCCAACGCGCCGCATCTCTTTGATGCCCCAGAAGCTATGCAGGGCTGAGGTGCGGATCCGTTGGGTGTTGAGACACCAGCTGCCAGAACCGTCCTCCCCGCGATTGAAGTGCCACAGCGGCCCCTCGAACAACGCTTCCCCAGCGAGGGAAGCGTGGGCATCGAAGCAGTTGGGGTTTTCGCCCCATTCGGTCATGATGGCCGGCTTCCCCTGCCTGCGGCCGCGCAAATTGTCGAACATCTCCAGCACCAGCCGGTACTGATTGGGCAAGGCCGAGTAGGTGTTGATGTGCGGCCCACCGCCGATGGCGTGGACATCGAGATTCGGGATGGCATCGTAGTCGTTGCTGGCGGTGACCGGCCGGGTTGGGTCCAGGGCGTGATACTGATCGCACAGTTTTTTCAGCCAGGGCATGGAGGCCACATGCGGCGCTGGCAAGCCAGCGTGGCAGGCTTCGTTATCCATGCTCCAAATGACGATGCTGGGATGGTTCCGTTTGGAGATCACCCACTTAGCGTACTGCTGCAAAACTTTCCGCCACGTTGCCTCCCGCCAGAAGGGGGCTTCTTGCAGCAGACTGGTTTCGCATACTACCAGAAAGCCGGTCTCGTCGCAGGCCTCGAAGAAGCTCTCCGGGGCTTCCATCGCGTGGGTGCGGCAGCCAGTCAACAACCTCCACCGGCCCCGACGAATCTCCTCGATCCAGTGCTCCTTGGGATGAGCATAATTCGGCCATAAGCCATAGCCGTAAAACCGCAGCGGTTGGCCGTTCATCATGATCTCGGGTTGACCGGGCTTGCGGGTGTCGATCCACACCTCGCGGAAACCGAAACGCTGACCCGTCCGATCAACGACTTTGCCCTGAGCGCCCAGCAATTCGACTTCGAGGTGGTACAGGTGCGGGTCCTGCGGCGTCCACATCCGGAAGTCCGGCCAATCGACCAGTAGCTCCACCGCCGCTGTGGACAAGCCAGCTACCCCCGCTTCCACCGGCGGAAACTCCACGCAGGTCTTTCCACCATCCACCACCCGCGCCCGCACCGTTCCCTGCCAGCCTAGAGGCGTGCTGTTGGTCAACGTGACCGTCGCCGACAGATTTTTGTTGCGGTAACTCGGCCGCACGAAAATGTCGGTCGTTCGTACCTCGGGTACGATGCTCAGGTAAACGCGGTCCCAGATGCCCAGCGGCGTCAGATAGCCCCGTGTACCAATTTCCCGCAGATGCCATACCGCTCGGGGGTCGACGCTCAGGTCAATGTTCGGGGCACAGGAGACGATGATCTCATTGTCGCCGGGCTTGACCGCCGCGGTGATATCGCACTCGAACGGCGAGGCATGGAAGTCATGGCTGCCGACAAACTGGCCGTTGACCCAGACCCGGGTGATGTAGCTGACGGCTCGGAACTCCAGCAACACCCGCTTGTTGACCGGTACTTCCTTCAGCGTGAGCATCCGGCGGTACCAACCACCCTCTTCTCGGGGGTGTTCGTAGTACTTGAAGTGGCTTTTGCCGTCGTTGCGGTTGGGGATCGCCACCGGTTTCCAGCCATCTTTGGGCAAGTTGGCCAGCGTGTTCAACCCGCGGATTGCCTCGAGCCCCGTTACCGGTGCCAGTTGCCAGTCGGCACACAGATCCATGCGTTGCCGTAGCTCCAAGACGCTTTCCCTCGATGCAGCTTCCGTTCGTGACAAAGCTTGATCACCGGCCCACGTCGCAAAAATAGTCGCGACACTTAGACACACTGAAGGAAGATATTTCTGGGTTCGCATATCTTGATCTCTTCCAGTAAATGCTGATAGCCTCTCGATATGTAAGATTATTGCAACCGGTAAAATCAACGCGTGGACTTTTCCCGATGCGGTGGCCAGATGGGTCGCAATGTCCACACATCCAAAGACCTTACGATGGCCTGACCACCCACGGCTCGTAGATCGATGCCGACCGCCTCGTCATTGGCTGGGTACACCCGTGCCGTCACACAACAGCGTCCATTTACAAATGCTTCCACAATGGAGTAATCGACAAAGACGTGCAATCGCAGCGATTTTTCGTCTCTCAGCCGCTCGAAACGATGGACCACATCACCGGCAGCGACATGGGGTGAACGGCTAGCTTGCCCACGCTGGATTTGGATCTCTCGAATGGGAAATCCATGAACGGCTATGGTGGTTTGTTGCCGTTGTTTTTCATCCTTGTTCCTATGGTTCCTATCGAGCAGTACATGCAACTCGATCCTTGGGGCGTCTTGCGGAACGATTTCAGCGAGGATTTCCAGGCATTTTCCCCGTATGTCTTTGAGGGTGTCCGTCATCCCTGCGTTGGTTATCGTCTGAGATTCGACATGCCAATGCCGATCCCGGAGTTTTTGCAATTCGGGAGCCGGTGTCATGCCTAGGCGTCCGTCTGAGCGGAGTGTCAACAATCGTGGCAGCGACATGGCCCCGGTATAACCCAAATCGGGTCGAGAACGGCTCTCGCGGAGCCAACCGAACATCAGCACTCGCCCTTGGGTATCCCGAAACACCTGGGGCGCATAAAATGTGGCAGGGTATTTATGCAGATTGCCGTCCAACGCACCGGAAGTTTCCGGATAAAACCTTCCCTCACGATAGTCGCCGAGGAACCAGTATGCCCGTTGATGGTGCTCGGCGGATGCGACCAGTAGCCACTTCGGCCCGAGAGGGACGAAGCTGACACACTCAAAGTTGGGGTGGTATGGTGAATCGATGAGCCATTCGCGACAGACAAAAAGCGGGTGCATGAAGCTCCACGGTCCGCGCAGATCTTTGGCCCGATACAGCAGGACAGCACCTCCCTTGTCCGTAATGCCGGACGATATGGTCATCCGCCATTCATCACCTTCACGCCACACATAAGGGTCGCGCCAGCCTAGGAGCGGTTCCCCAATTCCCGGATTGGCCAGAATGGGATTCCGTTCATACTTCTGCCACACGATCCAATCTTTGCTGGTGGCCAGGCATTGTACCTGAGGACTGATACCCGTATAGATCAACGTCGGAGTACCATCCGTATCGATCACGGCACAACCGCTGTAGCAGCCGTCTTTGTCAGGCCCTTTAGGGCTTGGAGCTAGGGCGATCGGCCAATCTTGCCAGTGAAGCAGGTCCTCACTTACTGCGTGTCCCCAATGTGCCGGCCCCGCTTTGGGCCATTTCGGATTGTGCTGGTAAAAAAGGTGATACTTCCCTTGGTGATGGATCAGACCGTTGGGATCCCCGAGGAAGCCGCGTGGTGGGATGTAATGAATTCGCGGCAAGTCTGGATCGTTCTGTTGCAGCCGGGCTCGTTCTCCCGCCGCCCATTTCTGGTACTCCTGTACCGACTCTGGTCGTTCTTTGCCCGGTGCAACTGTCCCCAGACTCAACAGTGATGAGGTCCAAACGATCAGGACCCACTTGGCCATTGAAGACTTATCCATGGTGAAATGCTCTACGGGTAATCAGCCTTTCATCCTTTTTGTAAGAACAGCCATGCGGACTCCACCGTTGTGCATGTGTCGAATGGGAAACGTCCTTAGGTATATGAGCACTCATGAGAGGGAAAGCGGAGGTTGTGTGGGTTGGCCTCCGCCTTTGCTGCCGAGGGTTTGTGTTGTGAGATTGGCGTCGAGTGAAACTGAGTTCATATCAGTTCCGGAATCGGGCGACCGCCTATCCGTTGGTTTTCGACGATGGGACGTTGTCCCGGACGATTAGGGGGAGGCTCGACTTCTCCATTGATCCCTAAAACGTGGAAGATGGTGGCAAACAGATCGGCGGGGGAGTAAGGGGTGGTGGCCGGTTGTTCCGCTCGGGGTGTGGACCGACCGATCACCTGACCCATTTTCAGTCCACCGCCGATCAACAGCAGTGGTGTCAACGGCGCCCAATGGTCGCGTCCACCGGGGAAGCGGGTGTCGATCCGGGGACTACGCCCGAACTCGCCCGTCATGACCAACAAGATTTTCTTCTCCAACCCTCGGTCATAAATGTCGTCGATGAAGGCGGCCAAGGCCTGATCCAAAGGCGGGCTGCATTGCTCGAACCCTTCCTTGACCGGTGGGGTGCCATTGACGTTGTGATGATCCCAGCCGCCGTAGCCGATGGTGACAATGCTGGCCCCTGCTTCGCATAGCCGCCGGGCCAAGAGCAAACACTCCCCGATTTGTGCTGAGCTGTAAGGAGATCGACCATAACCATATTTATCTCGCAATCGTGGACTTTCCAGGGATAAATCAAAAGCCTTGGCAGCATCGCTGGTCAAAAATCGCAAGGCTTGTTGCTCGAAGCGATCCATACCTTCGGCAATCCCCGATTGATCGATATCCCGGCGCATCAGGTCGAAAGCCTTCAGCAATTCCCGTCGCTCGGTCAGTTGCTCGATGCTCAGCCGCAGTTGGAAATTCCGGCGGGCTTTCTCGGCATCCAGCGGACCATAAGCTTGCCCGAGATAAACCGGCTGATCCGCATTGATCCGACCTCCCAATTTGATGTAGGAGGGCATGCCCGTAACAGGATGGTTCAAGCCGCGCCGATAGGCAATTCGTGAGCCGAGTGAGGGAGCCTGCTGCGGTTGGTTGTTATCAAAGCCGGTAAAATTGATTCCGGTGTTGAGCCAGTGCGTTCCACCGCCGTGGCCACTATTCGTATGGGCAAAGCTCCGAACGACCGCGATGCGATGCGCCCGTGCTGCCAGCTTGGGGAAGGTACCCCCGAATGTGATGCCAGGTAAGGTCGTTTTCACCTCGCCGGTGGTGCTGCGGAACTCTACAGGAGCATCCATCTTCGGATCGAAAGTCTCGATCTGGCTTGGCCCACCCCCCAGCCACAGCCAGATGATCGATGTATCCTTCGTCGGCTGACCCGCAGTTTGGGCCCCCACGGGATTCAGGCCGGCAGTCGTCAGTCCGGTCAATCCGCAGAAACCCAGGCGAAGAAAGTCCCGGCGGTACAAGCCGTTGCACGATTTGGTTCGGCGGGGAATGCTCAATTCGATCATGGGTAGCCTCCGGTCGTGATGAATTGAGTGGAACTACCAGGTGGGACAGTGTGACAACTCGGGCGGGCAGGGGGGTTATCCCTGATTATGCTTGAATCTATCACCTGATCTGAGTCCGCACAACTATAAATGGAATTGATCTTCGGAATATGTTTATAGCTTTCACTTATAGGTATCAACGTAATGGCCGAGTATGCCCTCGATCGGTTCAAGGAAATCAGCTTTACCCAACTTCGGACGTTTTGCGAATGCGTGCGACAAGGCAGCTATACAGCAGCGGCCCGGGTGCTGCATCTGTCGCAGCCGGCTGTGTGGCAACAGATACGAGCATTGGAACGACTGGCCGGTGTGCCTTTGCTGGAACGGCATGGCCGTGTGCTCAAGCTGACCGAAGAAGGCCGCATTTTCTGGGAGCAGGCTCTGACCGTGCTGGGGTACGTGGAATCATTCTGGAATTTATTTCACGAGAGGCGGCAGCACCTTCCGAAAACACTGACGGTGATAGCCACACCAGCGCTGCTTTCTGAAGAACTTGCACAGCCGATTGCAGCCTTTCATCAAGCCCACCCCGATGTTCAACTACGGTTATTGAGTCAACATGGGCTGCCAGTATTGGAATGGCTAAGGGAAGGTAAGGCCGACATGGCCATAGTGCCTGCTGATGTGATTGCGTTCGAGGATCCAACTCCCTTCGATCGAAAGCAAATGGGACAACGGCTAGCGACATTAATTGTACACAAATGTCATCATCTTGCACATCGTCCCAACCTAAAATTAGAAGACATCATACAAATTCCTTTGATTTTACCTATGGAGGATAATTATTGGTTCCTTCAGGTTCAGGCAGTTCTGCAAGCGTATAATTTGGCTGATCGTTTGCGAGCTGTCATGCGTGTGAGCCACATCCTTGCTGCTCAGAAGCTTGTAATGCTAGGGGTCACCGCGGCTCTGATGCCCATGCCAATTCAGGGAGTTCCCCCAAAAGGATTGGTTTACCGTAAACTCGATCACCTTCTACCGAGCTTACCACTTTATTGGCTTGCTCGCCGGGGCCTTACCTTGCCGCCTCATGCCCAGCAATTCGTCGAAATCGTACAAAACCACCTCACGCGATAGTGTGATCCTGTTGGCCTTACGCGATAGTATGACCCTGTTGGCCTTGCGCGTACTGCAAATGACATCGTAACCGTATGACTCGATTTCGAGCGTTGGCGATCTCCTGGAAATGTCCAGCTCGGATGAACTGGCACCAAATATGTCTTAAAGTATATCTGAATCTCCTCGAAGACTGTGCTGCATGTGCATATGTGTATGTACATATATGGAAGTATACACGCGAATTGCATTGAAACCCATGCTACACTTGGGAATTGCTTCCTTAGAGTTGCGTCGAAACCTAGCTATATTCCCGGTAGTACCGGCATCCGCGTTTACATGATCCGAGGAGGAAGGGAGTGTCAGGGGGTTGCCCTCTCTGACCTTAACCCCAGGAAAACCATCTGGGAGGGGAATGCTAACACACATAAAGGCTGGCATCAGCCGATCCATGTCCGGCGATCTAGCAAACTCAAGGGCAGCCGGTTGAACCGAATCGAGTAGAATCCGCGAGAAAGTCAGGTTTGGTCAAGTAGATTCCCTAGCTTCTGAAGGATGCTCTTGAAAAGAGCTAGTCTCCTCCTGTCTGTTGAGCAAGGCAGGAACGATGAATGTACTGACCTTCCACTGAGAGTTGGCTATGCAGGAGGTAGAATAGCCCCGGGTTCACAGGACAAGTGGTTACGGAGGCTGCCCAGGTGGTGTGGGTCTTCACTTCAGAGATTTGATCTTGATGTCTGTGAAATGGATTTCCGCACCCTCAGATTGTAAAGCGATCTTGCCTTTGGTGAGGTTCCCGTTTTTGCCTTCGTTGACTTTGATGCCATTGATGACGAGGGTGATGTCACCCCCTTGGCAAGTAATTTCATACTCGTTCCATTCACCGATGGGTTTTTCGATGGGTTTATCCGCCTGCATGCGGAAATAATGGCGGGCCTGTCGGGGGTCCTGGCGTTTGGGATCGACTTCCAACTTGACTTTGGGAGGATAGATGAGCCAGAAATCACCAGCCTGCCCCGATTGGAGTTGAGCTTCCACAGAGGTGGGCCAGATTTCATCGTCCTGGACATGGAGGAGAACGCCGCTGTTACCTCCTTTGCTACCGGCAGGGAATCGCCATTTGAGCTTGAGGATGTAGTCACCGTACTCCTTCTGGGTTACCATGCAACCATTGGGTTTTCCCGTACAGCGGATGTAGCCGTCCACGATCGACCAGGTCAATTTGGGATCGGGTTTGGATCCGTCCTTATTAGCACGCACAGTGAAGTACCATCCATTGAAGGATTTGCCGTCGAAAAGTGGTGTGAAGCCGTCATCTTGAGCCGCGGGGAGGGATGGGGAACCCACGGCCAACGCGAAAACAGACAGAGCCAAGCCGCTGGCGGCGAACAATAGGAAGCGCATGGCGAACTCCTCGAAAAAGGTTGGAAACGGGGCAGGCTCAACGGAACCAACGCAGGACGGGTTGTCCCGTGGTGATGGGGAACCTTCGTCCTGTAAGGTCGGTGTAGTGCGTATCGGGGGGGATGCCCAGGGCATGGAAGAGGGTAGCACCTACATCAGCAGGTGAAACCGGCGGAGTGAGGGGATAAGCAGCATGTCGATCGGAAACTCCATCGACGGCCCCACCAGTAATACCGGCACCGGCCACAACGATCGAATAACAGGCGGCCCAGTGCTTACGTCCGGGGGTGGAGCCGGCGAAACGGCTTTCCTTGGCCACGAGAGGGGCACGGCCAAATTCGCCCATGATCAGCACCAAGGTGCTGTCGAGTAAACCGCGTTGGTGCAAATCTTCGAGAAACGTGGAAACAGTGAGGTCAAAACGGGGGAGAAGGTGATCCCGCAGAGCTTCAAAGATATCGTTATGGGTATCCCAACCGTAATGGTCAGTTTCGTGCGGGTGCACATCCTGGCCGCGGATGTTGTGGTTGAAAAAGATAGTGATCCAGGGTACTCCGGCTTCCAAGAGGCGGCGGGCCAGCAAGCACGCTTGTCCCGCACGGTAGAGGCCGTAGCGTTGGCGGACCGTAGCTTGTTCTTGTGTCAGATCGAAAGCAGTTCGTATCCGTTGGTCATGGATGATGTCCAGAGCCTGACGGGTCCAAGGGGCGCTCGCTTGGGGCGGATCGAGGCGGCGTAACAAGTCCCACCGTTGTTGCAGACGTTGCGGGGAAACATCCGGCGGCAAGCGCAGTACGGGCAAAAGCGGCACCCCTTCTAAAACGTTGCCTAACTCCAGCGGTTGATATTTCCGACCAAGTAAGCCTGCGAATTGGCCTGGAGACGGCTCACGGGGAACCAGTAACGGACCATTCACATGTACCGCCGTGCATGGCAACGACTGCTGCGGACGGAGGCGTTGATAAACGGCTCCCAGAGCGGGGAAATCGTCGGGCCGAGGGGGAGGGTTGGATGACTTGCGGGGGTGGTAATGACCTGTGAGTGCCAGGTAACATGCCGAGCCATGATCCAGATCATCGTGGGACACAGTCCGCACGATGGTATAAAGGCGAGCCAGTCGAGCTAACCGCGGCAGATGTTCGCATACGCGGATACCCGGCACAGTCGTGGCGATGGTGCCGAAGGCGCCGCGGACTTCCTCAGGAGCTTGCGGTTTGGGATCCCATGTATCCAGTTGGCTTTGTCCCCCACTGGTGAAGATAATGACCACAGATTTGGCACGGCCGAAGCCGGGCATCATGGCGGTGGCTTGGGATGACGAGTTGGTATGCTTTGGAGTCTTCGGGAAACCCTTACCTACCTGAAGCCCAAGCGGCCAGAGTGCCGCCGTACTCAAGCGGAGCCATTCCCGACGCGAAGGTTGGGAGCCGAGGTGACCCACAAGCTGACTGAATCGGAGCATACGGATAGTCATGCAGGCAGATGGATCAGGCGGTAGAGTTGCTACTATCTTGCCGCAAACATTGGTTCCTGACAAGTGGGGAGTTGTCACCATCGTGGGCGTCGGCCTGATCGGAGGCTCGGTGGGAAAGGCATTGTGCCAGCGGCAGTTGTCCGAGCGGGTCATCGGTGTGGGACGACAACGCGAAGAACTGGAATTCGCCCGGCAACGTAACATCATTCACGAGTGGACCCATTCCCTGGCAGAAGGAGTCAGCCAGTCGGAGTTGGTGGTAGTGTGCGTGCCGGTTGATCAAATCGCCAGTTGTATTTGTGAAGCGGCCTCATATATGCCCGCGGGAGGCTTGATTACGGATGTCGGCAGCACCAAACGGAACATTGTCTCTGCTGTCGAAGGTCGGCTGCCCCCACAGGTGGAGTATGTGCCAGCCCACCCCTTAGCGGGATCGGAAAAAAGCGGAGCACGTTATGCTTGCGCTGATTTGTTTCAGCAGCGCCGGGTCATTCTTACACCCACGCCGCAGAACACACCCCGGGGGTTGGCGCGAATCCATTCCTTCTGGGCAGCCTTAGGTGCCGAGACCCTGGAAATGACTGCTGAGGATCATGATCGCATGGTAGCCGCTATCAGTCATCTGCCACATGTGTTGGCGGCTTCCTTGGTATTGGCAACACCGCCGCAATGGCTTCCCTTTGCGGCCTCAGGATTCCGGGACACTACCCGCATTGCCGCTGGAGATGCTCGACTCTGGTCGGCCATCTTGCATGCCAATCGGGACCTCCTCCAAGAATTGGTGAATGAATGGGAACAACAATTGGTTCTGTTTCGCCACTTCCTGGAAACGGGTAACGTGTCCGGTCTTCAGGAATGGTTGGCTCGAGCCCAACAGGTGCGTCATGCTTTGGGAAGTGGAAATCCGGCCGATCGGACGTGATATCGAGCGGGAGCACGTCTGCCAGGAATTCAACCTGCTGGTCCAGGCCCAACGGGCAGAGGAGTTGATCCGGTCCACCGCCCGAGGTTACTGGCTGGAAGGAAGCATAAGTCCCGAGGCACTCTCACGCCTGGTCCGGGAGGTGCTTGTGGATCCGATCGTGGAAGAGAGCGTCGTCGGGCCAGTCGGGACCTGGGTGGAGCATGCGTTGACAGTCACATACAAGCCTGGTGTGATGGATCCAGTGGCACAAACCATGTTGGAAACAGCTCGGCGCCTGGGATGGGCAATCGATGCGGTGCGAACCTTTCGCCGCTACTATCTCCGCAACACCCTCACTTCAGAAGAACGCAACCTTCTCATCAACAAGGTGCTCATAAATGATGCGATTGAGCAGGTTCTGGAAGGACCGTTGCCAACCCAGCACCTGAGCCTTGGTTCTGCCTACCGCTTTCACCTGATTCATGTCCCCTTACAAGATTTGGATGCGGAGGGATTGCTCCGAGTCAGTTCTGAGAGGATGTTGGCTCTTTCTGTAGAAGAGATGCAGGCTATTCAGGCCCATTTCCGCCAGTTGGGTCGCGATCCCACCGATTGTGAACTGGAGACGATCGCTCAGACCTGGTCGGAACATTGCTCCCACAAGACGCTCAAAGGGACCATCACTTTACGTGATGGATCCAACGGTACGAGTCGAACATACCGTCACCTGCTTCGTGAGACAATCTTTGCTGCTACTGCGGAAATTCGCCGACGTTTGGGTGCGGACGATTGGTGCGTCAGCGTATTCGAGGATAATGCCGGTGTAGTGCAGTGGGAGCCGCGATACCATCTCTGCTTTAAGGTGGAGACGCATAATCATCCCTCGGCCATCGAGCCGTATGGCGGAGCCAACACAGGTATCGGTGGGGTCATTCGGGATGTGTTAGGCACGGGTCTGGGTGCCAAGCCGATAGCCAACACGGATGTTTTTTGTTTCGCTCCTCCCGATTATCCTGCGGAACTGTTACCTGAGGGGGTTTTGCATCCCCGCCGTGTTCTGCAAGGAGTGGTGGCCGGTGTTCGGGATTATGGCAATCGCATGGGTATTCCAACTGTCAACGGTGCCATCGTGTTTGATCCTCGTTATCTCGCCAATCCGCTAGTTTATTGTGGTACCGTAGGCTTGCTTCCGGTGGACCGATCTACCAAGTCGGTCAGGGATGGGGATCGGATTGTGGTCATTGGCGGCCGGACGGGTCGGGATGGAATCCATGGAGCTACCTTTTCCAGTCTGGAACTGACCCATGAATCCGAGACGGTCAGCGGCGGGGCAGTGCAAATCGGTAACGCCATTACCCAGAAGAAACTCCTGGATGTATTGCTCCAGGCGCGGGATCGCGGCTTGTTCCGTGCAGTGACAGACTGCGGTGCCGGCGGGTTCAGCTCGGCGATCGGAGAAATGGCGGCGGGATTGGGTGCGATAGTGCATCTAGAGGCTGCTCCTCTCAAGTATTCAGGCCTGACGTATACGGAAATCTGGATCAGTGAGTCGCAGGAACGCATGATCCTGGCTGTACCTCCGGAGAAATGGTCGGAGTTGCAAGCCTTGTGCGCCGCCGAAGATGTCGAGGCTGCTGTGCTCGGACAGTTCGAAGCCAGTGGCCGATTGAAACTGACCTACGAAGGACACGTCGTGGCTGACCTGGATATTCGCTTTCTCCACGAAGGTCGCCCAGCCGTTGTGCGCGAAGCTGTGTGGCCCCCGCCCTCCCACCTTTCCTGGACCCACAATGACAAAGCAGCAATTCCCGAAGACACGCCCCAAAGTACGAAAGGCGAGCCTCATGGGACGGTATCACCTGCAAAGGTGAACATGACGGAACAAGAAGCGTTATTGCGAATCCTGGGCCACTATACGGTAGCCTCCAAAGAATGGGTGATTCGCCAATATGACCACGAGGTCCAAGGAGGCAGTGTCATCAAACCGCTGGTGGGCGTTAGCAATGATGGGCCATCGGATGCCGCCGTGTTACGCCCCTTGGCGGATAGCTGGCTTGGAGTGGCCATCGGCTGTGGCATCAATCCGTTGTACGGGGATTGGGACCCCTATGCGATGGCCGCTCTGGCGATTGATGAGGCGGTACGGAATGTGGTTGCGGTGGGAGCCGATCCCCGCCGCATCGCTCTACTGGACAACTTCTGCTGGGGAAACGTCCAGGATCCTGTGGTGCTAGGAGCATTGGTCCGGGCTGCTGAAGCCTGCCGGGATGTGGCCATCGCCTACATGACGCCCTTTATTAGTGGGAAGGATAGCCTGCACAACACCTACCGCGGTCCGGATGGTACCCGCCGGGATATTCCTCACACCTTATTGATTTCTGCCATCGGACGCGTCCCGGATGTGCGTCGCTGTGTCACGATGGATTTGAAACGACCCGGACACCTTCTGCTCCTCGTTGGAGAAAGTCGCGCGGAACTGGGCGGATCACTTTACTCCCTCATCACCCGCCAGACCGGAGGACGCGTCCCGCAGGTGAAGCTGGATCTGGCACCTCGCCTCTTTTCCGCCGTGCATGAGGCGATGACACGCGGTTGGGTACACGCCTGCCATGACCTGAGCGAAGGAGGCCTGGCTGCGGCCATTGCCGAAATGGCGTTTGCTGGAAACATCGGTGCTGATGTGCGGTTACTCCCCGGTGAAGGGAGCAATGTCGAGCGACTCTTTAGTGAGTCACCCTCACGCTTCCTCCTGGAAGTGACACCAGAGGATCGCGACGCCGTAGCTTCGGTTCTTAGGGACCTGCCCTGGATGGAGATAGGCGTCACCGTTGCGGAACCCCGTCTGCGGATCGCTGGCAGGGATGGCCAGTGGTGCATCTGGGTGTCTTTGCAAGAACTGAAACAAGCTTGGCAGAAACCTCTGAGTGCAACTCTTCTACCCTCCTGACTCTCCCTAAGTGAGTACAATGGAATCGAGCGGGCAGACCTAATGATGGGGACCCACTGCTCAACAGTTTGGAAGCAGCTCTACTGCGAGGAACCACTCTAGCTTCCAAAGCTTGGCTGCTAAGCCGTGGACCAGAGGATGAGACCCGCTACCGGGGGGAGAAAACCCAGGACCAGAGGATGAGACCCGCTACCGGGGGGAGAAAACCCATGATCCGAACTCTGAGAGTCACCTCCACGCTGAAGTTCGGAGGACTCGCAAGTGTCCTA
>Ga0197142_1002597_pt1 | contig 15699 bp, 14 predicted proteins | sample GBS60_MetaG_FD_148614 | JGI IMG/M metagenome (GOLD analysis project Ga0197142, IMG submission 148614) | Sediment microbial communities from Great Boiling Springs, Gerlach, Nevada, United States - GBS 60_MetaG | ecosystem: Environmental > Aquatic > Thermal springs > Hot (42-90C) > Sediment...
CCCTCTCGTCGCAGCTCCTAGCAAAGACGCGAAGGTTTTCGCCCTCGGTTCCGAAAAGCAGAACCGCGCCAAGGCCCCTGAGCCGGCCCCGGATGCTGTCAGCGATGAGCCTGAGGGAATCCATTCCAGCGCCCGCGGCCAGGACGAACGCAACAGGGATGTCCCCGAGCTCGCTTAACTCGCCCGCCACATCAATGCCCATGAACCCGAACCTCGCGGCCCTGCCCGCGCTGAGCTCGGCCGAAAGCATAGCGCCTACCTGGTCAGCCACGCGTTCCCTGGTGGCCCTGAGCTCCGCCTCAAGCTCCGCAAGCCTTTCTCTGGTGTCCGATAGGGTTTTTATCAGGGAATCGCGGCCCGTGTCGCCCAAGAGCCTGGATATGGCTGATATGAGCTCGTGATCTTCCCTGGCAAGCTCCCAGGCCCTCATTCCCACGAAGGCCTCTATTCTCCTCACGCCGGCCGCGACGGCTTCCTCCGATACTATCCTGAAAAGCCCGGCCTCTGCCGTTGACGAGAGGTGTGTCCCGCCGCAGAGCTCGCGGGAAAACCCCGGTATCTCAACCACCCTCACCCTCCCCCCGTATTTCCCTTCAAAGAGCGCCAGCGCGCCCTCCTGCCTCGCCTGCTCGTAGTCCATCTGCCTGATAACCAGGGGTATGTTGGCGAGTATCTTCTCGTTGACAAGCCTCTCCACTGCCAGGACCTCATCTGGGCTAAGCGGCCTGGGGCAAGAGAAGTCAAACCTGAGCCTGTCCTCGTCCACGAGGCTCCCCCTCTGCAGGGCGGATTCGCTTACCACCTCGCGAAGAGCGGCGTGCAGGAGATGGGTAGCGGTGTGTGCCCGCGCGAGCGCCCTTCGCCTCGCGGGGTTCACCCTGGCTGTGAGTTGTGCTCCGGGCGAGAGGGAACCCTCAGCCTTTCCCATCAGCACAGCCATATCCCCGATATTCTGGACATCCTCAACCCAGAAGAGAAAGCCGTCGCCCGAAACAACGCCTCGGTCGGAAAGCTGGCCGCCTGACTCAGGGTAGAAGGGGTTTTCCGCGAGGGCGAGGAAATCCCTTCCCTCTCCCCTTGCGAAGGCGAGGGGTTTGGTTTCCAGCTCAAGCGTCTCGTATCCCACGAAAGACTGCGGTTTTTCGGTTGAGAAATCCCACCGGGGAAGTTTCAGTCTGAAACCAGAGGCTTCCCTTGCCCGGGCCCTCTGTTCCCCGAGGTTCTCGTGGAACCCTTTCCAATCAACAGCAAGGCCAGATTGTTTAGCGTAGTCCTCAATGAGGTCAAGGGGAACCCCGTATGTGTCATAGAGAACGAAGGCATCGCGGCCGGATATGGTTCCCGATTCCCTCGATCCGTCAAGAACCTCCATTATCCGGGGCATTGCCCTGGCTATTCCCCTGAGGAACCTCTCCTCCTCCGCCCTCATCATCTCGCTTATCTCGCCGGATTTCTCAGAGACCTCCGGATAAGCCTCGCCCATCACCTCAACGATAACGGGAACGAGCCTGTAGAGAACGGGTTCGGACACCCCTATCCTCTGCGCGAAGGAGTGTGCCCTCCTGAGAATTCGCCTCAGGACATAGCCTCGCCCGTAGTTTGAGGGGTATATGCCGTCAGCCATGCAAAATACAAGGGCCCTGGCGTGATCGGCCATAACCTGATGAGCGGCCGAGCGTTTGGCTCCCGTAATCTCCTCAACGGCCTCAATGATCGGGAGGAAAAGGTCAGTCTCGTAATTTGATCTGACGCCCTGCAAAACCGATGCCAAACGCTCAAGCCCAGCGCCCGTGTCTATGTTCTTTTTCGGCAGGGGCGTGAGAACCCCGGACTCGTCCTTGAAAAATTGCATGAAAACGAGGTTCCAAAGCTCAAGGAAACGGGAGCCATCCTGGCCCGGGTCGGTCTGGGATGGGTCCGCATCGGGGCCGAAATCGTAGTGGATTTCGGAACAATAACCCACAGGCCCCACATCGCCCATCTCCCAGAAGTTATCCTTCTCGCCCAGCCTGAACACCCTTTCCGGGGGCAGTCCAACCTCCTCTGTCCATATACGGTAAGCTTCATCGTCGTCCCTGAAAACGGTCGCCACAAGCCTCTCCGCGGGTATGCCGTAGACCCCGTTCACTAGCTCCCATGCCCAGGTTATTGCCTCGCGCTTGAAGTAATCGCCGAACGAGAAGTTTCCGAGCATCTCAAAGAATGTGTGGTGGCGAGGGGTAAAACCGACCTGGTCAAGGTCATTGAGCTTTCCCCCGGCCCTCATGCACTTCTGGACGGAAACGGCACGAGGGAAAGGAGGGGGTGCTATGCCCAGGAAGAAGGATTTGAACTGGTTCATGCCCGCGTTGGTAAAAAGGAGGGTTTCGTCAGGCGGAAGCAGGGATGAGGAGGGGACTACCTTGTGCCCCCGCTCAGAGAAAAATCGCAAAAACTCACTTCTGATCCTGCGGGAGGGCCAGTTCACCTCCATATTTTAACGCGGCCAGGCAAGGGAAATCAAGGATTCCAATCGCAGGGGGATTCTCTGGCGTTCGCTGGGTGAGCTTGGTCTCGTTTTCTCTTTTTGCTACCCCAGTATTTATCGTGGAACCGAGAGGCCTTCAAGGCGAGGCCGCAGAGGAGAGATTCGGAAACTTAGCTGAGAATCAACCGGCCGCTAGGCAGGGGTCAACCCCGTCCTTGAGACACGGTCACGGCCCGGGTTCATTGCCCGGTCTTCTCGCGTTCCGGCAGATCGCCCATGCGCCCGCGGCAACGATGAGCAAAAGTCCTGGCAGATACGCCTCCCACAGAAACCTTGCCGGCACGAACATCCTGATGGCATCGGCGCCCCCCGGAAGAAGCCTGAACCCGTCAAAAGTGAAGGAGAACAAACATGCGGAGGCTCCTGCTGCGGCGAGAATTGCCTCAGGGAAACCTATTTTTATCATTTGGTCCTCTCGTGCCAAGAGGAGAAGGGTTCCGGATACAACCGAAAGAACGAGCGCTATCAGCGCGGGAGTTATCCACGGGCCGAACCACGGGACCGGAACCAGAAACAGGACATCCCAGTCCAGCCAACCCGCCGGCCAATCAAGCAGGAGCTTGAGCCAAAGATAGTAGAATATGTCCCAGACCCCGAAAGCGAACCCGAACGCCAGGAATCGCCTGATTGCTCCCTTTTCCGAGATGAGCGCGACGGCCAAAAGCATGAATATGGTCGCTATTTCTCGCCCTATTTCAACCTTTGCCACGAACGGGTCCGCCAGCTTCATCGGAAAGGAGAAGCCCTCCGGATAGTAGAGCCGCCTGAGGTAGACGACCACCGCGGCCTCAAGGTAGGCCATAGCGATCGCGAAGACGCCAAGACCCGCGAGACTCCCTAGCGGATGTAATCCTTTCGCCATATTGGTTCTGTGAGCTCAGAGAACCTTCTGCCGTATTCCCTGAGCCAGGCCTCGTGCTCCGGGTTCTCAAGGAGCTCCCGGACGCTCTCTCCGGCCGGCCTCGCCCCGTGAATCCTCACGAGATTCTTCATCATGGGAAAGTGATCCCTTATGGCGCAGGGCGCGAGCCAGTTCTTGTGTTCCTCAGGAACGGTTTTCCCATAGCCGTATGAGTTATGCCAGCGCCTCAGGGCCCTGAAAAGCGGCGCGTCGTAAGCGTCGTTGAGGTTTCCTCCCCTCGCGTATATCTCCCTGAGGTTCGCGCCCGCGAACGGCACGAAAACACAGGGATAAACATCCCCGTTCCAATCTATGTAGAGGTATCCCGTGTGCCTTCCTCCCGATATGCAGCCGGCCGAAACCGTGCCCTGATTCCAGAAATCCATTAGGAAATAACCCTTCTTTCTGATTATCTCCCAGCCGCGCCTCCACATCCAGAGCCTCTGCTCAGGTGTGGGCATCAGGCTCATATCTATTCCTCTGCCTATCGGCATATACTGGAATATCCAGCCGTATGTGGCCCCACGGCGCACGAAGAACTCTTCCAGGAACTCGTCGGACAGGAGGAGGCGGTGGTTCTGGCTAGTTGCGGTCAAGGATACGCCGAACGGGATTCCCCTTTCCCTGAGCCTCGCCATGGCCTCAAGTATTTTGCCGTAGGTTCCCCTGCCCCTCCGTGCGTCCGTCTCCGGCTCAAAACCTTCCAGGGATATTGCCGGGGTGAGGTTGGCGAGCTCAGCGAGCCGGTCCGCGGCCTCATCGTCTATCAGGGTTCCGTTCGTATAAACCATAAAGAAACAGTCCAGATTCTCCGCCACAATGTCAAGGAACCTCACATCGCCGTGCCTCCACAGGAACGGCTCGCCGCCGGATATGACGAAGAATCTGACGCCCCAAAGCTCCTTGGCCTCCTTCATTATTCTGCGGAACTCCTCTGCGCTCAGCTTTTCGGTGTCAGCGCCGGAGGCCGCGTAGCAGTCGGGACACCTAAGGTTGCAGGCCTTTGCCGGACTTATAACGAGAAAGCCGGGCGGGCCCTTCTCGCCTTTCTTCCTGAAGGCCTCGCTTATCTCCCCTCTCTCCATCCAGGTGGCGACCATGTTGTTTAGGAATACCTCAACCAGCCTGTCAGCGAAGCGCCCGGATAGCCTTCCCTCGTCAATCGCCCTATCAAGGGAGTGCAGGAGGGCCCACGAAGCCCAACCCACATCCCTTTTTACGCCCGCTGGCCTTGTGCCGGCCACTATGGCGTCGTAATTGCCACGGCGCAGGTTCTCCTTCAGGTAAAGCAGGAGCGACTTCCGGATCACCCTGTTTTTGAAGGCCGGGGCGGATAGCCTCTTTATTATGTCCCGTCCGCTCACCCCCCTGAGAATACTGGACACGCTGTTGAGAGCCGATTTAACCTGCATCCTCTGCCTCCTTTTTTACGAGCCTTCTCAGCCGGGCCATTTCCCTGGCGAGCCTTCCGAGCTCCTGGGCCATCTCCTGAAGCCTCGCCGTATCCTTTGAGGCAATCCTGGACATCCGCCTGGCAAGGCGGCCTGCCTCGCTCGCTATTGCCCTTATCTTTATGAGGTGGGTAATATCAATCCCGGAGGCTTTATCCACGATCCTTACCCTTACGCCCCTGTTCACCATGCCGAGGAGCTGACCCAGGGTTATGAAGGCCTTTGAGACCGTGTCATACATCTTCCTGTTGGAATACCTGTGAATCAACCTCTCCCTTTTACGCATCGCGTAAATTATAACCCGTGCGGCCCCGCTGGATCAAGTTCCCTGTGTCAGCTCCGTGTCAGAAAACCGGCTATCATTTCCCGTGAACAAAAAGGAGGCAATCATGCTCTTGATAGCCTTGTTTTCAGCGCCTGATGTGGGCTGTGAGAGGATACTCTCTCCGGGCCAGTATGTCCAGATGGGAACGCCCTACACGGTCCGGGCCAGGTTCAGGAACTACGGGGATGTCCCCGCGAGCTTCGCTGTCTACTTCAGGATTGATAGTGCCGGAGACCAGAACATATACCAATCCTCATCAAGCGTAAGCGATCTTCCCGCTGGGGGCTCTGTAGAAATAACATTCTCTCCCAACTGGACGCCGCCAGCCTTTGGCACATACAAGGCATACGCGTGGACAGATCTTGCGGGGGATAGCTACGGCGGGAACGATACCGCGCTCATATATGTGAGGTGCTACCACGACGCCCAGGCCAAGGATGTTTTCTGGCCATACGACGAGAACTCGGTTGGGATACCCATTCAGCCGGTCGTGAGGGTGAAGAACGGGGGCTCATACACTGAGGGGTTCCCCGTGAAGCTTAACATCTACGCGCCCGGCGGCGGCCTGGTCTACTCCGGCACAACAACCGCGCCGTCCACAATGCCGGACTCTTTCGCCACCGTTCAGTTCTCCACACAATGGACCCCGTCCGACACAGGAATTTATACCGCGGAGCTGATAACCACCCTCGGCCAGGATTTCTATCCCACTAACGATACACTTAGGGAGAACTTCCTCGTCAGCTACGAGATCATATACGACCAGGGCGTGGTAGACCAGTTCATGATCCCGTCAGCCGATTACTACAACAACAAGATGGCGGTTCGGTTCACCCCCACCATAGCCCCTCCGCTTTACATAACCGGAGGCAGGATATTCCTGAACACATACGAGTCCCTTGATTATGTGATGGTGTGCCGGAGCTCCGGGAGTTTGCCAGATACCACAAACCCGCTCTTCATAACCTACAACCTGCACGGGGATAACTTCATAGGCAGTTGGGCCAGGTTCTCCATAAACCCGCCCATATACCTCGGATCAGCTCAGGATATATGGATCGTGGCTCACTGGAGCCCTCAAAGCCCCATGGCCCCTGGGGTGGGTTGTGATTTTGATGTGCCGGTTGACGGGAGGAGCTGGTATTTCCTGAGTCACCTCGGGTGGATCCACTACCCCGCGGGGGACTGGATGATGAGGCTCACCCAGGCGAAGAGCGTTGATGTCTCGGAGGCCAAAGGCGATGGCATCCGAATATTCGCCCTGAGCCCCAATCCCTGCAGGGACAGGGTAAGCCTTTCGCTCCTCAGCCCAGGGGAGTCAAGCGTTGAGATAAGCCTCTACTCGGCCGACGGCAGGCTTTGCGAGAGGCTGTTCTCGGGGAGGCTTTGCTCAGGCGCGCACACCTTGTTGCTTGAGCCGAGGGTTGGGTCCGGCGTCTATTTCCTGAGGATCGCGACAGGCGAAACGAAGGCCGTGAGGAGGCTCGTTATCGCGAGATGAGCCTCGGCTAGTCCTCTGCCGGGACCCTGGCGAGGAGCTCGTCAATCAGCTTGTCAACACCCACGCCGTCAGCCTCCGCGTGAAAGTTCAGGATGATCCTGTGCCTGAGAACATCGTGGGCTATCTCGCGAACATGGCGCCCGGTTGGGACAGGGTCCTCTCTCAGCCACGCGAGGGCCTTCGCTCCGAGAACGAGCCACTGGGACGCGCGCGGCCCCGCGCCCCAGAGCACATACCTCTTCACTATATCCAGCGATGATTCCGGGGGCCTCGTTGCCCTGGAAAGCCGGACCGCGTAAGAATAGACATGGGGAGGAACGGTCATGGAGAAGACCTCCTCCCTCGCCCTCATTATCTCCTCCCGCGAGAGCACGGGCTCGGGCTCGGGCAGGGGGCCGGATGTCGTCCTTTGGACTATTTCAATCTCCTCCCTCTCGTCCGGATACCCCAGGTTGAGCTGGAAGGCAAACCTGTCCAACTGGGCCTCCGGCAGGGGATATGTCCCTTCCTGCTCTATGGGGTTCTGGGTCGCTAGGACAAAGAACGGCGGCTCAAGCCGATATGTGTTTCCGCCCGCTGTAACCGAGAGCTCCTGCATTGCTTCCAGCAAGGCCGACTGGGTCTTCGGCGGCGTTCGGTTTATCTCGTCAGCGAGTATCACATTGGCGAACAGGGGGCCCCTGTGAAACCTGAAGCCCTTGCGCCCGGTTGCCGGGTCCTCCTCCAGGACATCCGTGCCGATTATGTCCGTGGGCATCAGGTCAGGGGTGAACTGGATCCTGGAAAACGACAGGCCAAGGGCCTTTGCCAGGGTCTTGACCATGAGGGTCTTCGCGAGGCCGGGAACGCCAACCAAAAGCAGGTGTCCTCCCGCAAAAAGCGCCGCGGCTATCTTTTCCAGGATGGCCTCCTGGCCAACGATGACCCGCGAGACCTCTTTTTTGAGTCTTTCGCCGGTGTTCAAGCTTGAGATTCTAAGGCCGGGCCGCGGTGGGGATCATCCTTGATTTCCTATCTCATTGGGATGTATAATATAGTTCTAACCGGAGGTTTTTGAAATGGCTTCACAGGAACTCTTGAAACTCTTGAATGACGCTGTTGCCAGGGAACTGCAGGTTTCCATTCAATACATGTGGCAACATGTGAGGGCGTCCGGTTATCAGTCACCCCCGATAGCTGATGCTCTCAAGAAGGTGGCCATCACGGAGATGAAGCACGCTGAGGCGATAGCCGAGCGCATGGACTACCTGGGCGGAGAAGCGACCACCCATCCAGCGCCAATAACGATTGGCAAAACCCTCAAGGAGATGCTTGAGCTGGACATCAAGGCAGAGGGCGAGGCAATAGATCTCTACAAGAAGATAATTGACCTCGCCGATAAAGAAAAGGACATCACGACCAGGCGCCTCATGGAGGAGATACTTCAGGACGAGGAGGAGCACGACGACCTCTTCCGCAAGCTGATAGAAGGCCTATAAACCCAGGAGTCCTTCCATGAGAAAGATGACCAGGGCGAACCTGGAATCCGCGTTTGCCGGCGAATCTCAGGCCCACATGAAATACCTGATATTCGCTGAGGCCGCGGAGCGCGAGAACCTTCCGAATGTGGCGAGGCTTTTCAGGGCAATAGCCTACGCGGAGCAGGTTCACGCGACCAACCACCTCAGGAACCTCGGCGGGATAGGCGAAACAGGCGAAAACCTGAAAGCCGCCATAGAAGGGGAGAAATTTGAGGTTGAGGAGATGTATCCCGCATACGACGCGGTAGCGAAACTTCAGGGAGAGCAGGGCGCTGTCCGTAGCATTCACTACGCGCTTGAGGCCGAGAAGATACACGAGGCAATGTATGAGAGGGCCCGGCAGGCAGTCATAGCTGGCAAGGACCCGCAGATAGGCGAGCTGTTCATTTGTCCTGTCTGCGGCTATACCCACGAGGGAACACCGCCGGAGCGTTGTCCTGTCTGCAACGCGCCCGGCTCAAGCTTCAGAAAGTTCTAGGAGGCGTGCCATGCGTTTATCAGAAACCATAAACCCGCCCGAATACGAGGGCAAGGAGAAACATGTCCCTCAGATTCACGCTCCGGACAGGGTAAAGGCCGGCGAGTGGTTTGAGGTCACGGTGATCGTTGGTGAAGAGGTTCCCCATCCCAACACCATAGAACACCACATATCCTGGATAAGGGTTTTATACAAGGAAGACGGCCCTAGGCCCGTTTATTCGGTTGCCTATTGCTCGTTCACCCCTGTATACGGGGATTCCCGTTTCAGCTTCAGGATGAAGGCGGACAAGCCCGGATACATCCTCGCTCTGGAACACTGCAACATCCACGGGCTCTGGGACAACTCCAAGAGGCTTGAGGTTGAGTGAGATGTCGGATAAGAAGGTTGCCCTGTTTCTTTTCGCGGAAAAAGGCGATACGAACCGTGTAATGCACGGCCTCTTGTATGCCTGGGACCTCAGGGATAAGGGCTTTGATACGGTTCTTGTCCTTGAGGGGCTGGCTGTGAAACTTCCCGTTGACTTCTCAAAACCCGATCACCCGATGCGCGAGTGGTGGGAGAAGGTAAGCGATATAGCCGTTGCTTGCACGGGGTGCGCCAACGCGATGGGGGTAATCCAGGAGCTTAGAGAGCTTGGGATACCGCTCAAGGGCAACGAGATGACCCACATAAGCCCATCTGGCTACCTTGCCGAGGGCTACAGGGTGATCATGATGTAGTTCTGACAGAGGTATCGTATAAACTAGCCGCCGTTGCCGGCGGCTTTTTATTGGGAAAGCGAGCCGGCTCACCTGGTCAAAATTCAGGAGATAACCCTAGTATCTGGGTATTTCCTCGCCCCTTTCTATCTTATCAATGTAATCAGCCAGTAGCGCGTTGAAAAAATCGTTGGTGTTGGCTATCTGCTCATCGGTCATTCCTTCCCGCGCGTAGGTGAGGCCCTGGGCTTTCTTGAGGTCCTTGATCGCTCCCTCGCTGTCCCCGGTAAAGTATCGCATGGCCCCGGCGATCGCGAGTAGCTCCTTGGCTATGCCCTGGTTCTCAGGTCTTGCGAGCATCCCCTCCGCTATGGCAAGGGCTTTTAGCCTCGCGGCTTTTGCTTCGCCTTCTCTCCCGGCGAGATCGAGGTGGTAAGCCTTTACCCTGTAGAACTCACACCAGAAATACTCATCCCTTCCCAGGACCCGATAGACCTTCTCCGCTATTTCCAGCCTCTCCGGCATCGGTATACCGTGGTAGCCCTTGTATTCGCCGGAGAGGCTTACATCCATGAGAACGGCCCTGATGCTGTCGCGCTTTTCCTCAGGGATCTTCTCAAAATCCCACATGTATGTCGTGAGCTTGCACTTTTTGCATGACCAGAGGAAAAAAGCATCTGTCTTAGGCCAAAAGATGAGCTGATACCTTGACGGCCATTGGTATATGTAGGTGCCGTAGCTCCGGATGGAGTAAAAGGTGTTCTTTGTCCCGCAAAGCGGACAGGTTATCTCCTCGGAAAACCAGGTTGTCGCTAAAGCAAGGCCTGAGATCGCGGCCGCCAGGATCAACGAAAAAACTAGCTGTTTCATGTTAACTGGCAGATTATAACCCATTTCCTAGGCAGGATGCCTTAGATGTCCACCTTCCCCTCCAATATGCGGCCCGGCCGGGGGGTTCGTCGCCGGATAGCCCCTTGGCCGGAAACGGCCGGATCTTGCCACCATCAAGAAGTGGTTAAAGTAGTTGTAATTGAATACTTACAAGGTTTTTGGCAAACCGAAACAGCTGAGGGCCTTGTCAGGGCTTCATGAGGAGATTTAAAATGGCGCAAACCCTTGTGTAACAAGAGATTGCTTCATACTTGACACAGCTATCCGCGGGATAATATCATTTGCCTCTAGCCATTTCGGGAGGCCCGGGAGGCAAACCAGATGGTCAAAGAAAGGGAAAGGATAGAGGTAGAGATGAAGTATGTGCTTGAACAGGTGGCTGAGGAGGTTCCGGGGTTCCTCTACACGGCCGTTGTGGACATGGAGATGGCGGACCTGATCTACGAGCTCGCGTCGCCCGAGATGAATGTGGATGGCACAAGGGCCGCGAGTTTATGCACGGACCTGGTCCGTTCGCATATGAGGAACCTGGACTGCCTTGGAGGAGACGAGGTGATAGGCCACACCACTGACATCTTCATAGCCACCGACAAGTATAACATCATACTCCGCCCCCTGCCCGAGGTGATGTGCTGTCATGTCCTTTTCATAAAAAAGAACGGCCCGCTGGGAACCGCCAGGGCCGCGGTCCAGAAATACTCTGACAGCATCACGAGGACGCTGAGGGGATAACAAAAAAAGGAGAGGGCTATCTCCGTGGTTGACTACGGGGAGAGCGGGGAGCTCATGAGAAAAGTGGGCCGGAGGGGTTGATCAGAACCTTATCCGATACTGGAATCCCACGCCAACGCCCGATTTGTCCTTTTCCCCATATATCGCCACTTTTGGCTTGAAGAAATACTTTACCTGAAAATACTGCGACTCCATCCCCTCAAGGTCAGTGCTGTACTTGACATAGAGGTTCCTGGTCAGATACCACCCTATGGTGAACTGTGGGGTGCCGCCGAATGTCCCGGTCCTTACCTCCAGTTCCTGGAGCCTGACCCTCTTCCTGAGCTCCCTTGAGAGCAATCCCTCGGCCAGGTTCACAGCCCTCTCTCCCATCGCGCTGTATTGGGGCGCGCCGCCTGTCGTGCCTATGGTGAGCAATGAAACGATGTCCCCCATTGACAGGGGCGGCTCAGAGACCAGGCTTATCTCCGGCTTGCTCAGGGTTCCTCCCAGAAGCAGGTATATGGAGGTATCCGGGCCCATCTCGTTCACTGCTCTGACTGCCATCTCGGGATCAATAACAGTCTGGCGTGTCATCCGGATGTTTCCTTCCAGAACCTCAAAGGTTCTGTCAAAGAAATAGAGGTAGCCGGAAAGGACTGTCAGATCCCCGGTGATGGTCATGGGCGCGCCGGCTTCCTTTTCCAAAAGGATTTCAGCGGAGAACTCCAGGTCCACCAGCTCGTTCACAAAATAGGCCTTCCTGTCAGCGTGGAGCCTTATCTCATACTTCAGGGTGTTCGGCCTCTCAGGAGGCCTTGGCGCGGGCTTCCTGCCCAAAGGCGCATAGAAAAAAGCCTCGTCAACAGCAAGATCCCCTTGGACATGCGGCCTTCTCAGCGTCCCCTCAACCTCCAGCCTGCCCGTTACCTTTGTCTCCATAAAGGGGTCGGGGTATATCGGGAATCTCAAGAGGTCAACATACAGGGCCATTGGCACCTCTCCCTCGCGATACCAGAGGGTTCCGCGGCCCTCAACCTTACCCCCTTCTGCCTCTGCCCTGAGATTGTGAACCGAGAGCGCGTCCCCCTGGAAAGATATCTGGGCCTCTATTCCCGAGAGCGGGGTTCCCGTTGGCACCACTACTCCCCTGGGAGCGGAGAAATCAACCTTTCCTGACAGATAAGGACTGCCTACGGTGTTGTATATCTGAACCTGGCCCGAGGCCCGTGTCTCCTCAAAGGCAACGAACTTCTCAAAAAGCCCGAGGATTGGGGTCATGCCTCCGGATACACCCATCGCCCCGGAGATCGCGTCCGCTGTGTCAACCCTGAGGGCAAAGGGGAGCAGGGAGAACCTCATCCTGAACCTCAGATTCATCCACAGGGTGTCATTCTGTGCGACCAGGGTAAGCGAATCCAGGCTAAAGGTGTCGTTAACGAGTCTGGCCTCGCCATATCCGGCCTCAGCCTTGAGGAAAGTCCACTCCAGGTCCCTCACGATTACGGTGATGTTTCCCAGGGTGGGCTTCTTCAGAGTGCCGCCCACTGTAGCGTAAAGGGAAACCACCCCATCCACTGTGTCCTTCAGCGCGAACGACGAGGAAAGGGCGCGCATGTCCGCGGAATCCACAACCAGGGCAAAGGAAATGGAATCACCTCTTATCCGACCGCCCATTGAGAAAAGGCCAAAGAAAACCTCACCCCTGGGAAGGGATGCTGAGATCTCGTCCCCCCTCCACTCCACCACGAGGCCATTCCCCCTCATCGCGCCCAGGCCCCTTATGTTCATTTCTAGCCTTGAGGCTTCAAGTTTTCCGGCCTCATCAGCCAAGCTCAGGGTTCCCTCGGAGGACAGCCAGGAATCGCGGGTCCTGCCGAAAAGGGTGTAGCCGCCCTTGGTGCCCCTGATAGCGCCCTCAAGACGGAGGCTGTCCACCACGAAGTCATCCCTGGCTAGGCCCCAAACCACGAGCCAGCCCTCAAGGGTGTCCGGCGCGGCCCTGAGGTTCAGTGAAGCCCTCTCAAGGGCAAATTCCCTCCAACTGCAACCCCGGAATTCCATCCTGCCGCTAAAGAGAAACCTTTTCTTCTCCCTCCTGATATTGCCGGAACCCCACGCCAAGCCGCGCGCATCCTCGGCAAGTAGCTCAAGCTTGAGGACATCCAGGGAGAACGAGAGGTCAAGGTTGCCGCTCAGGTCTGCCCAGCCGGAAACGGTCCCGGCGACCGATGGTCCTGCCAGCAGGATGCCGGGAGTGCTGAATCTCTTCCAGTCCCTTATATCAACAGGGCCAGAAATGTGGCCCGCGCTGTATCTCCCGTAGGAAACGGTGTCTATGTTAAGGAAGAGCGAGGCGCGCCTGAGTCCCTCTCCCTCGCCGCTCAGCTCGCCGGCGAAGAACAGCCCGGGGACGGGCAGGCAGAGGCCAGAGGGCGCGGATACCTCGGCACTCCAGGCAAGGGTGCTGTCAGTGCGCAGAGAGCCGTTGAAGTGGACGGGGTTTTCCCTGAAGTAGAAGACCCCTCTCTTGACCGATATGACCGAATCCTCTCCCAGGTCAACCCGGGCGCGCAGTTCTTCCGCGAAAATGGTGTCGTAGCCGACCCGCGCCGCGCGGACATCCATGTATCTCTTCCCATAAAATATGTTGAGTCTTGCCGAGTCCAGAGCGAAACCAGCCGGGGTCTCGGCCCTCGTCACCCATATGTTCACGAGCTCCCCGGAGGGCAAAACCATCACCCGACCGCCCTCAACGGTGTAGCGACCCGCCTCCAGGCCGTTTATGTCGGTTATGCTAACGCCGTCCCTGTGTATCTTCACCGTTAACGAGACACTGTCCGGATTCGCGTATGGGGATGTCCCGCCAATCACGGAGCCGCTGAACCTCATTGTGTCCGGCCTTGAAAAGGCCTGCGCTTTTATCCGGCTGGCAGTGTAGATGACCCCCGCGACAGAGACCCGGACATCCCTAATATCCCCGCGATCTATCACGAAAACGGGATAGGCCACGGGTTTTGCCTGATCGGGCGCGGGATGAGCCGCGGCCTTAGCGGATATTCCGGAAACCAGTGAATCCACATCCAGGCAAACCCCCTTTGCATTCAGGGCCCTTATTCTCCTTTCCCTGATCAGGGTCAGCGGGTCAAAGCTGACCTCCACCTCGTCAATGCTCAGGGCTGGACTGGCATCCAGGCCGGTGATCCTGATGTAGCCGAGGGGATTCAGGATGTAGTTTTCGTATTTCACGGGCCGGCAGAGGGCCGCTGAGACGGACTCCAGAACCTTTTTCTTGACGAACACATAGAGAAAAATGGCTCCCCCGTAGAGGACCAGAAATACAACCCCCAGGGATACCCCAGTGTAAATGAGCGCCGCGAGTCCGCGTTTTTTCAAATCAGACTCCTCAGATCGCAGATCATAAATGAGACTGCCCATCGGTTGCAAATGTTCCGCGAATAACGTTTGGCTCCAAACAGGATACAGAAACCCGCACGCTTTGATGCGACTGCGACAGAGGGTTTTGATTCTTAGGGAAACGGCAAGGAACTCAGGCCTTGGTTATCGTCCTCAGGCACTTCGTGCACACCTTCACCCTTCTCTTCTTGCCGTCAATGATCGCTGTGACCTTGTGCAGGTTGGGTTTCCACTTTCTCTTGGAGAGGCGGTGGGAGTGGCTCACCCTGTTGCCGCTCATCACTCCCTTTCCGCACACATCGCAAACCTGAGCCATGTTGAAATTATAAAGCCCCGGATAGGGCAGGGTCAAGGACAATTCCGTCAGAGCCCTCAAAATTGAAACGCGCTTGACAGGATCATTATAATTTCACCGCAAGCCAAAGGAGGCTATTTTGAGAAGGCTAGCAATACTTGGAATCATCGCTATAAGCGTCGGATGCTTCAGCATGGAGATCAAGTCTGAGATCCGCGCGGACGGCAAGGGCACCCAGACCATGATTCTTTATGGGCCGAAGGACAACGAATCCTTCTTCGGCGGCATGGCGGATTCGCTCGCCAAGGAGCTCGGCACCGAGGCAAAGCGGACCCAAAAGGGCGACACGGTCTACTATACCATAGAGAAGAAGAACCACGACTTCACCAAGGCCAGTGAAGGCCAGAAGCCTCTGGTCACCAAACAGGGCGACAAGTGGGTCTTTGAGATGATCAGCGAGGGCTCTGGCCAGGAAGAGGAAATGACCAAAAGCGCGTTTGAGGGCCACACCTTCAGGCTGACCGTGACCCTGCCCGGCAAGATACTCACCCACAACGCCACTAAGGCGAAGGGAAACACCCTCATATGGGAGATGCCCATGTATGACTTTCAGGTAAAGGGCCTCAACGCGAGGGCGGAGTATCAGCCCGGCAAGGGCGGCTTCGGGTGCAACTGCGCCAAGGCAAACTAAAGAAAAGGGAAACCGAAACCATCGGAGGGCCGCAAGGCCCTCCTTTTTTGGACGCGAAACCCAGGGCGATTCCCCTATTCCCCGAGCGCTAGCCTGAGGAACCCTCCTGCTCTTTCAAGCGCCTCACGGGCTTCCTCTGGAGATAGGCCTTTCTTTTTCATTAAAACAGCGAGCTTGGCGGAACCCCCGGCCTCCGCGAGCAGGCGGGAGGCCTCCTCGTAATCCGCGCCGGTCAACAGCATGATTATTCGTTTCGCCCTCTCGGTTGTTTTTGCTGTTGTGGCGTGGAC
>Ga0197142_1002598_pt1 | contig 15693 bp, 13 predicted proteins | sample GBS60_MetaG_FD_148614 | JGI IMG/M metagenome (GOLD analysis project Ga0197142, IMG submission 148614) | Sediment microbial communities from Great Boiling Springs, Gerlach, Nevada, United States - GBS 60_MetaG | ecosystem: Environmental > Aquatic > Thermal springs > Hot (42-90C) > Sediment...
AGCACCTCCTCCACCGCTCTCTTCTTCGCCTCTATGCTCCCATACACCCGCCCCTCCACATACCGCCGAACCTCCTCTTTGCTCGCTCCACCGGATTCACCTCGGGTGAATACGGCGGCAGATAAATCCGCTTCAATCCCACCTCTCCAACCGCCCTCGACCGGTGAAACGCCGCATTATCCCATACCACTACCCCCTGCGCTTTCCACCGCCGTAAAACCTCCGCTATCTCCACGCCCCGCACCCGCTCCAACCACGCCCACATTAGCCACTTCCTTATTCAGATCCACTCCCAGAACCAGATACGCCCACTCATAGCCCCACCCGCCGTCTCACCCCCTCCCCGCGCTTCCCCCATACCCGCCGACTTTGCCCTAACAGTCCCACCCGCATCTCATCCACAAATATCACCTCCTCCACTCGCCTCAAACCCTCCTGACAGAGCGCTTCCAATAAGCCTTTTTTCCCACACTTCCTGCGCTTCCACATCCGCCTTCTGCGCTAATGAGCGGGGCACCTTCTTCCGATACCCCCATCGCCGAAATCAGTACACCTTATCCTCCGACACCTTTATCCCAAGTACTTCTGTACACCACCGCACCGCTTCCCCAACCGTCCGAAATCTTCCCCCCGATACTACCTCCTTCAACTTACCCTCCTGCTGCGCCGTCTGGGCCTGGCGATGCGTCTTCCGATTGCCCTGCTTATGGCGGGCCACTTCCTCTATCCCACCCCCCTCGTACCACCGAGTCCACCGTTGAATCGTCGTGTGTATCACCCCCACTACCGCCTTCACCCGAATCAGCCGCTCCCCTCGCCGTAACAGCCACAACGCCCGCCATCGCCGGGTCAAATCCGCCTCTTTCTCCTGTTTATACAGCTCGTAAAACTCTTCTTCCGTGTGTTTTCAGGCTATCTTCAACGGTCTGCCCACATCAACCTCCTGAGGACAAAAATACAAAGATTAAGCAAATAGCATGGATTGGCATAATATTAGCGAACAATGAAGTGTATCTTAGTATCAGGCGGAGAAGGATTGAAGATACAATCCAGGGGCATTTATTATTTTTTCCATTTCTGGACGAGCATTTTTCGCACCTGCACGGCTTTTGCTTCATCGTAAAGGGGCAGTAACCAGCGGCCTGCAACCAGGTCCTCTATATCCTGAGCCCATCCCAGATCCTCCCAGAAGCGTACTTCCCCCCAGGTATATGGCAAATCAGGAGTGAGTGGCTGGGGGTTTTCCTGGCGATACTTATCCAATTCGCCCCAATCGGGTACCAACGAAAGTATCTCTTCGCCTGCTTCCGGCTTGCGGCCGGCCATTTGCGCTATTGCCGCTATCGCATCCTCGCCCATTTGCCGGTAGGTGGTCCACTTGCCTCCCATCAGGGAAACAAACCGCTCTTTGTCCCAGACCTCTACTACATGTGTGCGAGCGAGTTTCGCTGTAGGACCTGCTTTTTGAGCCACCAATGGCCGGTAGCCTGCAAATCGCGCCTGTACCTTTACGTGCTCTACATCAAAGTACTGCCGGAGGTGGCCCAGGAGGAATTCCTCCTCAGCTTCACTTACCCGGGCCGGCCATACTGGATCTGATACCTCCTCTTCTGTCGTGCCCAATAAAACAGTCCCTTCAAGCCATGGCAATACAAAAAGCAATCGTCCATCCTGCGTCCCGGGTATCAAAAAGCCCATCTCTATGGGCAGGCTATCACCTGACAGAACGAGATGACTTCCCCGGCTCAGCCGCAAGCGAGTCCTGACGCCTGGCCGTACCTTCTGTCGTAGATTGTCTGCCCATGGCCCTGTAGCGTTAATCACATAATCCCCCCAGGTCTCATAACTCTCACCTTTCCTCAGCCGGGCTTGTATCAGGACGCCCTGCGATTGGGGTATGATTGTAACGACCTCTGTATGGGTTCGGATATCCACTCCATACCGTTGCCGTAAAAAAAGGGCCACATGCACCGCATATAGCCGATCTACGAAATGTCCATCCCAGTATTGCCACCCCCCTAAATATCCTGATAAAAGCTTCGGAAACTTTTTATAGACTTTCTCTTTACTTATCCATTCAGGTTTAGAAATATTTTTCGGATAGCTAAGCTTATCATACAACCACATTCCGAGGCCATAATAGGCTTTTTCCAGGGAGTTGCTTACGGGTATAACAATAGGGAGGGGATGACACAAATGGGGATGGCTTTTGAGCATCCAGGCCCGTTCCCGAAGGGCTTCCCGAACCAGTTTCCAGTCTGCGTAGCTCAAGCGTTTGATGGCCGCTTCCAGGTACCTTACCCCTCCATGAATGAGCTTGGTAGAGGTAGTGGAAGTGCCTCCGCCAATATCCCGGGCGTCCAGAACTTCAACCTGCCAGCCCCGCCGGGCGGCCGCCAGAGCCGCCCCAAGTCCGCTGCTGCCAGCGCCTATAACGATTACTTTCATCTCGTAGCTTTCCAAAGCATACAAATAATGCCGATATGAAGAAAATATATCCAGGTACTCTATATCGAACGAGGTTACCAAAGTTACCAGACGTAAGTCCTACCATGAAGAGAAAGAATATAGAATATCCGAAACAAAAAATAAGAAATGGATCAGAAATGCCTTTCCTTATAACTCCCAGTACGCCATACCGAAAAATGTTGATAGAGATTATAATGAGAAGCGCAAATGTCTCTAAAGCGGCCAACAGAATCACAGGCTTATTAGCCTCCCACAAAAAGGGACGAAAAATGGCCGTTAATGTGGCAATAGGAAACTTGCTCAGCATTCCCGAGATAGTTGGTTCAAAATCTCCAATGTCATATACGCTACCTCCGGTCTCTTGATAGTATGTATAGTTATTTTTCAAGTCTATATAAACTAAATATGCTTGATTTGGTATATTTTCTAGACTATACTTCTTTGTCTGCTCTCCCAGCGAAAGGACGCCAAAGTATGATAGACCTGCAAATAAAAGTAATACAATAGGTGAGATAAAATAGCGATAAAGCGGGTGGCTTACTTTCTTATTTAGTGAAAAGTAAATCCACATAAATACCCATGGCAATATGGCTAGGGCAACATATGGTTTGACCGTGTATGCCATCCAGACGCCAAAAGCCATAAAAGGTATCCACAGCCACTTACCTCGATGCAAAAGCTGATAAGCTCCATAAACCAGAAGGCCAACGCCTATAACAGCATAAGTCTCTTTGAATGGAGAACCGGTCCACACACTTAGTGAAGGCAAATATAAAAGAGAAACACTTAGCATCTTAGAGTATCTTGCATAATTTCTTACAAAAACAAGGTAAATGAACCAGCTTGCAAGAAAACTAAAAGTTGAAACCACTATCAAGCCCGCATATTGCGACCCAATAGCTATAGCCATAAAAGGAACTGTGAATAGAGCTACCATCTCTGAATTATAATCAATAGAATATTGAAGAAAATAGGAACTTCTATATATTGAAAAGTAGTATATATCATTAGAGTTTAGTAAGGAATTTAGAAAGTCTTTGCTTATTATAGATATGAAAAAATAGTGTAGTGATTCAAGTGGCATCTCATAAAGTAAGGTAAGCATTATCTTAGAGTCGTTGATATATGAAATGGTATCGCCACCCCCGTAGTAGAGTGAATAAAATAGATAGATGAATAGCCCACCACTCACCCGCACCAGCCATCCATAGATGAAATGATGCTTCAAAGTTCTGGACTTTATTTTGCTTTCAGCGAAATAGCGAATCAGGTAGTAGATAACTATGAAGTAAAAAAAAGCTATAATAAAATGTATAATAGGATGGAACTCGTACGCACTAAGGTGAGTCCAATCAGGAGGAAATACCACTCTCGCATCTATGTATCGCCAGTCAGGCCGCATAATCAACTAAGTCAAGCGCCTCTTTCAAGATTGTATCCATCCACAGCCAGCCGTGAGGCGAAATGCTCAGGCCGTGGTCAGATGTTTTGATCCATCCTCTGTCGGCCCAGCCACTAACGCGAACCTTGAGTGCCTGTAAAGCCTCCTGAGAGAGCGGAATAACATTCCATCCTATCTCCTGAGAAAGACGAAAACGAAGCATAAACCACTCTAAAATCGCCTCCTTCTTTGCTATTTTTTCAACTTCTATATTCAGTATACACCTCTCAAAAATACTTTCTATGTAATCTCGCAAATCTGGCTTATTCCACCATCTGTAAGGTGAAATATAACTATGCGCAGATGGACCCAGTCCCACATAGGGTTTCCCTTCCCAGTATGCGAGATTATGCCGACTGTGAAATCCCGCCCTGCTCCAGTTAGAGATCTCGTAATGCTCGTATCCATAGCTCTCCAGGAAATCGTGAATAAAAAGATACATCTCGGCATAAGCCTCATCCTCAAAGCTTTCAAATCCTCCTCGTAGTTGTTTCTTATAAAGTGCCGTTCGGGGCTCTATGGTGAGACCATAGAGCGATATATGCGGAACCTGTACCTCTTCTGCCAGATAACGGAGCTCCTGAGCTATAAGCGAGATGGTCTGACCCGGTACAGCAAAAATTACATCCACGCTCCAGTTTTCCCAGTCCACCTCACAAACCCAATCTATGGCCCTCCGAGTGAGGGTCGCAGTCGCTTTGCGTCCCAGAAGTCGCAATATCTCATCCGATAAGCTTTGAACCCCCAGGCTCAGCCGATTTATGCCTAAATCCCTCCAAAATAAAAGATTTTCTCGTGTAATATCTTCGGGATTAGCCTCTAATGTTATCTCTATGGGCTGCCAGTAAGTATGCTTTTGAAGAGTATCCACGATTTTTTGTAGAAGCTTGGCGGGCAGCCAGCTCGGCGTGCCTCCTCCAAAATATACCGTATGAACCGGCTGAGCTCTCAGCCACGGCTCCCAGGCTTGGATTTCCTCCAAGAGAGCCTCAGCATAGCTTTCCATCCAGCTTTTGCGAACAGAAAAGTAAAAATCACAATAGTGACAGGCCTTTCGACAAAAAGGAACATGAATATAAATCCCTATGGGAGAAGAAGGGAATGGAATGCAGGCCGGGGGGTTCAGCAGGGTTTGCGTTTTTTGCCGATGAGGAAGCATTCGGTACTGCCCTTTCGAGTGGCTTTCGGACGGAAGATGTGGGTCTGACCGAAAAGCTCTCTTGCCTGCGATAGAAGGGCAGATAGAGCCGGTCCTTCCAAAAGCTTGGCTACCCAGAATCCACCGGGCCGTATCCATAGCCGGGCTAAGGCAAGGGTGCGCGCTACCAGAGCGGCAGAACGGGTCTGATCAACGACCCGCTGACCGCTCGTAGCAGGAGCCATATCAGAAACAACTCCGTCAACAGCAAATTTATCCAGGAGCTTTTCGGTAGCCTCGGAAAAAACATCTATCTGATAAACTATGAGGTTGGAAGTCCGAACATGAACAGGCTCAAGGTCCAGCGCAACAACTTTACCCGTGGGGCCTACTTTTTGGAGGAGGTATTGTGTCCAGGAACCGGGTGCTGCGCCCAGGTCTACCACCGTCATGCCGGGTCGCAAGAGTTGATAGCGCTGATCTATTTCCTGGAGCTTATAGATAGAGCGGGCCAGATAGCCCTCCGCCCTGGCACGGCGAAAGTATGAGTCCTGAGGTTCATAGCTCCCGCTCATAGACCTTTCTGAGGATAGGATGGCGTTCGGATTTTTTGAGCTCGCGCAGAAAACTTCGAATACTCTGGTCCGTAGAGGCTATCCGGCGTAGATTTCGTACCGCCATCAAGCGCAAATACCAGGGATTCTCATACTGCGCTACCTTCTGAAGGGAACCCACAATAATCCCCCGCTCAGCTGGAAAAAGCTGCACACTCGAAGCTAAGAGAGAAATAGCTGAGGCCCGGGCTTCCAGGCTGGCCAGGCAGGGCTGACGCGATAGCAGGGCCTGCAAACCTTCGGGGGCCTTCTGGCGAATCAGCGTCGCTGCTGCAGTTAGAAATACCTCTTCGCCGGGGTGATTCAGGAGCCGCAGGGCCGACTCCCGGGCTTGTGCCTCATCGGCAAAACTCAGCATGAGCAGCCCGGACTGTATGACCTCGGCACTGCTGTCCTGTAAAGCCTGCCTGGCTGCCTCTCCCCAATAGGCGGCTGTAAGTATGGCGGGAGCGGGAGTGGAGGGTTTGCCCGGCATATCGGCCTTCTGAAACTGATTCACCATGGAAAGCACCCAGTTCCAGGCCGCCGCGCGTACCCTGACCTCTGGAGAGGCTATCTCAGTCTTTGCCAGGGGAATGATCTCCCTGATAGCATTCGTATCGGAAAGGTATTCTAAGGCCTCCCAGATCCGCTTTTTCCAGTAGGGTGAAGCGTTAGGGTAGGTTCTAAGTACCCGTTGACGGGTCGAAGGCTCCTCTATGTGATTGGTCAGCTGCCGGAGGGCTTCTACCCGCGCCAGATACGGTACCGCTTCCAGCATGGCTTCCCACCAGCTACGGGGATATTCCCGCTCCACCGACCCTACAAATAAGCGCCCGGGATCATAGTCTGCATATAAAAGACCGGGCCGAACCACCACCACTGCGGTATCTCCTACCAGCTCAAAAGGTAGCCGTTCTACCCCACTACGGGAAGCAACTTCAATCGGCAAAAGATACCGATAAGGCCCCAGATCCTTCTTATACCCCCGCTGAATAATCCGAAGAATAGCCGTATCACCCCGGGCTTCACCGGTAACTTTTAGCTTGACCTCATCCCCCCGCCGAAAGTGCTGATCAAAAAACCAGGTCCAATCCTCACCCGTAACTTCCTCAAATGCATGGCGCAAATGATCTATATCGGCCGACTTATAGGCATTTTGTGTAAGATAAGCTTTTATAGAGGCAAAAAATGCAGTATCACCGATATAGTTTCGTAGAAGATGCAGTATTAATCCTCCTTTCTGGTAAGAGTGCGCATCAAACATATTCATGGGGTCTTTTTCTTCGAAGCGGATAAGGGGAACCTGCTTGGTCAGTGCCTCACCTAGGTAGGTTAGTTGAGCGGTTCGGCGGTGGTTTTCTGCGGCTTCATGGCCCTTATCGTAATGTAGCCAGAGGTACTCCGAATAGTCGGCAAAGCTTTCATTGAGCGGTAACTGCGCCCAGCTTTCACAGGTTACGAGGTCTCCGAACCAATGGTGAAATAGTTCATGGGCAATGACCGTTTCTTTATCGTCATCAGTGAGGGCGACGGATTTATCAAAAAATAACATTTCACCATGAACGACAGCTGTGGTATTTTCCATAGCGCCCGATACAAACTCCCGTACAATCACCTGTCCGTACTTTGGCCATGGAAAAGGCACGCCCAAGAGCTGTGAAAAGTATTCTATCATGCGAGGGGTATTACCGAAGATCGTGCTGGTATGAGGCACCCACTCCCGCTCCATGTAGTAATAAAGCTCCTTATCCCGCCATTTATCCTTGATTACTTCAAAATTTCCCACCACCAGGGCAAACAGGTAAGGGGTATGTGACTGACGCAGTTCCCAGCAGTCGCGCCGAAGTCCACCTGCCAGTTTTTCCGAGGCCACAAGAAGGCCATTGGAGAGGGTTTTGAAAGTGTCTGATACGGTGATGCAGAGGCGCTGGGTGGTTCTCTGATTAGGACTATCCAGGGTAGGGAACCACGCGGAGGCGGATTCAGGTTCGCCCTGCGTCCAGAACTGACGGGGCACACAGGGTCTTTCTCCCCGAGCATTAATAAAGTAGGCGCCTTTTCGTCCAGAGATAGCCAGGTCGGTTTCTTGGGCAGATAGGCTATCCAGCAGGTTCGGATGGGCCCGGTACCGCAGCCGAAGCACCAGTGTATCCCCCGGCCGCAGTGCACGACTGAGACGCAGATGCAGCTGAAAAGTATCATATCGCTGCGCAGCTACCTGAATACCCGCCGGGCGCTCTACCCGAACCTCCTCAAACGTAAACGCTTTCGCATCAATTGATACACTATCTCTTGCCGCCGCATACGGCACGAGCCATAAGCGAGCTTCTCCATATAACTCCTCCCTTTCCCAGTCTAATGCCAGGTCTAACTCGGTGTGCCAGAGACGCCAGCGAATCGGCTTGCTACCATAGTAGGGACGAGCCCGGTCCGGTAGAAGAGTCCCTTCGTTCAAAGCCGTGGTGTCCTCCTCCGCCATCTGCCCGCCCTCACCCAAAAAGAATGGTGGCATTGCTTCAGCCACAGGAGCACGAGAGGACCGATGAAGCTTTTTCCCACAACCTGCTACAAATAGCCCGAAGAGGAAAACCGCACAGAGTCTTAGCATGCGCCCAAAGATAGCGGCTTTTGAAATATATTTGCGTTATGCGAGAATGGCTCCTATCCCACGATAAGCTTCACACGGTGGCGGCGGTCTTACTAATTATCTGGATGGGTCTGGCCCTACACCTGTGGCGCCTTACCAAGCGAGTGGAAAAGCTGGAAAAACCACACTCCTGACCAAGCTGCTGAGCCGTATCTGAGTCATATTACGGGATTGCACCGAAAATATACCGTTTCTCTCATAAATAACCATCCCCGGTAAGCCGATCTCGCAAAATCTGCTTGGCCCGAGAATAATGACTTTTGACCGTACCCACAGGAAGCTTTAACTCTTTGGCAACCTCGTCGTCCGTAAGACCCTGGAGTCGAAGTTTCACCGTGCGCCGATAATGCTCTGGTAATGCCTCTACATACCGCATGATAACCTCTATTAACTCTGCCTGCTCCCGTTCATGATGCGGATTCTCCAGCGCTTCTACAGCGATTTCTTTCAAGATATAGTGGCTTTTCCATTCCTCTTCATCTACCTGAAGGGATTCTTCCCTCCCCAAGCTCCGTGCCGACTTTTTCCTCAAGTAATCAATCGCATAAAAACTACTACACCGGCAGAGCCATGTCCAGAAAGAACCTTTAGACGAATCATAACCCCGCAAAACCTGCTCAAACTTATCCATGAAAAAATCATGACAGATATCGGCTGAGTTATCCCTCAGATAATCATCTAATGTACTCGTATCAAACTTTTTCAGCGTATAGTAAATGTTCTTTTGCACTTCTCGATAGTAATAGGTGACTAATTCGTCGTAGGCATCATGATCTCCGTGATGAATGTAGCGTTGAATAAGTGAGAGGATATCACTTAAGTCTCGCTTTCTCTTCATGAATGGTACAGAATGTAGAACCAGGGGAGATGAGAGGCTTCTTTGGACCTAAGGAGCCATGGCCACGGCCTGGCGTGTCTCATCTCTTCAAAAGTACAGAGATTCCGGGAAATTCGGGTAATACCGATTTCGGTCACCTACGCTCTTTTCGGTTGGCGGCCAGCCCGAGAGGGCTGGCCGCCGGTCAGGCGCGCCGCCCGCCGCAGGCGGGCGGCGCGCCAAAAACTCCCCCCCTTGACTTAAGAGACCTTTTTGCCCCAGAGTGGTATTATGCTACCTTCCCAACCCCAAAGGATTTGCGCTTTATTATCGTCCGCAGAACCGATTCCATTTGTGGCATCGGCCGCCCCCACTTCCGAAGTACTGCCTGGCCAGCTTCGCCCGGTAGTTCTTTCGTGGATCGAGTTTGACAAACTGAACGATTTCGTTTTTTTGATACATTACGATTTCGCTTTTTGCGAGTACAACCCCTAAGAAGGGGACCAGCACGAAAAGTAGCTTTTTCATAACACTATTTATACGACCGGACAAGAGATGGGGTTGCAAAAGGGGAAAGAGATAGGCCTTATCGGCTTGAGAGGTATAGGGGAGTCAATACCCTTCTACTTTTTAGATGAAGGCAGGGCTGTATGCGAGAAGAAGTCAGGCCTCAGGGTGTAAGTCTGGACTTTATTTCTTTCAATTTCATTGGGGCTGAGGGTCATGGTTTTTCGGTGTCCCAGATGGAAAAGGGTTATCTGATCGGCGTAGTGCGGTGTTCCGGGTTTGCCAGAGACGCCCAAGGGCAGAATAGTCTCTATTACAGGCAGGGGTTGGGAGGCATTTTCTGAGGGGGGCAGGAAACGCACCATCTGGATGTAAGTGTCTCCTCCTTCTACGCGAAGAAACCCTCTTTTCTGGTCCCAGGAGCCGTAGGCGGGAGCTAACTGCTCCGGCAGGCCACTTAAGGGATAGCGGCGCTTCTGGACTTCTATGGCCTGTACTTCTTTCCATGCAGGGTCCAATCGTCCGTAATGTTTTTTGAGCTGGGTGGCGGCCCAATGAAGCGCTTTCCATCGGCCTTCTATGGGGATGGTGGCCCGGGCGGTTTCTAACCAGCTATATCCTGGTAACTTATACTGTCGAAATGCCCACTGTACGGCCAGGGCACACAGGGCAGTGCTACGATTTTCTCCTTCTCCCGAGAGGTTCCATTGCCGCACTATGCGCAGGGCTTCTGCCAGGAGGGGATGCGAAGTATCGGGCAGGCTTACAAAATCCTGCCATATTCGTGCGGCCGGGCCATTTCTGGGGTACTGGCGGTCATACTTGATACGCTCAAATTCGGCCCAGGAAACGCGCTTCTTTCCTTCCATAAGCTCTCGCAGGCGAAGCTCGCGGTTATTGTGGTGGTTCCACTCCCAGCCATGCTGCGGCGGAAAATCTGCCTCTCTGGGTGAAGCTTCCGGACAGCTTACCAGAAAGGGACTGTTATTGACGCTGAAAACATAGCCGCAGCTGGGATTGAGAACCTGAGGCAGTTCTTCAATGGTGAGATATCGCCGCCAGAGGGTTTGACGGGTATTCCCTGGAAGGACGCCCTGCCAGTTCCATCCGGCTGGCCTTTCAGGCAAAGTCGCATTAAACAGGTAAAAGATAGTATCAGGGTCAGCGTAAACGAAGTTGAAGAGAGGGATGCCCTGCAATCGAAGCGCCTGATAAAACTCGCTGAAGGAGCGGGCTTTGCTGAGCCGGTACCACTCTTCGGGGGCTCGATAAAGCTTTTCGGCGGGGAAGCGTAGGGCATAAACACCTTTTTTTGTACGCACTACGGGGCCAAAAAGGCTCCATTCCAGGCGTTTTGATATGGTGAGGAAGGGGCCACGCGCTTTTGAAAGCCCCTGCACCGGCCATCCCTGAACAACTTTGCCACGTGGCGCAAAAAGACGCACCTGCAAACGAATCTTTTCTACCCGAAGCGTCTCCCAGTCATTATCTACCCGATATAGGCGGGGATTTTTTGGATGTATTTCCAGCTGGTAAATATCCACGAAATCCGGCCAGTTGAAGGTTACGGCCCAGCCGTGATGGGGGGTAGTTCCTAAACCGGGGGCCACGCTACCCGGAAAAAAACCGCCCAGGACTACCCAGCCTTCTTCGCTGTGAAGGTACGCCTCGTACCAGCGAAGGGCTCCTTCTATTGGAACATGGGGATTGACCAGGAGAAAAGTCTGATTCTCTTCGGTATGGTGGCGGTGGATAGCAATAGCATTTGAACCCGCCTGCACCGTGAATCGGTATTCAGCAGGATGCCCGGATAGGGTCGCTCTAAGGGCCTGCCCCGCTCCAATCATGCCACTCAAGATGACAATGTAGCCCTGTATTAGCTCCTGGGGGGTAAAGGGGAATAGCTTTTTATCCAGGACTTCTTTAGGATGGTGGCGAGCATAATCATTGAGACCCCTCACATAAGCTTCAATCACCTGACGAATATCGGCGGGTAGGCTATCGTATTGGGTTTTTGCAAGCTGGAAAGCCCCGGTGAAATGCGCAAAATAATCCATGGCCGCGCCATTTTTCCCGATCAAGCGCCCCAGACGACCGGTGGCTAAAGCCATCACATATTGTAGCCGGGCAAAGTCATCCTCTGCATGGGCCCAGGCCAGGCCATAAGCTACTTCTGCATCCGTCTTACCAAAAATATGGGGCGTACCAAAACTGTCCCTGTGTATCGTTACCTGCGCCCAGACCAGACTCAGGAGAGCCCATACGCCTCGCATACCCAAAAATACAGGTCCGTGCGCTATGGCCTGACCTCACTCTATTCTCAAATGCATAAATCAGGCATCCATTTCATCAGCGTATTGTAAAACCCTTATCTTTGCCGCATGCGATTCCTTGTGCTAATCATCGTGGCCCTCATCTTAGGGGGCTCAGGGGGTGCTGGCTCAGGCGCCAGCCCCTACGGGTGGTGACGCCTGCGGTTATCGGTGGTATACCCATCAGGCCAACGTTCCTGACTCTACCCCTACTTACAACTGGGTAGATATCTCTGCGACCGGTCAGCTTCTCTCTGGCCTCGGCGATGACAATTATGCGGGTCCTATCAATCTGCCCTTCCCGTTTGTGTATTACTGGAATACTTACTCCAAGGTTTATGTCGGCTCTAATGGCTATATTGTCTTTGGACGAGGCGCTAATGTGGCCAGTGGCGCCTCTCCTTATTTCAATCGGTTTCCGAATGCGGCTCCCCCAAATGAATGGATCGCCGTCTACCTCGCCGATCTGACTTTTACGGATGATCAGGGAAATCCTGTGCCGGGGGCCAAGCTTCTCTATGGCACAGACGCCAGCGGCCGCTTTGTTATCACCTGGGACAGCGTCCCCTACTGGAATGGCAATGCACCCGGTCAATGGCAGGGCCGAAACTCCTTTCAGATCATCCTGGACCCCAGCGACTCCTCCATTACCCTTCAGTATAAGAGTATAAGTGCCGGATACCACAGCTCCTACGCCAATGGCAACTATAATGTGGTCGGCATGGAAAACATCACCGGGCAATCCGGTCTGGATATCGCGGCGGCGTGGCCGGTGCCTTTCCAGAATTTTGCCATCAAGATATGGCATCCCCGTAACTTTACCTGCAGCAGTACCGATGCCCAGATGGAGTGGGTCTTCAACCCGGATGGACTGGGGCGGTTTGCGCTGAAGGGGGGGGCGGCTCCTACCTTCCAGGCGGGCGTCCTCAATAGCGGTAATCAGCCCATTTCTCCTAATATCCGTAACATCCTCAATGTTCGTGGCCCAGCACCGGGAAGTGCGATCATCCATCGGGATACGGTATTCGTTTCGGCGCCGGCGGTAGGTCAGCTCGTTACAGCTACCTTTACCAAACCCTTCAACCACAATACCCAAGGTACCCCTACCAATCTCTCCACGGGTAGCTATAACTGCATTGTTACGCTGAACTTTAGTGGGGATGGATTTAGCGGGAATAACAGCAATAGCTCGGAATTGGTCATTTGCGACTCCACTTCCAGTGGTCTTTACTTCCTGCGCTATGATGATGGGAACTGGAATCCGCAAAGTGAGGATGCCACAGGGGGACTGAGCTTTGCCAATGGGATGGCTTTCGTCGCCCCGGAAGATATCACCGTAACGGCGGTAAGTTTCGATATGCTCTACCAGGAGAGCGGGTCTAATCTGTACCCCGTCGTAGTCTGGGTGTATCCCTATAATCCCACCACGGGCGCGGTGGGATCGGCTATCGATACCCTCACCTTTGACCCAGTAGACTTCTCTTCCGGTGACTCTCTCAATACTTTCCAGGACCAGAACAATAACATATACCGCCTTCGACGCTATACGCTTGCGCTCTCTGACTCCATTCCTCTCAGCGCAGGGGGAGGGCTCCTTGTTGGTTTTAAGATAGATTTCCCTGCTAATGCCACCAGCGTGGGGAATGTTATAGTTGAAGATGCTACTCTCCCTATTTCGCGGGCCAGCTTTGAAGGAATCGCCGGTCTCTGGGCGCCTTACCGAGACCGGGAGAGTGTAGAGTATGCTATCGGGCTGGTCGCTCGTCGTGGCATCACCAGTAGTGCCACCTCCGCAAAGGCCCCCTCATGGAACTTCGTTGTTTACCCCAATCCCACCAGTGAGCCACCTATTCTGCGGTTTGAACTGGTGCAGCCTGCGCCTGTTCATTTGCGTCTTCTTGATCTTACAGGTCGTACCCTTTATGAAGAGACCCTCAACCCCACTTCGGTGGAGATCAAGAAAATACTCCCTGTTCGTCTTTCCAAAGGCATTTACTTGCTTGGAGCCACCTATCAGGACCATACCATCACGCATCGCCTGGTCATAGAGTAAGGCTCGCATTTGTCAGGATACCCGGGGGCACCTTTGCACGGGTGCCCCCGGTATCCTTCATGAGCCGGGCAGTATCAAACGCAGGTCAAAGAGGTTTTCGCCACTGATGCCAGTCAGAGGTAAGAACTCTCTCTCTATGTAGGGTATATACAGAAGATTTATGACCTGACTGGCCCTGGAAGGTTTTACAGATCCTCAGAGGATGGTATTACTTCTCAATCTTTCAACGGATACCTTCGCGCATAGTAAAGGGAAGACCGAGCTCCGCCTCTAATCTTTCTGTATTGACTCAAGGCCGCTGCGCTTTGCAGGTGTGTATGGCCCTTACCCGTCAGGCTGGACCAGCAGATGATGGAGGGCCGCGAGTAAAACGCAGTTTACAGCAAAGCATGTGTAAGGCTTTATCTTTGCGCCTGTGAAGTTATCGGTGATTATTCCTGCCTATAACGAGAGCCGCTCTTTGCCCTACCTTATGGAAGCGCTTCATCAGGTTCTTTCTACTTTTTCGGGCACTTATGAGGTGATTTTTGTGGATGATGGTTCGCTTGATGAAACTCCAGCGGTTCTGCGGGATTTAGTTCAACAGTATCCATACCTCAAAGCTATTTGTCTGGCGCGCAACTACGGTCAAACCATGGCAATATGGGTAGGGATTCAGGAGGCTCAGGGGGAGATAGTCGTCCTTATGGATGCCGATTTAGAAAATGACCCCGCTGACATTCCCCGCCTTTTACAGAAGATAGATGAGGGTTATGATGTGGTCAGTGGCTGGCGAAAAGAACGCTGGAAAGGCCAGTGGCTTACCCGCCGCTTGCCCTCTCTCATTGCCAATAAGCTTATCAGCTCGCTCTCGGGCGTGCGCCTGCATGACTATGGATGCACCCTGAAGGCCTACAAACGAGAAGTCATCTCCTCCATTCGCCTTTATGGGCGGATGCACCGCTTCATACCCATCTACGCTAAGTGGGAAGGGGGGCGCATCACCGAAATACCTGTTCGGTACCAGCCCCGTCGCTTCGGCAAAAGCCACTATGGCATGATGCGCATCGTTTCGGTTCTCTTGGACCTTATTGTCATTCTTTTTTTAGACAAGTACCTCCAGAGGCCCATGCAGTTCTTTGGGGGCGCAGGCCTTGTTTCTATTGCGTTGGGTGGGATTACTTTGTTATGGGCCCTCTACTACAAACTTGCTGGCCTTAAGGATCTGGTCCAAACTCCCCTGCCTGTATTTACGGTACTATTCATCAGTGTCGGGATCGTGATGATTCTCATGGGCGTTATGGCTGAGCTGCTGATACGGATATACTATGAAGCCACAGAAAGGAGTCCTGCCCGCATAAGAGAGAAAATTACTTCGGCCACTTATGTCTGAGTCTACAGCCTTCAATGAAGAACAAGCTACTCACCCTTACCCCGATGGCGTGGAACGGAATTTCTGGCATCAAGCGAGGGGACACATTGTTACGCGCTTTTGCGAAGCATACAGAGCGGATCCCCTCCTGGAGATTGGGGCGGGGCGAGGGTATATGCTCCATGCCTTTCAAAGAAAAGGCTGGCAAGCTTACGGAGTAGAACTTTCTGATAAGATGACTCCTTTTCTACCCGATTTGCATATACAGTATGGAACAGATGCTTTTACCCTGCCAGAAAAATTCCAGAAAGAAATCCGAAGCATCGGTCTATTTGATGTGATAGAGCACCTGCCCGATCGGG
>Ga0197142_1002599_pt1 | contig 15688 bp, 14 predicted proteins | sample GBS60_MetaG_FD_148614 | JGI IMG/M metagenome (GOLD analysis project Ga0197142, IMG submission 148614) | Sediment microbial communities from Great Boiling Springs, Gerlach, Nevada, United States - GBS 60_MetaG | ecosystem: Environmental > Aquatic > Thermal springs > Hot (42-90C) > Sediment...
GGTGGGTCCGGCCTCCACTTCCTTCCGGGCCCGGGCCGCCAGATCGTGGAAGACCTCCGGGGAGACATCCCGGCCTCCCAGGCCGATGATGTAATTCACTGTGGCCGGCCGCTCCGCCAGCGGGTACAGGCAGGAGCGCACCTCGGAATGCACCGGCCCGCCGGGACCGCCGGCGGACAGGGCCCGGTCGCAGACGATGAGGAGCTCAGCGCCCTTGACGGCCTCCCGGAGGGCGTCGAAGGGGAAGGGCCGCCACAGCCTCAGGCTCAGAAGGCCCACCGGCAGCCCCTGGGCCCGCATCTCCTCCACCGCCACCTCCGCCACCTCGGTGAGGCTCCCCATGGTGAGGAAGAGGATCCTGGCGTCCTCGGTGAGGTAGGACTCCACCGGCCGGTAGTGCCGCCCGGTGAGCCCGGCCCATTCGTCCCAGACCTTCAGGATGTGGCCGTAGGAGTTGCTCAGGGCCATCTGATGGGCGTACTTCACCTCGGTGTAGATCTCCGGCATGGCGAAGGCGCCCATGGTCACGGGCTTTTTGGGGTCCAGGCGATATTTGGGCTGGTAGGGCGGCAGGAAGGCGTCCACGTCCTCCTGACTGAGGAATTCCATGGCCTCCACCACATGGGAGAGGATGAAGCCGTCCAGGTTGACGATGGTGGGGAGGAGCACCTCGGGGTGCTCGGCGATCTTGAAGGCCATGAGGGTGTGGTCGTAGGCCTCCTGGCCGTTTTTCACAAACACCTGGATCCAGCCGATGTCCCGGGCCGCCATGATGTCCGAATGGTCGTTCCAGATGCTCAGCGGCGCGCTCAGGGCCCGGTTGGCCACGGTCATGACGATGGGGAAGCGCATGCCGCTGGCGATGAACAGGATCTCATGCATCAGGGCCAGGCCCTGGGCGCTGGTGGCGGTGTAGGTCCGGGCCCCGGCCGCGGACATGCCGATGCAGGCGGAGAGGGCGGAATGCTCCGATTCCACGTTGATGAACTCCGCCTCCAGCTCGCCGTTGGCCACCAGGCTGGACAGGTGCTCCACGATATGGGTCTGAGGGGTGATGGGATAGGCGGCGATGGCCTCGGCCCGGGCCATCTGCACCGCATAGGAGACGGCGATGGAGACCTCCATCCCCACCCGGCGGGCGCTGGCAGGTTGACCGCTCATCTCACTCCTCCTCCGGCACCATGGTGATGCAGCCGGTGACGCACTCCCGGGCGCAGATGCCGCAGCCCTTGCAGTAATTGGGGTCCATATCGAAATAGCCGCCGGGCTCCTCCACGATGGCCGGCTCGGGGCACACCGTCCAGCACACCCCGCAGCGGATGCAGCGGCTCTTGGTCCATACCGGGTGCTGACTGCGCCAGTCTCCGGTGCGATACTCCCGGGCGCTCCCCGGCTGGACCAGGATCCCGCCGATCTCCACCTCTTTCCAGGTGGTCTGTTCCAGGGGCTTGGTGTACTTGATCACGACCGCGCCTCCTCAATCACAGTCCTCTCATAGGCTGCCTTCAGGGCGTTGAAGTTCTTGAGGGCCAGGGGTCCGAAGCGCTCCTTCAGGGGCTCCTCCAGGGACTCCAGCCGCACCACCCCGGTGGCCTTCAGCAGGGCCCCCAGCATGGTGGTGTTGGTAATGGGCACCCCCAACACCTCCCGGGCGATGGTGTTGGCGTCCACCAGGGCCAGCTTGTGGGTGAAGCCGAATTCCCGGCGGATCTCCGAGGGGCTTTTGGGGCTGTTGAGGACCACGATGCCCTGGGGCTTTAAATCCGCGGCGGGCTTCTGGATGCGGATGAGGCTGGGGTCCAGGATAAGGACCACATCCGGGTGGGCGATCTTGCAGCGCAGCCGGATGGGCCGGTCATCAATCCTCAGAAAGGCCAGCACCGGCGCCCCCCGGCGCTCCGGCCCGAAGCTGGGGAAGCCTTGGGCGTACTTGCCTTCGTGAATGGCGGCCAGGGCCAGGAGCTCCACCGAAGTAACCGCGCCCTGCCCGCCCCGTCCGTGAAAGCGGATTTCCAGCATGATGTGGGTCCTTTAAGAACTGATGATCGCTATCGCCAGAGACGGCCCCGATTGGCCGCCCTCTTCGAGGTCACCCGCCTCTTTTTCGGAGTAAAGACGCCCCTCCATACCCGTTTTCCCTCCGGGGCCGTCCCGCGCCATACCAGATCCGGGGCACTCCTTCCATCTGTGGGTTCCGTGCCTGGGGGGGTAGTAGGAAGAGGGGATACGGGAGACGGCAGGAAGGCGGAAGGGGGGAAGATCGGGGATTCAGGGAAGCATGCGGCGGCCGCCGCCCGCTTCCCCCTTTAACCGTGCCCGGTTTACCCATGATTGGCTCCTCGGATCCCTCGGCGCATTATATCCCCAATTTTTTCTAGGCGAAAGGGTTTTGCAGCATGATGGTCTCGTCCCGGTCCGGGCCCACGGAAACGATCTGCAGCGGCACCCCCGCCAGCTCCTCCACCCGCCTCAGGTACGACCGGGTGGCGGCCGGCAGGTCCTCAAAGCGGCGCACCCCCCGGATATCCTCCCGCCAGCCGGGGAGATCCTCAAAGATGGGGGTGCAGCGGCTCAATTCCGCCAGGGTGGCAGGCATGGTCTCCCGGCGGCGGCCGTCCATCTCGTAGGCCACGCACAGGCGCACCGGGTCCAGGGTGGTGAGCACGTCCAGTTTGGTGATGGCCAGGCCCGTGAGGCCGTTGAGGCGCACCGCCTCCCGGACCACCACCATATCCAGCCAGCCGCAGCGCCGCCGGCGGCCGGTGGTGGAGCCGAATTCCACCCCGCACTCCACCAGGTGGTCGCCGATGGCGTCCCGGCATTCGGTGGGGAAGGGGCCGCCCCCCACCCGGGTGGTGTAGGCCTTGACAATGCCCAGCACCCGGTGCAGGTGCTGGGGGCCGATGCCGGCGCCCACGCAGGCGCCCCCGGCCACCGGGTTGGAGGAGGTGACAAAGGGATAGGTACCGTGGTCGATGTCCAGATGGGTGCCCTGGGCCCCTTCGAAAAGGATCCTCTCCCCCCGGCGCACCGCCTCCTCCAGGAGCACCGAGACGTTGGTCACCAGGGGTTTGAGGCGCCGGCCCATCTCCAGATAGGGCTCCAGGATCTCCTCCAGGGTGAAGGGCTGATCCCCCAGGAACTTCTCCAGGAGGAAATTCTTTTCCGGCAGAATCTCCTCCAGTTTGGCCCGAAACCCGGCCTCGTCCAGAAGGTCCGCCATGCGGATGCCCCGACGGCCGATCTTGTCCTCATAGCAGGGGCCGATGCCCCGGCCGGTGGTGCCGATCTTGCCGTCGCCCCGGGCCCGCTCCCGGGCCTGGTCCAGGCGCCGATGATAGGGCATGATCACCTGGGTGCGCTCGCTGATTTTCAGGTTCTCGGGCCCCACGGCCACGCCCCGGGCGACGAGGCGCTCCATCTCGCCCAGGAGGACCTCGGGATCCAGGACCACGCCGTTGCCGATGCAGCACACCTTCCCGGGGTGCAGGATGCCGGAGGGAATGAGATGAAAGATGAACTTCTCGCCGCCCACCACCAAGGTGTGGCCAGCATTGTTCCCGCCCTGATACCGCACCACCACCTGGGCCTGTTCGGTGAGCAGGTCCACCACCTTGCCCTTGCCTTCATCCCCCCACTGGGTGCCCACAACCACCAGATTCGCCAATGGCCTTCCTCCTTGGAGCCGCCTAGATTTTTAAACAATGGCGGGGGGAAAGTCAAAAGAAAAAAGGTACAAGCGCCGGAAGGGAAAGGGCCGCAGGAGGCGGAGGCAGGCAAAGAAGCCCCCACGCGCCGCGGGGGCGGCGTGCCGCCCCCGCAGTCCGGTCAGGTGGGAGGCCTACTTGATCTTCGGCACGAACTTCACGGTATATTCCGGATAGTTCTTCCTCAGATCCTTCTTGATGATCTTGCCGGTGGGGGTGCGGGGGATGGACTCCAGGAAGACCACCTCCCGGGGCAGCTTGTAGGTGGCCAAAAGGTCCATGGTGGACTTGATGATCTCGCTGGCCAGATCCTGGGAGGGGCTGTAGCCGCTTTCCAGCTCCACCATGGCCACCACCTTCTGGCCCAGGATTTCGTCGGGGATGCCCACCACTGCCACATCCCGGACCGCGGGATGGCGCATGATGGCGTCCTCGATCTCCTGGGGGGCCAGCCGGAAGCCCGAGGACTTGATCATGTCGTCTTCCCGGGCCTGGAAGAAGATGTAGCCATCCTTGTCCATGATGACGGCGTCGCCCAGCATGTTCCAGCCGTCCTTGACGCCCTTCTTCATGGCCTTCAGGAGGCGGTTGTCCTGGACGTAGGGCTTCCAGTACAGGGTGCCGGTGGGGCCTTTGATGAGCATGCTGCCCACTTCCCCGGGACCGGCGTCGGTGCCGTCCTCCCGGACCACCTTGATCTGGAAGCCGGGGATGGCCTTGCCGATGGAGTCGGCCATGGGGATGTCGCCCACCGCGTTGGAGGTCACCAGATGCAGCATCTCGGTGCCGCCCAGGCCTTCCCAGATGGGCTTGCCGGTCTTGGCCATCCACTGGGACAGGGTCTTGCCGGTGAGGGCGTCGCCGCCGGTGGTGTACATGCGTACGCTGCTCAGGTCATACTGATCGAAATTGGGCATCTCCAGGAGCTTGCGGTAGGCGGTGGGCAGACCCGTCACCACCGTCACCTTGTGCTTCTGGATGGTGGCCAGCATGTCATCCGGGGTGAACTTGGGGAGCAGGGAAATGGCCGCGCCGCCCGCAAAGGGGATGAGGCAGAAGGTGCCGTAGCCCGCGGCGAAGGACACCGGCGCCGAGCCGCCCATGACGTCCCCGGGCTGGAGCTTCCACACGTATTTGTTCACCAGGATGGCTTCGATGTACACTTCCCGGACAAAGTGGACGCAGCCCTTGGGCTGGCCGGTGGTGCCGGAAGTGTAGAGGATGACCCCGATGTCATCCTTGCTCAGCATGACATTCTCAAACTGGTCCGAGGCGGTGGCCATGGCCTTGGCATAGGAGACGAAGCCTTTGGCCTCCACCTCCTCCGGGTTGCCCCCCACCACCACCACCTTGGTGGGGAATTCCCATTCATGTTTGCTGGCTTCCACCGCCTCCATAAGAGGGAAGCTGACGGCGAAGGCCTTGAATTCGGCGTTGTTGAGCACAAAGGCGATCTCTTCCTTGGCCCACAGGGGCGAGACCGGCACCGGGATGGCCCCCACCTTCATGATGCCGAAGTTGATGATCACGGCCTCCGGGGCATTGGTCATGCGGATCCCCACCCGGTCCTGCTCCTCCACACCCAGGCTCTTGAGGACGTTGGCGAACTTGTTGGCCTGGGCCAGGACCTCTTTGTAGGTGATCTTCTGATCCCCGAACAGGATGGCCACGTTGTCGCCCCGACCTTCCCGGACATGCCGGTCCAGCAGGAAATCAGCGAGGTTGAGTTTCTCCGGGACCTCGATATCCGGGGGTGTGATGTATTCGGGCCACAGCTCCTTGGGGGGTAAATAATCAGCAGGAATCTTACCCATAAGTGTGAAACCTCCTTGGAATTTTGGAGTCTGAGGTGGGAGTGCCAGCCATAGACCATGCCAATATGAAGCATATTACAAAGTCTGGGGCCGCTGTCAAGAAATTTATCCCTGTCCCCGGCCGGTTTTGCGGCCGTCTTCCCGGGGTTTCCAGGTTAAAATGGAGGGAGGAAGCCGGTGGGGGATTTTCCGAACCCAATCCCTGGGACTTCTCCTGCTCCCCTGGAATTTTGGCCTCGGTTTTGCCCCTGCAGGATGGTATGAATTAAGGAGGTCAGGTTAGGGCGGGGGCGGCTGCGGGGCTGGAGAGATCACCAGAACCCGTGGCGCCGGTGAGCGCCGCCCAGGGAGCATGCCGGGAGTGTGGCACCGACTGTGGCGTGAAGGGGCGAAGTCCTATCTGAAAGGGCAGGTGCGCAGGCGGCCCCCCCGGACTCTGACCGGGCTGGATCCGGCCCGGGTGCGCCGGGTGCTTCTCCTCAACGCCACCGGCCTGGGGGATCTCCTCTTTTCCACCCCGGCCCTCCGGGCCCTGCAGGAGACCTACCCCCACTGGCACCTGGACCTGCTGGCTCACCCCCGCTTTGCCGACCTGGTGCGGCACCACCCGGCCCTGAACCGCCTGTGGCTCTACCCCGGCCGGGGCTGGCGCCTCTACCGTCTGGCCCGGGAACTGGGACACCAGGGCTACGACCTGGCCGTCATCCTCCACGGCAACGACCCGGAGGCCACCCTCCTGGCCTGGGCCAGCGGCGCCCCTTTCCTCATCGGCTCGGCGCACAGCCCCCTGGCCTTCGCCTACTCCGCCACGGTGGCCAAAGACGATCCCCATCGCCACGCCATCGAGCACCGCCTCAATTTCGTCCGCCTGCTGGGGGCGGACACCTCCAGCCGCCGGATGGAGGTGTATCTGCCCCCCGAGGCGGAGGGGGAGGCCGTCGGGATTCTCAAGGCGCATTTCGGTTGCCGGCCGGACTTCCTGCTGGCCCTGCACCCCGGCGGCTCCGACCGCTATAAGTGGTGGCCCCGGGAGAACTTCGCCGACCTGGGCGCCCGCCTGGGCCGGCGCTATGGCGCCGCCTTCCTCATCCTCAGCGGCGCCGCCGACCGGCCCCTGGCCCAGGCCCTGGCGGCAGAGCTTCCCGGCCCCAGCCTGGTGACGGGCGGCCGTCTCCCCCTCCTCACGGTGGCGGCCCTCCTCAGGCAGGCCCGCCTGTTCATCGGCAATGATTCCGGGCCCCTGCATCTGGCCCTGGCTCTGGGCGTGCCGGCCATCGCCCTCATCGGCGCCGACCACCCGGCCCGCATCGGCCCCTACCAGGTGCCCTGGGGGACTTTTATCCATCACCCCGGCATCTGCCAGGAAAACCCGTGTCTGCGCCGCCGCTGCCCGGACAACCGCTGCCTCAGGGCCATCGGCACCGACGAGGTTCTGGCCCTCATCTCCCGCTGGTGGGAGCCCACCTGGGGCCGCGGCGGGCCTCAGGCGGAAAGGGGCTGAGGGACGGGGGATCAGCGGATTTCCCCTTTCTTTCGGTGCCCCTCCCCGCGCCTTTCAGGTGGGGCAGGGTCTGGAGAGCAAGGCAGGGACCGGCGTTCCCGGCCCCCTCCCGCAGGTCTGAGGGGCAGTGAGGCCCGACCTCAGGGCCGGGGCCCCGGCCCGGGGGCGTCCTCCCGCACCATCTGGGCGCCGCATTTGGGACAGGCCATCTCCCGGCAGGGGATGCCCCGCTGATGCCGCACTTTTTCCCCACAGGCGGGGCAGCGGCAAAACTGGGGCGGCCCGGCCTGCGGCCCGGGGTTGGCGGAGCACCCGCAACCGCAGCGGTTTCTTTCCCGATTCTGATTCTGAGGCATTTTGTTCTCCTTTTGTGTGCACGTTTCCGGTGGAGGAGGCGGAGGACCCATGGCCTTCGCCCTCACACCGGCAGGCGGGTGAACTCCCCTTGCCAACTCTGGGGGAAGGTGGCGGGCCGATCTTGCCGTGGCGCAGACCTTCCCGGTCATGGGGTGGGGGAAGGGCTCGGAGGCGGGGCAAAGATCCGTGATCCTGGCCCCTTCTCTGCCTCACCTTTTCCACCCACCCGCCCCGGAATAGAGGGGGAGAAGATGGAAGAGGCAGGGTTACTGGTTCCTCCCCTCTGAAAATATTAGCATTTGTTCATATTATGTGGCTGGCTTTCCCCGGAGTCAAGAACGATTTTGCTTTTTCAGGCGCTCCGGCAGCCCTCTGACAAAAATGCTGGAAATGCGCCGGAATTCGTGATAAAAAGGGCAAAGCCATGGCTACCCAGGTCCGCACCCGTTTTTGTCCCAGCCCCACCGGCGCCCTGCATCTGGGCGGGGCCCACACCGCTTTGTTCAACTGGCTCTTCGCCCGCCACCACGGCGGGGTCTTCATCCTGCGCATCGAAGACACCGACATGGAGCGCTCCCAGGCGCATTTTGTGGATGAGATCATGGAATCCCTGCGCTGGCTGGGGCTCCTGTGGGATGAAGGCCCCTATTTCCAGTCCCAGCGGCTGCCCATTTACGATGAATTCGTGCAGCGCCTGCTGGCCGGGGGGCATGCCTACTGCTGCGACTGTGACCCCCAGGAGCTGGAGGCCCGGCGCCAGGCCGCCCTGGCCCGGGGCGACAAGCCCCGCTATGACGGCCGCTGCCGGGAGCGGGGCCTGCCTTTGGGACCCAAAACCGCGGTGCGCTTCAAGACCCCCCAGACCGGGGTCACCTTCTGGCACGACCGGATCAAGGGGCACATCGCCTTTGAGAACCAGGAGCTGGACGACCTGGTGATCCGCCGGGCCGACGGCATCCCCACTTACAATTTCGCCGTGGTGGTGGATGACATCACCATGCGGGTGAGCCACGTCATCCGGGGGGACGACCATATCAGCAACACCCCCCGCCAGCTCCTCATCTACCAGGCCCTGGGCGCCGAGCCGCCCCTTTTTGCCCATATGCCCCTGATGCTGGGCAAGGACCGCGCCAAGCTCTCCAAACGCCATGGCGCCCTGCCGGTCCTGGCCTACCGGGACCGGGGCATCCTCCCCCAGGCCCTGAACAACTACCTGGCCCGCCTGGGCTGGTCCCACGGCGATCAGGAGATCTTCTCCATGGAGGAGCTCATCCGCTACTTCAGCCTGGAGCATGTGGGCAAGTCCCCGGGCATCCACGACGAGGAGAAGCTCCTGTGGCTCAACAGCCATTACCTGAAAGAGACCCCCCCCGAGGAGCTGGGGCGGCTGCTCCTGCCTTTTCTGGCCCGGGAAGGCATCGCCACCGACGATGTGGCCAAGGCGGCCCGGGTGGCCGCCACCCTGAACAAGCGGGCCAAAACCCTGGTGGAGATGGCCCAGGCGGCCCGTTTTTACTACCAGGACCCCCGGCCCTATGACGAGGAGGCGGCGGCCCGATACCTCACGCCGGCGGCCGCGCCGGTGCTCTCCCTGGCTTTGGGGCGCTTCCGGGCCGGAGCCGTGCTCACCGAGGAGGGCCTCACCGCCCTGCTTAAGGAGCTGGCCCGGGAAACCGGCCGCAAGGTGGTGGAGGTGGCCCAGCCTCTGAGGGTGGCCCTCACCGGCCGGGCCGCCAGCCCCAGCCTGACGGAGCTCATCCCCATCCTGGGCCGGGAGGAGACCTGCCGGCGCCTCGAGAACGCCCTGCATTTCATCGGCAAAGACGTCTGAGGCATCTTTGGAGGGAGAAATCTATGGCGGAAACCCACCATCCCCCGCAGACGGATCAGTCATACCGCAAAAAGCAGGCCATCTACTGTGTGCTGGTGTGTGTGTGCATCGCCGCGGCCTTTGTGGCCCCCAACGCCCTGTTGGCCACCGGCGCCGTCGCCCTGGGCATCGTCTTTGCCCTTTTGGGGGCCTGGATTCAGCCCGAGCCGCCTCCGGAACTGCACCATCATTGAGAAACCCCGGGGGCGGCCGCCTGAGGGATCCCGGCACGCCGTAAAGGAGGGGGTCCCTCCAACCCGGCCCACAGCCCCCGACGACGCTTTTCACCACCCCCGAAGGGAGGGCAGGCCATGCGCATTGCGTTGATCGGTCAGGCGGCCTTTGGCGCGGATGTCCTGAAAGGGCTGTTGGCCAAAGGGCATGAGGTGGCGGGGGTCTTCTGCCCGCCGGACAAAGGAGGAAAGCCCGACCCCCTGAAGGCCGCGGCCCTGGAGCATAATCTGCCCGTCTTCCAGCCCCGGCGCATGAAGGATCCGGAGGCCTATGAGCAGATGGTGGCCCTCCAGCCGGATCTGGCGGTGCTGGCCTTTGTCACCGACATCGTGCCCGGGAGAGTCCTGGCGGTCCCCAAGCTGGGCGCCATCTGCTACCACCCCTCCCTGCTCCCCAAATACCGGGGGGCCTCGGCCATCAACTGGGCGGTGATCAACGGCGAGACCAAGACCGGGCTCACCATCTTCTGGGTGGATGAAGGCATCGACACCGGGGACATCCTCCTGCAGAAGGAGGTGGAGATCGGCCCCCAGGAGACCACCGGCGAACTCTACTTCAACAAGCTCTACCCCCTGGGGGTGGAGGCGGTCATCGAGGCGGTGGAGCTCATCGCTCAGGGCAAGGCCCCCCGCATCCCCCAGGATCATTCCCAGGCCACCTACGACCCGCCCTGCGATGAGCGGGTGGCGGGCCTGGACTGGAGCAAGCCCGGCCGGCAGGTCTTCAACTTCATCCGGGGCTGCGACCCCCAGCCCGGGGCCACCACCACCTTCCGGGGCGAGAAGGTGAAGCTCTATAATCCCAGGTTCCTGGAGGATCTGGAGCACCAGTTGCCGGCCGGCGAGATCATCGAGGTGCATCCGGATCTGGGAGTGACCGTGGCGGTCAACGGCGGGGCGGTGCGCATCACCCGCTTCCGTACCCAGGCCCTGGGCAAGGTCAAGGCGGAGGAGTTCATTCAGGCCCTGAACCCCAAGCCGGGGGAACGCTTCGGCGACTGACCGGCAGCCGGGGACCGGGAAACCGGCCGCACCTTCAGGTCCGAAGAACGGGCGGGGAGGGCGGCCGAAGGACCTCCTCCCGATGGCCCGGTCCCTGGCTACCCGGTCCCGACAGACAGAGACAATGACAGAGAAAGGCCCCCTCACCCCCCTGAAGGCCCGCTACCTGGTGGCCAATTTCATCGGTCTGGCCATGATCGCCTCGGTCTTTCTCTACGCCGGGGTGGTGGAGATCCTCAAACGGGTGTGGAATCCCTTCACCGGCTTCGGAAACCTCACCCCCCAGTTCGCTGAAAGCCTCCGGCATGTGCTTTTGGGGGTGGCCGGGGTGATCTATTTCGTCATCCTGTTCGGCCAGCGTCGCCTCGTGGCCCGGAACCGGCAGCTGCTGCCCCACGCCACCTTCCTGGCCTACGTCCTGGCGGAGCTGGTGGCCCTCTTCGGGCTGATGCTCTTTCTCCTCACAGGCAAGTCTCTGGATTTTTACGTCTTTTTTGCCGTCTCCCTCCTCTATTTCTGGGTCTATTTCCCCAAATACTCCACCTGGGAGGCCATTTTGGGGGAAGGACCGGAAGAGAGCCCCCCCTCTCAGTGAGGCCGGAACCATGCCCCGGGTCGGCATCTATTACCATCCCAGTTTCAGCCGCAAAAGCTACCTCACAGTGGGAAACCGCCTCCGGGACTTCCCAGAGGCCCTGGAGGAGATCCTGAAACTGCCCGGGGTGCGGCTCTTCGAGTGCCCCCGGGCCCCGGAAGAGCTCATCTGCAAGGTGCACGCCCCGGACATGCCCCGGCTGGTGGCCCGGGACAGCCTGTGTGCCACCGCCTATGAGTCCGTGGGCGGGGTGGTGGCGGCCATGGAGGCGCTGGCTCAGGGGGAGCTGGACCGGGCCTTCTGCTTCATCGGCGCCGGCGGCCACCACGCCGGCTACCGGCATTTCTGGGGCGCCTGCTGCTTCAACGACGTGGTCATCGCCCTCACCCGGGTGCGGGAGATCAGTCCCTGGCGCCGCTTTGCCATCTATGACACCGACGCCCACCACGGCGACGGCACCCGGGAGCTGGTGCAGAAGGATCCCGAAATCCTGCACGTCTGCTTCTGTGGCACCGATTATGCCAGCGCCGACGGCACCAAGGTGGACGTGAACGTCTATGATCTGGCCTGGCAGCCGGAGGTGGACCGGGCCTACGTGGAGGCGGTGCGCCGGGAGCTCCCCCGCCTCTCCCCCTTCCGGCCGGATCTGCTGGTGTGGTATTACGGCTTCGACACCCACGCGGAGGATTACGGCGCCCTGGGGCTCAGCGAGGCGGCCTTCCTGGAGATCGCCGACCTCATGTGCGCCGCCGCCGCGGAGCTGAAAGTGCCTCTGCAGGTGGTCCTGGGGGGCGGCTCGCTCCCCCACCTGGCCACGGCCACCATCCCCCCCATCATCCGCCGCCTGGCGGCCCCCTGAGGCCCTCCCGCCGGGCCGCCGTCCCCAGAGGCCCTGTCCTTCCCGGAATTCCGGGACCCGGCTGGGCCGTCGCCGCGGGGACCTCCTCCTTCCCCTTGATTCTCTTCCTCCCGGAATTATTTTTTGGAAAAAATATTTTCCAGGAGGCGGTCATGAATCCGGTGGTGGAAAAGATCCCCCATGGCTATCGGGTGGACGGGGTGGACCTGGTGCGGAAAAACTGCGGCTGCGGCGGCCTCACCGGCCCGGGAGGGGCGGGCATCGGCGACTGCTGCATGACCTATTCCACGGTGAAGCATGAGGGCAACACCTACTATTTTGTGGCCAAATACACCACCCCCAATACGGTGATGAATATCGAGTACGGCTATCGGGTGAAGAAGGGCGACGTGGAGGTGGATGTGCACGTCTATGACACCAAGGGCCCCAAGACCTTCAAGTATGGGGGCGCGCCGCCGCCGGATCTGTCCGTCTGGCAGGAAAAGGGCTGGGAGGTGGTCTCCCGGTTTGAGCGGCATCTGGAGGGCACCGGCGAACCCATGCCCGAATGGTGCAGTCCCGAGGTCTGCCTGCGGCCGGATATCGGCCTCATGTCGGGGCACGGCGAGAAGAAAAAATAATCCGCCGGCAGTCCCGACCGGCGCTTTTTCCCCGATTTGCGGCTCCTTCAGGCAGGGGCTGGGGCCCTGGAGCGAAGCCAAGGGGCCCGTCCCGGCGTCCCCGCGCTGACCTGAGCAGGGGGAGGGAGCGGCACCCTCCGTCTTCTTCCCCCCACCCCTTTCCTTCCCGGCCCCGCCCCGGGCCTGCGGGTTGTGGCCCAAGACTTCCGGGCTCCCTTCCGGTCTCCGGTGCGGGCCGGGTTCCCCCATCCGCCGGGCACCCCTGCCCTCCTCCCGGCCAATAGCCCCTTTCCTGCCCCCACCGTCCCGATTCCGGGCCAACTCCGGAAATTTCTGATAAAATAAATTAACCCTTAACGCAACTGACGTCTTATGTTTCTCCACCGACTGGAAAACCTGGAACGCCAATACCTGGAGCTGGAAAACCGCCTGGCGGATCCGGAGATCCTCCGGAACCAGGAAGTCTACCTGCGCCTGAGCAAGGAGCATGCCGAGCTCACGCCCCTGGTGCAGGCCTTCCGGCGCTACCGTCAGGTGCAGAAGGAGCTGGCCGACAGCCAGAGCCTCCTCAAAGAGGAGACGGACGAGGAGCTCAAGGCCCTGGCCCGGGAGGAGATCCAGAGCCTTAAGGAGCAGCTGGCCGCCCTGGAGGAGGAGCTGAAATTCCTCCTGCTCCCCAAGGATCCCAACGATGAGAAAAACGTCATCCTGGAGATCCGGGCCGGCACCGGCGGGGAGGAGGCCTGCCTCTTCGCCGCTGACCTGTTCCGCATGTACAGCCGCCTGGCGGAGCGCCGGGGCTGGAAGCTTGAGGTCCTGAGCCACTCCGCCACCGGCCTGGGGGGCTTCAAGGAGATCATCGCCGCCATTTCCGGGGACCGGGTCTACAGTCAGCTCAAATACGAAAGCGGCACCCATCGGGTGCAGCGGGTGCCGGAGACGGAGTCCCAGGGCCGCATCCACACTTCCGCGGTCACCGTGGCCATCCTGCCGGAGGCCGAAGAGGTGGACGTGCAGATCAACCCGGAGGATCTGCGCATCGATGTCTTCCGTTCCTCGGGGCCCGGCGGCCAGTCGGTGAACACCACGGATTCCGCGGTGCGCATCACCCATCTGCCCACCGGTCTGGTGGTGACCTGCCAGGATGAGAAATCCCAGCACAAGAACAAGGCCAAGGCCCTGAAGGTGCTCCGGGCCCGCCTGCTGGATGCCAAGATCCAGGAGCAGCAGGCCCAGATCGCCCGGGAGCGCAAAAGCCAGGTGGGCACCGGCGACCGCAGCGAGCGCATCCGCACCTACAATTTCCCCCAGGGCCGCCTCACCGACCACCGCATCGGCCTCACCCTGTACCGCCTGGCGGACATCCTGGAAGGCGACCTAGATGAGCTCCTCCAGGCCCTCATCACCCACTACCGCACCGAGGCCCTGAAACAGGCGTAAATGGCTGGGCCCCCGCAGACCTGGACCATCCTGGCGGTCCTGAAGTGGACCACCCGTTACTTCCAGGACAAAGGGGTGTCCGAGCCCCGGGCCTCCGCGGAAGTCCTGTTGGCCCATGTCCTGGGTTTAAGCCGCCTGGAGCTCTACCTGCGCCACGACCAGCCCCTCACCCCGGAGGAGCTGGCGGCCTACAAGGCCCTCATCCGCCGCCGGGTCCGGGGCGAGCCCACTGCTTACCTCACCGGTCACAAGGAGTTCTGGTCCCTGGATTTTCTCGTCAGCCCCGCCACCCTCATCCCCCGGCCGGAGACGGAGCTCCTGGTGGAAAGTCTTCTGGAGGTGCTCCGGGGACGGCAATTCGGCGCGGAAGTGCCCCCGGCGCCACCGGGGGCCGGGGAGCAAAACCGCCCCGGCATCCCGCTCCTGGGTCTGGAGGTGGGGGTGGGCTCCGGCGCAGTGATCATCGCCCTGGCCCGGGAGCTCCCCCGGTGGCGCTGGCTGGGGGTGGAGCTCTCGGCCCCGGCCCTGGAGGTGGCCCGCACCAATGCCGCTCGCCTGGGGGTGGCGCCGCGGGTGCAGTTCATTCAGGGCAACCTGCTGGGCTTCCTGAAGCCCGGCCCCTGGTTTCAGGCGGTGGCGGCCAATCTGCCCTATGTGCCGGCCAGAGACTGGGCGACATTGCCGGTGGAGATCCGGGAGTATGAGCCCCGGGAGGCCCTCCTGGGCGGCGAGGACGGGCTGGCGCTCGTGAAACCCTTCTGTGCCGAGGTGCACCGGTTCCTGGCGCCGGGAGGCTGGCTGGCTGTGGAGGTGGGCCAGGGGCAGGCGGAGGCGGTGCGGGCCTCGCTGGCGGACACCCGCGCCTATGAGGGGATCACCACCCTGCGGGACTATCAGGGCATCCCCCGGGTGGTGCGGGCCAGGAGGCAGCCGGCCTGAGGCCGGCCCATGTCGCCTGCCGCCCATGCCCAGCCGGCCAGTCCCCCCCCCAACCCCCCGGGGTTCCTCCCCCTCCCTGGCTGCCGGCCCCAGGGCGGGCGCCGGGACCCCCGGGCGGGAGCCTCATGGTCTCTTCGCTCCCGGGACGGATTCCGACCTGCCCCTGCACCGGCCGCTCCGGAGGGGAGTTTGCAGCCGGCCCGTGATCCGGCGGGGCAGGCGCCGGCCTCCCCGGCAGCACCCGGCCGCCATCAGAAACCTCCTCACCCCGTTCCCCCGCGACAGCTGGACAGGGTTCCCGGACGCCTTGCCCCCTCACTGCGGGCCCTGCCTTGTCCTGCCTAGGAAAAGGCCTGCGGCAGAAGGGCCCGGGAGATCGCCACCCAGCACCGGGAGGCCACCTTGGGTGGTGAGGCCGCTCACCCCTCAGCCGGCGGTCCCCGACCCTGCCGGCCCCCGGTCCCCGACGGATGGCTGACCAGGAGCGCCGCCCCTCCCATCCGGACGGGTCAGCACGTCACCCCTCAGGGTCAGGAAACCCCGTCCCCAGATACCGGCCCAGCGGGGAGCAGAAGAAGCAGCTGCCGCCGGCGCAATCCTGCAAAGCGGTGCCCCCCCTCTCCCCCCTCCTGCCCAGCCCCGGGTCTGGGAGAATCAGAAAAGGGCGTGGCCGGGAAGGGCCCGCCGGCCCTCCCCTTCCCCCAGAGCAGCCGGCGCCCTCCTGCCTTCGGCCACCTCAACCCCCTGAGAC
>Ga0197142_1002600_pt1 | contig 15686 bp, 14 predicted proteins | sample GBS60_MetaG_FD_148614 | JGI IMG/M metagenome (GOLD analysis project Ga0197142, IMG submission 148614) | Sediment microbial communities from Great Boiling Springs, Gerlach, Nevada, United States - GBS 60_MetaG | ecosystem: Environmental > Aquatic > Thermal springs > Hot (42-90C) > Sediment...
CGGTCGCCTGGGGACGATCGCGGGGGCCTTGTTCATCGCCGCTCCCATTCTGATCTTCGTGTTTCTGCAGCCGGACCTGGGTATGACCATCGTGCTGGCGGTCGAACTCGGTTTCATCCTCTTCGTTGCGGGTATCCGCTGGCTCCATCTGGCCGGAGGCGTTGTCGGTCTGGTGGCAGCAGCGCCGCTCTTTTGGTCCATCCTGCAAGACCATCAGCGCACGCGCCTGCGCATTTTCCTGGACCCCGCCGCCGACCCGAACAGCTATTTCAACGTTCAGCAGGCCCTGGTCAGCGTCGGTTCGGGCGGGCTTTTGGGCAAAGGTTTCGGCCAGGGCACTCAGAGCCAGCTCCACTTCTTGCGCGTGCGCCACACCGATTTTATCTTCTCGGTGATCGCCGAGGAACTCGGCTTTATCGGCGCCTGTATGCTGTTGTTGTTGTTGCTGTTCATCCTATGGCGGCTGTGGCGCGTGGCCGAGCAGGCCCGTGACCCCTACGGTCGCCTGTTGGTCGTCGCCGTCACCGCCGTCATCCTGTTTCAAGCGGTGATCAACATCGGCATGAACATGGCCCTCGTGCCCGTCACCGGGCTGCCGTTACCCTTCGTCAGTTACGGCGGCAACGCCATGCTTTCGTTCTTTCTCATGATCGGACTGGCCCAAAGTGTGGCTATGCGTAAACAAAAAATCGATTTCTAGTCATTTTTAGCAGATATCACCGATAATGAGCGATTATGTCCACAAATCCACCTGAAAGTGAGAAACCTCTCGATTTTATCCGGGCCATCGTGGCTGCCGATGTGGCGGCCGGCACTTACGGCGGCCGTGTCGTGACCCGTTTTCCACCCGAACCGAACGGCTACCTGCACATCGGCCATGCCAAATCCATCTGTCTCAACTTCGGCATCGCCGAGGAGTTCGGCGGTGTCTGTCATCTGCGCTTCGACGACACCAACCCGGAGACGGAGAGCATGGAGTACGTCGAGGCCATCCAGGATGCCGTGCGTTGGTTGGGTTTCGATTGGGGACCCCATCTCTACTTTGCCTCGGATTACTACGAGCAGTTTTATGAGTTCGCCGTCCGGCTGATCCAGGAAGGCAAGGCCTATGTGGATAGCCTGAGCGAGGAGGAGATCCGGGCCTATCGCGGCACCGTGACCGAACCGGGCCGCGAAAGCCCCTATCGCCATCGCTCGGTGGCGGAGAATCTGGACCTGTTTGCCCGCATGCGCGCCGGCGAATTCCCCGATGGCGCCCATGTCCTGCGCGCCAAAATCGACATGGCCTCGCCCAACATGAAGTTGCGCGACCCCATCCTCTATCGCATTCGCCACGTCCGCCACTACCGCACGGGCGATGCCTGGTGCATTTACCCGATGTACGACTTCGCCCATCCCCTCTCCGATGCCATCGAAGGGATTACCCATTCGCTGTGCACCCTGGAGTTCGAAAACAACCGGGCCATCTACGACTGGTTGCTCGACCAGCTCTTCCCCGAACCGCGGCCCCACCAGTACGAGTTTGCCCGGTTGGAGCTGGATTACACCGTGATGAGCAAGCGCAAGCTGCTGCAATTGGTGGAAGAGGGTCTGGTCAACGGTTGGGATGACCCCCGGCTCCCCACCATTGCCGGCCTGCGTCGTCGCGGGGTCACACCCGAAGCCATTCGCACCTTTGCCGAACGCGTAGGGGTAGCGCGCGTAAACAGTCGCGTCGAGTACGAACTGCTGGAGCACTGCATTCGCGAGGATCTGAACACCCGCGCCCCACGGGTCATGGCCGTATTGCGCCCCCTCAAGCTCGTGATCACGAACTATCCGGCCGGTCAGGTGGAATGGTTGGATGCGCCCTACTGGCCTCACGATGTGCCCAAGGAAGGCTCACGGCCGGTGCCCTTTACGCGGGAGTTGTACATCGAGCAGGATGACTTCAACGAGAATCCGCCGCCGGGTTACCATCGCCTGGCGCCGGGCCGGGAGGTGCGCCTGCGCCATGCCTACATCGTCCGCTGCACCGACGTGATCAAAGACCCCGCCACCGGCGAGCTTCGCGAAATCCATGGCACCTACGACCCCACCACCCTCAAGGCCAACCCACCTGACCGCAAAGTGCCCGGCACCATTCATTGGGTCTCGGCTGCCCATGCCTTGCCGGCCGAGGTGCGGCTCTACGACCGTCTGTTCCTCAAGGCCAACCCGGATGATGTCGAAGAAGGCAAGACCTTCAAGGACTATCTGAACCCGAACTCGCTGATCGTCCTGAGCGATGCCCGCATCGAACCCTCGGTGGCCAACGACCCGCCGGGCAGTCGCTATCAGTTTGAACGCCAGGGCTACTTCGTCAGCGACATGGTGGACTCACGGCCCGGCCACCTGGTCTACAACCGCATTGTGACCCTGCGGGATACCTGGGCAAAACAGATGGCGAAGATGAAAGCCGCTTCGGTCGGCGAGCCGGCGACAACGGTCAAAGCGCCACCGACTCCTGCCCCTGTCCGCCGGCCGGCAGCCGCGCCATCCCCCGGCTCTCTTCCCGCCCGTCCCGCTGCGCCCCCTGTTGCGCCGGCGCCGGATGCCGCCGCGACGACCGAGGTCGTCGCGGCCGAGCCGATCGAAGCCGCCATCGCTGCCGTCCTGAACGCCTACCCGGATAAGGTCGAAGCGTATCGCCACGGGAAGACCGGTCTTTTGGGCTTTTTCATCGGTCAGGTGGTAGCTGCCGTAGGCAAAGGAGCCGACCCGCGTCGGATCAAGCTGCTCCTGGAAGCCCGCCTGCACCACGATGAAGGCTCGTAGGCCCTGCACACGTGTTTGCCGTCCGCGGCGTGGCCCGTTGGAGGCCGGACGCGGGCGACAAAGCCATCTCCCCTTCCTGTCCTTGTCGGTGTACCGTGGGGCCATGTCCACCGTGATCGAGCGATGGCGCCTCGGACGAGCCCCACGAAGCAAGGAAGCCCTCTCGGTCCAGGGCCTTGGGGCAAGTCCGGGCCGTGGCCTTCGCAGCGGCCTTTCATCGTCGTTGCACCCCTCCTCCTCATGAATACCACCCACGTCTTGCCATGCCTGCACCCATTACCATCACCACCGATTTCGGTCTCGAAGACGGCTATGTCGGCACGATGAAGGGCGTCATTCTCAGCATTGCGCCCGATGTGCCGATTGTGGACATCACCCATGCCATTCGCCCCCAACATATCCGCCAAGCCATTTACATTCTGAGCACGGCGACGCCCTATTTTCCCCGGAACACCATTCACATCGTCGTCGTCGATCCGGGTGTGGGCACCGAACGTCGGCCCATCGCCGTGTTTACCGAGCGGGCGACCTACATCGGGCCGGACAACGGTGTCTTTAGCGGCGTTTATCGCGCTGAGACCGTCCGTGAAATCCGCCAGTTGAGCAATCCCGCCTATCGCCTGCCACGCGTGAGCAACACGTTCCACGGCCGCGACATCTTCGCGCCGGCAGCCGCCCATCTGGCCCGGGGTGTGGCGCCGGCCGATTTGGGTCCGCGCGTGACCGATCCCGTCACCATTCCCCTGCCGGTACCGGAACGCCGCGCCGACGGTAGCCTGCATGGCCAGGTGGTCCATGCCGATCGCTTCGGCAATCTCATCACCGACATTCCCGAAGCCTGGTTGGGAGGACGGACCGACTGGGTCTTCACCATCGGCGGGAGACGGATCGTCGGTTTTCATAGCACCTACGGTCGCGTGGCGCCGGGGGAATTGGTCGTCCTGGGGGGCAGCGATGGTTTGATCGAAGTGGCCGTCCGCGAGGGCAATGCGGCTGCTTTCCTTGGGATAGGGCCGGGCGCTGCTTTCAGCGCTTACCCTGCCGATGCATCTGTCATCCCTCCGCAGGAATCGTAACCCCTATGAATGACTTTTTCATTATCGAAGGCGGCCATCCCTTACAGGGCACCATTCGGGTTTCCGGCAATAAAAACGCCGCGCTCCCCATGTTGGCCGCCTGTTTGCTCACCGATCAGCCTGTCACCCTGCATAACGTGCCACGCATCGGCGATGTGGGCATCATGCTGGCTCTGTTGCGAGACCTGGGCGTGCAGGTGCTGGCCGATGATACCGCCAACGGGACCATCACCCTGCAGGCTGCCGAGGTCCATACGGCGCAACTTTCGCCGGAACTGTGTCGGCAGATCCGCGCCTCCGTTCTCCTGGCCGGCCCTATGCTGGCGCGCCAGAAGCGGGTGGAGTTGCCCCCACCCGGCGGCGATGTGATCGGCCGTCGCCGCATCGACACCCATCTTCTGGCTTTTAGCGCCCTGGGAGCCGAAGTCGAGGTTGAGGCGGGCAGCCACCACATTCGCATTCGCGCGCCGCAATTGCACAACGCCGATATCTTTCTGGACGAAGCCAGTGTCACCGCCACCGAAAATGCGCTCATGGCCGCCGCGCTTATCCCGGGACCGACCGTGATCCGCAACGCCGCCTGTGAACCCCATGTCCAGAACCTTTGCCATATGCTCTGCGGCATGGGCGCCCATATTGAGGGCGTAGGCAGCAATACCCTCACCGTGTACGGGGCCGAGCGATTGCGTGGCGGCGAGTTCACCATCGGGCCCGATCTGGTCGAGATAGGCTCCTTTCTGGGCCTGGGCGCCATCACGCGCGGGGAACTGCGCATCCAGGGGGTCAATCCCGCCGATTTGCGCATGGTCCTCCATGTCTTTCGGGAGCGGCTGGGGGTCAATTGCCGGCTGGAGGGCGAGGATTTGGTCGTGGCGGACGAACAGAACCTGGAGATCGCCATGGATGTGGGCGGCGCCGTGCCCAAGATCGACGACGGTCCCTGGCCTCATTTTCCTGCCGACCTGCTGTCCATCGCGCTGGTTGTAGCCACCCAGGCCAGGGGGACCGTGCTCATCCACGAGAAAATGTTCGAGAGCCGGCTTTTCTTCGTGGATAAGCTGATTACGATGGGCGCCCGTATCGTCCTGTGCGATCCCCATCGCGCCGTGGTCATCGGTCCTTCCCCACTCTACGGGCAGCAGCTCTCCAGCCCGGACATCCGGGCGGGGATGGCGCTGGTCATTGCGGCGCTGGCTGCCGAAGGTCGCAGCATCATCGCCAACGTCGGTCAAATCGACCGGGGCTATGAACGGTTGGAGGACAAACTGCGCAGCCTGGGCGCCGTCATCGAACGTCGCTCGGCCGGAGACCGGCGGACCGTCGGGACGCTATGAGCACGATGACGTCACCGTCTCCCATGGCCCGAGCGCGACCAAACCGGGAGGCCTTGCGGTCCCTGTGGCCGCTCCTGGTCATCGCAGGCCTCTACAGCCTTCTGGCCGTGCTCTATGCCGTTTACACCCCCCTCTGGCAGGCGCCCGATGAACCGGCCCATTTCAACAACATCCGCCTGCTGGCCACGACCGGCCGTCTGCCGGTCCTGCAGCCCGGGGATTACGACGAAGCCTACCTGAACGAACTCAAGGCCCGTCGCTTTCCCCCCGAATGGCCTGTTGAGGGTCTGCGCTATGAGGCCCATCAGCCGCCCCTGTACTACCTGCTGGCCGTGCCCGTCTGGTGGTTGGGCGAAGGGCTGGACTTGCGCGGTCGGGTGCTCCTGTTGCGGCTGCAAAGCGCCTTGTGGGGCGCGGGTGTCGTCTGGCTGATCGGGATGGCCGTACGGCGTCTTTTCCCGCTCCATCCCGACCTGGCCCTCCTTGCCGCCGGGTTTGCGGCCTTGTTGCCCATGCATCTGGCCATGATGGCGGCCATCAACAACGACGGCCTCAGCGAGTTGCTCATTGCGGCGGTCGTGGTGCGCTTGCTCGAACATCTCCGCCATCCGGAAGGGGGATCGCGAGCCTGGTTGGGTACCGGTCTGCTCACCGGCCTGGCCTTATTGACCAAATTTCAGGCTTATATCCTGGTCCCGCTGGTGGGGACGGTGTGGTTGTGGCAGGCGGTCAAGGGAGGCAAAGCGGCGAACAAGGCCGTGGCCTGGTTGGCGCCGACCCTGGTGGTGCCGCTGCCCTGGTGGCTGCGCAATGGGCTGGTCTACGGCCTGAACGATCCCCTGGGCCTGCAACGCCATGATGCCATCGTCATCGGGCAGCCGCGCACGGCCGATTGGATTGCCCGGTTCGGACCGGTGGCTTACCTGGAGCGCCTGGGCGAGTTCACCTTCAAGTCATTTTGGGGGGTGTTCGGCTGGTTGGGTGTGTTCCTGGACGGGCGGGTCTACGCCCTGTTGGGTTTGCTCAGCCTGTTGGTGGTGGCCGGTTGGGTCGGACAGGGGATCCGGTGGCGCCGCGAAGGGGGGCTGACGGCCTGGCAACGCCGGGGCCTGATCCTGCTGGGCTGGCAGTGCGTGCTCGTTGGGGCCAGCTATGCCTGGTACAACCTGAGCTTTGTCCAGCATCAGGGCCGTTACCTCTTTCCCGCCTTGCTTCCCCTGAGCCTGGGTTTTGCCCTGGGCTGGCAAGGCCTGCGCACCGCCGCAGGTAGCGCCGCCGGTGCAATGCTGATGGCGTTGGTAGCCGTCGGCCTGGTGCTGCAGGGTTGGCAAAGCGGGGATGTGGATGGCCGTGGTCTGATGGTGACGGTCGTCATCGCCCTGCTTCTCTTCGCCCAAAGTCGCCAACCCAAAACACCGGCCCTGGTCTGGAATGGGGGCCTTCTGGTGTTGCTGGTCCTGCTGGCGCTTTATGCCCTTTTCGGCGCCATCGTGCCCCAACTGACGGCCGTCCTCAGCGCGGCGGTTTGAGCGTCACACGACCGAAGAAACGGCTCCAATAGGTAGGCAACTCGGTCGGCGGCGGACGATCCTCGAATTCGCCGGACGTCCGCGCCTGCAGCCATTGCCGGCGCAACGTATCCGCCTGAGCCAGACGGCCGGCCAGGCTTTCGGCATCGGCAGCAGCCAGATCCTGCCGCCATTCCTCCAATTGGGCCATAAGGCAATCGAGCCAGCGCAGGATGTTGCTGCGATTGGCAGCCAGGTCGGCCGAGATGGCGGCCGGTTCACCCGTCGGCAGGGTGCTGGCCGTCTCAAAACGGCTTCCCGCCAGCCGGCGCAGCTCGCGCCAGCCGGGGCTTTCGCCCAGGGCGTTGGTCAGAGCTGCCGCCAGCAGGACGGGTAAACCCTCCACGGCGGCCATCAGACCGTCGTGTTCCGTCGCATCGAGGAAGAAAGGCCTGGCGCCGACCAGGCTGACCAGATCGGCGACGGTCTCCACGGCCTCCGGCATGGTCTCGGGTTGCGGGCATAGCACCCAGGCGGTCCGCTCAAAAAGGTCGGCGGTCGCGTCGGCAGCCGTCCGAGGACCGGATCGGGCGAGAATGGGGTTGCCGCCGATAAAGTGGACGTGGTCGGGAAGGACGCGCGCCGCCTCGAGGACGGGCGTTTTGATGGAAGCGGTGTCGAGCAGGCAGCAACCGGGTTTCAGATCCTGGCGGATGGCCTCCAGGGTGGCCGGAATGGCCGCAGCAGGCAAGGCCAGGAGGATGATATCGGCCTGAGCGCAGGCGGCGACCAGGTTCCAATGGCTGCCGTCAATAGCGCCTTTTTCTTTAGCCGAGGCCACGGCCATCGGCTCCTTGTCGTGACCGACGATGAAGAGGTCGCTGCGCTTGTGGCGTTTGAGGGCCAGGCCAAAGGAGGTGCCGATCAGGCCGAGACCGACGATGGTGATTTGAATACGGTTTGACATGGCAATCCATCAAGCAACTGGATAAGACGAGGGTCGCTCAAGAAGCGGCATCAGCCGCCTGCAAGAGGATCATAAGAGCCGTGCGTGGGTCGGCGGGATCGGGTCTGCTCTCGTGATGGGCGATCAACCAGACCGTCAGAGCCGAACACCCGGCAGCGGCCGCCCATTCGGCGCCCAAACGCGGATGGTGTTCGAGGACGAAAAAGGGATAGCGCCAATGGCCCGGCGGGGCCGGCGCTGCCAGGCGCTGCCACCGGACAGGAGCCAGCCGTCGCAGGAGGACCTTGAGGGTGCGATGCCACACCCGCAAGGAAGCAGCCGCCTTGCCGCAATCGTGCAACAGGGCAGCCGCCAGGAGGTCAGGATCGTCGTAGCCGTGCCGACGCAGCCAGTGCCACAGGCGCAGGCTGTGCCGGCGATCGGCTCTGGCCATGCGCCGGTAGAGGATCCAGGCGGAGGGAGGGAGTGACGCCGCAGCCGGACCTTCATCCAGCGACCGCCAGGGGGAAAGGAGGTCGTCGAAGCCCCGATAGACTCGCTGCCACAGCGACTGCCACAGGGAAAGGCGAAACCGCTCAGCCAAGGAGAAGGGTCAGGAGCCAGCGCGCCGGTCCTTGGAAAACCCAACGGATAGGCGAGATGGCGGGAAGCTGATAATCGAGGATGAGCAGAAGCACCAGGAAAAGCGGACCGTATTGCACCTGGCGTCGCCAAAAACGGGCAAAGCGCCGCGACCAGGTGCGGTTGAGGGCCACCAACGCCGCAATCAGGACGTTGAAGCCGTCAAGGGGAAAAACGGGGATCAGGTTGAAGAAGGCGAGGGCAATGTTGACCGTGATCCAGACGATGACCAGGGTGAAAAACGGCCCTGAAGACGGCACAAAGCGATAGGCAAGGGTACCCAGCAAGGCCAGGAAGAGGTTAGAAAGCGGCCCGGCCACGGCGACAATGCCCATCCCGGCCGTGGGTGTGGTGCGGAAGTTGGCCGGATTGACCTGCACCGGCCGCCCCCAACCGATGCCAAAACCCAGATAGGACGACATCAGGATCATGATGCTGCCCATGGGGTCCAGGTGCGCCAGCGGATTGAGGGTCACCCGGCCCTGGCTGCGTGGGGTCGGATCGCCCAGACGGTCGGCCACAATGGCATGGCAGAACTCGTGGACGGCAATGCTGAGGAGCAGCACAGCCATGGTCGTGAGAAAGGTCGCGACATTGAAGTTCATGCGCGTCACTCACGCCACTTCTTCAACATGGGCAGCCGGCCGCAGACGATTGCGGAGCACCTCGAAAACCATCGGCATGACCGAAATGCCGACAATGGCGATGACGACCAATTCGAAATGCCTCTGCACAACGGGCAATGTGCCGAAGAAGTAGCCCCCCGTTGTAAACAGCGTCACCCAGACGATACCGCCCACCACGTTGTAAAACACGAAGCGAGGATAGGTCATGGCGCCGATCCCGGCGACAAAAGGGGCGAACGTGCGGATGATGGGGATGAAACGGGCCAGGATGATGGTTTTACCGCCGTGTTTCTCATAGAAAGCATGGGTGCGGTACAGGTATTCCTTCTTGAGAAAGCGGATGTTACCCGAAAAGGCCCGCGGCCCGATGAAATGGCCGATCCAGTAGTTGACCGTATCGCCCAAAATGGCAGCACCCGTCAGCAAGATGATCAACCAAACGACGTTCAAAGCCCCCAAACCGGCAAAAGTCCCGGCCGCAAAGAGCAGGGAATCGCCGGGTAGAAAAGGCGTGACCACAACACCGGTTTCCAGAAAGACGATGACAAACAGGATGAGATAGGTCCAGGTACCGTACGTGGCAATGATCTCTTTGAGATGCTCATCAACGTGGAGGATGAAGCTGATCAACTCGGTCATGAGGAAGGAAACTCCGGAGAAGGATGGGTGAAACAAAGCGTCAAGCAGGAGCGCGCGTTGCGGAGTCGCCGGAGCCTGCGAGGGGAGGAGACGACGGCGTGGCGGCAACCGGACGTCGCCACAACCACATGAAAACCAAAGCGGCGGTAAAACCCACCACCAGCCACCAACGCCAACCCATCATGCCTCTTCGTGGGGAGCAGAACGATGGTTCGAGCGGCGCTCCCGGCTCTGACGGCGGAGGGCAACCAGGCCCTGACGCATGCCGGCAGCCAGGCTGACCAGGTCCACTACAGGCCGGACCACCCGTTTGCTCATGAAACGGGTGGTATTACGCAACGTATCGGCCGTTTCCTGGGTCGAGGTCAGTACAGGTTTGATCTCCTGCCGCAACATCACGACCAGATGGCGGATTTGCCACAACAGGATGATGAGAATGACACCGACAACGAAGGACTCGATGGCCAGGACGACGATGGCGATGTCACGAAGCGTAGCAAGAAAGTTGCCCACGGTAAACTCAAGGTTGAGGGATCGGGAGGGTCGAGGGGTTTATTTTACCCCTTCAGCCAGATGGCCGCAAGCATGAGACCCCAGGCCAACAGGGTTCCCGTCAACACGTAGGTTTCGCCCACGCGGCCATACTCGATACCCAACAGCGGCCCGCCTATTTGCCCAAGGGCAAGGCCGAGTCCGGCCATAAGCAGGGCCAGACCCAGATCGGACCATCGTCGTCCCCGCCAGAGGTGGAAGAGACCGGCATAAAGCAAGGCCAACAAGGTCAACAGGGTGAAGGTGGGCGAAAGAGGCGGGATAGGCATGGTCACCGCTCGATGATGCCACCACCGAGGACGCGTTCGCCGTCATAAAAAACAGCCGCCTGGCCGGGCGCCAGATCGCGTACCGGCTCGGTCAGATGGACTTCGACCCGATCGGCCGCCACAGGGGAAACGACGGCAGGACGATCGGTCGCACGATAGCGAATTTTGACCGTACAGGCCAGGGGACTATCGGGCGCCCGGTTGATCCAGTTGACCTGTCCTACGGTGAACCGATCGCGACCGAGCTGGGCGGCCGATCCGACAACCAGGGTGTTCGTCTCCGGTCGCAATTCCAGCACGAACAGGCGCTCGCTGCCGCCCAGATGGAGGCCCTTGCGCTGACCGATGGTATAGAAGGGCAGGCCCTCGTGTTGGCCCAGGACGCGGCCCTCCACATCCACGATAGGCCCCGGCCGGATAGAGTCGCCGGCCCAATCCCGCAGGAAACGCCGATAATCACCGTCGGCCAGGAAGCACAGGTCCTGGCTTTCGGGCCGCGCGGCCACGGGCAGGCCGTACTGCCGGGCCAGCTCCCGCACCTCGGCCTTGGTCAGATCGCCGACGGGAAAGGTGAGATGACGCAGTTCCTTTTGGGTCAGGACACTGAGGACATAGGATTGGTCCTTGTGCGCGTCCACCCCGCGCAGCAGTTCGAAACCGTTCGGGGTGGCGCGTACGCGGGCATAATGCCCGGTAGCCAGGTAGTCGGCGCCGAGGGCGAGCGCGTAGTTGAGCAGGTAATCAAAGCGAATGGTGCGATTGCAGGCCAAACAGGGGTTGGGCGTCAACCCGGCCAGATAGCCGGCAATGAAGCGATCCACCACCCGCTGGCGAAAGATGGCTTCGACGTTGAGCAGGTAGAAGGGGATGTCGAGCTGAGCAGCCACCCGGCGGGCATCTTCCGTGGCCTCCAGGGTGCAACAGCGGTTCTCACTGCCGCGACCGGCCTCGACCTCGGACCACAGGCGCATCATGACGCCGATGACGCGATAGCCGGCTGCTACCAGGCGCGCAGCCGCAACCGAGCTGTCCACACCGCCGCTCATGGCGACGACGACGGTGGTCTCGGCAGGGGACCGGGTGGGCGCGAGGTCAAGCTGGAGGAGCATGGGGTCGCAAAACGGATTGGCCCTTTGGGATGGGAATCCGAGAACAGGATAAAGCCGGAGGCGGGAGATGTCAAGGCCTGTGCTGCTCGTGGGTGTCCGTCACTTTTTTGCGCGAGGAGGGGAGGTGGCTCATGTTCCAGGCGCATGGGGTTTACCCTCGCGTTGACCAACCTGTCCTTCGGAGCGAGCCGCCGAAGGCGGCGAAGCGAAGCCGGCAGGGATACCATGCTGCCCAGACGGAGCCAAAGGTTGGACACGGATGACACGGATGACACGGATGACACCGATCCCACGGACAGGAACGGACAAAAATCGGTGTGCGCAGCCTGTGTTTATCCGTGTCCTATGCCCCGGTCAGGTTGAAGCGCAGCTTCGCCGGGCAGTTCCGGCGAAAAAACGGGATGCCCTGCGACGGCGCTCAGGGTCGCTGCGGCCGCTTCGCAGCCTTCGCTCGTCAGCATGACATGGGCACGCCAAAATATGACGGACACCCGCCGTGGGCGTGGTGCCGGCGGTGTGGCGGGTCTCGCCCCAGGCTTTGTAGCGCAGCTCGGCTACCCCCCGTCCCCCTGTGGGGGGACAGCCCCCCGGCACGGGGGGCAGGGGGTCCCGCTGCCGTTGGTGGTGATGGCCGTGGAGCCCAGGCCTGTCCTGAGCGCAGCGAAGGATGGTCCGTCAGCAGGTAGTACGGGGTGCCTCCCACCCGCATCGCCACCCGCTGCCCGTTGGCGTAGTAGCTTGCCCTGAGCGGAGCCGAAGGGTACTTGCGGCCGGTGCTCCTTGTACCCTCGGTGAAAACCTATTTATCCAGCGATGTGGGCACCGCCCGCGGGCCGGGGCGTAGGGTGGAGCTTTGCAGATAGGTAGTCATTTCCCGATCAATCACCTCCAACATCCGCTTCAAGTCATCCAGGGTCATATAGTCCGCGATAGGAGTAGAAATGACGATGACGTATTCTTCGTAACGCAAAATCATGCTACACCATTCCGGTTGGACAACCCCATCTCCACCCTCACAGCCAAACTCAAATCGGTTGGCGTGCGGGGGACGATAACCCCATCCTTTTGGGATGTACCCTTCTCCGGCATATATACTGCTTGGTGAAGGACTCAAGATGATTCTAGCGGCAAAAGAGTTCCAAAAAACGTGAATCTCTTCGGAAATTTGATCCCGTCTATAAGTTTCCGCTGTGATTTTGTACTGAAATCCACTTGCAATAGCCCATCGGGCCCAGGTGAAATCGGTATCTGTCTCGATATTGGAAACATCCACCCCTTGGAAACTCCATCCAGAGGGTAAAGCCTCCGACTGCCTTCGCAAGAACTGGTTTACGGGGATTTCAGGCTCTCGTAACGTGGATTGATAGTAGCACGCTGCGCATCCTCCCAAAGCCAGTCCACCTAGAAGCAGGACGGTCAGACATCCCACACACCCTGCACGCCATGGCTTTCTCATGGCACACCTCCCAGCGGCTGGGTGGCCAGACGTGGCGCTTCTAACACAGCCAGGTAAATATCGGCTGGCCTGACCGCCAGGCCGTATTGGTCCCATAAGCGGATTCCGATCTGAATTGCTTCATTGTCCGATGGCTCATCCCAAGAAGCCGCCCAATTGTCTGCCCCCGGCGAGCGATGTGGTAGCTTTCTGCTCACTAAATCCGAGCCAATCTGTTCGATGCCCGCGCCACCCGTCAATTCTGGTTGAGAGAAGCCTGACGCCGCCCCTACGTACCCGTAGTGGATGTTTGACCAGATGTCGTAATAGTATAAGCGAGACCCAACTGTTGACCACCCTTCAGGTTTTCCAGGCCCTTTATTGGCTATTTCTGGCACCGGGGATTTCTCTTTGTTTCTGAGAATAGGCTTATGGTCCCAATTCCCAAGCAAAGGCGCCAGGGGTCCTACATAGTCCTTGCCCCGTGCATCCATCACCTGTGAACCCCAGACACCCATCGCCACTGATTTGGCGGGGGGGGAAGACAGGAGCTCAGCGTTTGCCGCGGCGATTACTTGAGCTACCGGGCTTTGAGCGTTATGGATCATCTCCTTGTAGATATACGTGATGACGCGTGGCGCAGGCACGCGAAGTATAGGACGCCCTGTTGCGGGATGGGCCACCAGGTCACAAAGGTCGTCAATGCAGGCGGCGTGCCCCGTGGGGTCGGTGTATTTGAGGGGGTTGTTGTTAACGTACGCGTAGCGGTTGAGGCTCTGCGGCTTCCCCGGCTCCGGCACCCCCCGTTCCCCTGTGGGGGGACAGCCCCCCGACACGGGGACAGGGGGTCCGGCTGCCGTCCGCCGTGATGGCCGTCGAGCCGGTGGCAATCTCTCGGTCGGAAGGATGGGCTTGTTAGGGTGCAGGCGGATGATAGCCCGTTTTTGCCGACCGGTCAAAAGGAGGCCGTGAGTGCAAGGGCTGCGGGGGTGTGGTGTCGGCCGTACAGCGGCCCAGCCTGCTCACAGACCCTCTCCCATCGCCACTTCGGCCCACTCGAAGTCCGGGTTGTCCCGCCCGGCCAGGTCCGCCAGCATCTGGTCCAGGTCATCGGGGATGGCGTTGAACTCGAAGCGGATGCGCTGCCGCCCCGGCCGCTTGATTTCAGCGATGGCCGCCTGCCTGATGGCCTCCAGCGCCATCTGCCGCTGCCTGGCGGTCAGGTCGTCCCAGGGGATGGAGATGGGCTTGACGCGCGTGCCGTCGGTGAGCACCAGGGTGGTGGCCAGGGCCTGCTGCAGGTAGGCCTGCACTTCGGCATCCGTCACCGGCTCTTTGGGCGCCGGCTGTGGTGTCAGGCCGGGGATGACATAGGGCGCCCGGCAGGTGACCTTGAGGCCGTGGTCGGCGCAGTAGGCGATGACCTGCCGGCGCAGGGCTTTGGCTTCCCGTTCGCTGCGCGCGACGAAGGTAGGCGAGAGCTGGTGGAAGACGCCGCCATCGGGCAGCAATTCGGTCTTGTAGCCGGGCAGGCCCAGCAGGAAGTCCCGCCCGTATTTCTCCACATAGGCCGGGCCGAAGAAGTTGGCCCAGGAGATGTGCTTGAGGCGGAGTTTGGGGACATCCTTGGAGAGCATCGAATAGCTGGATGCCTCATCGATACAGCCGAGCCAGGGCCGGGTCAGCGGGTACAGCGTCCGCCCCAGCACGGACAAGCGTTGGATTGTCGGTTCCACCAGGTGGCGCTCATCCTTGAACTCGAAGTCCAGTAACGTCCCGATTTGAAACAGGTTCCGGTCATCAAATTGATCCACACTAAAGTCCAACGATACGTCCGGCAGGTCATCAAAGCGGATGCTGAAAGACACTCGCCATTTAATAGTACGCCAGACCTCCTGCATCCATGCCTGGATGGCGGTCAGCCACTCCTCGCGGGGGAGGCAGCGGTCCTCGCTGGGCGTCCAGAAGGTGACTCCGTTGTCGGCGACCGCTTCCATCCAGGCTAGGATCTCCTCGGCCCGGCTCACTTGAACCTGGTAGAAGCGGAGCCATGGTTGAACATGGCGCATCTTCTGCTCCTTTCCTTAGGGCAACTCCACGAGGCGAATCTGCTCGCGCGTGATCTGCACTCCCGCTGCTTGTAGAGCTTTCACCAAATCCTCAATATACCCCTCGGTGATGGGGTCGGTCTTGGTACGGAACAACTCCAGGAGGATCGGCCGACCCGTGGCTTGATATGTCTTCAACTGGCGGGCAAGACTACCTATGTTGTCAACAGTGTGACTTTGCGTCCAATACTTGACCTCCACGATTTCATCGGTGACCAGGATCAGGTCGACACGGCCTCCCTCGACCACTGCCTCCACCGCCTGCAGCTTCCCGGCCTTGTAGTACTCCTCCGCCCGCAGGAGCTCGGCCGCAAAGCCGCGCCGATACTGAGCCGGCATATCGCTGCTTTGCACCATCTTCTCCAACCACGCAATCCCACGCCGGACCTCTGGGCTGGCGCCGGCGAAGCGTTCGGTCCAGGACACCGCCCGCACCATGTCCAGGATGTCATCGGTCCGTGCGAGCGCCTTGCCGCCCTTGCTCACCACCCCGGCGAAGGCCGGTACACCCGGCAGGAGGGCCGCCCCCACATCCACCACCAGCGCGCCCCAGTTCCACAGATTCCCAGGGTCCTGCCGAATCTCGTGGATATCCCAGGCGATGTTGGCGATGTCCCAGACCGTCTCCAGCCAGTGCCCGCTGGGG
>Ga0197142_1002601_pt1 | contig 15681 bp, 6 predicted proteins | sample GBS60_MetaG_FD_148614 | JGI IMG/M metagenome (GOLD analysis project Ga0197142, IMG submission 148614) | Sediment microbial communities from Great Boiling Springs, Gerlach, Nevada, United States - GBS 60_MetaG | ecosystem: Environmental > Aquatic > Thermal springs > Hot (42-90C) > Sediment...
TGGTATGCAGGGCCAGGGCACCGGTATAAACCACAGCGGCAATACTCACGGCAATATAAACAATTACCTGATAAAAGGCCATAATGGCTCTGGCTGTGGGCGAATAGCGGTATTCCAGAAATTCAGGAATAGTGTAAATGCCGCTCCGCAGAAATTTAGGGAGGAAAAAGGCAGCTACAAAAACTAAAGTAATGGCGGCCATCCATTCATAGCTGGCCACAGCCATACCCGCCAATCCAGCCCCCTGACCCGACATGCCCACAAAATGCTCCGTAGAAATATTGGCCGCAATAAGAGAAAAACCTATCAGCGGCCAGATAAGACCCCTTCCCGCTAAAAAGAATTCCTCCCCTGTTCTCTGTCGCCGGCTTTTATAGACACTGAAGCCCACCACCGCCATAAAAAAAAGAACGAAAATCGCCAGATCTGCCCAGTGGAGGCTCATGCTTTCCTCCTAACTCTTTTTTTAAAACATTTTGCCGAAGCATCCATTTTTCTCGATATTATCGTTAAAGGACGACGAAGACAAGACTCTTTTTAAGATTCCAGATTTAGATTTTCGATTCAAATGAAATTATTAATCAGCTAAATTTTTCCGATCTCTCCCGGGCTTAACCCCGGTTTTTTAACCAAGATAGAATTGCTATCCTGATAAGATAGAAGATTTCAAGCAAGCTGTGAATTTATTATAAAAATAAAGGGACAATTTTTTTTCAGATTCTAACCTTTAAAAGGGAATCAGGGTAAGGCTTTATAAACGCCATTTTTCCCCCTATCCAAGAACTCTTTCAGGCGAGACCAAGGTTAGAGATTAATGAAAAAATTGCTGAAAATATCACCGATTTTAAGGAAAATCCGGCTGCGCAAATTGGAGCGAATGGCGAATCGAATCAACCTCTGGAATTACCCGGCTTAAAAAATTTCAATTCTCCTGACTGCGGCACTGGTTGATGAGAGCCATAATCTTTTCCTTTTCCCTGGCCGAAATATTTTTCTTGACCACCAGATATCTTTCAAGATATTTCACAGCTTCCTTTTTATTACCCAGTTCAAAATAGGTCAGGCCAAGATTATAAAGAGAAAAATCATAGTCAGGATTGAGCTCCAGGGCTTTCTGCCAGCAGGCTATGGCTTCTTTGACCCAGCCCAGTTTTTTATAAGCACCACCCAGCCCATTATAAGCTGAAACGAGTTCCGGATCGAGAGAGAGGGCTTTCTGGAAATAATCTATGGCCTTTTTAATGTCCTCTTCTTTGTTATCTTTGAGAAAGCGAGAAAGGAAAAGAGAACCCAGATTGTTGAAGACAATAGGATAATCGGGATCGAGGGCCAGGGCTCGCTCATAGGCTTCATAGGCCCGATCGAGCTCTCCTTTACTGTAATAGGCCAGGCCGAGGTAATTCCACATTTCCGGGTCATAATCCCAGAGGCTGACGCCGATCTGGAGAACTGAAATCGCTTCATCAGGGAAGCCTGACTCAGCCAGAAGAATGCCGAAAGAACTGATAATGGAGTAACTCTGGGGATTATTGGCCAGACCCTCTCTCAAAATCCTTATGGCCTCCTTAATCCGGCCTTCCCTTTTATAAATAGTCGAAAGATAGGAATAAGCCAGATCAAAATCCGGCCTCAATGCAATTATTTCCTTCAGCGAGGCTATAGCTTCCTTAACCCGGCCATGATGATAGCCACCCATAGCCCTGGTAAATTTCTCCTGCAAAGGCAGAAGGGTTTTAAGATCATCTTCAGGACCGAAAACCCTCTTGGTCGCAGCTGGCTGGGCAACATAACCCAGACTGCGTAGCCTCTCCAGAGTCTCAGCGTCAAATATTTGTTTCTGGCTACCCTGAGGATTGGCCAGCCTCTTTTCCAGCTTCTCAAGCATCTGGCGGTACTTGTCCAATCTGATCTGGGCAATCAAATTATTTTTTTCTTCAAAATCGGCTTCGAGGTCATAAAATTCGGGCAGAGGACAATCAATAAATTTTTTTTGTTCCTCAAAGAAGCCCTTAACCGGCGCCCAGCCACGATTGTAATATGCATAAAGGGCCTCAAAATAAACCTGCCGCCTGGGCAATCTTTTCCCCTTTATTAGAGGGAGCAGGGATATCCCCTGCAGATTCTTCGGCTTCTGGGCGCCAATCAGTTCACAAACAGTCGGAAAAAGATCAATGTGAAAAACATAATCACTTATTCGGCCTGGTTTTATTCCAGGAGCGACTAAAATCAAGGGAACCCAGAGAGTGCTGTTATAGGCAAAATAACCATGGGTGGATTCACCATGCTCGCCCAGGGATTCCCCATGATCGCCTGTAAGGATAATGATGCTCTCTTCAAATAATTTCTTATCCTCCAGGAAAGAGAAAAGCCGGCCAAGCTGGCTATCGACATAGGCTACTTCGCCTGAATAAAGATCCTGACTGAACTGGGTTTTAAAGGGCTCAGGAGGATTGTAGGGCTGATGGGGATCCCAGAGATGAATAAAGGCAAACCATGGCCTTCGTTGATGCTGAAGCCAGGCCAGGGAAACATCGATGACCTTTTCCGCCGGTCTTTCAATATAAAAGAATTCCTGTCTGGCTTTGATGCCATAATGGTCATCATAGACATCAAAACCCTGATTGAGGCCAAAGCGAGAATCGAGCGGGAAAGCTCCGACAAAAGCCCCGGTTGAGTAACCCATTTCCTTCAGATATTCAGCTATCGTCAGAATATCCGGGCTGAGCCGGAAACGGGCGTTGTCATGAACCCCATGATAGGGCGGCGTTAAGCCCGTGAGCATATTGATATGGGAGGGCAGAGTAAGAGGCGTATGGGCAAAAGCCCGCTCAAAAACCAGACCGCGGCGAGCTAAACCCTCAATATTGGCTGTCTTAACATGGCGAGAGTCATAACAGCTTAATCTATCAGGCCTGATGGTATCAATGGAAACGAGAAGAATATTCAGCTTATTCTTGGCCGCAGCGGCCTGGGGTCTGGCTGTCCCGAAAAAGACAGCCATGATTATAAAAATATTAACAAAAAAGACAGCCAAGGCGAGGACTAATTGTTTTGTGAGATTTCTTTGGCTTCGGTTAAAATTTTTCATTTTAAAGAAATAGATAAAGATTCACCTTTTTTAAGTTAACCGTCACTTTTTTAAGTTTAATCACCTTAAATTTTATTATCAAAGTTCCATCAGCAGCTTTTTAATTTCAATCCTTTAACCAACATTATTTTTTCTCTCAGATTAGCCCTGAACCTGGTAAAAGTCCCGATCCTGGCGAATATTTGAAAATTCATCTATATATCTACAGCTCAAGGCTAATTTTTTGCCTCTTTTTTCTTCAGATACTCAATAAAACCTTTAACCTGATTGGCTCTCTCTGATTCAGAATCATACTTAAGATAAAGTTCAAATTCCTTCAGGGCATCTTCATTCTTTCCCAGAGTGATATAGGCAAGTCCTAAGCGGTAGCGGGCATCAAGAAAATCATCCTGGAGTTTAAGAGCTCGCTGATAATATTTTAGCGACTCCTCATAAAGAGAATGCTCATAGAAGGAATTGCCCATGTTATAAAGCACTATCGGATCATCAATGTCTTCAAATTTTATCTTGGAATACCAGGCCAGAGCCTCCTCTTTTTTCCCCATATTAAGATATGCATTGCCCAGCCCGAGGAGCGCATATTTATTCTCGGGCTGGCGATCAAGCACTTTCTGGTAATATTCAATCGCCCTGTCATATTTCTCCATCTGAAAATAACAATGGCCGATATTTAGATTAATGATAAAAGCTTCTGGTTCTTTTTCTAAAATACTTTCAAACACCCTGATAGCTTCTTCATATTTTTTCTCATCAAAGAGGCTGTTTCCCCGTTCCAGGGCCTCTTTAATCTCATCGGTTACCACCAGGCCTTCGATTTTCTTCATTTTGATTTCAATATCAGGATTTTTCCCCCATTCATTGACCTCGACACTTATTTTTTTGGGCTCATAGCCAATCTTCTCAAAATCAATGTTCCATTTGCCTCCCCTGATCCACAGAGCCCGCCATTCGCCGTTTTTATCCGTTTCGGTCGTAAAGCCGCTTGAGGCTTTAAGACAGAAAAGTTTAACCTTAACTTTTTCCAGCGGTTTTCCGCTGTCATCATAAACAAATCCCCTCAGTCTTCCCTTGCCTTGATATCCCTGAGATAAAGCGAAATGAGGAATGATTAAAACTGATAGGATTAAAATAAAGAAAATCAAAATTATTTTTTTCATCGGTCTTTCTCCTTTATAAAGGCCCAGAATAAAATTTCTTTGCGCTTAAAAGTTTTGTGAAATTCAAATCAATTTATTCTTAATTTTTTCTCACCCTTCTTTGAGCTTTTTCTCGCCTTTCAGCTTACCTTTAGAGTTATTTTGTTATTTTTATATCTTTTCCGGCCAAACCTTCACTCATTTTCATCAATCTTTTATCCGAATCTTTATTAGATTGTGTTTGCATCTTCGCCTTCAATTTACCAATTATATTATACTCCTCCACCCGTTCTCAGTTAAATGATGTCTTGAATAACAATCTGTTTCCAGGAAAATATTTTATCTTCAGGGAACGAACAATTTGCTTACGCCAGGAAATGCCTGAGGTTGGGCTTATTTAATCTGATACAAATCATGATTATCAATTTATCCCGGTTGATTGCATCGATAAAAATTACTTCTTAGGGCAGAGCTAAATTTTCGTCCACCGCTACTCTTCCAGGAATGATCTTTTCTGAAATAAAAAAACAAAAAGGGGCCCTCCATGAGGGCCCCCTTTCTTTGTCAGTTCTGAATTAGAACGAGAAGCGAGCGCCGAAGCGGAAGACGCAGGGATTAAGAATGCGCACTGTTTCGCCATAATCGCTGGCGGTCAGCAGGTTCTGTTTCTTCAGAGCCACATTGTTATTGGTGATGTTAAAGCCATCTACGGAGAGAACAACCCGGACAAGGTCACTGATAACGAAGGTTTTTTCGAGCCTGAGGCTGAGCTCATAGAAGGTGGGCAGACGGTTATCACCCTGTTTTCCGGCATAAATTCTAATTGAGCCGAAACCAGGAATAGCCATTCTGACATAGTCCGGCATGGCATAGCCTTCTCTGATCTGGAAGGCGCCGCTGAAATTGACGCCAAAGGGGAACTGATAGAGCCAGGAAAGCTTGCCCATCCAGCGAGAATTAACAAAAACGTCTGTCAGACCGGAACCGCCACTCTGAGGAGCCACCACACCGCCATCATAGAAGGGCATGTTATTAACTCCACCCCAATCAAACTCGCCATTGTAATAGAATCTCCAGTCAGCGTAAGTGAAGGAACCATAGAGCATCCAGCGATTGGAAAATCTTTTATTAAAGACTATCTGGGCAGCATAATAGCGCTGATAGGCCTTATCTGAGTTGGTTCGGTAATAGGCATAGGGATAGGGGCGGCGATAAAGGGTTCTTGTCTCTCCTGTTCTCGGGAATGTGTATTCTCTATAAACGGTATAATCAGCCTGGGTGTAAAGAGAACCATCAGCTTTCATCGGGATATCCCAGACTAAGCGATGGCGTTTCTTGGCAAAAAGCTCAAGGGAAACGGCAAAATCAGGTAACACTTCCTTCTGATAGGAAATGGTCAATTCATCGAGTAAGGGCGAATTGAACTTCGGGTCTATCTCATTGGGATTTTCTAAGGAAGCTGGATCATAGGGATTGATACCACTGTACCAGAGCCAGTTATCAGGATCATAGATATTATTGGTCAGATCCCAGCCAAAAAGCTCATTTTCAGTTACCTTACCGTCACGGTTCAGGTCATTCCAGTAAAGGTCAATTTCAGACCAGCCAGCGGGGTTATCAAAAGCGGCAGCCATATAGGCGGCCTGGGAACCATAACGGGCAATCGAAAACTTAATGACATCTTTACCTGTTCCGAAAATATCGTAGGTAATGCTCAAACGAGGTGAAAGCACCTTCCAGGCTGCGCCGGGATCGTATTCGTCAATAGTAATGTCTCTCAAATAATAGGCCAGGAAAGGAGCCGCTGGTTGATGCTCATTCTTGACTTTCGATCTTTCACGGTCGTAGCGCAAACCAAGGTTAAAGGAAAAGCGGCCAGCTGTAATGGTATCCTGGAAGAAGAACGAGATGCGGTCCATCCACATATTGATATAATAGTCGCGGTGAATCCAGATCTCTTTAAAGGGATCGGTCACATCATAATCAACTATGGTGACATTACCTTCATAGAGATCGAAAGTGGTCACGGTGGCTGTTAGATAATCCACACCGAACTTGATTTCATGGTCAACGCCTAAAAGTTTCTCCTTGAAATAATTGCCGGTAGCGACGACGTTCAGCTGATTTCTATCCGTACCATAATAATCGATGTTACCGCTGACAAAGAAGGTTGGATCATAGCTGATCCACATATATTTTCCAGACCCATACTGCGTGGGCTTGAGCTCGAAGCCGCCGTCAGTATAGATGGCTTTGGCTGTAAGTAAGAGATTGCCGATAATCTGTTCATCTTCAAACTTGTAAATATAACCAGGACCGGTCTGATTCCACATGGTTTCAGGAGCCTGATATTCAACTCCCCAGGCGGTTCGATTCCACTTTAATTTGTTATCATACTCAAGAAAAGCTTCAGCACGATTGCCCTTGAAGGGATGGAAATTGAGCTTGCCATAACCACTCAGCAACCAGGTTTTGTCGGTGATGCCTTTCTTTAAGGTTAAGGAATCAATATCCTGAATTCCCCAGCTGCCATAGAACCAGAATTTATCGCGAATAATGGGACCACCAAAATTGACTCCGTAAAGGTAAATCTTGTTAACGCCAGAACCGGTGTAACCCTTTTGTTCCAGTTCGCTCGGGATATTCTTGAGCTGCCACTCTTTCTGGGAAGCATCAAGATAAAATTCACCTGAATAATTGTTTCCACCTCTTTTACTGATGATATTCAGCTGAATGCCTCCGGTGGGATTGGTCACATCATTAACACCATAATTAATCACCAGCTCTTCATACCCGGCCAGATTAACATAGGCAGGAGCCGCTCCTAAAGCTGACATATCAGTAATATTGCCGCCATCAATCATCCAGGTGTTGTCATCGCCAGAGGAACCGTGGCCATAATAGGCTGATTGCTGCCCGGCTTCATTGCCACCAACATCTTCCCTATCTACAAGTATTCCCGGGGCCAATTGCATAATAACCCAGGGATTGCGGGCCGTGGGCAGATCCATAAGCATTTCCTTGGAAACCCTGACACCGACCTGAGCTTTCTTGGTGTCAATAACCGGGGTAACCGCAGTCACGACCACTTCTTCTTGAATGGGCGCTGGTTCCATGGTCACGTCCAGGCGAAAGTCCTTGCCAAATTCAACCACAATGTTCTCCCTGACAACTGTTTTGAATCCCTGAAGTTCAAATTTGAGCTTGTAGTCGCGGGCCACAGGTAAGCGGGGGAAACGATAAAGTCCGGACTCGGAAGTAATCACCGTTCTTTCAGGATAATAGGCCGAAGAAATGGTAACACTTACTCCAGGCAAGGGGTTGCCATCAGGATCAACGACTGTCCCGTAAAGGGAGCCGTAATCCTGGGCCAAAGCGAAGGCTGTAAAAATCACCATAGCTACAGCTAAAAATATCGCTTTTTTCATTCTTCTCACTCCTTTGATTAAAATTTTTTTCTCCAATCAAACCAGTGACGTCTTTTCCTTCTCTTTCTTCTTTCTCACCTCCTTTCTCACTTCAATTAATAATTTTTTAATAAAAATCAATTATAGCACTTATTCCGTTGAAAATAAAAAAATTTAAGTCAAAGGGAACATCATTAAGTATTTTTTCTGACATCTTTTAACTGACTTTATCTGTTCCCAGTTAACCGCCTAATTCTTTTTTCCTGAAATTATACAGATTTTAACTGCATAATTTGTGCCAACTCTTGAAAGAAGGCTTTTTCCTTCTTTACAGGGGATAAAAAACCTTTTTGGTTCGCTTTATCTCTTTTAAAATTCGTCTTTTTGAATTTATTCAAATTTATGAATTCAATTTTTTGAATTGAAACTGCAAAAAATAAAATATATTTTATTCATCGCCTTTATTCTACAATCTCTAACCGAATAAAGGCACTTCCAGAGGGGGAATTATCTAGCCGGCAGTCAGGCTATTTCTCCCGGCACTGCTGGATGAGCTTTTCAATTTTCTCCCTATCTGCCTGACTGAGCTCTTTTCCCTTCAGCTTAAGATAGTTTTCGAGATATGGAAGAGCCTGGACTTTTTCTCCCATCTCAAAAAGGGTTGTGCCCAGGTTGAGGAGGGAAAAATCATCATCAGGATCCGAGGCTAAGGCCCTTTTCCAGGCTTCAACAGCTTTTTCCCTCTGGCCTGAAAGCCGGTAACTTACTCCAAGACCTCTGAAGGCCAGGCTAAGGCGCGAGTCAAGCCCCGTGGCTTTTTCAAAATAGTCTATAGCCGTCTGAAGCTCTTTCTGATCTTTATTCTGGAAATAAAGGGAAAGAGAAAGGGCGCCAAGATTAGAGAGCACTAATGCATGGGTCGGATCAAGGGCCAGGGCCTGCTCATAACAGGCCTTCGCCTTTTCCAATTGGCCCAGGCGCCAATAGGCAATGCCCAGCTGGTCCCAGACTTCAGGATCATCTTCATAAAGGCTAATGGCCTTTTCCAAAACTTTTATGGCCTCTTCATAACGCTTTTCTCTGACGAGAAACAGGCCAAAGGCTGAAGCCAGACTATGATCTTCGGGATTGGCTTCATAAGCTTGAGCCAGAATCTTCAGAGCCTCTGAAGAACGATTGAGGGAATATAATATATGGGCCAGATAAATATAGGCTGAGGCGAAATTCTTTCTCTGGTTAATAACCTGCTCCAGAAGCTCGATGGCCTCCTCCTTTCTCCCCAGATCATGAAAAATTATCGCTTTTTCTAATTTCTGTTGAACAGGAAGGAAATTCTTGGGGTCGTCCTCAGGACCAAAAGTTTTTCTCTTTGGGGACTGGGTTGAGACAATATAACCCAGGCTTCTGAGCCGACGTAATGTTTCCTGGTCCATCGGTCCTTTCGCGGAGCCCAGATCAGCTTCAGCCATCTTGGATCTGATTTCCCTGAGCCTTTTCTGATAAACCTGAAGATTAACCTGAGGAGCCAGATTGCTCTTTTCATCGAAATCATTTTTCAGGTCATAAAGCTCTGGTACCGGCGCATCGATAAATTTCTGGCCGGACTCAATAAACCCGTAAAGGGGGGCACAACCCCGGTTAAGATAGGGATCAAGAGATTCGATGTAAATTGGATGAAGGTCGGCCTTTCTCCCTTGAAGCAGGGGCAAAAGCGAGCTTCCTTCAAGCCAGGCTGGCTTTTTTATTCTGAGTAAATCACAGATAGTAGGGAATAGATCGATATGACTGACAAATTCAGCGACCCGGCCAGGTTTAATATCAGGGCCAGAAATGATCAGCGGCACCCAGAGTGTGCTGTTGTAAATGAAAAAGCTGTGGGTGAGCTCACCATGTTCGCCCAGAGATTCGCCATGATCGGCTGTAAAGATAATCAAAGTTCTGGTGAGCCATTGATTTTTTTTTAAAAAAGTCAGGAGACGCCCCAGCTGGTCATCAACATAGGCCACTTCAGCAGAGTAAGGATCTTCAGGAAAACGCTTAAGATAGGGCTCAGGTGGAATATAGGGCGAATGAGGGTCCCAGAGATGAAGCCAGCAAAACCAGGGTGAATTCTGTTTTTGAAGCCAGTTAAGGGCTGAAGTGATGACCACCTCCGCCCTTCTCTCACTGTAGGAGAAGGGAAGTGAAGGCTGAGCCGGAAATAAATCATCGTATAAATCAAAGCCCTGATTGAGGCCGAAGCGGGAATCAAGGGGAAAGGCGCCAACAAAGGCAGCGGTTGAATAGCCCTCGGACTTCAGAACCTCAGCCAGGCTGGTTAGTTCAGGTTTAACCCGGAAACGAGCATTATCTCTGACCCCATGAGATGGCGGGTTCAAACCAAGAAGAATGGAGGCATGAGAAGGTAGCGTTATAGGTACATGGGCAAAGGCCCGTTCAAAAACAACCCCCCTCGTAGCTAAGGAATCAATATTAGGTGTCCGAAGATATTTATCGCTATAGACACTGACTCGATCAGGCCGGAGTGTATCCACGGTTATGAGCAGGACATTCAGCCTCTCTTCTCGAGGAAAGAAAGCTTGACCCTTTCGAGGCAAAAAATATGCCAGAACTGCCAAAATAGCCAGGATCAATATGGTCAGGGAAAAGAAATGCCCAGGCCAATTTTGAAGATAGAGTTCATAGGGGTCACGCTTGCTTCTCTGGATAAAACTTCTTTCCCTAACTTTTCCCCTGGCTGTATCCCTGAAAAAATTCATGATCGTATACATTTTTTAAGCTCATTTTAATTTTCTCACTTTACCCTTTTAATTGCTATGCTTTGTCTTTTTTACACCCTGTTTTATTGATTCCTAATTTTATTAATTCCCATACTTTAGTTTATCTTTGATTATTTCTGCATTATGATTGCCTTTTCCGATTCTTTTTTTGATTACTCTTTCCTTTCCAATTATTTTTTTCTTGCTAATCTATTTTACCCCGAACTGATTTTTTCTTAAAGGCTCGGGGGCCAATCAATCTTATTATTTTGGCCAGGAAACAAAAATGTTTGTGTCACCTTTTTCCGGTTCGACTTGAGAAAAAAATTTTTTAAAGATAAACTTTTTTGCCTCTTGATTTGATTAAGGCTGGAGGTGGTCATGAAAAGGAAAAGCTATCTTCCATCTTTTTTCTATTTTGCTTTTTATCCTTTATTTTTCCTTTCTCTTCTTTTCCCGAGCCCGCAAAATGTTTTTCCCGCCGAAAAAGACGATCCTGTTCTACCTCTCTCCATTCTGCAAATTCTTAATAATGAAATCTCTGGAGAGCTAGCCCAGGACTATATCCGGGATATTGCTCGTTATCACCGGCTCCAGCCAAGCCGCGGCTACAGCCAGGCAGCTCAATGGGTGGCTGAAAAGGCGAAAAGTTTCGGCCTAACTGAGGTTCAGATCGAAAAATATCCAGCTGATGGCCAGACCTTTTATTTCATGTATCCATCAAGTCCTGCCTGGGATGTGGAAATGGCTGAACTCTGGATAACTAAACCCCGGGAAGAAAAGCTGACCAGCTTTGCGGAAATCCCGGTTTCAGTGGCTATTAACAGCCGCAGCTGCGATGTTGAGGCTGAGCTTGTCTTTGTTGGTGAAGGTACTTCTCCTCTCGATTATGAAAAGGTTGAGGTTAAAGGTAAAGTTGTTCTCGCTTCAGGGCCAATGGATAGTGTGGCCAATCTCGCTGTTGACCGTTTTGGCGCCCTGGGAGTGGTTACCATAAATATGCGCTTTGCCGATGATGAGCCTGATAACGTCAGCACCCTGCGTTTGAGGACAAAAACGCCCGCCTTTGGTTTTGGTCTTTCCCATCGTCGGGGAGAAGCCCTGAAGGCCAGGCTGCTTCGAGGCGAGAAAATTTTCGTCAGAGCTATAGTGAAAGCCGAAATCAGTCCCTATTATTATGAAAATGTTATAGCTACCATTCCTGGCACAGAACTAAAGGATGAAGAAATTCTTCTCACGGCTCATCTCTGTCATTATAAACCCGGGGCAAATGATAATGCCTCAGGCTCAGCCTGTTTACTTGAAATTGGCCGCACCCTGCGCCGGCTCATAGATGAGAAAAAAATCAATCCACCCAAAAGGACAATCCGCTTTCTCTGGGTGCCGGAAATGAGCGGCAGTATTGCCTGGGTGGCCAGGCATCCCGAGGAAATCAGGCGGGCTGTGGCCGGTATAAACCTCGACATGGTTGGTCAGTATCTCAATCAGAATAATTCGACCTTTTTCCTTCATCTCACACCTCATTCAAGACCACATTTCATAAATGATTTACTCATCAATTTAGTTGAGTTTCTTGCGGCCCATAATATGCATGCTTTTGGCACGCCTTCAATCTTTCCCGTTTATTCTCTTTCGGGAAGCCGTGATTCGTTCCGCTACCGGATCATGCCCTATTCAGGTGGAAGCGACCAGGTAATATTTAATGATGGCCTCATTGGCGTACCCTTTGCCTTCTTCCTGGTCTGGCCTGACCGCTATTACCATACAAGCGGTGATCAGCCAGAACGTTGCGATCCCACCCAGCTCAAGCGCTCGGCTCTTCTGGCCGCAGCGGCTACTCTCTTCTTAAGCGATGATTGCCCTCACAAGGCATGCCGCTTAGCCGGCGAAATGGTCACCCGTAGCCGGATAAGACTGACCGAAGAATTAAAACGTGGTTTCAATTTACTGAACTCGAGTGAAACAAAGGATCTGGCTCTGAATTATAAAGAAGCGATTAATTTTATTGACCAGGCGATTAAAAGAGAGGCAGCTTCGCTTGAGTCGCTGAAAAATTATTCTCGCCACGATAAGGAAGTTGACCACTTTCTTAGTATTTCTATCGATAAACTAAAAAAAGAGAAAGCCGTCTGGTTATCGGAGCTTGACCAGTTTTATCGCTTAACCTGTCAGTCAAGAGGTATAAAGCCAGAAAAAATCAGTTTATCTCCTGAGGAGATGGCAGCTTCGAAAATTATTCCGAAGCGCCATCCGGAATTAAAGGGGCCGGTCAATCTCGCCTATTTGCGCGAAAAAATTAAAAACCAACCCGAAGCCTTCAATCTGCCTATCTTTCAGGAAGATAGCCGCATTACCTATGAAATTCTCAATTTTGTCAATGGCCAGAATAGTTTGCTTGATATCCGTCAGGCCGTTTCGGCTGAATTCAAACCCATACCTTTGAGCTGGGTTAAGGATTATCTTGAGCTCCTCGCTCGAGCCGGGATTGTTATTTTCTAATTTTGCCTGAGCTAATCTGGCAAAAATTTCCAGGGAGAACTAAAAAGTGCTTTTGCCATTCTATCTTTTATAAAATTAACGGGGATAAAATTTATGAAATGCCATTTCGTGCCGAAATAAAAGCTAATTAAGGCATAAAGAAGACCACATAATTAAGATGAAAAATCTCTCAGATCAACACAATTTTTAAGAATGGGCCTTTCAGATTGGTTCCGGAAGTTAGAAATCAAATTATATCAGAGTGAACCTCAAGAAAAGATTTAGGGAAGCGATCTCTCGTCATCCCGGTGCAACAATCGGTCAATAAAGGCGAAAATATTTAAAAATGGGGTAAGCGATTCTCTTCACCCCTATACCAGCGGCTTTCAAATATGAGTCAAAAAGGCCCCAGCCAACAAAGCCATCAGCAGCCTCTGGCTCGAGGCAATAAAAAGCTAAATTGGCCAGGGGCTGCTCAAGAGAGACGAGAAATGAACCAGCTGGGATCTGTCGCGCCTTTACAGGAACAAAATTTCCTTTAAGCACTGTCATGTCATAACCCCAGCGTCTTTCTTTTTCCAAGGAATCAATCATGAATTCTTCGCCGTCAGCCTGACAGGGCTTTGAGATGGTTTCTACCTTGACATTATGAAGTTTCAATTTTTCTGCAATCGGGCTTAACTCTGCCGGAATGATATAGCCAAGGGGAACTCGGGCTTCTTTTGTGCCCACCGGCTTGGTTAAATGCTCGACTCCAGTAACAATTTCGGGTGGACCAAGGGCAGCCGGTTCAACTCCAGCCATAACACTTGTTCCGGGAAGAAGGAAGGGGCGGTTAGAACGATAGGCCAGAAGATCAATTTTCCCCCAGGATTCATATTTGCCGGCGACATAATTTTTGAGCTCTCCGCGAGATGCCTTTTCTCTAATCTGGCGAACCACTTCTTCGTCTGCCTGCTGGCAGATAGCCTGCATTTCCCGGCCATGCTCGTTGGTATATTCAAGTATCGCCGAAATCAGGGAATAATGCGCATAAATTTTGCGCTCGAAGTGGACATGACCGGGTGTTTCCGCCAGAATCGACATGCGGTTGCGCAGACCATAAGCGGCCGCAATAAATTTGGCCTCGGTTGACCAGATGGCCAGATCATGGCTCCAGACTTTCGGTGGCCAGCTCTTTTCATCAAAAAGGCAGTGAGTAAAAGTTTCCAGTCCATATTTTTCTCGGACAGCCTGCCGCAGGGCTGGAAACATGACTTCAAAGACATAACCACGGGGAGCGGGGTGAGCCGCAGGGACAGTGGACGTAGCATAAACAATGGCGTAGCCATGATTGACCCGACCCATGGCGTGACCATCATAAATAAGAAGAGGTTCCCAGAGATTGAAGACCGAGCGATATAGGCCGATGACTTCAGGGGTTTCCAGCTTGATAGCATCCCGATTGAGATCAAGATCCTGGCTGTTAGTTCTTTTACCGATGAGATGGGGCCAGCCTTCATTTAACCTCAGGGCGTCATTGCCATCTGGATTAAAATTAGGACATATAATTAGAATCTGATTCTTGAGCAAATGCTTTTTGGTGCCAAAAAGAATTTCCCTCATTAAAATAAGCAGGGCTTCTTTGGCTTCAGCCTCAGGCGGATGTATATTACCCTGAAGATAAATAACAGGCTTACCTGAAGCCTTAGCTTCGCCTGGAGTGGCCACTCTCGGATCTGCCAGAACCACGGCCACTCCTGCCCTTCCCTGCGGTGTCATGAACATGGGAATAATGGCCATTTTGTCAGTCCGCCACCGGAGTTTATCAATAAATTCCAGAACTTCAAGAGAACTGGAAGTTCGCTCAAAGGCAGTTTTTTCGGGAACGGTCCGAAGCTCCTCTGGCCATTCACCCCGCCAGCCGGCTGGAACCTCATTACCCCAATAGATTTTCTGAGGTGTCGCCTCAGCAGAGGGAATAAAAAAATAAGCATTGAGACAAAAGAGGGCTAAAAGCAGACTGACAATCCTTAAAAGAGTCACTCCTTGCTCATGCCATTTTAAGTTTTGCATAATTCACTCCTTAATTATTCATTTTCTGAAAGCCAGATTTTTATTATCTATCATTTTTAAAATTTCTTAGAAATACTATTTTCTTGCATTCATCTAAAACAGAAAAAAGAATAGGTGAAAAAGCATTTTATTTTTTCCCCACTCCTTGATTTTTTCCTTAAATCCCGAGGCCAGCTTAAAACAGGCCAGGCAGGACCATCAATTTTTCAGTGGAAACTTGAATTTTACATTGAAATGAAGAAAAAATTCGCAGCCTTATTTAAAGATCAGTTTGGGCTGGTAGACAGGAACCTTTCTTCATAACTCAGGCAGAAAGAGATATGCCTTCAGGCATTTTAGCCATTTTGAGGCTTTACAAAGATAAACCACCGAAATAGCTCAGTGATTAAAAAAATAAAGTTAAAAAGGTACATGTTTGGTACACATTTTAAGAGGCACAAATTTTATTTGGCAAAAATTCTGTGAGCATCCATGAAGAAAAGCGGGCAAAACAGCTCCATTGATGCTGAGAACAATGGTAAAAATGTAAATATGCTAATTGGCAGAAATTTGTGTAGTAACAGATAGCAACAGAAATTTATGGAAATTTGTGGCAGAAATAGCTTTTTCCTTTCAGATATAAAAATGGAAAAGGAAAAGATGTATAAAGATGCCGATTTTAATGGAAGAGAAAAGGCAGGTGAAAAAATAGGTAAATAGGTAGGGTGGCACCAATTTTAGGGGAGGGGGTCGAAGAATTGACCCAGGGAAAGGTCTTC
>Ga0197142_1002602_pt1 | contig 15672 bp, 15 predicted proteins | sample GBS60_MetaG_FD_148614 | JGI IMG/M metagenome (GOLD analysis project Ga0197142, IMG submission 148614) | Sediment microbial communities from Great Boiling Springs, Gerlach, Nevada, United States - GBS 60_MetaG | ecosystem: Environmental > Aquatic > Thermal springs > Hot (42-90C) > Sediment...
CCAGGGGCACTATCTCCTCTTCGGACGGCCCCTGGCCCAGGTGGCCCGGGTGCTGGCCCACACCCGCCTCTATCTGGGAAACGACAGCGGCCTCAGCCATCTGGCCGCGGCCGCGGGCGCCCGCCAAGTGCTGGTTCTCTTCGGGCCCACGGATCCGGTGGTCTGGGCTCCGGTGGGGCCGGGGGTCACGGTGCTGACCGCCCCCGAAGGGGACCTGCGCCGCCTGTCGGTGAAGAGGGTGCTGACAGTGGCCCGGGAGCTGGTGCGGGGGGGTCAAAAAATTTTCCCCCCCGGGAGGAGGGAAGGAATTTTTGAACCGGGCGGGGAGGCAGAGCCGGTGCGGCATCCCGGGGCAGGGACAGGGCGGCGGGAGGAGGGCGGTAAAAATTATTGAACCGACCGACGGCCGGGGAAGGGGCGGGCAGGAAATAAATATCAATAAAATCAATTTCTTATACTTTAGCCATTATTTGGCATCCTTCCTGCAGGGAAAGAGATCAAAGGTTACCCCCGAAATCCCGTACCAATTTCTCCTTTCTCCGAAATGGCCGGGCCTCCCCCTCCCGGCCATCTTTTTTGCCTGGCCCGGTCCCCTAAGCCAGCGCCTCAGGGAAGCTCCCCCACCCGGCCAGGGGCGGAAGAAGAGGCACAGGGGCACCCCTCCCGGTGCGCCGGGTTGGGAAATCCGCTTTCCCGCAATTCCCTTGCCAGTGCGGGGGGGGTGAGGTAAAATAGAGGAGTGCCGGGCCAAGGGAGGGACAGCCCTGGCCGCCCCGCCGGGGTGCCACGGGAGGCAAGGGCACCTGGCCTCGTCCCGGCTGGGAGAGACACCTTCCTGAGCCCTCCATCCTGTGCAGGAGGCAGCCGGATGGACAGCAGAAACCCGCAGATCCGGGCCCGGATCCTGGTGGTGGATTCGGATGACTGGTGCCGGGAGTTCCTCACCCAGGTGTTCAAACTTCTGGGCATCCGGGAATTCCGCCTGGCGACGTCTGTGGCCGAAGCCCTGGAGGCCCTCCGGGCAGAGACCTATGATCTCCTCATCAGCGACCTGAACACCCCGGAGTCCCAGAAACTGCTGGAGGACTGCCGCCAGCGGTCCCCGGACACCCGGGTCATCCTCATGCTGAACCGCCGCTTACCGTCCCCCACCCTCACCTACTACGAACAGACCGAAGTGGTGGTGAAACCCCTGAGTCTGGATGAAATGGTCCAGAAGATCCGGGAGGCCATCCTGCAGCGGCAGCGCCTCCGGCTGGAGGACCAGGTCCGGCGCTTCAAGCAGGAGCTGAGCCGCTTCTTTTCCTGAAGACAGCCCCGGAGAGCCCCTCTAGCGCGGGGCAGCCATCCGGAAAGGGCGGGGTGAAAGGCACCCCGTAATCCGGGTGCGCCCGGCAGACGGTTGCCTGGGGCTGCACTCCCGAGTCCCCCCTACCCTTCTCCACGGCGCCGCCCCGCCGGCAGCCGCAAAGGGCCGGCCTCCCCGCCCCGGAGTGGTCCCCGCGAAGGGGACCGGGGGGCAGTGCGGACGGGGTTCTTCCGCACCCCGGGCCAAGGGACCTTCTGCCCGATCCCCGGCTCAGCGGCCGTAGTAACCGGTGAGGCGGGCCTGCTCCAGGACCTTGCCGGCCAAGGCCCGCTCAAATTCGGCCAGGCTGGTGGCAGGCTTCAGATCCAGGGAGGGGACGCTTAAGGCGTAGAGGGTGATGACATAGGGGTGATCGCCGGTCCCTGGCGGCGGCTGTGGGCCGCCGTAGCCGGGCCTGCCCCAGGAATTGTGCAGCTCCACCGCCCCCGGAGGCAGGGCCCGGCCGGAGGCCCCCTCCGGCAGGGCGGTGATCTCCGGGGGGATATTGATCACCAGCCAGTGGACCCAGTTGCGGGCCACCGGATGGGGATCCACCATGGACAGGGCAAAAGAGCGGGTGCCGGTGGGCGCGCCGGACCAGATGAGGGGGAGAGAGCGGTTCTGGCCGCCGGCCCCCGGCATGGTGTAGATCTGGGGGATTCGGCCGCCGTCAGGAAAAGCGGGACATTTCAGTTCCATGGCCAGGCCTCCCGCTGCCGGGATGAGGAGGAATATCACCGGCACCACGGACCACGGCCAGGCGGCCGGATGCCGGGTGATTCCCTTTTTTCCGCCAAAGTCACGCAAGGTGCATGAGGCTTCCCGGGTGTCGCATCGGGCAGCCCCCCAATCCCCGCTCGCGCCCTGCCTGCCGCCTGGGCCCGGAAGCCCGGAGGTCAGGGCGCTGCTCCCGGGGAGGCGGATGCTCCCCTCACCGAAAATTCACTCATTCGGTTCCTCCTGCCGATAGATGGGGGAAACTCACAGGAGGAACCTGGATGCGCATCTTTAGGTTCGGAGCATTCGTGGTGGCGGCAGTCTGCGGCCTCATCCTGGCGCACGGCCCGGCGGGGGCGCAAAACTACCGCCCCGGGGATACCGTCAAATGGCGGGGCATGGGGGCGCAAACCCAAAAGGCCATGGAGGAGCGGAGTCAATTCCTGGAGGAGAAACGGCGGCAGCAGGCCCTCACCCCCCAGAAACCCCCAGCCCCTCCGGCGACTCAGTCGAGGCAATCTCAGCAGCCCAAGCAAACCAGAACCTACCCGTAAAAGCCCCCGGCGTGGGGGAGGGCCGGGGCTCCCTGTCCTCCCCCGGGTTTAAAAGCCGCCCCTGGGGTCAGAAAGCCATCTCCGGGTTCCAGATCTCGCACACCCGGCCGGACAGTCCCGGTTCGGGCCGGAGGGTCTTCTTCCCTTCCTCCCAGCCGGCAGGGGTGGCCTCGCCGGTGGCCAGCACATGCTTGCAGGCCTTCACCTGCCGGATCATCTCCGCCACATTGCGGCCGATGGCCGGCGCCAGAACCTCATAGGCCTGCAGATTGCCTTCCGGGTCAATGAGGAAGCGGCCCCGCACATCCACCCCAGTGTCCTCGTCATAGACCCCATACAGCCGGCCGATGGAACCGCCCGGATCGGAGAGCATGGGATAGGGGAGGCCGCCGGGGACCATCTTGGAGAGCTCGGTCTCCTGCCACACCTTGTGGGTGTAGGGGCTGTCCACGCTGATGGCCAGGACCTCGCAGTTCATGGCCTGGAGGTCCCCATATTTCATGGCCACCGCAGTGAGTTCTGTGGGGCAGACAAAGGTGAAGTCGCCGGGATAGAAATAGAGGAGCACGAATTTGCCGCGATAATCAGAAAGCTTCACCTTCCTGATTTCGCCGTTGACATAGGCCAGGGCCTCAAAATCCGGAGCCGGTTTGCCGACACGCAGCGCCATGGGAATCCTCCTTCTGCGGGATGATGAAGCACCCCTGGGGGCCTGACCCCCTCAGGGGCGGAACCCACACCGCCCGCCCCGGGGGACATCGGCTTTCATTTCCCCCTGAACATAAGGCCGCGCCGGGAGAACGTCAAGCGTGCCGACGCCCAAACCCGGGGGTGGTCCAGGCCTCAGGGCTCCACCCGGAGCAGCGCCAGGCCGCTGGGGGCCTCCTTTTTCCGCACCGCCCGGGGGCCCAGGATTTCCAGGATCACCACCTCCCCCACCAGCCAGACCTCCACCCCGGCCCGGGTGCAGCCCACTGTGGCGCCGCCCTCCCGGCCCACCGCGGCGTGCAGGTGCAATACCGGCTCCCCGGCCTCATCGGGAAAGAGGGTGCCCACCCCCACCACCTCCTGGATGCCCGTGAGAGTGTGCACCAAAGGCACGATGGCCTCGGGGTGGGCGGCGTCGGGTCCCACCACCAGGCGGCTCCCGGCTTGGGCGCCCCCCAGGTAAATCACCAAAGCCTGCTGCAGGCCCTGCTCCCGGGCGAAGGCTTCTATGGCCTCCGGCAGGCGTTCCCCCTCCGTGAGGCGCACCACAAAGAGGCGGCCGATCCGTCCCTCCGCGTATTCCATGCCTCCTCCGTACCGGGGGGCCAGGTGACAGTTTCCGCCCCCCTTCTGAGATGAGTGTGGCGGTGGCGGGCCTCGCACCGGTTCCCCCCCGGAATCTTCGCCTCCCCCACCCCCCCTCCCCCCCTATTCCCCCTCCCGGGAAAGATGCCAGGCCACCCAGGTGAAGCTCCCCTCCGGCGGCAGGGTGTGGGGCCAGTCATCCGCGGTGAGCCGCCGCTTCAGCTGCCAGCCGTGAGGTGCGAACCGGCGGGCCAGCGCCTCCTCCTGGATGTCCCGGAAACCGGAGAGGAGGAGATGGCCGGGGGTATCGGCCACCGCACTGAGGAGCTCCCCTTCGGCCCATAGCACCCCATAAGGGAGATTGGCGACCACGGCCGGAAAAGGCCCCCGCAGGCAGGCGGCAGTCCCCCGGATCACCGTTACCGGGGCCTCCAGTCCGTTTTCCCGGGCGTTCACCTGGGTGGTATACACCGCCCGGGGGGAAGGGTCCACCGCCACCACCCGGGGCACGCCCAGGGCGGCGGCGGCCAGGGCCAGCACCCCGGAGCCGGAGCCCACATCTGCCAGCGCCGGCGGGGGCCGCTCCCCGGCCAGCTCCGCCAGGAGCTGCAGGCACAGCCGGGTGGTGGGATGGCCGGGGGGAAAGACCCCGGAGGCCCGGAGCACCACCACCCGCTCCCCCGGCCGGGGGAGATGGAGCCGGAAGCGGGTGCGCAGCGAGAGGCTGGGAGACAGCCGCACCAACATAATGGGGTGGATGTGAGCCGGCGATTGACCGCGTCCGCCTTTTTCGATAAAAATAACCCAGGGGGCCCGGTAAGCCCCAGATTTTATGGCACCTGCAGAAAAAATTCCCCTCACCCGGGCGGGGTATGAAAAACTGGTGCGGGAGCTGGATCTCCTGAGCCGGGTGGAACGTCCCCGGCTCCTCAAGGAGATCCTGGAGGGGGCTGCGGACGGCATCCTGGACCAGAGCCCGGATTTCCAGCACGTCCTGGCCCGGCGCCAGTGGGTGGACTCCCGCATCCAGGAGCTGAAGCGCATCCTGGCCAACGCCGAGGTGCTGGTGGGGAGTAATCTGCCCCCGGACCGGGTGCGCTTCGACTCCACCGTGAGCATCCGCAACCTGGCCAACGGTGAGGAGCTGCGCTACCGCCTGGTGGGACCGGTGGAGGCCGACCCCCAAAACGGCCGCCTGAGCATTGGCTCGCCCCTGGGCCAGGCCCTCCTGGGCCGGGTGCGGGGGGAGCGGGTGGAGCTCCTCACCCCGGGGGGCCGCCGCGCCTATCTCATTGTAGACATCGAAATGGACGTGGCATGAGCGAAACGGCTCCGTCCCACCCCCCGGCCCATGTCCATGATCACCGCTACCTCAGCAGCCGCCGGCGGCTCCTCTGTGCCTTCCTCACCCAGGCCGTCTTTTTTGTGGCCGAACTGGTGGGCGGGCTCCTCACCAACAGCCTGGCCCTCCTGGCCGACGCCGGTCACATGTTCAGCGATGTGGCCGCCCTGGGACTGAGCCTCCTGGCCCTGCACTTTGCCACCAAACCCCCCACCGCCACCCGCACCTACGGCTACCACCGCCTGGAGATCCTGGCGGCCCTGGTGAACGGGCTGGCCCTGTGGGCTATGGCGGCCTTCATCCTCTGGGAGGCCTACTTTCGCCTTTTTGCCCCGCCGCCGGTGAAAAGCCTCCCCCTCCTCATCATCGCCAGCCTGGGACTGGGCGTCAATCTCCTGGGCGTCTGGGTGCTGTACCCCACCCGGGGGCGGGGTCTCAATCTGCGCTCCGCCTTCCTGCACCTGGCGGCGGACTCCCTGGGGTCGCTGGCCGCCATCGCCGCGGCGGTGGCCATGCTCTGGCGGGGCTGGTACTGGTTTGACCCCCTGGCGGCGGTGATGGTGGCGGTGCTCATCCTGGTGGGGAGCTGGCGCCTGGTTCTGGAGGCGGCGGACATCCTCATGGAAAGCACTCCCCGGCACCTGCGCCTGGAGGAGGTGGAGGCAGCCCTGGCCGCCCACCCGGGGGTGATCCAGGTGCATGACCTGCACATCTGGACCATCGCTAGCGGCCTCTATGCCTTGAGCGCCCATGTGGTGGTGCAGGACCGCCAGGACCGGGACTGCCTCATCTGGGAGCTGGAGGAGCTTCTGCGGACCCGCTTCGGCCTGGAGCACACCACCCTGCAGGTGGAGGGGCCGGGCTACCATAACCCCCAGGTGTGCTCCCTGAATCATTTCTCGGCCCGGCGCTGACCGTTGCCTTCCCGCCCCTAAGATGATATTCTGCCACAGGAATTCTGCACCTTTGTCACCTGTCCTGAGGAGGCCCCATGACCACCCACCCATGGGAAGTGCGACCGGAAAATCTGCGGGCTGAATGCGACCCCAACAGTCTGGGGTTTGAGACCACCCTGGATCTGCCCACCGACGGCGTCAAGGTGGTGGGCCAGGAGCGGGCCTGGCACGCCCTGGAATTCGGCCTGGGGCTCAAGGATCCGGAATACAACATCTTCGTGGCCGGGCCGCCCCTGTCCCGCAAGACCGAGATGGTGCGGGCCTATATCTCCGAGCTGGCCGCCAGGGAGCCCTCGCCCCCCGACTACCTCTATGTCCACAATTTCAAGGAACCGGAAAAGCCCCGCTCCCTGACCCTGCCCGCCGGCATGGGCCGGGGCCTCAAGACGGACATGGAGGAGCTCATCACCAGCCTTCGCCAGCATATCCCGGAGGTCTTCGAGAGCGAGGAGTACGCCAATCGCCGGGAAGCCCTGATGCGGCAGTTCACCCAGGCCCGCAACGCCATCCTCCAGGAGCTGGACACCCGGGCCACGGAAGAGGGTTTCATCCTCAACATCTCCCAGACCGGCCTGATGATCTTCCCGGCCAAGGACGGCAAACCCCTGACGGAGGAAGAGCTCAAGGCCCTCACCGACGAGGAGCGGGAGGCCCTGCGCCAGCGCTCCGCCCTCCTGCACGAACAGATGAATGAGGCCATCCGCAAGATCAGGCGGATGGAAAAGGAGTTCGCCGAGGCGGAAAAACGGCTGGATCAGGAAATGGCCCTGGCCGCGGTGGGCCACTATATCGAAGAGCTGGTGGACAAATACCGCCTCTACCCCCAGGTGACGGAATACCTGCGGGAGGTGGAGAGGGAGATCCTGAAAAACCTGGATGATTTCAAAAAGCGCCCCGGGCCCGGGCCCTTCCCCTTTCCCCTGCCCGAGCCCAGTTTCACCCAGTACCAGGTGAACGTCTTTGTGGACAATTCCGAGACCAAGGGCGCGCCCGTCATCCTGGAGAACAACCCCAACTACTCCAACCTCTTCGGCGGGGTGGAGCGCCGGGCCCAGTTCGGCGCCCTGGTCACCGACTTCACCCTCATCCGGGCCGGGGCCATCCACCGGGCCAACGGCGGTTATCTGATCCTCAATGTCCTGGATCTGCTCCGCTGGTTTTTCTCTTATGAGGCCCTCAAGCGCTGCCTCAAGGAGCAGGTCATCAAGATCGAGGACCTGGCCGAGCAGCTGGGCTTCATCGCCGCCCGCACCCTGCAGCCCCAGCCCATCCCCTTGAAGATCAAGGTCGTCCTCATCGGTGACCCGTACATCTACCAGCTTCTCTATATTTACGACGAGGATTTCCAGAAGCTCTTCAAGGTGAAGGCCCATCTGGATTCGGTGATGAAGGAGACCCCGGAGCACCTGGACGCCTTCTGTCGCCTGGTGGCCTCCTACTGCAAGGAGGAGAAGCTCATGCCGGTGCACAAAACCGGGGTGGCCCGCCTCATCGAGCACGCCCGGGAGCTGGCCGGCCGCCAGGAGAAGCTCACCCTGCAGCTCAAGGAGATCCTGGATGTGGTGAAGGAGGCCAACTACTGGGCCCGGACCAACTCCCACGAGGTCATCTTCGGCTCCGATATCGAAAAGGCCATCCAGGAAAAGATCCACCGCTGCGACCTGCCGGAGGAGAAGCTCCAGGAGTTCATTGAAGACGGCATGCTCTTCATCGAGACCTCCGGTGCGGTGGTGGGCCAGATCAACGGCTTGAGCGTCTATGCCCTGGGGGACCACACCTTCGGGCGCCCCAGCCGCATCACCGCCACCTACTCCCTGGGCAAGGAGGGGGTGGTGGCCATCGACCGGGAAGCCCAGATGGCCGGCAACATCCACAACAAGGGCGTCCTCATCCTGGCGGGCTTCCTCAAGAGCCGCTTCGCCCAGGACAAGCCCCTCACCCTGTCCGCCAGCCTCACCTTTGAGCAGAGCTACGGCCTGGTGGAGGGGGACAGCGCCTCCATGGCGGAGCTCCTCACGTTGCTCTCCGTCCTGGCCGATGTGCCCTTGAAGCAGAACCTGGCCATCACCGGCTCGGTGTCCCAGCGGGGCGAGGCCCAGCCCATCGGCGGGGTCAACTGGAAGATCGAAGGCTTCTACAAGGTCTGCAAGGCCCGGGGCCTGGACGGCAGCCACGGCGTGGTCATCCCCCGGGCCAACCTCAAGGACCTGATGCTCAACAAGGAAGTGGTGGAGGCGGTGCGCCAGGGCAAGTTCCACATCTACGCCGTGGGCCACATCGACGAGGCGGTGGAGCTCTTCACCGGCCTCCCCGCCGGCAAGCGCCTCCCCGACGGCACCTGGGAGCCCGGCACCGTCAATTACCGGGTGGACCAGACCCTGCGGCGCCTCATGGAGACCGCCCGGGAACTGATGAAAGAGGAGGAGGGGAAAAAGAGCAGTCCCAGCCCCGCCCCCGCCTGCAGCTGCGAGTAAACTGCCGGGAAAGCGCGGCGACGGAGGGCGGTCAATTCCTTTGGCCGCTCCCCTGCCCCCAAACACCGGGGTTCCGGCTGGCGTCCGGAGCCCCTGGTTTTTTTCCGGGAGAGGCCCGGAGCCGGGCCCGCCGCCTCACTTGGGGCGGGATTCGATATAGGCGTAGGCGGAGTGGTTGTGGATGGATTCGAAGTTTTCCGATTCCACCGCGTACCAGGTGAAGTTGGGGTCGTTCTGCAGCTTGTAGGCGATCTCCCGGACCACGTCCTCCACGAACATGGGGTTGGCGTAGGCCCGTTCGGTGACATACTTTTCGTCCTGGCGCTTGAGGAGGGCATAGACCTCACAGGAGGCGGACTCCTCCACCAGGCGGATGAGGTCCTCGATCCAGAAGAACTTTTTGAAGCGCACCTGCACCCGGACTTCGCCCCGCTGGTTGTGGGCCCCCGCCTTGCTGATCTCCTTGGAGCAGGGGCACAGGGTGGTGATGGGCACGGTGATGCCCACGATCAGGTCCATCCTCCCGTCCTCGTAGAGGGAGCCCTTGAAGCTGCAGATGTATTCCATCAGACCCCGGGCCTTGGTCACCGGTGCCGGCTTGTCGATGAAGTAGGGAAAGGTCATTTCGATGTGGGCGCTCTGGGCGTTGAGGCGCCGCCGGGTTTCCTCCAGGATGGACTCAATATTCTTGATGCTGATGTCCCGCCGGCACTCGGAAAGGATCTCGATGAAGCGGCTCATGTGGGTGCCCTTGTGCCGGTAGGGCAAGTTGACGTACATGTTGATCCTGGCCACAGTGTGCTGGGTGCCGTTGAACTTGTCCAGCACCACGATGGGGTAGGAGATGTTTTTCACCCCCACCTTGTCGATGTCAATGGTCCGGGGACTGGGCTGCTTCTGGACGTCGGCGATCTCGGTGATCTCCCGGGGGGCGACGTCCAAGGGGGCGCTCTTGGGAGTGCTCATGCGTCGGTGTCCATCCTTCATGGGGCCGGGTCCGTCCCCCCGCCTCAAGCGGGCTGTCAGAAGGCCACGGCACCGGTGTCATCACAATGGCGGCACAGCGGGATGGCGGCCCGCCGGCCCTGGGCCAGTAGCTCCCGATAGCGGCTGAACTCCGGGCTGTGCCAGATCTCCCCCAGACTCTTCTCCCCCACCTGTCCCATTTTATACCGGCCATAGAAATCCATGCAACAGAGGAGCACCTCCCCCCGCCAGTTGATGACCAGCTGGCTGGAGGGCCGGAAACAAGGGCTCGCACTTTCCCGCTGTCTCTGAAAGATCATGCCGGCCCGGTCGGTGAGGCGGGCCCCCCCAATCCGCCGCAGCGTGAGATGGAAGGGGTATTTCTCCCGGAGGCGGAGGAGCTGCGGCTTCTCCTCATTGTCGTAGTCGGTAACGTAAAACATCTCCACCCCGGCCCTCACCAGGCCCAGGAACCGCTCCTCGTCCAGAAAATCGCCGTTGCTGGCCAGGTGGAGGTAGGCCTGGGGCAGGCGGGCCCGGATCTGGCGCACCCATTCCGGCAGGCGGCCGTCCAGCAGGGGCTCGCCATACAGATACAGGGAGAGACGGCCCCGGAACTTCAGGGCCGCCAGTTCCCTGAGGATCTCCAGGAAAAGCTCCTCGGTCATCTCCCCCCGCTCCCGAGGCGGGAAGCGGGGGTGGTTGAAGCAGAAGGGGCAGGTGCGGTTACAGTAGGCGGTGGTCTCCAGGTTGACGGAGATGAACTCGCCCCGGCTCACCCGCCGGCGGAGGAAAAACCGTCCCCGGCGGAGGAGCTCCCGGTTAAGGGCATACAGGTGGTAGCGGAGCCGGGGGGCCCCCAGATGGCGGCGGGTGGTTTCCACCTCCTGGAACTTCATTTCCCGCTGCCCTCATATGTGACGGAAGCGCTCCGCCACTGACCGGGCGTGCAGGGGCAGGCCCTCGGCCTCCGCCAGGAGGATCACCGTGTCCTTCAGGGCCAGCAGGCCCTCCCGGGTGAGGTGCTGGAAGGTGGGTTTCTGCAGGAAATCATCCACGCTCAGCCCGGAGAACATGCGGGCCGTGCCGCCGGTGGGGAGCACGTGGTTGGTGCCGCTGGCATAATCCCCCACCGGCACCGGGGCGTAGGGGCCCAGGAAGATGGAGCCGGCGTGGCGGATGCGGGGCAGCAGCCCGAAGGGATCCCGGGTCAGGATCTGCAGATGCTCGGCGGCATATGCGTTGGTGAACTCGATGGCCTCCTCCAGGTCCCGGGCCACCAGGAAGGCACAGGCGCCGGCCAGGGCGGCCTCCAGGATCTCCCGGCGGGGCAGGGACGGCAGCTCGGCGGTAAGGATTTCCACCACCCGGCGGGCCAGGGGTTCGTGGGTGGTGATCAACACCGCGGCGGCGTCGGCGTCGTGCTCGATCTGGGAGAGGAAGTCCGCGGCCACATAGCGGGGGTCTGCCGAATCATCCGCCAGGATGAGGGCCTCGCTGGGGCCGGCGGGGGAATCGATGGCCACCTCCCCGAAGACCAGGAGCTTGGCGGCGGTGACCCATTTGTTCCCTGGCCCTACGATCTTGTCCACTTTGGGGACGAGCTCGGTGCCGTAGGCCAGAGAGCCGATGGCCCAGGGACCGCCGATCCTGAAGATGCGGGTGGCCCCGGCCAGGTGCGCCGCGGCCAGGGTGGCCGGGTTGACGGCCAGCTCCGGGCCCGGGGGGGTGCAGGCGATGATCTCCCTCACCCCCGCCACCTTGGCGGGCAGGATGGTCATCAGGGCGCTGGAGGGGTAGCTGGCCAGCCCCCCGGGGATGTAGCAGCCCACCCGCTCCAGGGGCCGGATGAGGCGGCCGGCCAGGATGCCGGGGGCCACCTCCAGGGCCTGGATCTCCCGCTCCCGCTGGGCGGCGTGGAACTTCTCGATCTGGACCGCGGCCCGCTTCAGGGCCGCCAGCACCTCGGGATCCACCCGGGCATAGGCCGCCTCAATCTCCGCCTCTGAGACCTCCAGCTCGGCGACGGTGAGGTCGGCCTTGTACTGGCGGTGCCAGCGCAAGGTCTCGGCGTCGCCCTGGGTGCGCAAGGCCGTGAGAATGCCCCGCACCTCCTCCAGAACCTCCGTCACATCCAGGGCGGACCGCCTCAGCAACCGCTCCCGCCGCGCCGGCGGCAGGTCCCGGAGATGTTCCACCCTGAGCGCCACTGTAGCCAATTTTTGCCCTCCCCTGGGAAAAAATCCGTGCTGTTGCGCTAATTGTATATAATTGTGCCTAAAAAGCGCAAAAAATTGCGGCCCGGGCATATCTATGCACCTGCCCGTGCCCGTCTGTCCGCCGCCCCCGCCGGGCCCCCCGGGCCCGGCCCCTCAGGAGACTTCATGAGCCGACGGAAACGGAAACGCCCCCCCGGAGAAAAGAAAATCCTGCACGCCTTCCGCCAGGCCGGGAAGCCCCTCACCCTTGCCGAGCTCCGGGAGCGCCTGCAGCTGCCGCCGGAGCAGGCCACCTGGGTGGAGGAGGGCGTCCACCGCCTGGTGGCCCGGGGCGAGGTGGTCCTCATCAAGGGCAACCGCTACGGCCTCACCGATCAGATGAACCTGGTGGTGGGGGAACTCTCGGTGCACCCCGACGGCTTCGGCTTCGTCACTCCGGAGAAAGGCGGCAAGGACATCTTCATCACTGCCGCGGATCTCTCCGGGGCCCTGCACGGAGACCGGGTGGTGGTGCGCCTGGAGGGCCGCCGGGGCAAGCGCCGGGAGGGCAAGATCATCCGCATCCTGGAGCGCCGCCTCACGGAGGTGCTGGGGCTCCTCTGCCAGGCGGAGGACACCTATTATGTGGAGCCGGAGGATGAGCACCTCCTCTTCAACCTGGTGATCCCGGAGGCCAAGCTCAACGGCGCCCGGGTGGGGGAGGTGGTCCGGGCCCGCATCACCCACTATCCCACCGCCCATCTCAATCCCAAGGGGGAAATCCTCCAGGTCCTGGGCCGGGTGGAGGACGCCGAGGTCCAGACCCTCATCGTCATCGGCAAATACGGTCTGCCCGACGAATTCCCCCCGGAGGTCCTGGCAGAGGCGGCCCGCATCCCCGAGACCCTGCCCCCTGAGGAGCTGGCCCGGCGCCAGGATCTGCGGCATCTGCCCTTCATCACCATCGACCCGGAGGCGGCCCGGGATTTCGACGACGCGGTGTGCGTGGTGAAGAAACCCGGGGGCTATTATACCCTGTATGTGGCCATCGCCGATGTCAGCCACTATGTCCGCCCCGGCACCGCCCTGGATCGGGAGGCCCATTTCCGGGGCACCAGCGTCTATTTCCCTCACCGGGCGGTGCATATGCTCCCCGAGGCCCTGTCCACCCGCATCTGCAGCCTCACCCCGGGGGAGGACAGCCTGGCGGTGGTGGTGACCCTCACCTTCGATCGCCGGGGGCATCTGCGGCGGAGCGCCTTCAGCCGGGCGGTGGTGCACAATCAGTCCCGCCTCACCTACCGCCTGGTGCAGCGCCTCCTGGACGGGCGGGACCGGAAGCTCAGGGCCCAGTACCGTCCCTTCCTGAAGATGTTCACCTGGATGGCGGAGCTCACCCAGGCCCTCCGGCAGCGCCGCTGGGAGCGGGGCAGCCTGCTCCTGAGCATCCCCGAGGCCGAAGTGGTCCTGGATGAGCGGGGCTGGCCCACGGACATCCTCCGGGTGGACCACCTCCTGGCCCACCAGATCATCGAGGAATTCATGCTGGCGGCCAACGAGGCGGTGGCCGACTTTCTGGGGGAACCCTCCCTCTTCCGGGTGCACGAGCGGCCCGACGCCGTAAAGATGGAGGCCTTCCGCACCTTCGTCAAATACCTGGGCTTCACCTTACCCAAGGAGGCCAACCGGGATCCCCGGGTACTGAGGGATTTTCTGGCCCAGGTGCAGGAGACCCCCTATGCCGACATGGTGCAGCTCATGCTCCTGCGCTCCCTGAAACAGGCCCGCTACGCCGGCGTCAACCTGGGGCACTACGGGCTGGCGGTGGATTACTACACCCACTTCACCTCCCCCATCCGGCGTTATCCCGACCTCCTGATCCACCGGCTGCTCACCGCCAAACTGGAGGGGAAGCGGCCGCCGGTGGCCCTGGATCCGGACAGTCTGGACGAGGAGGCCCGGTATCTTTCCCAGCGGGAGCGCCGGGCCATCGAGGCGGAACGGGAGATGCTGGCCCGCATGCAGGTGCGCTGCCTGGCCCACCGGGTGGGGGAGGTCTTCCACGGCCGCATCACCGGGGTCACCCCCTTCGGCTTCTTCGTCTCCCTGGAGGAGATCTACGCCGACGGCCTGGTGCGGCTGGTGGATCTGCCGGATGATTACTATAAGTTTGATGAAGCCCGGCAGATGCTGGTGGGGCGGCGCCACCGCCGGACCTTCCGGCTGGGGGACCGGGTGATGGTCCGGGTCTCCCAGGTGGACTTGAAGCGGCGCCACGTGAGCCTGGTTCTTTTGGAGGAGGAGGAAGGGACGGCCCGGGAGGCGGCTTCAGCCACCCGCCGGCGCCGGAGCCGCCGCAGCCGGGCCGCCGCCCCCACCCCGAGGGAGGAGTTTTCCCCACCTCAGGAATGAGCCATGGAATACAAGGATTACTACCGCATCCTGGGGGTGGACAAAAACGCCTCCCCGGAGGAGATCAAGAAGGCCTTCCGGAAGCTGGCCCGGAAGTACCACCCGGATGTCAATCCCGGCAAACCCGAGGCGGCGGAGAAATTCAAGGAGATCAGCGAGGCCTACGAGGTTCTTTCTGATCCGGAGAAGCGCCGGAAGTACGACGAGTTCGGCTCCCAGTGGCAGCAGTTCACCCAAAGCGGCGGGCGGCCCGAGGACTTCAACTGGGCACAGTGGCGGGCGGGCCCCGGCACCACCTACACCTTCCGCACCCTCACCCCGGAGGAGTTCGCCGACCTCTTCGGCGGTGAGGGCCATTTCTCCAGTTTCTTTGAAACCCTCTTCGGGGGCCCGGGGCGGGGGTTTGCCGAGGCGGAGTTCTTCCGGCCCCGGCCCCGGCGGGGACGGGATGTGGAGCACCTCCTCCCCGTCACCCTGGAGGAGGCCTTCCGGGGCGGCAGCCGCATCCTGGAACTCCCCGGCGGCAGAAAGATCGAGGCCAGAATCCCCCCAGGGGTCAAAACCGGCTCCAGACTGCGCCTCAAAGGCCAGGGGGAACCGGGGCTGGCCGGGGGGGAGCCCGGGGATCTCCTCCTCCACATCGAGGTCCTCCCCCACGACCGGCTTCAGCGGGAGGGGGATGACCTTCGGATGACCCTGCCGGTGGATCTCTTCACCCTCCTTCTGGGGGGCAAGGTGATGGTGGCCGCCCTGGACCGCACCGTCAAACTGGACATTCCGCCGGGCACCCCCAACGGCCGGGTCTTCCGCCTCAAGGGCCTGGGCATGCCCCGGCTGCACCACCCCGAGGAACGGGGTGACCTCTACGTGCAGGTGGAGGCGGTTCTGCCCACCAGTCTGAGCCCGGAGGAGAAGGAGCTCCTCGGCCAGTGGCGGCGGCTGCGGGGCGCCGGCTGAGTCTTTCGGAGGTCTGTCGATGGAAAAGGGCTCTGAGGGAAAAAATCCCTCCGAACCGATTCTCTTCGCCCGGAGCGTGGCGGCCCAGATGGCCCGGGTGTCCCTGGAGTTTCTGGCGCTGGTGGAGGCCGAGGAGCTCCTCCGGCCCCGCCCCACCCCCGGCGGGGAGCCGGGCTACAGCGCCCGGGACATCGAGCGCCTGGCCCAGATCCGCCGCCTGCATGAGCTTCTGGGGCTGGATTTGGCCGCGGTGGAGGTGGTCCTGCACCTGAGGGATCAGGTCGAAGAGCTTCTTGCGCGGCTGGAGGAGATGGAGCGGCGCTTCGCCCGGCGGGAGCAGGAACTCCTCACGGAGATTGAGGTCCTGCGCCGGCGCCTGCTGGTTAAGCCCTGAGGCGGGGCGAAAAAACGGGAAGGCGGGGCCGGGCCCTGCCTTCCCGGAAATACGGACGGGG
>Ga0197142_1002603_pt1 | contig 15670 bp, 11 predicted proteins | sample GBS60_MetaG_FD_148614 | JGI IMG/M metagenome (GOLD analysis project Ga0197142, IMG submission 148614) | Sediment microbial communities from Great Boiling Springs, Gerlach, Nevada, United States - GBS 60_MetaG | ecosystem: Environmental > Aquatic > Thermal springs > Hot (42-90C) > Sediment...
GGTGATGCAGTCGCTGGTGAGCGGGATCGACCGCACGCTGAAGGAGATCGGGCAGACGGTGAAGACCGTCTCCGGCGTGGCGCTGCCGTTCGATAGCATCCTCGACGATAATGAGGATATTCGCGATATTCTCGATTATATCGGCGACACCCTGCAAACCGGCGTTTTGGAGGATGCGACGCAGGACCACAAGGAAGCGCAGCAACGCAGCACTCCTCGCTCAGAGCGAAAGCGGTAGAGGGCGCGCATGGCAGTTCGCAGCAAACCACTCGGTTCCACACCGCCGCGACAGCGCAAACCTGCTGTTCCGCCGCGCCGACCCTTTGCCCCCTACCCGATTGTCGAACCGCCAGCGCGCAGCGGGATCGGCGCGCCCGCCGGGCTGATGATGATCCTCTTCGGGCTGCCGCTGTGGGCGCTCGGCGCAAAATACACCCTCGACGGCGTGGTGATCGGGATCAATATGCTGGCGGCGTTCCTCGAATTGCCTGCCCGCGTTCCTGCGCCGACCGGATGGTGGAACCTGCTGCTCATTCCGATCGGGCTGCTCTTTTCGTATGTCGAATCGAGTGTGCGCCTGAACCTGTTCGGCGGTCCCGCCCAACTCCTGGCATTGCTTATCCTGCTCGCTCTCACCCACGGCATCGATATCTACACCACCTACCTCGGCATCTCTTCCCTCGCGGCGCAATCGACCGGCATCGGGCAGGTCCTCAACCTGTTCTGGTGGAGTCCCTTCATTGCCGCGGTGGTGCTGACCTACCTCCCCGAACTCCTCATTCGCGGCGGATGGTCGCTGCTGACGGAATAGCCTGACACTCCGGGCAGTAGTGCGTTCCGCGCTGCGCGACGACCGTTTTGATGATCGTTGCGCCGCAGCGCGGGCACGGTTGTCCCTCACGATCATAGGCGTTGAAGTGATCCTGGTTCGTGCCGCGCGTTCCGTATGAGTTGCGGTAGTCGCGCAACGTGCTGCCGCCGTTGGTCAGCGCCTGCCGCAGCGCCGCGCGAATGCCATCGTGGAGCGCCGCAACTTCGTCGGCGCTCAGGCCGGATGCCGGGCGCAATGGATGGATGCGGGCGCGCCACAGCGCTTCATCGGCGTAAATGTTGCCAATTCCCGCAATCACCGCCTGGTCCAGCAACAGCGGCTTGATCGCCCGTTTCCGCCTGCGCAGCAGTTCCGCCAGGCGCTCAACCGTAAATGCGTCCGAGAGCGGCTCATCGCCGTGCGCCGCGTCGAGCGCAGCCAGACCAGCCGCCTCCAGCAATCGCGCGCGTCCGAATTTGCGCGGGTCGCGGAAGAAAACCTGGCGACCATCATCCAGGCGCAGCACCAGGTGCGTGTGCTTATCGGGAGGTGCGTCCGCAGGTTGGACTGTCAGACTGCCGGACATGCGCAGGTGTAAGGCCAGCGTCCAGCCGCCATCAAGAAAGAGCAGAATCCACTTGGCGCGACGCCCCCACCCATGCACCTGACGACCGGCGAGCAGCGTGATGAACTCATCGGGCGAGGGGGTCTCGACCATGCGGGTCCAGTCGAGCCGTTCCACACGCACAATCCGCGCACCGGCGATCTGCACTCCCAGGCTATCGGCAGCAAGTTGAACTTCGGGTAACTCGGGCATAGCCGCTATTATAGCAAGTGCGAACCCGCATGCTACAATACATTCCGCTATGAACCATCTCATATCGCTCAACCGGATCGCGATCCTTGCGCTTGTCGCATGCGTGGCGCTGTTCCTTTTCGCGCAACCCCAACCCCTGGTGCTGTCGCGCTGGTCGCCGGTCAGTCCATCAGTGCCGACAATCGGCGCTGTTGCCGTGCCGGTTGCGGACGTATCGCCGTTGAACATCGTAGTGAACGACGGACTCTACATTGACGAACGTGATCGACTCGATCAGGATGCACGCCGCGCCTATGCGTATGTCGCTGCGCGATTCGGCAGCGAACTGATGAGTCCGCTCACCGTCGCATTCATCCAGGATGCCGGATGCGCCCTGAGCGGCATTGCCTATACTGATATTCGTCGGGTTCAGGTTTTCACCTGCAATGCTATCGGGCGCGAACGGGCGATTGCCATTCTGGCGCACGAATATGTGCATCAACTCCAGCAGGACCGGTATGGGTCGCGGCATCTGAGCGCCGATCTGATCCTGTCTGAGGGCATGGCAACCTGGGGAGCGGGGGTCTACTGGCTTGGCGAATACCCCGATTTTCGCAGATATGTGCGCGCTCAGCGGACGAACGGTATCTCCCATCCCCTGGCAACCCACTACGCCGGGCGTGGCGTTGCAGTGATGAACGCGCTCTACTACCAGTGGGCAAGTTTTGTTGAGTTCCTCATCGACCGGTATGGGCGTGAACGTCTGGACGCCGTGTACGTTACCGGCGCAGGAACGCCCGGATCGGCAGATTATCGCGCAGTGTACGGAAAAGACCTGGCAACGCTGGAACAGGAATGGATCGCCTGGCTGGAAGCCGCTCCTTGAACGTTGTCCGTTGCCCGGTTCTCAGTGTGGCGCAGGAAACAGGTGATGCAGGTAAAGCCGAACAGCGGTTCGATCTATCGGCGAGGTTTCATCGCGCTGATACGCTTTCTCTGGCGTCTTTGCCTGGCATTCGTGAAATTGACGATCGTGGCGACCATCCTGACGGCGCTGGCGGTCTTCGTCGTCTACCGGCACTACAGCCGCGATCTGCCCGATCCGGCGCAGATCGGGCGACACCGCCCGGCGGAAACGGGGTATATCTATGCGCGTGATGGAACATTGCTCTACGAACTGATCGATCCGCTGAGCGGCAGACGCACTGTTGTGCCGTTCGAGCGTATTCCGCGCATCCTGATCGACGCGACTGTCGCCGTTGAAGATGCCGGTTTCTGGACCAACCCCGGCGTCGATCTGCGCGGCATTCTGCGCGCGTTGATCCTCAACTACCGGGCGGGCGAAGTGGTCAGCGGCGGTTCAACGATCACTCAGCAACTGGTGCGAAACGTCCTGCTCTCGCCCGATGAGCGCGACGACCTCTCGCTCGACCGGAAACTGCGCGAAGCCATCCTGGCAATCGAAGTATCCCGTCGCTACAGTAAAGAACAGATCCTTGGCGTGTACCTGAACGAAGTCTACTATGGCAATCAGGCATACGGCATCGAAGCTGCGGCGCAGTCCTATTTCGGCAAACACGTCTGGGAACTCTCAGCAGGCGAAGCCACTCTGCTCGCCGGTCTTCCCCAATCGCCAACAACCCTCAATCCGCTGCACAATTTCGCCGGAGCGAAGCAGCGTCAGCGCACCACCCTCGATCTGATGGTCAAATACGGCTATCTGACTGCAACAGAGGCGCAGGAGATCTTCGAAGAGCCGCTACGTTTCGCCCCGATTGCCAGAGACATCACGGCGCCGCACTTTGTGTTTTACGTCATCCGGTTGCTCGAAGAGCGTTACGGACCGGAGACGCTCTACCGCAGCGGATTGCGTGTCGTGACGACGCTCGACCCGCAGTGGCAGGCGGAAGCGGAACGCATCGCCCGGCAATGGATCCGCGAAGGTGGACCGGGATATACGCCCCTGCGTGATCGGAACGCAACCAATGCCGGTGTGGTGATGCTCACGCCCGACGCGCAGATCATTGCGATGGTCGGCAGTATCGATTACAACGATCCAACCATCGACGGGCAGGTGAATGTCACCCTCGCGCCGCGTCAACCGGGTTCTGCGCTCAAGCCGGTGGTGTATGCCGCTGCGCTCCAGCGGGGATGGACGCCAGCGACGATCATCTGGGATACGCCGGTGACATACCCTGCTGGCGATGGAACTGTCTACGCGCCACGCAACTACGACAACGCCTTCCACGGTCCGCAACGCCTGCGTATGGCGCTGGCAAACTCCCTCAACATTCCGGCAGTCCGAACCCTCGAATATGTCGGCATCGAGAACTTCGTATCGCTTGCCCACCGCATGGGAATCACCACCCTGAACGATCCGCAGCGTTACGGCTTGCCGCTGGCGCTCGGCGCTGGCGAGGTGCGCCTGCTCGACCTGACGGCAGTGTACAATACCCTTCGCAACGGCGGACGTTATCGCCCGCCAGCAGCGATCCTGAAGATCACGAATGCGCGCGGTGAAACTCTCGAAACCCTGAACGACACCCCCGGTCGTCAGACCCTCGGCGAACGCGGTGAACAGATCGCCTATCTGATCACCGACATCCTCAGCGACAATGCCGCGCGCCGATACATGTTCGGGCGAAACAATGTGATGGAACTCCGCGACGGGCGACCGGCTGCGGTCAAGACCGGCACCAGCAATGAGTGGCGCGACTCCTGGACGGTCGGATACACGCCCGACATTACGATAGGCGTGTGGGTGGGCAACAACGACAACGCACCGATGCAGGAAGTTGCTGGCTCGAACGGCGCCGGGGTCATCTGGCGCGCTCTGATGGAACGCTACCACGAAGGGCGCCCTATCCTGACATTCGAGCCGCCAGATGGGATCAGCGAAGTGGTGATCTGCGCCGACACCGGCGCACTCGCGGGTGAGCATTGCCCGCGACCGATCAGCGAGCGATTCATTGCTGGCACTGAGCCGCGCACCAGTGATGTGACCATCCTGACCGTTCGCGTCTCCGATGACGGCGCCTGTCTGGCGGCATCGTACACCCCACCGGAGCGTGTCCGCCAGGTCACATTCGTTGTTTATCCGCCGGCATTCCGGGACTGGGCGGAGTCACATGGCATTCCCCAACCGCCACAGCGCTACTGCCCGCCGCCGGAAGCCTCAACCGGGCGTGAAGGAGGGATCATCGCACGGATCACCCAACCGATCACCAACACGACCGTGCACGGACCGCTGGTGTATGTGCGGGGCGCCGCTCTCGGCGTCTATGCACTTGAGATCGCACCCGGTCGCAGCCCCCAGGGAGGCTGGCGCACGATTGCCCGCGGCGAGGCGATCCAGGAAGGTATGCTGGGCATCTGGCAGACAGGCGACGACGCGCCGGGAGAATATACACTGCGTCTGCGCGTGACGACCCGCGAGGGGATTCTGCTCGAACAACACGTGTGGGTGCGGCTGGAAGGAGAAGCAGGAAGCGGGAACTGAGCGATAGATGTCCTGTCACTGCTCACCTTCCGCCTTCCACCTGCAACTGCCAGATTTCCAGCCGATTCTTACCCGCCTGCTTCGCACAGAGCAGCGCCTCATCCGCCCGTGCGACCAGTGTATCGATGCTCATCCCATCAAACGGCTCAGCATACACTGCCATGCCAAAACTGGACGTCATCCTCGCCACCCCCTGACCGGTTGCAATCGTTGTCTGGCTCCACAGCAGGCGCACACGCTCGACAACCTGCACGCCGCCGTTTTCGTCCGTCTCCGGCAACAGCAGAATGAATTCCTCACCGCCATAGCGCGCCACCAGATCGATAGAGCGCAATTCGCGGCGTAACAGATCGCTGAACGCCCGCAGCGCCCGATCACCAACCGGATGACCGAAGGCATCGTTGATCCGTTTGAAATCGTCAAGATCGGCAATGATCACCACCAGCGGCGAGTGGTGACGGTGCGCGCGTTCGAGTTCGCGCCGCGCCGCACTCAGAAAATATCGCCGGTTGTACAGCCCCGTAAGCGGATCGGTGATCGCCAGATACTGCACTTCTTCAAACAGACGGGCATTTTTGATCGCAACCGTCGCCTGTTGCGCGAACATGCTGAGCAACCGGATATCATCTGCGGTGAAGATTCGCTTGAGATTGCTATCCCCCGCGCTCATCGCGCCGATCAGTTCATCGCCCGCCAGCAGCGGAACCGCCAGGACATTCGCCGTTGACTCCGCCTCGCACTGGAGCGAACGCTCACTCCACGCGCGATAGTCGCACACAACGACCGGCTGGCGCGTAAGCGCCGCCTTGCCCATCGCCCCCTCCCCCAACGCCAGGCGCACACCGGCATAGTCGTAGTCCATGTTAACGCTCACATGGACAATGAGATGATTCTGCTGCGCGTCGTACAACGCCAGCGCACCGTGCGCGGCGCGTATCAGAGTCAGCATCCGCGTTACGATCGCCCGTAACACATCATCGAGATTCAGATTGCCGGTAATATCGCCCATGATGCTGTACAGCGCATCGAGTTGCTGCACGCGCTGCCACAACCGCTCATACAGCCGCGCGCGCTCAATGGCGACATGGATATGTTCCGCCAGTTCCGTCATCAAACGCAGGTCATCTTCGGTGAGCACAACGCCGTTAATGCTTTCAACGTTGAGCGCTCCGATAACCCTGTCATCTTCCCAGAGCGGCACGCAAATTTCGGACACCACCCCTTCAATTGCGCCAAGAAAATCGCTGTCGGCGCTCACATCGGCAATCAGCGCCGGTCGTTCGCTCAGGATGGTGCGGCTGATAATCCCTTTTCCGAACGGAATGCGCTCTGGAATGTGCGAATACCCGACCTGATGTTGCAGTACCAGTTCATCGTGTTCACGCAGATAAATGCAGACCTGCGTGTAGCCGAAGGTTCTGGCGATTGCCTCGACCACCGAATAAAAGATGACCGACAGATCGATCGCCCGCGCCAGCACCGAACGCACCTGTCCGAGCAGTCGCAACTCCTGCGCCTGCCGCTTCGTGACCGTGTACAGATCGTGCAGATGCTGCGCGCTCGCGCGCAGTTCCGCCTCGATGCGCTGTCGCTCAGCGATTTCTCGCTGCGCTGCGGTGTACAATTGCGCATTATCAATCGCAATCGCCGCGAGATCGGCGAAGCGGGCGAGGAGTGCCGCGATGGTATGAAAATCGAAGGGGTTCGCTGCATCATACGCCACTCCCAGCACCCCGATCACGTCCCCGCGCGACTTCAGCGGCGCTGCAATCACTGCCCCAAAATCAATCATCTCCAACCGCTCGATGCGCCCTTCCCACGACCGGTAATCCTCCACCATCATCGGCTCGCCTGATTGCCAGACGCGCCCGGAAATCCCCTCGCCCGGAGCAATCACACTGCCGCGATTCAACGCAAACCGGCCAATGCCGACTTTCATCTCCATCAGTTCGGCATCCGCCAGGCGAAGATAGATATAGCCGTGCTCCGTTCCCGCCAGACGCGCGGCATGCTCAACGATCGCCTCCAGCACATCGTTGAGTTCCAGACGATTCATGATCGCCAGCGTCGTTTCGTGGAACGCGGTAAAATAATCGGAGACAGCTGGAGAAACGTAAGGTGGAAAAGAAGCGAAAGATCGGGCATGGTGAAGTTGCCGCTCGAGTTCCCGAATACGTGTTCGTAGTGCGTCGTTCTCAGATTGAAGGTGTTCAGATTCGTTCATGCGGGCGAGCGCTGTTCGCAGGTTGTGTTCGTGCAGGACATCGTCGATAACATCCATGCTTGTGTTTTGAACATTGTATCAGGCTTGCCTTGCCGCCGCATTACCATACGGTTGCAATAACATTGCCTGCGCATCATACGACGACGCGCTTCGACCGTTGTTGACAACCGTGTGCTCCATTCGTACCATGCGACTACACGTTGAAGCGTTCAGAACCATCCAGGCGCAGGCGCCGATTGGAAACAGACGATGAACGACCCGATTATTCTCTATAATGGTCCTGTCTACACGCTCAACCCGGCGCAACCGCGCGCACAGGCGGTCGCGGTGCGCGATGGGCGCATTATTGCAGTCGGCAGCGAGGGCAAGGTACGCGCTGCCGTGACCGGACGCGCCGAGGGGATTAACCTCAATGGTCGCGCGCTTATTCCCGCGTTGACCGATGCCCACGTTCACCTGGTCGCCCATGCTCTGGCGCGTCGCAACATTGCGCTCGACGACGCAGCGACGCTCGATGAGGCGCTGCAACGGATCGACGCTGCGGCGCAACACCTCCCCGAAGGCGCCTGGGTGCGCGGACGCGGGTGGGACCACTCGCGCTGGGGGCGCTGGCCCACTGCGGCGCACCTCGATGCGGTCATCGGAGACCGACCGGCGTATTTCTCGCGCAAGGACGGTCATTCCGCCTGGGTTAGCAGCGCGGCGCTGCGCCTGGCAGGCATCACCGGTGATACCCCCGATCCGCCCGGCGGCGCCATCCAGCGCGAGCACGGCGAACCAACCGGCATCCTGCTGGAAACGGCGATAGATCTGGTGCATCGTCATATTCCTGAGCCGGAGCAGGACGAGCGCCTGGCGGCAGTCCGCGAAGCGATCACCGAAGCCCATTCCTACGGTATGGTCGGCATGCACCTGCCAGCCAGCATGACCCCCGGCGATGGCGCCCAGACCCTCAGCGACGTGCAAACCCTGCGCGAACACGATCACCTGCACCTGCGCTGCCTGGTCTATTTCGGTCTCGATGAACTCGATGCGGCGCTGGCGCTCGGCATACGCAGCGGACTGGGCGATCGCTGGGTCCGGATCGGCGGCGTCAAGATCTTCGCCGATGGATCGCTTGGATCGCAGACGGCAGAGATGCTTGCGCCCTATGAAGGCAGCAGCAATCGCGGCATTGCCGTCCTGTCGTTCGATGACCTGCGCGACGCTGTTCGCCGCTCGATCCACGGCGGTCTGGCAGTGATGATTCACGCCATCGGCGATGCCGCCAACCGCAAGGTGCTCGATGCCATCGAAGCGGCGCTGCCCGGCGCTCCGGCGCTCCGCATTCCCAATCGCATCGAGCATTGCCAGGTGGTGCATCCCAACGATCTGCCGCGTTTCGCCCGTCTGGGCGTCATTGCTTCGATGCAGCCGATCCACTGCACCACCGATATGGCGATGGCAGAACAACTCTGGGGACGGCGCTGCGCGTATGCGTATGCCTGGCGCGCTTTGCTCAACGCTGGCGCAACGCTTGCATTTGGATCCGATGCGCCGGTCGAATCGCTCAATCCCTGGCTCAGCATCCATGCCGCCGTGACCCGGCAGCGACTGGACGGTGAACCTGCTGGCGGATGGTATCCAGAACAGCGGTTGACCGTTGAGGAGGCGCTGCGTGGCTTTTGCTCAGGAAGCGCAACCGCAGCCGGGACTGCCCATGAGCAGGGTATGATTGCGCCCGGTATGCTTGCCGATCTCGCCGTCCTGTCCGCCGATCCGTTCAAGATCGACCCATCAGCGTTGCATACGGTGCGCGCCGATATGACCATGATCGAAGGGCGAGTCGTCTGGGAACGCTAACGTCCGGTTTATCGAAGGATACGTATATGAATGCCGATACGTTGCACCAGGCAATCGCCGCCGCGCGCGATGGGCGTCGTGACGACGCCCGTGCACTGCTGCTCCATCTGCTGGAAGCCGATCCGCGCAACGAGCGCGCCTGGCTCTGGCTGTCGGGAGTTGTCGATGATCCCGAGGACGTGAAGATCTGCCTGGAAAATGTGCTGGCGCTGAATCCGTCCAATCCACGCGCGCGCCAGGGGCTGGAATGGCTGCACGCGCGGATGGGTCTGCCACTGCCGCCACTCCCCCCGCCGGACCAAACCGGCAGCCGCCTGGAACGCGAGATCGATCCGCGTACACTGTCGGTTGCACGCCTGCGCGCATATCGCACAACACTGGCAGTCGTTGAGCCGGTTGCACCGCCGAGGCCCAAGCCCGACCCGATATCCGCGCCCGTACCGTCCACGCCACAGAACAGGACGGTTGCAACGCGCGCCAATCCTGCACCAATGCCGCCGACATCCGCCCCCCCTCCGGCGACTGCCAGAACAGCGGTTGCTGCGCCATCAACCACTCCTGCGCGTCGCCTGGCAGCGGTTGCACCGGTGGATGATGCAACCATCCCCTGCCCCTACTGTGGCGCGCCAACGGTCGAAACGCAACGCCGCTGCACCCAGTGCGGCGGAAATCTGCTGGTGCGGGTGGCGCCGTCGGATGAACGGTCGCCGATTGTGCAGGCGCTGGTCTGGATGTGGCGCGGCGGCGCCGTTGTCGTGCTTCTGATCGCGCTCGTCTTTCCGGTGATGGGTGTCTTGCTTTATCAGGAAGCGCCAGCGAACGGTTTCCCTATTGGCATCCTGATACCGGCGGTGATCCTTGCGCTGGTTGCACTCATCGGTTTTTCGGTCGCGCAGCAACTGGCGCAACGCGCCGCCTGGGCGCTCTACCTGGCGGCGGGACTGACCACTGTCGGACTGATCGGCGCGCTGGCGCTTGCCATGCGCCCCGACACCCTCACAGCGATGCTGGACCGCCTGACCGGTGCAACATCGATCCCATCAGCCTGGCTTCCCCCGCTGATGGCTGGCGCCAGGCTGATCGCCATTGGCGCAGGCGTGGCGCATCTCGCTGCGATTGCGCTCACCATCGCCGGGTACGATGCTATTGTCGGCAGACTCGAGCGTTTTCGCCATATCCTGAAGCCGTCCGACCATCTGACGCACTACAATAACGGCGTCGCACTGAAGAATCGCGGCATGTGGTATGTTGCGGCGCTCGAATGGGAATGGGCGGTCAAAAAAGCGCCCTATGACGTAACGTATTTGCGCGCACTGGGACTGGCATATGCGCGCTTGAAGCAGTTCGATAAGGCGCGCTCCATGATCGACCGGGCGTTGCAGGCGGCGCCCGACAATCCCGGCTTACGAGAAGATCGGGCGCTGATCGAGCGTCTGGCGTCGCAGGAACAACGTTGAACAGGAAACAGGATCAATGCCAGGAAACACATTTGGACAGGTTTTTCGATTGACAACCTGGGGCGAATCGCACGGACCCGCAGTTGGGTGCGTGGTCGATGGGTGCCCGGCAGGTATCGAGATTTCGGAAGCGTTCATCCAGCGCGAACTGGATCGTCGCCGGGTCGGGCAGAGCCGGGTGACATCGGCGCGTCAGGAACCCGATCAGGTGCAGATCCTGTCGGGGGTGTTCGAGGGACGTTCGACCGGCGCCCCCATCAGCATGCTGGTCTTCAATGCCGATGCAAAGCCGGGGCACTACGATACCATCAAGCACCTCTACCGCCCCGGTCACGCCGATTACACGTGGGACGCGAAGTATGGCTTTCGCGACTGGCGCGGCGGTGGACGGAGCAGCGCACGCGAGACGATCGGGCGTGTCGCTGGCGGCGCGATTGCGAAACTGCTCCTTGCGCGCTACGGCATTTCGGTCATTGCGTGGACATCGCAACTCGGCGATCTGAAAGCCGAGGTTATTGATGAGAGCGAAATCGAGCGCAACATCATGCGCTGCCCGGATGCGCGGGTTGCCGCCCTGATGGTCGAGCGTGTCGAACAGGCGCGGCGCAGCCTCGACTCGCTCGGCGGCGTGGTCGAAGTGCGCGCCCGTGGCGTTCCTCCCGGTCTCGGCGAGCCGGTCTTCGACAAATTGCAGGCGGATATTGGCAAGGCAATGTTCAGCATCCCGGCGATCAAAGGGGTTGAGTTCGGCGAGGGGTTCGGTGTCGCATATATGACCGGCTCGACCCACAATGACCCGTTCGTGCGCCGCGATGATGGCACAATCGGAACCGCGTCCAACCATCACGGCGGTATTCTCGGCGGCATCAGCACCGGCGAAGAGATCGTGCTGCGCATCGCTGCCAAACCGCCAGCGTCCATCGCCCGTCCGCAACACACGGTCGATCGCGCCGGAAATCCCGCTGCGATCGAAATCCACGGTCGCCACGACCCGACCGTGCTCCCACGGCTGGTTCCAATCGCCGAGGCGATGCTGGCGCTGGTGCTCGCCGATCACCTGCTGCGGCAACGCCTGGCACGGGTGGACGCTTGATGCAAGCAAATGTGACAGGCTGGGGTTGAGTATGGCTGAACCAACTGTGCGTGAAGGCGATCTGCTCTGGTCGCCCTCCCCCGACATGATGCGCGCCAGTGTTATGCAGCGGTATATCGACTGGCTGGCGCAGACCCGCGGTGTGACATTCGCCGATTACCACGCGCTCTGGCGCTGGTCGGTCACCGAACTGTCCGATTTCTGGCAGTCGATCTGGGATTTTTTCGATATCCAGGCGACGACGCAGCCGCACGCCGTCCTCGCCGACGCCCGCATGCCCGGCGCGGTCTGGTTCCCCGGCGCGACGCTCAACTACGCGGCACACGCCTTCCGTCACGCCAGCGCCGATCGTCCTGCCATCCTGTTCCAGTCCGAAGGCGGAACGCTTCAGACGCTGACGTGGGCTGAATTGCAGCGCCAGGTCGCCTCGGTTGCCGCTCACCTGGAGATGCTCGGGGTTCGGCGGGGCGACCGGGTGGCAGCCGTGCTGCCAGATACGCCGCATGCCGTCATTGCATTCCTGGCCTGTGCATCCCTCGGCGCCATCTGGTCGAGTTGCTCGCCCGAAATGGGAGTTGCCAGCGTTGCCGACCGTTTCCGGCAGATCGAACCGCGGGTGCTGATCGCCGTTGATGGGTACCGCTACGGTGGTCGGGCGTTCGACCGCCGCGCCGCACTGGCAGAACTGCGCTCGACGCTCACGAGCGTCGAACATGTGGTGATTGTACCGTATCTCGACCCGGACGCACAGGTAGCCGACACCATCCCCTGGAACGAGTGCCTCCGCCACGACGCATCGCTCCGGTTCGAACCGGTTCCGTTCGACCATCCGCTCTGGATCCTTTACTCATCGGGAACGACGGGCCTGCCCAAGCCGATTGTCCAGGGGCATGGCGGCATCCTGCTCGAACATCTGAAATCGCTGGCGCTGCACCTCGACCTGGGACCGCAGGACCGTTTCTTCTGGTTCACCACCACCGGATGGATGATGTGGAACTTCCTGACCAGCGGATTGCTGGTGGGAAGTACGCTGCTGCTCTACGACGGCAACCCTGCCTGGCCCGATATGCACGCCCTCTGGCGATTCGCCGCCGACACCCGCATGACTCTGTTCGGCACGAGCGCCGCCTACCTCACCGCCTGTCGTAAAGCCAACATTGCACCGGGAACGACGTTCGACCTGTCAAGCCTGCGGGCAATCGGATCGACCGGATCACCGCTGCCGGTCGAAGGGTTCCGGTGGGTCTACGAGCGCGTCAGGCGCGACCTCTGGCTGGTTTCACTCAGCGGCGGCACCGACGTCTGCACCGCCTTCGTCGGCGGGTGCCCGCTGCTCCCGGTGACTGCCGGAGAAATCCAGTGCCGGTGCCTGGGTGCGCGCGTCGACGTCTTCGACGAGCAGGGAAACTCGCTGGTCGGCGATGTCGGTGAACTGGTCGTCACTGCCCCGCTCCCCTCGATGCCGCTCTTCTTCTGGGGCGACGCCGACGGCTCGCGCTACCGTACCAGTTACTTCGACGTCTATCCCGGCGTCTGGCGTCATGGCGACTGGGTCAAACTGACCGAACGCGGAACGCTGGTCATCTACGGTCGTTCCGACTCGACGATCAACCGCCACGGCGTGCGGATGGGCACCAGCGAAATGTACCGTGCAGTCGAAGGCATCGCCGAAGTGCGCGATAGTCTGGTGATCGATCTGGAAAACCCTGACGGAACCGCCACCATGTACCTGTTTGTCGCGCTCGAAGCTGGCGTGACCCTTGACGACGCACTGAAAGAGCGCATACGCGCAACGATCCGTGCAGCGCTCTCGCCGCGCCACGTCCCCGATGTCATCATTGCCATTCCCGACGTGCCGCGCACGCTGAACGGCAAAAAACTGGAAGTGCCGATCAAAAAAATCCTGCGCGGCGTTCCTCCAGAAAAAGCAGCCAACCGCGACGCCATGGCCAATCCGGAGACACTTGACGTATTTGTGGAACTTGCAGCCCGACTTCAGAGGTAAAGCGTGGTCATCGGCTTGATCGGCATGGCAGGCATCGGCAAGTCACGCTGGGCGGCGCGACTCGCCGATGCTGGATTCACCGCATTGCACTGCGACGACCTGATTGCGGAACGCCTCCGGATCGAACACAACGCCAACACGGTCACGGTCTACGACATTGGGCGCTGGATGGGGTTTCCGTATGAAGCGCACTATGCCGCACGTGAACGCACCTATCTCGCCTGCGAACAGGAGGTGATGGTCAGGATCGCGGAACGCATCGCCGAAGAGGACAATATCGTCATCGATATGACAGGCAGCGTCATTTATCTCGACGCTGCGCTGATCCAGCGCATCAGGCGACACGCAACAATGGTTTACCTGGCGGATGATCCGGAACTGCGGAAGCAGTTGCTGGAGGAATATCTTGCGCGCCCGCGCCCGATCATCTGGAACGGCATGTACCAGCCTCGACCCAATGAATCCCCCGCAGCAACACTGGCGCGCTGCTACCCGCATCTGGTGCATGACCGCGCCGCGCGCTACCGGCAGATCGGTGACGTCATGCTCGAACCGGCGTATCACCGCAATCCGGCATTCACCGTCGCCGATTTCCTGGCGGCGATCAAAGCGAAGGGATGAAAGGCGTATTCAGGGGGAGCGTCGTGAATACCATAACCGCAGACGCATGACTTCGCACATCCGCGAAGCACAGCGTCGCAGGGCGCTCAATGCATAACCGGCGATGCCTGAGCGTTATTGAGGGATGCCAGCACGCTGCTGACCGTATTCTTCAGCTCCGCCAGTTCCACCGGCTTTGCCAGATAATGACGGACGCCCATCCGCTTCATCTGCGAGCGCAGACGCGGCGTATCGTAGGCAGTCAGCACCACGACCGGAATATGGGGACGTTCGTCGTGGAGCGCTTTGATCAACGCGGCAGCAGCGCGACCGGGCGGGCTTGGATCGACGATCAACAGATCGACAGATTCGCGCATACAGCGCAACCAGGCCGCTCCCGGCGATGGCGCCAGTGAGACCTCAACATCCTTACCGAGGAGGAGTTGCAGCCCCTGTTGGGTCACCATCGCGGCAACCGGATCGTTGTCGACAACCAGAATGTGCTGCAAGTTCGACACGATACCTTTCCAGACGCCTGTTGACTACTACTATCATGAAAGAGCGTCCGTAGCGCTTCAATCCTGCGCTGTAGTCGGCAACTCTGCCGTCACTATAACAAAAACGACGATTTCTCAGGAAAGTGAGGCAACAACTCCGCGTTGCAATCACACAACATCGAAGTAGTACGATACCAGAGGCATCCCGTGGCAAAGGTTACAGGGTCGCAACTAAAAGTGAAGGTATCACAACAGAGTGTTCAGCCTGTGCCAGCTTCCCCCAAAGCTTCGCTGATGAAGGACTCTGAGGGTGGCGACAGTCGATACCAGGGACGGGGTGCATTCCTGCCGGGGCAACGAATGGTGTTTGTGAGATGTTTCTGGCGCGCTGGAACGGTGCGCGTCCCCGCACGGCCCGGGTACGCAGGCATCCCGCCCGCAAGGCAGCGGCCCGGGTACGCGGGCATCCTGCCCGCAAGGCAGCGGCCTGGGTACGCGGGCATCCTGCCCGCAAGGCAGCGGCCCGGGTACGCGGGCATCCTGCCCGCAAGGCAGCGGCCCGGGTACGCGGGCATCCTGCCCGCAAGGCAGCGGCCTGGGTACGCGGGCATCTTGCCCGCATGCAGCGGCCTGGGTACGCGGGCATCTTGCCCGCATGCAGCGGTGTGACCTGTCACGGGAGCGAGAGCATTATGAAGATTGAGAACTTATAGCAGTTCTTAGAGCCTATCCGAATAACCGTGACTTCTTCGCCTGTGGCTTGATCACTTCGCTTGCAGCCGGGTTATTCGGATAGGCTCTTACTACAGTTGGAGTTGCTCGAATGGGCGGGCGCCCGGCAATCTG
>Ga0197142_1002604_pt1 | contig 15664 bp, 13 predicted proteins | sample GBS60_MetaG_FD_148614 | JGI IMG/M metagenome (GOLD analysis project Ga0197142, IMG submission 148614) | Sediment microbial communities from Great Boiling Springs, Gerlach, Nevada, United States - GBS 60_MetaG | ecosystem: Environmental > Aquatic > Thermal springs > Hot (42-90C) > Sediment...
CTGTGCCCCTAAGTCAGCGCGGTTACTCCGACGGGCGCTATGAGATCTATCAAGCGATGAAGCAGAAGCTCTCTGACGGTTGGGGCGACCCGCGCGCAGAAAAGATCTCTTTTGTCACGGTGGACACAACATTAGAGGAGCCTCAGATTATTGAAACACGAATTCAAACTTGTAACTTTGAACTTCTCACTGAGAACTGTCTTTCTGGTGGGTGGTGGAGGATTTGAACCTCCGACCTTCTGCACGTCAAGCAGACGCTCTTCCGCTGAGCTAACCACCCTGGAGGCGGCGACCGGAATCGAACCGGTGCATAAGGGTTTTGCAGACCCTCGCCTTACCACTTGGCTACGCCGCCACGCATAGCTATTGTAGCGTTCCCACACGCGTCTGTCAAGCTCCCCCAGCGTGGCAGACGCCCGTATCTTCAGCTAAACTGTAAGGGCACGATACCTCACCCTGACCCTCTCCGCAAGCGGAGAGGGAACGGGAGAGGTAAAGGAGGCGTTATGAAACGCTTAGCCGTCGTCGTGATCGCGCTGCTTGTCGGCAGCCTCGGCGGAGCCCAGCAGAATATCGCCGGGCCGAATGTCACGATCTATAGCGACATGGCTCTCGTCGAAGAGCTTCGTACACTTACTATCTCTTCGGGAGAGAGGGACTATCTCATCGAAGACCTGCCCAAGACCCTCCTGCCCGATTCGGTGCTCTTCCGCCCCCTCAAGGAGATAGAGATCATCGAACAAGAGTTTCTCCCAGCCCAAGAGCTGACGGGCTGGCAACTGCTTCAGAATGCTGTTGGCCAAGAGGTCGAAGTCACCGTAGCCCGGAGTCTAGTTCCAAAGACGTATCGAGGGACGCTCCTCAGCGTCGAAGACGGGATCGTTTTGCAAGAAGTGACGGGGCGGGTGCAGATCATCAAAGAGTTCAGCGAAGTCTCTTTGGCTCAGCTGGGGGAGTATCGCAAGGCGCCCGCGCTGCGCTGGCGCATCCAGAGCGACTCCTCCCGCCAAGTCCAAGGGAAGCTGAGCTATCTTGTTAGTGGGCTGAGTTGGTCTGCGTATTACACGGCGATCCTCAATGAGAACGAGACTCAGATGGCCCTCACAAGCTGGGTGACGGTGCAGAACACGAGCGGGCGAGACTATAAGAACGCCAAGCTCACGCTGATCGCTGGGGAGCTGCGCCGCCTGGCGCCCCCAGCACCCGTCAGCCCTCCGCGAGCTGTCGCTCCCCTCGCGGCTCAAGAGAAGGAGCTCGAAACCAAGCCGACGTTCGAGTACCATCAGTACGAGTTCCCAAGGAGAATAACTCTCAACGACCGACAGACCCTAGAACTGTCGTTCATACGCGCCGACGCCGTCACGGTTTCTAAACACTATGTCTATGAAGCTGCTATTTCGCCCCAGGTGCGCGTGGAGATCCGCTCTGTCAACGACGGGGCGCACGGCTTGGGAATTGCGCTCCCCGCGGGCGTCGTGCGGCTCTACAAAGAGACTCAAGACGGGATACAGCTGATCGGCGAAGATTCTCTGAGCCATACCCCAACGGGCGAAAAGATCGTGCTCGTGCCGGGAGTGGCCTTCGATCTCAAAGCTGAAAGAGTTCTCAAAGACCGCCAAGTCGTCGGACGAGACGAGCTGGGCCGCGAGCTCTATCGCGACACGTATGAGATCACTCTGCGTAATCAAAAAGACTCCGACGTCGTGATCGAGGTCAAAGAGAGACTGCCGGGGATATGGAAGATCATCTCTTCTGAGCCGAGCTACGAAAAACTCGACGCGAGCACGGTGCTCTTCACCGTGCCCGTCAAGGCGCGCGCTGCGGCGAAAGTCACATACACCCTAGAGTGGAAGTACTGAGGCTATGGAGGAATTTCTGACGCACCCTGATGGGCCGTATCTGCCCAATGCAATGCAAAACTACGCGCGGGCGATCGAGAAGACGCTCGCGGAAGTCCCCGTGGTGAACGGTGTGGTGGACATAGAGGCGCTGTGGATGGAGCTGGGGCTGCCGCGCGATCTCATCATCGAAGTCTTTGAGACGATGGAGATCAAGCTGCCCCCCCACGTCGAGCGTGTCGTAGGGCCCGGGGGGCAGATTCTGGCGCAGCAGGAGCCCCTGCAGCCCAGAGAACCCACTCTCTAAAAGATGAGCGCGATTCGCTTTGGGACTGATGGCTGGCGCGGCGTGATCGCCCGCGATTTCACGTTTGACAGCGTGGGACGCGTCGCTTCGGCCATCGCTGAGTACGTCAAGAGCCCGCAGCGCCGTTCATTAGAAGTCTACAGAAAATGGGGCGTTTCGTATCGTCCCCCAGAGCGCGGCGTCGTCATCGGCTACGATACGCGGTTTCTCTCGAAAGAATTCGCTATACACATCGGGCGGATCTTGCAAGACGCAGAGATTCCCACCTGGATCGCGCACGAGCCCGTCCCCACCCCCGCGCTCTCCTACGCAGTCCACCACTACCAAGCGGCGTTGGGCGTGATGGTCACCGCGAGCCATAATCCCCCTGAGTACAACGGGATCAAGATCAAAGTCGAGTATGCGTCGTCGGCTCCGCCCAGCGTCACCCAGCTTATTGAGTCTCTTGTCCCCTCAGAAGCGCCGACGCCCAAGACCCCTGAAAGTGCTCTCAACTTTGCAGACTTCAAGAGCCCGTATCTGGCGCGCATCCGCCAGCTCGTTGATGCAGAGCTTCTGCGCGAGAGCAATCTCTGCGTCGTCATTGATGCGATGTACGGAGCAGCTCGGGGCTACGTCGCAGAGATTCTCAGAGAGCTGGGCGTTGAATTTCTCACGGTGCGTCATGGGGACAACCCGCGCTTTGGGGGGAAGAACCCTGAGCCCATCGAAAAGAATTTAGGCCCGCTGCGCGCGGTGATCGCCAGCGAGCGCCATAAAAAATTTAAGAGCACGCAGCGTATCATCGGCGTAGTCACTGACGGCGACGGCGACAGAGTCGCCGCGATGGACGAGCTGGGGCATGTGATAGACTCCCATCGCTGTTTCGCGTTGATTCTCAAGCACTTGCTGAGCAAGGGCTGGCGGGGCAAGGTCGTCAAGTCATTTGCGCTCTCGGATATGATAGATATGCTCGCCGTCAAAAATAATTTAGAGCTCGACGAAGTCCCCGTGGGGTTCAAGTATATCTGCGAGAAGATGGTTCGGGAGGACGTTTTAATTGGGGGCGAGGAGTCTGGGGGGATTGCCATAAAGAATCACATTCCGGAGCGCGACGGGGTTTTGAATTCTCTGCTTTTGTGCGAGATCGCCGCAAAAGCTCAGAAACCAGTGAGCGAGATCGTGAACGATCTCTTGGGCGAAGTGGGGCCGCACTGGTACGACCGGCGTGATCTGCGCCTAGAGAGTCGCTTAGAGATTGTCGAGCGGGTGAAGCGCCGTCCGCCGCGCCAGATCGCTGGGCTTGAAGTGATTAAGACCGAGATGCTCGACGGGGTGAAGCTGCGCTTCCCGCATGGGTGGCTGTTGTTGCGGGCCAGCGGGACGGAGCCCTTACTGAGACTGTACTGTGAGCTGGATTCGCTCCAAGGGGTGCGCGAGGTTTTAGACGAAGCCGAGCGTTTTGCGCGGGGCGACCTGAGCCTGTGGGGGAAGTAAGCTCACACTCAATCCCTGCGCGAACTGCACCATTACACCGTGACTTCTTGACGCTTCAGCGCTCGCTCCTTCCCAGCTACTAACAAGCGCGTCTTGATCACTGTATCGGGGTTGAGCGAGATGCTATCAATCCCGCACTCGACCAAGAACTCTGCGAACTCTGGGAAGTCTGACGGCGCCTGCCCGCAAATCCCGATCTTGCGCCCCTTGCGATGGGCCACGTCAATGACATGCTTGACGAGCCGCTTGACGGCTTCATTGCGCTCATCGTAAATGTGCGCAACCAGCTCCGAGTCCCGATCCAGCCCCAACGTCAATTGCGTGAGGTCATTGCTCCCAATCGAAAAGCCGTCAAAGATCTCGGCGAACTCTTCGGCTAAGATCACATTGCTGGGAATCTCGCACATCACGTAGACTTCGAGGTCGTTCTCGCCTCGGCGCAGCCCAAACTCCGCCATCGTCTGCAAGACTCTTCTGCCCTCTTCGGGCGTGCGACAGAAGGGGATCATCACTTTAATATTTGTGAGGCCCATCTCGTCGCGGGCTTTCTTGAGCGCTCGGCACTCCAGCCCGAACGCGTCTTTGTACTTGGGATCGTAATAACGCGACGCGCCCCGCCAGCCGATCATCGGGTTCGATTCGTTGGGCTCGTAGAGCGCGCCCCCGATCAAGCTCGCGTACTCGTTGCTCTTAAAGTCAGAGAGCCGGACGATCACGTCGTTGGGCCAGAAGGCCGCAGCGATCTTGGCGACCCCCGACGCGAGCTTGTCCACGAAAAATTGCGCTTTATCCGAGTAGCCCACGGTGCGCGCGTCAATCTCTCTGACGATCTGGGCGATCTGCTCGTCGTGAGCTGCGCGGGCCTTGAGCTGCTCGTACTCTAAGAGCGCCTTGGGGTGAATCCCAATATGAGAACTGATGATAAACTCTTCACGGGCGAGCCCGACGCCATCGTTGGGGATCTTCGCTTGGGCGAAGGCCATCTCCGGGATGCCCACGTTCATCATGATCTTGGTGTGGGTGCGTGGGAGCTGAGCGACGTCAATGCGATCAATTCTGAACTTCAAGCGCCCGGCGAAGACGCGCCCTTCGCCCTGGGAGCAGTCTACTGTGATCTCTTGCCCAGTTTGGATCTTTTGTGTTGCGCCCTCAGCGCCGATGACGCATGGGATTCCCAATTCGCGCGAGATGATCGCGGCGTGACAGTTCCATACGATGATCGGCGTGTAGTTTCGCGTGAAGACGAGATACGTGTGATGATCTTGAACCTCAATGTTATACACAGGCTGATCGGGAAGCTCAGCGAGCTTGCGTGCACGCCACATGCGAAAATCGCTCTCGAGAATCTGACGAAGCTGATCCTGCACATCTTCTGGAGCGCGCTCCAGGATGTGCTCGCGAACCTTGCGCGCATCAATCAAACAATTCTGTCGGATGTACCCCAATAAGCGCCCTCGATAATTGACATGATGGGCGATGTCTCCCACGATCTGCCGTGCGGCGAACAGGCGAGTTCCCAAGCGCTTCTCGCCCACTACACCCCGGAGGCGTTTGGTGCATGCCAAGAGCTCCGGCAGACGCTCTACTATCTGTATATTGTAGCACTTCCCGCGCTGAATGCTGAGCGTCGGGAGAATTCCTAAGCGGAGCGCAGCTATCACTATCCCTTCAGCAAGCTGGGAATCACCACAGTATATATGGAGCCGTCCGCTGCCGTGATTGGCCCCGTAGGCTCCATCTCCATCGAGAGCCCCTGCTAGGAACGCCAGGAGCGATTCTTCGTCCAGCTGCAAGACCCACGGCACCAAGTTCTTATAGATGTCCGAAAGCTGCACCGCTGGTGCCTTGCGATAGCACCGATAATCGCTAGCCCATCCGACAATAGGGCGCCCACGCACGATGCCCGCACTGTGCTTCTGCCGGCCAGAGCTCAAGGGAATCCCGAAGACTTCTGCAAACCCCTGGCGCACCGCTTGGATGAAGGGGAACCTCTCTGGAGTGGCTTTTTGCGTGAAGGTCACCGAGCCCCGTCGGCGCGTTACTGCCACATGCCCATCGGTGAAGAGCGCGCCGCAGAGATAAGCGAAGCGCGGATCAGATTGGAGATCTGCCCTCACCGAGGGGATACGATCTGCCACCAAGACCATCTCGTCGCGTCGGAGCAGTTCCTCAAGCGGGCGCTCGACGATCTGTCGGTGCTCTAAAGTCACCATGCGATGATCTGGAGTCACGTCGAGCGTGTTTTGAGTGCCCAAGCCCTTCTGAGAGAAAGCCACGCGCCACACTGGAGCCGAGCGACGCATCGCCGAAAGAATGGGCTTCCACTCGATCTTCAGGGTGTGGGGGTTGAGTGCCGCTGTGTAGAGACTCCTGCCCCTCTGGATCTCTTCGTGGACTTCATGAAGCGTCTTGAACCCCTCGTGGGTGAGAATCTTCGTATCGCCGCTAAAGCATGTTCTCCCCCCGCGCTCGGTCACGATCGCCGAGGCCATCTTCATAATGGGCTCCCAGTCGGGATCGGTCATCTCCGTAACTAAGACTTCGCCGGGGCGGAAGCGCCCGATCTCCTTCACGTCCATGATGACGTGCGCCCGCCCTTGGCCGATCTTGCTTCCCACCGGCTCGCCCCGCGCTAGCAGCTCGCCCGTCTCTTCAAGCACAAAGTTTTCGAGAGTGTTTGTGCTCTTGGCCCCGTGCACTGTCTCCGGGCGCGCCTGCACGATAAAGAGTCTCTGACTGATCCCGTCCTTGGCCCACTCGATGTCCATCGGGCGCCCGTAGTGCTTCTCGATCTGCACGGCCCAGCGAGCTAACTGCAGCACTTCATCGTCGCTGATAGAGAACTGCTGCTGCTCGTGGGGAGGGACGTCCTCTTCTCTGAGGGCGCCGTTGGCACAGACGAGCTTTTTCTGCTTGCTTCCCAAGCGCTTCTCGATAATCGCTTTAGAGTTCTTTTTCAGCCCTGGCTTGAAGACGTAGAACTGATCGGGGTTGACCCGCCCCTGCACGACTAATTCTCCAAACCCATACGATGACGTCACGTAGACGACGTTCTCCGCGCCCGATTCGGGGTCAATCGTGAAGAGCACTCCAGAAGCAGCTAAGTCTGAGCGCACCATCTGCTGGACGACCACAGCTAAGTCCACGTCGCCGTTGGTAAACCCTCGGTCGCGCCGGTAGGAGATCGCCCGATCGGTGAAGAGACTGGCGAAGCACCGCCGCACGCGATCTAAGAGTATCTCTTCGGTCTTGACATTCAAGAACGTATCGTGCTGTCCGGCGAACGAGTGCTCTTCAGAATCTTCGATCGTTGCCGAGGAGCGCACCGCGACGTCAGGGGTGCCCGTCTTGCGCACCAACTCGCGATACGCGCGAACGATCTCGCTCTCTAAATCAGAGGGCAACGGGGTCTCGATGACGAGATTTCTGATTCTTTGCCCATACTCGGCGAGCATCTGGACGTTGTGGGTATCGAGCTCGCCAATGAGGGCACGGATGCGCTTGCCCAGCCCAGTGCGCTCCAGAAACGCGCGGAACGCCTCGGCCGTAACGACAAAGCCATCGGGCACGGGAATACCTCGCAGCGCTTTGCGCATCTCCCCCAGGGATGCCCCTTTCCCGCCGACTAAGCTCACATTGGCTCGCCCCACCTCATCCAACCACGCGATAGCTCTCACGACTGCCTCCTTTTGCTCATCACTGAGTGAACACTTCATACTGTAAAATATTCACAACACGAGTGTCAAGTGCCGCAAAGATCCTCTTTTTACAGTATTTTTCTCGCAGAATCCCTTAACGGATAAAATGCGAGAAGACAAAGATTGCACAAAGGTGCTTGACAAAGTGAAGAAGAATGGCTAAACTTCTATCACTCATATGGAGGACAAGCTCGCGACGCTGCTGCAGCAACACCGCGAACGGCTGGGATTGACGAAAACCCAGGTGGCGCGGCGCGCCGGGATCTCCCTAAGCTTTATCACGTATCTTGAGCGAGGGCAGCGCCGACCCTCCCAAGCGATGCTCGCGCGCTTGATGCAAGCGCTCGACCTGACCCCATCAGAGAGAAAGGCGTTGCTGCGCGCTGCCGGCTATCAGCAGGGGCTCGTGCCCCGGCTGAACGATATTGCTGAGCAGCTTGCGGAGCTTCCCCAGAGCGAGCGCGATGAGCTGATCGAGGAGTTCTCGCGGATGATCGGGCGCTGGCGGGAGCTGCGCCGCAAGCGCGTGCGCCGCGTCGTCATCCCTCTGGCGGGCTGGCAGCCGCGATTGCTCTCTCCAGAACAGCTCGGCAAGATGCTCCGTCCTGCCCTCCACGAGTCAGTTCTTGCGGGCTTGAGCGAAGTCATCTTAGTCTTGGCCCCAGGCAAGGCCATCCCTACGCTCAAACTTCCACGCGGGCTCAAGGTGCGCACCGTCGTCCAAGAACCCCAGTTGGGCCTGGGCCACGCGATCCTGATCACCCAGGGGGTCGTGGGCGATGAGCCCTTTGCCGTCATCCTGCCCGACGATATTCTCTTAGGGGAAGGTCGCCAGTGCTTGCAGCAGATGCTTGCGCTCTATGAGCACTATCGGTGCAGCATCTTAGCAGTCACGGGCGTCGAAGGGGCAACGGACTTTAAGAACTACGGGATCGCCCGGTTGGGCAGGGCTCTTCAAGAGAACGTCTATCTCATCGAAGAGCTTCACGAAAAGCCTACAAAGGGCCGGCGCGTTGGGTTAACTATCGTCGGGCGCTACGTGCTCGTGCCCCAGATCTTTGAAGCGCTCCAAGCGACTCCCCCGGATAAAAACAACGAGCTGCAGCTCACAGACGCGCTCAATATCTTGCTCCGTCGCCAGCGGATCAGCGCGCTCGTCTATACCGAAAAGCTCTTCCGGGTGACGCCCATCAAAATCTTGTTAGAACAATTGATTGACACGTTGGACGAGTCCAAGCCCGAACGCTTAGAACGAGCGATGCAGATCACGAAGGAGGCACTGCAAGCGCTCATGAGATTATGAAAACTCTATACGTCGGCGATCGCGAAATCCATCCCCACGTGCGCACCCTGCGGGAGATGCAGTCAGTCATCTTCGACCGAGAGTGGCTGCGCAATGCTCATTTGGATCAGCCCCTCTATCTGATGTATCGCGATTGCGTGCTCCCTCAAGACCGACAGCTCGCGCAACAACTTCACGTACGCTACGACATCACGGAGCTTCTGCCGGTGCGCTTAGGGCGCGAGTATAATAAAACCAAGGGGCACTATCACTCCGAATACAAGCCGGGGCTGTGCTACCCTGAACTCTACCAAGTCCTCGAGGGCCAAGCCCATGTGCTCTTACAGAAGCGCGACGGCGATACAATTACTGATGTCGTGCTCGTCATCGCTCATGAAGGGGAGATCGTGCTCGTGCCCCCCAATTATGGGCACATCACGATCAACCCTACGGAGAAAACTCTCAAGATGGCCAACTGGGTCTCAACCAAAGTCGAGAGCTTCTACGAGCCGTTTGAGGAGAAGGGCGGAGGCGCCTACTTCGAGCTCGTTGGCTCTGACTTGGTACCTAATATTCGCTACGGGACGCTGCCACCGGTGCGCGTCGAGCCCGCCCGTGAGTACCCACAGCTTGGGCTGCGCCACGGCCGTCCCATCTACGAGCTCATCAAAACCCCGGAGATTCTACGATTTTTGAGCTTCCCTGATCTGACGTCGTGGGGCGAAGAGCGCCACGAGCAGCCCTAAGACGATCCCGATGCCCGTGCCCCACAGGATCATCTGGGCGCGATCGGGCCCCACCGGCCCCTGGGGCAACTGCGCCGGCGTGATGATCTCTAATGGCTCCCAGCTTCTAAGAATCTCTTGAGCCTCGAGCAGAGCTTGCTTGAGGGATTCCAGGCGCTCTTCAAGGGCGAGCACGCGTTGGTACTCTCTCTCAAACGCTCTGATCCCCTTGGCTTCTAAAAGATCGAGCTCGCGCTGGACGCCCTCCAGCCGCCGCACCAGCGACTCTACATAATTGCGATAGTACCAGCTCTCTACTGTTGCTCCCTGCTCGCCGATGCGCATCTGCGCCAGCCGGGTCTTGAGAAGATCTTGCAGCTCTTGCTCCAAGCGCTCTCTCTGAGCGTTGAGCAAGTCTTTTCGCTCTTCTAAGCGGGCGGTGAGGGCGTGAATCACCTGTTGACGATACTCCTCCAATACTTGGCGCAGCTCGCTCAGCCGCTGGCCCTCACGCTCGATAGTAGACTGCAAGTCGCGTTGGAGCTTCTTGGCCGCTTCCTCAATATATCCAGCGAGCGTATCGCGCACGGCGCGCTGGGGGAAACTCCCGCGCAGCTTCAGCGTGACCAAGCCATCAGTCTCTTGGATCTCTAAGTCCCTATACAGCCAAGAGATGATAGGCCATCTCTCTCCAGGTTCTTCGGAGATTCTCACTCTTTTGGCGACTTGGTCGGCCAGGTCTGGGCTGCGCCAAAACTCCCTGCCCCACGAAAACTGAAGAGAAAGCTCTGGGGGCAGCGGCGGGGTCTTGACGCGCACGAGAGCGCTCGTCTCAAACTCCAACGGCTGTCGCAGCGCATAGATCGTCGAAGCGATGAGCACAGCGACGACAGTGACGATGAACATCCAGCGTCTTTCGGAGGCCATCCTCTCATCATCTCCTTGGTGGGACACGATACCACACTGTGGCCCATTTCGTCAAAAACGCTCCTGGAGAATCTTCACGATGCGCGCGGCGGCGTGCCCGTCGCCGAAGGGGTTGACGGCGCGCGCCATCTGTTCGTAAGCGTCGCGATCCTCGAGCAGTCGTGCAGCTTCGCGAAAGATATTCTCTGAGTCCGTGCCCACGAGCTTGGCCGTACCCGCTTCGATGGCTTCGGGGCGCTCGGTCACCTTGCGCATCACCAAGACGGGCACCCCCAACGCCGGGGCTTCCTCTTGGATGCCCCCAGAGTCCGTGAGAATCAGATACGCCCGTCCCATGAGCCAGACGAATTGTTCGTAATCCAAGGGCTCAATCAGAAAGATGCGCTCTTGATCTTGAAGAATCTTCTGCACGGGGGCGCGCACGTTGGGGTTGAGGTGCACGGGATAGATCAAGACGACATCTGGGTAGCTCTGGGCGATCTTCTTCAGTCCCAGACAGATATTCTCGAACTCCGGGCCGAAGCTCTCGCGCCGATGGCCGGTGACGAGAATGAGCTTCTTTCCCTTGTGCTCGATCTGTGAGAAGATCTCTTTAGGGATGGGAAGCTGTTCGCGCGGATCGCGATCTTTGACGCGCGCCCAGATCTGTTGCAGGGCATCAATGACGGTGTTTCCCGTGACGAAGATCTTCTCCGAAGGGATGCCCTCGCGGAGGAGATTCTCTTTGGCGCGCGCGGTGGGGGCGAAGTGCACGTCTGCGAGGTGATCGGCAAGCAGCCGATTGATCTCTTCGGGGAAGGGGCTGTATTTGTTCTGGGTGCGTAAGCCAGCCTCGACGCGCGCCACAGGGATCTGGGCATAATACGCGCTCAGAGAAGCAACAAACGTCGTGGTGGTATCCCCTTGGGTGATGACGACGTCGGGGCGTTCTGTGCGCATGACGGCCTCAAGGGCGATCAGGGCATCCGCGGTGAGCTGATAGAGGCTCTGATTGGGGCGCATGAGATTTAAATCGTAGTCTGGGACAATCTCGAAGATTTTTAATACTTGGTCGAGCATCTCCCGATGTTGCGCGGTGACGCAGACGCGCGACTCGATCTCTGAGAATTTTTGAAGTTCTTTGAGCACCGGGGCGAGCTTGATGGCTTCGGGGCGCGTGCCAAAGACGGTTAAGGTCTTCACAGCATTTATGCTAAAGCTTCGCTGATCGTTTTGTCAAGAATGCCCCCTGAGGATTACAATGGTGTTCAGTTCCCCTCGCCCCTCTGTGCCCTCTCCCTTGACGGGGAGAGGGGAGGGGGGAGGTGGGCAAGAAGGGGGCATGGAGATGCGCACGGTGTTCGCGATCGCGGTGCTGAGCCTGGTGCTGTTCGCAAGCTGGGGGGCTGTGGGAGAGGCTCGCCTCATCGGGCTGGGTGGCGGAGCGTTGATTGACTTGACCGGAGCATTGGGGCTGAGTTTTCCTATGATGCCGCTCGTGCGGCTCTCCGTGGGGCTGTTTTTCTTAGGGGCCGATCTTGACCTATGGCTTTCGCTGAACTCAATTCAAGCCGTGCCATCGGTGGTGATCCGCTTGCCGGCGTTCGCTTCTTTGGAGTTGTACGGAGCCGTGGCGCCCACGAGCTTTCAGCTCTCTCCCGTGACGCAGACGATCCCGCGCACGATGATCCGTCTGGGGGCCAATCTTGGGGGTGGGCTGATCTCGATCTTTGGGGAGCTTGGGCTCTTTGCCCAATGGGAGATGCCCATTGTGTGGGAAGGGCCGCTGGTGGGCCTGGGGATGCAGCTGGGGTTTTAAAGCCGAAAGATCACGACAGCCACGGCGCACGTGATCGCCACTGCCCCGTAGAGAATGAGCACAGTCGTCCGCTCGCTCAGCCCCGCCCCTAAGAGCCTGTGATGCAGATGCCCGCGATCAGCTTGCAAGATCGATTTTCTCTCTCTGAGCCGACGCACGATCGCCCACGCCGTGTCAGCAATGGGCACGCCCAATAGGACGATCGAGACCAAGATCGGCACATCGTGGGGAACACTCAGATCAGCCTGGGTTGCTTGAATCGAAAGAATGGCCAGCCAATACCCCACAAAGTGCGTCCCGCCGTCGCCTAAGAAGACCTTCGCCGGTGCCCAGTTGAAGAGCAGAAAGCCCAGCAATATCCCGACAAAGCCCACTGAGAGCGCCAGCGCAGCACTGTTGCCCGATTGATGCGCGATGAACGCTGTCGCGCCGAAGATGATAGCCGCAGCCCCCGTGGCAAGACCATCGAGGCCGTCAAGGAGATTGAACGCATTGATCGCCCCCACGATCCAAAAGAGCGTGAACGGGATCGCTAACCACCCAAGAGCAATCTCGATCCCAAAGAGAGTGACCGACTGAATCGCCCATCCCAGAATGAGCACCGCGATCGCCGCGCAGAGCACCTGCCCCAAGAGCTTGGTTTTCGGGCTCAGCCCAAAGCGGTCGTCGAGCAGACCCACACCAAGCGCAACCAAGCTCCCTGCGGCGAGCTTCCATATCTCGGCGACATGGAGCAGCGCGAAGACGATTAGAGCTGCCAGGGCTATAGCCCAGCCGCCGATCGCGACCGTGCGCCCGTGGGCTTTGTGAGAGGCATCGGGAGAGTCGAGCAGGCCCAGTCGTGGGGCTACGTATCGGCTGAGCGTCGTACAGATCAGGCTACTGATCAACCCCACGAAGAATCCTCTCACCACGAGAGGATTATAACACGTCAGCGCTTCCCTGCACAGATCAGGGGGTATTAGCGCCTCGCTTGCGCGAGCACGGCGCGCCCTGCTGCAAGAGCTGCGCTCTTGAGCGTCTCCAGTTCGGGTGTATCCTCCGCTGGAGCGCTCACAAAGATCGCGATAAGAAGCTCTCGATCTTGCCAGAAGAGCCCCACCCCATCGGGTTCAGGGGCCAGCTCCGCCGTGCGCCCATCGAGATCGAGAGGTTCCGTCTGAGCGCCTTGGAGCAACAGTTCACGGGCTTCGTCTATCTTCGTTGGGTCTTTGAACTTGAAGATCGTGATGCCTAGACGTTCGATCTTTCCGCTCCAGGGGCCGCTGGGTGCGGGTGTGTAGAACGCGTGTGAGGAGTACGCTTCGCCGGGGAAGGCCGGCTCGATGCGCGCTTCTTTCGTTACCAAGATGAAGCCCTCAATTGTGTCGGGGATGAGCGTCTCTGGGGTCGGCCCGCTGGCCGGCGGGCTCGCGCCCATCAGAAAGAGGAGAGCACCGACAATGACTGCGCCGACTGCAAGCAGAATCCACAGAAGAGTATTGTTCATAATTCTATCTTAAGAGAGCGATACGGCCTTTTGCAAGTCCGCTCTCTTCTTGATAGGATTTGTTTAAATTATGAGCTACGAACTTGCTTGGGGGGTTACGCTGGCCTGTCTGGTGACCATCTGGTTGGCTGGCCGCAAGCTCACACATACCGTAGACATCATCGCTACGCGCACGGGGCTGGGGCGGGTCTTCATCGGGAGTGTCCTGTTGGCCGCTACGACCTCCTTGCCGGAAGTAGCTACAGAGGCCGCCGCCGCCACGATGGGCTTGGCAGACATTGCGCTGGGAGACCTGTTCGGCAGCAATATCTACAACATGACGATCCTCGCCGTCGGCGGCATTCTGTGGGGGCGCGGCCCGCTCTTAGCTATTGCCTCGCGCGACCATGTAGCCACCGCTGCTTTGGGCATGATGCTGTCAGCCATCGCGGCCTTGGCCATCTTGACGCGCCCTCATATCGGGCTCTTGGGGATCGGCATCGAGATCTATATTATTCTCGCGGTCTATCTCTTCGGCCTGCGGCTCCTGCGCGGGATCAACCGTGACGCCGATCCGCAGGAGGCTGCGGCTCCCTCAGGAGAGAGCATGGCTTTGGTCTGGATGCGCTTCTTTCTTGCCGCGAGCTTGGTCATCACTGCGGCTATCTTCTTGAGTCAAGCCGCCGATGTCATCGCCACCGTCACAGGGCTGGGAGGCACTTTTATCGGGACGACCCTAGTGGCCGCTACGACCTCGGCTCCAGAGCTGATCACGAGCATTGTCGCCATCCGCATGGGAGCTGTGGATCTTGCGGTCGGGAATGTCTTGGGCAGCAACATCTTCAACATGAATATTCTGTTAGTCTCGGATCTCTTCTATCGTGGGGGCTATATTATGTCGGCAGGGAGTCAGACCCATGCGATCACAGCTTTAGTGGGGCTGGTGCTCAGCGGCTTTGTCACGTTAGGGATCCTCTCTCCTATTCCTGGGCGCCTGGGGCGGCTGAGCCTCGAGGCCATCCTCCTCTTGGTATTCTATTTCCTAGGAGCCTATCTGGTCTTTCTGCACCGTTAAGGGTAGAATAGATGGTGCTATGGACACCCCATCACTTGGTCGGCGGATCTGGCATCATATCTACTCGCGGATGCTGACGGGCGTGGTCTTCGTCGTGCCCGTGATCTTGACTATTTGGGTCTTGCAGCTGCTCTACAATCTCTTAGATGGTCCCTTGCGCTCGCTCGTGAACGCTGTGCTGCGATATACTCTAAGATGGGAGCTGCCCTCTGGGGTGGGGCTGGTGCTGACGCTGCTGGCGCTTTATGTGACGGGCATCTTGGCGACAAATATGCTTGGGCGGCGTGTTTTAGAATTTTGGGAGTCGCTTCTGCAGCGGATGCCCATCGTCAACAGCATCTATAACGCGGCGCGGCAGGTGGTGCGCACGCTCTCCGGGCCGCAGGAGAAGTCATTTCAGCGGGTCGTGCTGATCGAGTTCCCCTCTAAGGGGCTGTGGACGATCGCCTTCCAAGTGGGTACGATCCAGATGAGCGACGGGCGCGAATGGGTGCGGGTCTACGTGCCCACGACGCCGAACCCGACCTCGGGGTACTTACAGTTCCTTCCCAAGGAGAACGTGCAATTCACTTCGATTCCTGTGGACGAGGCGCTGAAGATGGTGGTCTCCGGGGGGATTTTAGCGCCGGAGCGCCTCGATATAGGGCTGTCCAAGATAGATCAGAGCTCGTAGCGCTCGATGAGCTTCTTCTCCTCCCCGGCGATCTCGGCGCGAATCTCAAAATACTCCGCAAGCCCAGAGTGCCGCAGCTTCTCTTTTAAGAGATTATCTATCTGAAAGATTCCCGCGGAGTTGGACATCTTAATCGCAATACAGATGGGGCGCTTCTCGCCCTTGCGCAGCTGCACGTCTTCAATCGCTAATGCCGAGACAGCATGAATCGTCGTCGAGCCAGCCTTGAACGGAATGCGCGCCCGACCTTCCTCCATGTCGAGAGCGTCGGCGATCTTCAACACCCCAGCTTCGACCGTCAGCGGCTCGACCTCGGTCTCGTGCGCGTAGATCGCGTGCAAGACTTCTGAAGTAATAATCGCGCGCTCGCGCTCCGCATAAATATCTTTGAGAAGAT
>Ga0197142_1002605_pt1 | contig 15662 bp, 13 predicted proteins | sample GBS60_MetaG_FD_148614 | JGI IMG/M metagenome (GOLD analysis project Ga0197142, IMG submission 148614) | Sediment microbial communities from Great Boiling Springs, Gerlach, Nevada, United States - GBS 60_MetaG | ecosystem: Environmental > Aquatic > Thermal springs > Hot (42-90C) > Sediment...
TGAGCAAGGGTTTGAAGAAAGATTTTCCGGTCGTTATCGTTTGAGATCTTCGAGAACGGATCTTTCAGATAAAGAGCTTTGGAATCTCTATAATATGCTTACCCAAGTAGAAGCTTCTTTCAGGAGTTTAAAACATGAGCTTTCTTTGAGGCCGGTATATCACCGTGTGTCACGTCGAATTCAGGGACATCTTTTCTTGACAGTTCTTGCCTATCATCTGTTGTGTGTTATCCAGAGGGAGCTCCGCAAAGCTGGTATCCATCATCACTGGACAACTCTACGAACGCATTTAAGCGGTCAGGTTCGTGTAACAACCAGCATGGTGAACGATAAGGGGCAGGTCATACGTATTCGACATTCCTCAGAACCCGAACCTATTCATCTAAAAATTTACAATGCTTTAGGAGTGAATTATAGGTCAATAAAAAGGATTATTAGGATCGAGTAAAAATTTGTAGTGCAGAGTCAAAAATGCATTTTCAATAATACCAATGCTTTACGCAGGAGAATGACAAACTTGGGTTATGTTCTGGATACTTTCACAAAAGCTTTACTTTGGCCACCTCTTAGTCTACAAAACCTTTGCCTGCATAACCATTGAATTTATGTAAGGGATGAAGCTGTGATTGTTGTAGTTCCGGCGTATAATGAAGAAACAACCATCAGAAAAGTGGTGAAACGGATCTGGGATGTGGTGGGATGTCCCGTTGTGGTGGTAGATGATGGCAGCTCTGACCGAACGGCACAGGAGGCTCTCATCGGCGGTGCTATTGTGGTTTCTCATGGGAGGCGGCTTGGCGCCTGGACGGCTATCCAAACAGGCCTTCTTTTCGCAAGCCATCACCGTATAGCTCCTGTGGTGACACTTGATGGGGATGGACAGCACGAAATAGAAGACATTTCTGTGCTTTACGATACTTACCGCAGGACCGGTGCTCAGGTTGTTATAGGTTCTTGCCCAGAAAGAGCCAGTAGATTGAGAAAGATAGCATGGCATTTTTTGCGGACTCTGACAGGGCTTTCTGTGCAGGACCTAACCTCTGGTTTTAGGTTGTATGGTCCGAAAGCTTTGGAAATTCTTACAAGTAAGGAAGCTCTGCTTTTAGACTATCAAGATGTGGGAGTCCTTCTAATGCTGGCTAACAGAGGGGTTCCTATTGTGGAAGTGCCGGTGAGGATGTATGAACGTCCTAAACAATCCGGTCACTCAAGAGTTTTTTACAACTGGGGAGCCGTTATTAGATACATGATTCACTCAAGTGTTTACGGTATTTCCAAACGATGTTTTGGGGGTAACTCGAAAAAGGAAGTTTCTCAATGATGTCATATCGCATCACCTCAACGTTTATTGGGCTCTTTATTGCTGTTGCTATTATTTTCCTGGTGAGAAGAGATTATATCCATGTTCGGCATACTATTTGGTGGCTTGTAGTGGCAGCCTGTTCCGTCATTGTCGGATTTTTCCCTGAAACAGTGGATTGGGTGGCACGATGGTTTGGGGTTAATTATCCACCTACTTTCTTCTTTTCTCTTGGGTTTGCTGCTGTACTTATAAAGATTCTTCGAATGGATATAGAATTTTCCAGGCAGGAGCGTGAAATTAAAAGGTTGACTCAACGACTGGCAATACTTGAAAAAAGAGACAGAGCGCCAGAAGATTCCTGATTTAGCAGGGTGGTAAGTTGTAGATTCCCTGTTAAATCGACTGAGCCCATTGAATAGCTTCTAGATATAGCTGGTTCACTTTTGGTATATCCAAGGAAAGGTTTGTTGCGATTTTTATGGTTTCTTCAATCTGGTTGGCTTCGTGAGCCATGATCATACGATACATAATCCCTAAAATCCCTTCATAGGACAGCAAAGCCCTTTGAATCGATGGTGCAAGGGGAAGTTGCTTAATAATATCTTCCATGGAACACTGTAACATAGAGTCAATATTGGACATAAGGCCTACAAGAAAGGCTTCTTCTGGTTTCGCAAGTTTAGTTTCCTTTGCCAAAAGTTCCATGTAACGTCCTCTCTGGAGGGATTGTTCGAAAAGTTTGTAAGGGCAGTTCTGGGAAATGTTTCCATAGATCACTAGCAACAACCATCGTCTAAGTTCCCGTTCGCCTAGTAGCATAATGGCTCTGCGTATGTCAGATACCGGATGTTTTAACCCTACTGCCGGCGAGTTTATGTATCGAAGAAGCTTGTATGTCAAAGCGGGATCCTTTTTTAGAATGTCTTCAAAATCCTTGAGCTCCATTTCTTCTTTTTTGAACAATTCCCCCATAATCTTTAACATGTTTGTCGCTGCAGGAGAGATACTTTTTTTAATGACGGTTAAGGGTCGGCTGAAGAAAAATCCCTGAAAGAGGTGAAATCCTAGCTCCTTTGCGTATTGTAAATCTTCATAGGTTTCTATTTTCTCAGCCAGTAAAAGTTTCTTTGTGTTCTTCCACGGTTTAACTATTCGTTCCCATTGATCTTTCGGCGCATTGAGGAGATCAACTTTAATGATATCTGCCATTTCTATGAAAGGCAGGAGGTGTCGTTCTTCCAAAGTAAAATCATCAACTGCTAACAGATAGCCTTGTTTCTTAAGATTTTTGAGTGCATTGATGGTTGAGGCATCCGGTGTGGTTGATTCTAGTATTTCAATAACGGTGTGTTCTGGTGGAAGAATGGTTGCAATGTCTTCGACTAGCAAGCGTTTTGTGAAGTTTATGAATCCCTTTGTTTCTTGAATCAATTCCTTAAAGTCCATAACCATAAGCAGATTGTGAAGCACTGTAAAAGAAGCTTCATCAGGATCGTTTATACAGGCTTTGGTTGCTCCAGGAGCAGACCGGTAAAGTATTTCATAGCCCCAGAGTTTTTTGTTTCTGTCGAAAATAGGCTGTCTTGCTACAAGAGCTTCCATATCACTCCTTTTGCTGTCTTATAATTGAGCTCACAATACGAATTATACCTTGTTATTGTGACTTTTTGCCAGTAAAGAATTTTCGATTTTGGCTATGAAATGTTTATGCACATGGTAAAGTATTGGATTACATGCCCGGAGGTGGAATTTTGCTAATAAAAGTCAAGGACCGGTTTAGCAAAATTATGTCTAGGCAGGTTACATCACACTGGTTTTTGCCCGTTCTTAGCTTTGGTGTATTTATCCTTGTCGGAACCGTAGCTCTAATGCTGGTTCCACTGAGGATTCCCATAGGAGGGAAATCCCATTTGTCTTTTGTGGACGCCCTCTTTATGTCCACTTCTGCTGCGTGCGTAACCGGTCTTTCAGTATTGGACATAGGTTCCTATTTTCCCCTGTCGGGGCAAATTATTATTCTTGTTTTGATTCAAGTTGGAGGATTGGGCATTATGACTATATCTACAGGTCTTTTCACTATTGCTGGAAGAAGTATTTCGATAAAATCTCGATTTATCCTGCAGGATACTTTTACTCACATCCCCCACCCTGATATTGTAAGCCTTATAAAACGCATAATCCTTTTTACTGTCGTTCTGGAATTTCTTGGAGCAACGCTACTTTTTTTGCGTTTTGCAAACCTTAAGGGTGACATTTTAAATAGCCTTTGGATTGCCATCTTCCACGCTGTAAGCGCTTTTTGTAACGCTGGGTTTAGCCTGTTTTCAGATTCTGTAATGTCATACCGAGCCGATCCGGTAATTGTGTTAACTATGTCAATACTCATAGTTCTTGGTGGACTGGGCTTCCTAGTTCTTAATGAACTTTATTGGTTTTCGAAATTCATACCATCTCCTAGAAAATTTTGGCACCAGCTATCTCTTCATTCCAAAATTGTTCTTTCAACAACTGGCTGGCTCATAATTTCTGGCTTTTTGCTTTTTCTTGTAGCTGAATGGAATGTTACGATGAAAGGGTTTAGTCTGTATGAACGTATTCTTGCTGCTATTTTTCAGTCTATTACACCTCGCACCGCTGGTTTTAACACTCTCGACTTTGCCTCAATGGCTCCAATTACTCTTTTGGGGACATTGATCTTAATGTTTATAGGTGGCTCTCCAGGATCAACTGCTGGTGGAGTCAAAACTTCCACGATAGCTACCTTGATAGCTGTGGGTGTTTCCAAGTTTATGGGAATAGAGAAAGCCTCAATGTTTAAAAGAAGTCTGGACGATGAATCTGTGAACAAAGCCTTTGGAGTGTTAACTTTGGGTATAGTTATAGTCATATCTGTTACGGCCTGTCTCCTTATTACCGAACTTGGCTCAAAGCCTTATCCCGAAACTAATGGTCTTTTCCTTAAATACCTTTTTGAAGTAATCTCAGCTTTTGGAACTGTTGGACTCAGTATGGGTGTTACTCCAGAGCTTAGCAACCCTGCGAAGCTTGCGCTCGTGCTTACCATGTTTGTTGGAAGATTAGGACCTTTAGTGGTTGCTGCCGCTTTGAGTCCTCGTGTCAGCGTGGGTAGAGAATTCACCTATGCTGAGGAACGGATCATGATAGGCTAAAAATAAAGGAGCGATTTTTATGGCTCAAATCGCCGTGATTGGTCTTGGGAATTTTGGTTACTACCTCGCACGGGAGCTTTATAGTAAAGGACACGAAGTCCTTGCTATAGATGTGAGAAAGGAACCAATACAGAGAATTCGGCAGGAAGTGACCGAAGCAGTGGTGGCGGATGGGACAAATGTGGAGACTCTAAGGGCTTTAGGACTTCAGGATCTGGATGTGACCGTAGTGGCTATAGGAACGAATATGTTAGCCAGTATTTTAACGACGTTCAATTTGCGCCAGATCGAAGCAAAACTCATATATGCAAAGGCTTTAAGTGAAGAACATGCACAGATTTTAAGATACGTTGGAGCTCACCACGTTGTTTTCCCAGAAAAGGATATGGCTCTCACAGTGGCACGTCGAATCCATAATCCCAACATGATAGATTATCTTCCGCTCCATGAAGATTATGCGATTTTTGAACTTCCTTCTCCTGCATCCTTCGTTGGGAAAACACTCCAGCAGTTGGACCTTATTAACAAATACGCTTTGCAGGTTATCGCCGTGAGAAAATTGGATTCTAAAACCGGAAAGGAAGTTTTTATATTCATCCCTCGAGGCCAATACTTGATTGAAAAGGGTGATATTTTGATTATTCTAGGATCTCAGAAAGGTATGGAAAAACTTTACGAAAAACATTGACCGAATGAAGGAGGATCAAGCCGGTGATCAAGCGATATACAAGGCCAGAAATGGGACAACTTTGGACTCAAGAAAACCGCTATAGAAAGTGGCTGCAGGTTGAGCTTGCGGTGTGTGAGGTGCGGGCAGAACGTGGGGAAATTCCCTGGGAAGATTGGCTAGTCATCAAGGAAAAAGCCAATTTCGATCCGGATCGAATTGAAGAAATAGAAGAAATAACCAAGCACGATGTGATAGCTTTTATTACTAATGTGGCAGAATATGTGGGTCCACCTTCGAGGTTTATCCATGAGGGTCTTACTTCTTCAGATGTCCTGGATACGTCCCTGGCTTTGCTGTTGGTTGAAGCTTCCGATATCCTTCTCAAGGATATTGACCGACTGATGGAAGCATTGAAGCGTCAAGCCTTCCGGTGGAAAGATCTTATTATGATAGGAAGATCTCACGGCGTTCATGCTGAACCGATTACTCTAGGCCTTAAATTCGCTCTCTGGTACGAAGAAATGAAACGTAACAGAGAGAGGCTCTTAAGAGCTCGAGAAACCATAAGAGTTGGCAAAATTTCTGGAGCCGTTGGAACTTATGCCAATATCGATCCTGAAATAGAAAAAGCCGCTTGTGAGAAGCTGGGGTTGAAGCCAGATCCTATCAGCACCCAGATTGTTCAAAGAGACCGCCATGCTGAATTTTTCACCACTTTGGCTGTTATTGGCTGCACCGTAGAGAAAATTGCCGTTGAAATCCGCCATCTTCAGAGGACTGAGGTGCGGGAAGCGGAAGAGTATTTTGCTCCTGGACAGAAAGGTTCTTCCGCTATGCCGCACAAGAGAAACCCTATAGGTTGCGAAAATCTGTCCGGACTTGCTCGGGTGCTCAGAGCTAACGCTATTGCTGCTATGGAAAATGTGGCTTTGTGGCACGAACGAGATATCAGCCATTCATCTGTTGAACGAATAATCGCTCCTGATAGTACAATCCTTCTGGACTACATGCTTAATCGCCTAACCGGCATCATTGAAAAACTTACTGTTTATCCTGAAAATATCCAAAGGAACCTGGCTATCACAGGAGGACTTTTTAATTCCCAGCGTGTGATGCTTGCGCTTACTCAGAAAGGACTTTCTCGCAATGAGGCTTATGAACTCGTTCAGAGAAACGCTATGAAGGTGTGGGAACAGGGTGGACACCTTAAAGAACGACTTATGGCGGATTCCGAAGTTATGCGCTATCTAACAAAAGATGAACTTGAGGAGCTTTTTGACCTTCGTTTTTACGTTCGCCACGTTGATACCATTTTCAAAAGAGTATTCGGTAGCGATAATTAAGGAGCAATATACCAATGCCGATGCTGGATGCCGTTACGATGAATGAATTTTCTTCATGGCTCGAAAAAAGCCGAACCGTTATACTACCCTGCGGCTCCCTTGAAGAACATGGTAGTCACCTTCCTTTGGGAACCGATACCTGGCATGCAGTTGAGCTGGCTAAATTGGTTGCAGAAAAAATGTTTGTCTGGGTAGCCCCACCTGTTCCCTATGGGTTGTGTAGAAGTTCTTTTCAACATCCCGGAACTGTCAGCATAAAGGGAACAACATTGAGACTTCTCATTCAGGACATTGTTCGTGGATTATATTTCAATGGGTTGAAAAATGTTCTCATATTGAGTGGACATGCCGGTGGAACTCACATTGCCATGATAATTGATGCCTGTGAAGAGTTACTTGATGAACTTGCGGATATTCGTATTGCCGTTGTTTCCATCAACGATCTCGGACGTATAGCATGGGAAGGCATTGTTGAAACTCCAGGGGATTCTCACGCCGGTGAGGTTGAAACCTCTGTTATAAAATATCTTTTTCCCGAGGCGGTGAAAGGACAGCCACCACAGGAGTATCCGTCCTTTCCTAGATTTTTGCTCGTGCGAGACAAACGTGCTTTCTGGCCTGGAGGCGTGTGGGGAGATCCAGCCAAAGCTTCGCCTGAAAAGGGCAAAAAACTACTGGAAAAATCTGTGGAGGCGTTGATTGACGTCATTAAATCACTTGAATCGAACCAATACTCGTAAAACACCGGAACTTCTGGCTCCTGCCGGGTCTGTTGAGTCCCTATGGGCAGCGGTGGAATCCGGAGCCGATGCTGTTTACATCGGTGTTAAAGGCTGGAATGCCAGAGCCTTTGCTCAAAACTTTAACATTAAAGAATGCGCTGATATTATTTCCTGGGCAGAAGGGAAGAACGTAAAAATCCATCTAGCAGTAAATAGTCTTCTGCTTTCTCGAGAACTAAAGCAGTTTCAGATTCTTTTGGGACATGTTGCAGAACTTGCTCGAGCGAAAAGCTTTGGTGGACTTATAGTTCAGGATGCGGGTGCAGTATTTATAGCACAGAGACTTTTTCCTCACATCCCCCTTCATCTCAGCACTCTTTCGGGCGTTCATAATCTTCAGGGCGTTGAAAGGGCAGCGAAATGGGGAATACGCCGAGTTGTGCTGGCAAGGGAGGTTCCGATTGAAGAAGCCGTTGCTATTTCTGAAAAATCTCCCATAGAAATAGAAGTTTTTATCCACGGAGCACTTTGCTTTTCGTTTTCAGGTTTGTGTCTTGCAAGCAGTTTTAGAGGCGGTAGGAGCGGGCTTAGAGGTGAGTGCGCTCAACCGTGTCGACTTAAATTTCGTCAGGGAAAGCGAGAAGGTTTCTTTCTTTCGTGTAGTGATTTTTCTGCTATTGACTTCATACCTCGCCTAAAAAGGTCGTCCGTTGCGGCCCTAAAAATTGAAGGCCGAATGAAATTCCCTGATTATGTTTCAAACGTTGTTAAGGCTTACCGCATGGTTCTTAATGCCGATTTGGAAAAAGAAACAGAAATGATTGCCAGGGCTAAGGACCTACTTCGGTTGGCTCCATCAAGATGCGTCAGTGCTGGATTCTGGGACACTAATCCATCTCATCGTGTCCTCGATCCGAACCGTTCAGGATCAAGTGGACTTTGGGTGGCGACGGTTGAGTCTAAAAGGGAGAATAGAGTTTTAGTTCGGCTTAGAGGAGAACTCCGATCAGGTGACATTGTAAGGCCTGAATCGTGGAGAGGTAAGGAAGAGCCTATTAGGCGGGTTATAAAGGTCGACCCTGAAAAAAGTCAAAATGATGGACATACTTCCTTCGCCTGGATTGAATTTGACGGTCTAGCGGATTTGCCGATTGGAACAAAACTTTTCCTGATAGGCCATGGCTTTGAACCTCCCCAAGTTATTTGGAAACGGATTAGGTCTGAAATTACAACCCCAATTCTTTTAACCGCTTACGAGTTGACGGAAAATATTTGGGAAGAACTACCCGATAGGCGTAAAGCTATTCGTAAAAGTGGAACCAATCTTATACTAAAAGTCTCATCCACATCAGATCTTCCGGCTGCCTTTCATTCGCCTGCCAAATGGGTTGTTCTCAAAGCAACACTATCTAATTTGGAAACTCTTTCTCGTATGCGTCTATTGTCGGCTCAAAAAGAACGTCTGGTGCTTTCTATTCCCACTCCCGTTCTTGGTTGGACTGAGAGGTTGAAAGTTTACGAAAAAGCTGTGGAATGGTTGATTTCTCGAGGTTTTTTGCTGTGGGAGATCAATAACCTAGGGCACCTGGAGCTTTTCAATAAATCTTTGCGGGATGGCCATCGTATTGGGCTATTTGGAGGAGCGTGGTTAAATGTAAGAAATGCCGCTTCAGTTGCTCACTGGGCTAGAGAAGGTTGTTTTGCTGTGACATTATCTCCTGAGATGACGAAAAATGAACTGCGAGAACTTATGACATATCCACTTCCATCGGTTCCTGTGGTTACAGTTTTTTCATGGTTTCCGTTGATGACATCCCTTCTGGAACCGAAACTTATGGAAGGAAAACCCTTTGTAACGGAAAGAGGTGAACGGTATTATTACCGAAGATCTAAAAACATCACTTTCATTTATGCAGACAGACCTGTAAGCCTTTTTGGAAAGCTTGGAGAATTGAAGCGAATGGGGTATTATTACTTTGCAATTGATATTAGTGAAGGTCCTTGGGACTTAAGTAATGAACTCCCAAGGCTCCTGAGCGGTTTTAAGCGCGAACGAGATGATGAGCCATTTTCGGCCTTTAGCTGGGACCTGGAAGAGAAACGCAACATCAGAAAAGAAGGAGAAAAGCCATGACAAAAGGGTGTGAAGTTCCAGAATACAATCTGCCTGATGAGGAAGTAGTGGAACTGTTAAAGTCGGCAAAAACTGTTGCTGTGGTTGGTATTTCTCATAAGGAGGATCGAGATAGTTACAAAGTTGCAAAGTATCTTAAGGAACACGGCTACAAAATTATTCCTGTAAATCCCAAATATAAGGAAGTTCTAGGTGAACCCTGCTATCCTGATTTGAAGTCTGTTCCTGAGAAAATTGATGTGGTTGATATTTTTAGAAATATTGATGCTATTCCCGGTATAGTCGATGAAGCCATAGCAGTTGGTGCAGGTGCCGTATGGATGCAGCTTGGACTTGCTCATAATGAATCGGCGGAGAAAGCCCGTCAGGCTGGTCTTAAGGTGGTTATGAATAAGTGCATGAAAATAGAACATCATCGGCTTTTAGCGTCGGCGGATAAATAAGGCTAAAGCAGAGGAGACGGCTTTTATGGATATTTTTAAGCCTGGGGCGTTCTTTGATTTGTCATCGGTTAAGTATGGACAGGTTTTGAAGAGGTATGGCCTGGTGTGGGAAATAGTTCAGGACATCAGAGATATATGTTCTGAGCTTGTGAATGAAAAGGGGAGCTCGGTTAAGGAAATTGGTTGTTTTCAAAGGCCTCTACCAGAAACGGTTGTTATTTGGAAGGGTAGAGTTTACCGGCGAGGATTTGAAATCAAAGGAGGAGACCCGACCAAAGGTACATTTAAAGTGGTTATTGATGGGGAAAGCACGACAGAAGCGTCGGTTCTCTACGCAGGAGTGGTGCTGTGGGACGATAAGATATGGATTGGGGAAGGTGTGGTTGTAGAGCCAGGAGCTTTAATCAAGGGACCGACTGTTATTGGAAGCGGTTCGGAAGTTAGACAGGGAGCTTACATACGTGGTCGTGTGCTTATAGGCGAGCGATGTGTTGTAGGACATACCACGGAAGTAAAGAATGCCATATTCCTTGATGAAGCAAAGGCTGGGCATTTTGCTTATGTTGGAGATAGCATTCTCGGGAAAGGCGTGAATCTTGGAGCAGGTACCAAGCTTGCCAACCTGAAAATGAACCGCCGTGTTGTGACTATACGTTTGGAAGGTGAGGAAATTTCCACAAATCTTTATAAGTTTGGAGCTGTGCTTGGGGACGGCGTGGAAACAGGGTGTAATAGTGTTACCAATCCTGGAGTTCTCATTGGACCTGGGAGTTTGGTTTGGCCTGGAGTTGTAGTTCTTAACGGCTACTATCCTGCTAACAGCTCACTTACAGCTTGCTAAATAGCGTTACCACTTTTAAAAACGGTATCGCTAAGACCAAATAAAAAATAGGACTTGGTATGAAATGATGTTTCAAGAGTTGCTCACTTTTCTTGCCCATTATTACGGCATACTTCCGGGTTACTGGGATATCTGGGGCTCTTATCATGAGACTTCTCTGGAAACCCAGATGGCAATTCTCAATGTTATGGGGATTGATACGTCAGACGAAGGTAGATTGATAAGGGAATTTGATAACGTCTTTGAAGGGCTACGATGGAAAATTACTCCGGTTACTTCAGTCGATGAAGGAAATCCTCTGGTTGTTTGTCTGAGCTGTTCAGAAGAACTTATTCCACAATGGCTGGAGTGGAGCATTTTCAAAGAGGACAGGACGCTAGTTGAAGAGGGACGACTTAATCGAAATGATTTGAAAATTTCTCTATGGTCGTTTATGGAAAAATTGCCCCGCCATGTTGGAAGTGCGACATGGGGGAGTTTTAACAATATTGTAGAATGTTCTTTTACTCTACAGCTTGCTCTTTCACCAGGCTACTACAAACTTTTTCTTCGAGCCTCTAATAGAAAATTCCCTGATGAATCACTTGTAATTGTTGCTCCTTCAAGATCGCCCGCCTTTGTTGCTTTACAACGTGAAGCCGAGGCATTGCCGCCATCTAAAGCCGGCTTGGGTCTTCAACTATATGCTGTTAGGTCTAAAAATAATTGGGGGATTGGCAATTTTAGGGATCTTAAAGAGCTCGTCTCTATTGCTTCATCTTTGGGAGCTAGCTTTGTGGGCTTAAATCCTCTCCATCTTCTGTTTCCCGAGAATCCCCAACATATAAGCCCCTACAGCCCATCAAGCAGGCGTCTTTTGAACCCTTGGTATGTTTCTGTTGAAGATGTTCCTGAGTTTGAAGAGGCACGCAAACTTATTCCTGACAGTATATGGAATCAAATACTTCGCTGTCGTGACCTTACAATGGTTGATTACATCAGCGTAGTACCATCCTTGTATGAGGCTTTTAGAGCTCTTTTTGGTGTTTTCAAGAAAAGGCATCTTGATTTTGGCACTTCTAGGGCTCTGGCGTTTAAGAATTTCTGCGAAGAACGAGGCGATGTCATAAAACAATACGGCATTTTTGAGGCTCTTCGAGAGTATTTTCAGAAGCCCTGGTGGGAGTGGCCTCATTCTATACCGCCGCATGTTGAAGATCCCGACAAAGGCGCAATTTTCTTCCGTTACCTTCAGTTTATTGCCCATGAACAATTAGTATCAATCTTGAACGAAGCTCATTCTAAACGTCCCTTTGTGCGGCTTTATCTTGATCTTTCGGTAAGTGTTGACGCCGGAGGGTTTGATGCATGGTATGATCGGGATGTTTATACTCTGGGTGCTCGAGTTGGTGCTCCTCCCGATGATTTTAATCCTCGAGGGCAAGAATGGGGTGTTGTGCCTATGGTGCCCCATAAGCTTAAAGAGGCTCGTTATAAGCCCTTTATGGAGACACTTCGAGCAGTTATGCGCTATGCGGACATTCTTAGGATAGACCACGTTATGGGATTTTTTAGGCTTTTTTGGATTCCGGAAGGATTTTCCCCTGTTCATGGAGCCTATGTGAGATATCCCATGGATGATATTGCCAGAATAGTGGCTCTTGAAAGCTTAACTAACAATTGCCTAGTAATCGGGGAAGATCTTGGCACTGTGCCGGATGAAGTTCGGGAGGAAATGAGCAAGAGAGGTTTTCTATCTTATAAGGTGTTTTATTTCGAAAAACGTCATGATGGATCTTTCAAAAGCCCTGGGGAATATCCCGAAAGAGCTATTGCAACGGTGACAACACATGATCTACCCACATTTGTTGGGTATTGGACTGAAGGGGATATTGACATAAGGTCTAAGTTGGGAATGATCGATAAAGCTTTTGAGGAGAAACTCCGGGAGGAGCGATCAAGGGATAGGTTAAGAATACTCGAAGCCCTTTCTGCTGAAGGATTCGAGTGTCCCGAACATCAAGGCGCTTGGCATAATAGTAAGATTGCGATAAAACCTCCATCCAGAGAGCTTGTGCTTGCTGTGCATCGTTATCTTTTACGTTCGAATGCTAAATTTGTGGCTTTCCAACTTGATGATCTTATAGGAGAAAAGGATCAACCCAATCTCCCTGGTACGACGACTCAATACCCTTGCTGGCGTATCAGATTGAAGAAAAGCCTTGAGGAAATCCGGTCGGATATTGATGAGTTAAGAGCGTTCTTTATCAATTAGCTTAGTTAAAGTTATTTCTCATAACTTGAAAGAAAGAAGGGCAGGAAATGTTATCCTGCCCTTTTATAATTTGGGTTAATTTGACTCACCTTTAGGTGTTTCCGAGATTTCTGGTGGCTTCTGAGTGCTTCCTGTAGCATTTGGATAATCTTTGGCTTTGTATGCTTTTTGTCCTGTCTCCAGGAGTCGGCGAGCTTCTTCCATGAAGTTGTTGTATCGCTTCTTGCACTCGTAAAAACCATGCCACCATGCATAGTCAGGTGCCATCATTGCGGCTCCCATGCGAGCTCTACGTCCTTCGTGATGCCAGAGTTCGTAGAATTCTACTTCTAGGTTTTCATCAAAAAACCGAGTTTTATCCAGGATACCCTGAGCATAGAGTTCATCCAGCATTTTCTTTGCGGGAGTGTAATAAACATCGTTATATTCCTTAACTACCCGATCGAACTTGGCATAGTGGTCTTCAACCCAGGTCTTTCCATGGCACTGCGTGCATACCGTTTTCATTTTGGTTCGTTCCACTTCCCAGTTTGTTTTTGCCGGGAAGGGAGCGAAATCGGAAGGCCTTACAGTAAGAGCTGCTTGTGTCTCCCAGGATAGCCGTTCAGTAACATCGTGGGATGTAAGCACTGTAGAAACTCCCGACATATGGCATGATGCGCAGGTGGGGGAACGGTAATCTACACCGGGAGTCCATGTGCCTGGAGCGGCGTTCCAATTATATTCGTTTTTGAAGGCAGTGTAGAGACTACCGTGCTTGGATTCCATATAAATTTCGATTTGAGGATGATCTGGTCCGAGGTGACACTGTCCACAGGCTTCAGGTTTTCTGGCTTCCATTAGAGAAAATCTATGTCTTGTATGGCAGCTTGTGCAGCTTCCTCTACTTCCATCAAGGTTTATACGACCGACACCCACGTTAGGCCAGGTGCTGGGATCGAGTTTTCCGTCTTTTATGCGTAGCACAGTTCCATGACAGTGGTAGCAACCAGATTCTCTTTCTGCTTCACTATTCATGCCAAGGTTAAGCCATGGGTCGATCTTCCAGATGATTTCAAGAGTGTTGGCATGCTTACTTCGGCTGTATTGAGTTACTTCGTCTGGATGACATCGAGAGCAGTCTTTGGGGGTGACCACTGCTGAAACAGGTACCTTATATTCCCTTGATCCGTAGGAACGATCACTTCTTGCATACTGCTGGAAATGATCGATACTAACATCTGGGTCGGTTTCGTCTGCTTTGTGGCAGTCAAAGCAGGTAATATTGGCGTTTGCATGCCGACTCTGCGCCCAGTCGACAAAAATGCCAGGAGTTTCCTGTTTGTGACATTCAATACAGGCAATTGCTTCTTTTGGCATACTTCGCTCAATTCTGAATTCCTTGACTTTGGAGTAGTTTTTCATTTCCCCTGTTTCCTGGCTAAGTCCTATTTTTATAGAGATAACCACGGCAAGAAGTATAACAACGATTATTCCTACTTTTTTCATGATTTCACCCCCTCATAAACCTTACGGTCAAGTGCCTGAAAAAACGCTTTTTCTTTCGTGGTTTTCGCAAAATATGATCTAACGCCGGTATGAGTAGGCGCTTCTTTCATTATGCACCAGGTTGTAATGACAGTCGGTGCATCTTTTTGTGTACCCTTCTCTAGGGAACATGACTGTTCTGTGAGCGAGCATGGCTCCTCTTTTGTCAGGCAGATAGAGTATATTACGATGGCACTTCAAGCATTGTTCGTTTTTCATTGATTCATAAGCTTTCTTTCTCGCTTCTTTGTGACTGTAACGTTCTGGTCCTTGAACTACATGGACGAATATATCTTTAGCGCCGTGAAGAGTTTTTGAATAAAAGAAATTTATTGTATCCTGGGGAGCAGGAAGGTGACAATCCATACAGTCGGCGACAACACCGGAGCTATTATTAACATGGGAAGAAGTTTTCCAGGTGTTGTAAGCGAATTGAATTTCATGGCATGATGCACAAAAAGAAGGCGTTGATGTTCGAACCATTGTGTAATAGGTAATTGAAAAAAGAGGAAAGGCAAGTATAATGCCCAAAAATATTAGAAGAAAGCTTTTTAGGCGTTTAGACATTATAGAGCTCCCTTTATGAACACCCCAACGGAGGTCAGCTTATAAATTACCCTGCTGAAGGTGCTTGTCAAGGCAATTTGATGACATGTTTTATGAATGATTATATTGCATTAGTGAGCTTTACTTTAAGCCTGATTATCTCGTAGTTGTATTCTCACACAAAACTGTTATAAAAACTTTGGAAGTTTATGCTTTTCCAACTGTTTGGATAAAAATGGAGTTGCCGACATGATTAATACCTATGCCCTATATGAAGAGCTTGCAGTAAACCTTGGTGAAGCTCCTGCTAAAGCCATCATGAGGGTTGTAGGACGGGTCTACGAGGATTTAAGTCAAGCAGTTACGAAAGATGATTTCAACAGGCTGGTTAACGTTGTTAGTGAACTTGCAGAAGCTCAGAAAAGAACAGAAGAGAAAATAGAAGCTCTTACGGAGGCTCAGAAGAAAACAGAGGAGCGACTTAACGAACTTACGGAAGCTCAGAGGAGAACAGAGGAGCGGTTTAAAGAGCTTGCGGAAGCTCAGAGGAGAACAGAGGAAAGACTTGATAATCTTTCTAGGACGGTGGAAGCTCTTACGGAGGCTCAGAAGAAAACAGAGGAGCGACTTAACGAACTTACGGAAGCTCAGAGGAGAACAGAGGAGCGGTTTAAAGAGCTTGCGGAAGCTCAGAGGAGAACAGAGGAAA
>Ga0197142_1002607_pt1 | contig 15657 bp, 12 predicted proteins | sample GBS60_MetaG_FD_148614 | JGI IMG/M metagenome (GOLD analysis project Ga0197142, IMG submission 148614) | Sediment microbial communities from Great Boiling Springs, Gerlach, Nevada, United States - GBS 60_MetaG | ecosystem: Environmental > Aquatic > Thermal springs > Hot (42-90C) > Sediment...
TCAGCCCCACGGCAAGGGCGCATACCGGATGTATTTCTCAATCTCCATAATTTCGGTCTACCTTCTGGCGCGCCCCACGCGGCGACCGCAATGAATTTCGGTCTACGATCTGCCAAAAACGGGCGCCTCGTGCGACACGGCAGACCCGCACGAAGGTCAATGTATTCGAGAACTGCTGTATTTAGTCGAAGACCATAATGTCGGTCTACGAGCAGCAACCGAGGTCAGGCAACGCAAGAACATGCTCAGTCGCTCACAAGCAGCATCATTTCCCGATCCTCAGTTCTCAGTTCTCGGTTCTCGGTTCTCACCTCGGCACCTCCACCCGCGCCAGAATGCGCGCCATTGCCGTATCCGGCGTCAACCCCTCGATCTCGGCTTCCGGCTTGAGAATGATCCGGTGGCGGTACACCGGTCGCGCCAGAAACTTGACATCATCGGGCGTAACATATGCGCGATTCTGCATTGCCGCCCAGGTTTTGGCGGCAAGCAACAGGCTGATCGACGCGCGTGGACTGCCGCCCAGGATCAGATCGAGGCTTTTGCGGCTCGCCTGGGCGATGTCGGTGACATATTTCAGAACGCCATCGTCCACCTGCACATGACGGATCTCAGCACGACACTGCGCCAGGATCTCAGGATTCATCACCGGACGCAATCCGACCGTCTCCAATCGGTGGGCGTCGAAGCCAGCATGGTAGCGACGCAGCACTTCGATCTCGACCTCTTGCGGCGCGTAATCGACGATCACCTTGAAGAGGAAACGGTCGAGCTGCGCCTCTGGCAGCGGATAGGTTCCTTCGTATTCAACCGGGTTCTGCGTCGCCATAACGAAGAACGGCTCCGGCAACGGCAATCGCTCGCCTTCAATGGTCACCTGGCGCTCTTCCATCGCTTCGAGCAGCGCGCTCTGCGTCTTCGCCGGGGCGCGATTGATTTCATCACCCAGCAGAATGTTGGTGAACACCGGACCTTTGCGGAGGCGGAACTGCCCGGTTCCCATCTCGAAGACCTGCGTACCGATCACATCGGAAGGCATCAGGTCGGGTGTAAACTGCACACGCTTGAACTCCACGCCGGTCAGCGCCGCCAGCGTCTTCGCCATCAGCGTCTTTGCAGTGCCCGGCACGCCTTCGAGCAGCACGTGACCGCCGCAGAACAGTGCAATCAGGATCTGCGTGAATGCCTCTTCCTGCCCGACGACCGCTTTCGACGCCTCGGAGCGCATAGTCTGTGCGATATCATGAGTCAGCATAGCACTCCATTTCAGTTCCCGGTTCTCAATTATCAGCTATCGGCTATCAGCTATCGGCTATCAGCTATCGGCTATCAGCTATCGGCTATCAGCTATCAGCGTTCTCCCGCCACGCCGCGACCCGCCGCGCCAGGTCTGCGCCGCTGCGCGCCGCCAGATTCCGCCGGTACAGCAACGTCATCGAGATGAGCCAGGGTGGCAGCACCAACGCCAGACCAAGCAACCACGCAGTTCCAGCAATCCCCTGGGCAAACAACGACTCCTCGCCGAGCAGGAGCAGCGCCGGCAGCGGAATCAACACACCAACTGCCAGACTCACCGGGATGCCCACGGCAAACACCAGCAGCGCGCTCAGCCCCCAGGCAAGCAGATTCCTGCGCAGGCGAAACCGGATCAGATCGACACTACGCTCCATCGCCTCACCAAAACGCAACCGCTCGATCAACCATGGTTGCAGCGCATACAACAGACTGCTGTACCCTATGCCGCCAATGATAAACCCGAGCAGATACATACCCGTGAACAGCAAGCCGATGACTATCAGCAAAACTGCCTGCACCACGCCACTGCTATCCGGTGCTGCAACCAGCGCTACCGAAGCGATCCCTCCCATAACATAGAGCGGACAGATGCACACAATGCCCAGTAAAGATGACACGAACTGCATCAGAATACCGTAGGTAACGGTAAAACATCCAGCCTTCGCAACCACGCCAGGATGGAGCGCCAGCGCTTCGTGCAGATTGATAGGACGCCCCTCGATTGCCGCATTCGCCGCGCGTGACAATCCGCCGATCAGATAGATCAGCAGCGGCAGCATCAGGATCAGACCCGCCAGAAAGATGACGATGAACCAGCCAGGACCGAGTCGTTCCGCATTTGCTATCAGCAGACCTGTCGCAATTGCAATCGGGGTCAACCATGCGAGTCCCACCAGGACAAAACTGGTGAACGAGCGACGGTAGAGAGCAAACCCTTCATCGAGCAGATCGAGGGTGGCATGCAGACCCCCGGCGATATTCGGTTTCACAAACTCCTCCCCTTGTCAGCTTTATCGCTGCCCGTGGGTCTGCGCCTGGATGAACGCATCGGCAGCGGCAACCACGCGCAGCAACTCAGCATCCGAAGCGGGAGTCGCCCGCAGTTGCGCCAGCAACGCCAGCAACGCCGCTTCATCGATTGGGCGCAGCCGCGCCAGTTGATACACAAACTCGCGATCATCCACCTGCGGGTTGATGCCGTATGGTTGCGCCAGGCGACGTTTGAAACTGGCGTAAAAGTGACGCAGCATATACGCGCGTTTGCCGCCGCGCTGATACAGATCGGCGATGCTCTCGACATACTCCGCACTGCTGCGACGTTCGACCTCTTCCCTCAGCGGCACAGCTCGCCCGAAGCGTCGCCCGCCCAGCAACAAAAACAGCGCCGTCACGGTCACGGCATAGATCCCTGCCCATCCCCATGGCGTGCGCAGCAACCCATCAGTCGGCGCTGGCGGCGCGACCAGTCCGTGATGGTACTCATCGAACAGAACGCGACCGCCGGGCGGCGCGCGCCGCAGCATATTCAGCACCAGCGCGGCGTGCTGCCGATCGCGCAACCCCCTATTCGTAAATGGATGCGTGGTTGCACTGATATACACATACCCCTGACCGATTCGGACGCCCGCGATCAAGATCTGATCCGCTGCGCCAAACAGTGGTGCATAATCGTTGCGCTGCGGCGCGAGCGCGCGCCGTGGACGGACATTCAACTCACGCACCGGCGGCTGATCGAAGACCGGCTGCAACGCCAGTACGCGCTCGATCTCCCGTGTGCCGGTGATGACGGTCATGCGCATCTGCAACTCATCAAGCAGCGCATCGGATAGGCCGAACAACGCTGGCGTGTCTTCTGCGAAGATCAGCGTCCCGCCGCGTTCAACCCAGGTCCGAATGTGGCGGGCATGCTCCCTGGTGATCGCGTCGCCAGGATTGAGTATCACCAGTACGGCATCATCATCGGTCAACTCGAAAGGGCGATATTCGAGGCGACGCGCATCGTACCCCATAGCGCGCGTCCATTCGTACAGCGCCAGCGCTCCCGTCGGCGCGCTCGAGTAGGTCGTCGGAGTATCCGGCGCCAGCGATGGAGCGCGACCCGGACTGACAACCACAAAGGCGATCAAGACCCCAAAAAGAGTGGCTATCAGCAGCAGATCGCGCAATTGCATCATATGCGCTTCGCTCCCATCTCGCGCCGCAACGTCTCGATCTGTTGACGGTACGCAGCGAATAGAGCAGCGTCAACCGGAGCATGACCGTACCAGACCTGATCGAACGTTTCGATCACCGGCTTCAGGCGCCGCAACAGGTCAGGATGACGCTGCGCCCGTTCCAGATGTTCACGGTTCGTCAGCGCGCGATCATAACGCAGCAGGTTCTGTTCATCGAGCCAGAGGAGCGCCGAGAGATAGAGGCTGCGCACGGCGGCGCGATAATCGCCATTGTGCGCCAGGACGCTGGCTTGATCGAACGCTTCGGACGCGGTCGGCACATGGTCGTCACCTTCCGTTGCGATCCGTGCATCGCGTACAATGCCGCGTCGCACATTGATTGCCAGATAGATGATCACCGCCAGCAGCAGCGCAACGCCGACCAGTATGATGATCCAGGCGACCACATTCGTTGCCAGCGGCGCTACGGTTCCAACCGGACGGGTGATCGTTTCGATCACCTGTGCCAGCCAGTCAAGCGCATCGGTCAACCATTGCGGCGGCTCGAACGTCGGACGATTGAACGGTGGCGCATCGAGGATACGTTCCAATCGATCCAGCGCATCTGCCGGCGCCGACGACGGCGGTTGCGCCAGTGCATCGATCAGCGCACCGAGGCGCGCGCCGATCCCTGCGAGATCGGGAGCAGGCGACGCGAGCGCCGCGCGCAACCAGGCGTTGTCCACCGGCACAACCGTCCCATCAGGGAAACGAACCGCCGTCACTGCCGTCAGGCGACCGGCGACCTCTTCGAGACCGATGCGGTCGCCGCGCTGAGCGGCAGCAAATGCCTCGCGCAACCAGGACTCGTACACTGACAGGTCAGGGGGATCAGACTGAACCGTGGCGGAAACCGGGGAAACGCCCAACCACAGGCCAATCACGATCAAGAGCAGAACATGCAAGACCGTCTGACAGATGTATAATAGTCGGTGCATAGCAATCCTGCGCGACGACTCCTGTGCTATTATATCAACGGCATCCGCCAACCGGCAAAGGTTGTGATATATTTACGCGCTGTTTGGAACCTGATAACCGCAGATGGTTAAGCCATGGATACAATAGTGGCAGGATCGCACTGCACACACAACACGTTATCAGCCAGATCGCGCGACTGTGACATTGCTCCGCACCATCGCGGCATGCGCCGAACATGTCGATATGTTGGGTTGATTCCTGAAAGATCTCCGCGCGCATGTGCGTAATCTGGCAAGCGCTGTGAATCACACACCGTCCATAACTGGATGTGAAAGGCACTGCTTGGTTTAGCGAGGAGAAAGGCTATGCGCATTGGTATTCTGACCGGCGGCGGTGATGTTCCCGGCTTGAATCCATGCATCAAGGCGGTGGTAAATCGCGCAAACGACGCCGGGATCGAGGTCATCGGCATTCGGCGCGGGTGGGCTGGTTTGCTGTACTACAATCCGGACGACCCGGAGAGCGCGTCGGAATGGGTCCAACCGCTCACCAAGGCGGATGTGCGCACGATTGACCGGTACGGTGGAACGCACCTGCATACATCACGCACGAACCCGCAGCGGGTGCGCGAGAAGGAAATACCCGAATTTCTCAAGGGCAAGTTCGAACTCACCGGCGAAAAGAAAACCGCCGACTGCACGCCGCATGTGTTGCGTGTGCTGGAGCATCTCGGCATCGACACGCTCATTCCAATTGGCGGTGATGATACTCTCTCCTATGCGGTTCGCATGCACCGCGAGGGGGTGCGGGTTATCGCTATCCCTAAAACGATGGACAACGACGTGTTCGGCACCGACTACTGCATCGGGTTCTCAACCGCGGTCACCCGCAGTGTTGACTTTCTCAACGCACTGCGCACGCCGACCGGTTCGCACGAGCGGATTGCCGTGATTGAACTGTTCGGGCGCAACTCGGGGGAAACGGCGCTGATCTCGGCATACCTGGCGGACGTTGATCGTGCTGTCATCTCCGAAGTGCCGTTCGACGTCGAGAAACTGGCGCGCTTCCTGGTGGAAGACCGCCGACGCAACCCCAGCAATTATTCGATCTGCGTCATCTCGGAAGGCGCATCGATGATCGGCGGGCAGGTGGTCGAATATGGGCAGGAAGACGCCTATGGGCACCGGAAACTCGGCGGCATCGGCATGATCACCGGCGAGGCGATCAAGAAGATCACCGGCATCGATATCGTCTACCAGCAACTGTCATATCTGATGCGCGCCGGCGCACCCGACTCGCTCGACCGGATGGTCGCCATCTGTTATGGCAACCTGGCCGTCGATCAACTGCTCCAGGGGCACAGCGGGCGCATGGTGGCGCTCCAGAACGGGCAGTACACCACCGTCCCGGTTGACACCTGCGTGCAGGGAGTCAAACGGGTTGATGTCGAAGAGTTGTACGACGCGGAGAACTACCGGCCGCGGGTCAAACACCCGCTTGGCAAGCCGATGTTCTTGTACTGAAGGAGGTTGACAATGGCCACGGTCACAATGACACGCGGCAAATTCAATGGCATCAATAAGTGTGCCAATGAACGCGGCGTCATCGCAGCAGCGGCGATGGACCAGCGCGGCTCGCTCAAGAAGGCGATCGCCAAAGCGCGCGGTGAAGGCGGAACGGCGACCAGCGAAGATCTGACCCTGTTCAAAACAGCGGTCACGAAGGTTTTGACGAAGCACGCTTCAGCGATCCTGATGGATCCGGAGTACGGGTTGCCTGCCCTTCAGCACAAAGCGCCAAATGCCGGTGTGCTGATGTCGTATGAGAAGACCGGGTATGATGCTACGATCAAGGGGCGCCTGCCAGACCTGCTCGACAACTGGAGCGTCTACAGCCTGATCCAGGCCGGTGCAGATGCCATCAAAATCCTGATTTACTACAACCCGTTCGACGAGCCGGACATTCTGGCGCGTAAACATGCGTTCCTCGAGCGCGTCGGCGCGGAGTGCAAGGGGCTTGATGTTCCCTTCTTCCTTGAACCGCTGGCATACGATGACAACATTGGCGATGAGAAGAGTTTCGAGTTTGCCAAAGTCAAGCCAAAGTATGTCGCCGCCTATATGGAAGAACTCTCCAAGCCGAAATACGGCGTCGATGTGCTGAAAGTCGAAGTGCCGGTCAACATGAAGTTCGTGTCGGGCACCAAAGCCTTCGGCGGACAGGAAGCATACACTCGCCAGGAGGCGCTGAAACTGTTCCGCGAAGCGTCGGATGCCGCCACCAAGCCATTCATCTACCTGAGCGCCGGTGTGACCGATGAGGTATTCCGCGAGTCGCTCGAAATGGCAGCCGAAGCCGGATCACGCTTCGCCGGGGTTCTGTGCGGACGTGCAACCTGGCAGGATGGCATCCCTGTCTATGCACGCGAGGGGTATGACGCGCTCGAGGCATGGCTCAACGACCGCGGTGTGCAGAATATCACCGCGCTGAATGAAGTGCTGGACAAAGGCGCGAAACCCTGGTGGGATATGTATGGCGGCAAAGACGCCATCAAGGTGGTCGATCTGCCGGTCTAACCATACGTTTGCACCCGATGTCCGTACCCGGGGATGGGGCGCGCCTCATCCCTTGACCGGTGTAAGCGCCGAGGCATGTATGCCAGAGAAGGCGGGGCACAGGGTCGATGCCGTCTACGCGCTGTCGCGTCTCAGGTGCGACGGCGCGTCGTATTTTTCAGGTCATGCTGATGGGCAAACGGGTTCAGGAGAAGAGAGGAACGCAACACTATGACGATCCCTTCGACCTCACGATTGCGCATTGCCATCTGCACTGGCGGCGGTGATGCTCCGGGGCTCAACGCCGTTATCCGCGCGGTTGTGCTGAGTGCGCTTCACCGCGGCTGGGAATGCTATGGCATCCGCGATGGCTTCAACGGCATTCTCTCACCGAAAGAATATCCACGGGGCGGCGTGATCCCGCTGACCCGCGAAACGGTGCGCGGCATTACACCCCTGGGCGGCACGATCATCGGAACAACGAACCGTGGGAATCCCCTGCGCTATCCTACAAAACTGTCTGACGGCGCCGTGATCGAGCGCGACCGCACCGACGAGATTGTGAATGGTCTCGCAGTCTACGGTATCGATGCCCTGATCTCGGTCGGCGGCGACGGCTCGATGGAGATCGCAGCGGCGCTGGCACGCAAGGGGGTGCGCGTGATCGGCGTCCCCAAAACGATCGACAACGACCTGGACGGAACAGTGGCGACCTTCGGGTTCGATACAGCGGTCGCCTTTGCGACGGAAGCGATCGATCGCCTGCACACAACCGCCGAAGCGCACCAGCGAGTCATGGTAGTTGAGGTCATGGGGCGTTATGCGGGATGGATTGCGCTCAACGCCGGGGTTTCCGGAACGGCGAATGTTATCCTTATTCCCGAAATTCCCTACGACATCCATAAGGTTGCCGCTAAGATCAAAAGCCGTGAAGCCGAAGGGCGACCATACTCGATCGTCGTCGTCGCTGAAGGCGCCCGTCCGATTGAAGGCAGCGTCTCGCTGATTGCCCCTAGAGAAGCCGGTCGCGCCGAGCGTCTGGGAGGCATCGGCGAACGAGTGGCGCGTGAGATCGAGGCGCTGACCGGCAAAGAAACGCGCGTTGTCGTTCTGGGGCACCTGCTGCGCGGCGGCACGCCAACCACATTCGACCGCCTGCTGGCGCTGCGCTTCGGCGCCGCTGCCGTGCGCGCGCTCGAAGAGGGGCAGTCTGGCGTGATGGTGGCGCTCGACCCGCCGACGGTGCGGTATGTGCCGCTCGAAGAAGCGACCCGGCGTATGAAAACCGTTCCGCTCGACTCGGATACCATGCTGACAGCGCGCGATCTGGGGATTGTCTTCGGCGACTGAGACAACGACTCACCGCCGGAACATCCTTATACCGGTCCCCCGCCAGGGCGGACATAGGCGTCGTTTACCTCCGCCGCCACTGCTGCTGCTGGCTTGACCGCCAGCAGTTGATCAAACAGCGGCATCCGCCCGGTTCGCACCGCGTTATCGGCGTACAGATACATTGCAGCCGACCACCCCTGCTGCGCATACCCCATCGGATGACCGCTTTCTCCGTGCATCCATTCGTTGAACTCCCAGTCGCAGTGCAATCCCTGATAGACGCACTCTGCCAGCGACCGGAGCAGTCGCTCCGCCTGATTGTGCCAGCGATGGCGCACCAACGCCGCCACGTGGAAGCCGCCGATCATGGGCCAGATGCCGCCGTTGTGGTACTGGTGCGGCAGATTGAGCGTCCGACTGCGGTAGTACTCGCGCCAGTGCGCTTCGCCCGGATAGATCGGCGGGTGAATGGCTTTCGTCGGGTAGGGTTCCGCCATGCCGACCTGGTACATGAAGCGCAGAATGTGTTCCGTGCGATGCCCATCCGCCACGCCGGTCAAAATGGCGAGCAGATTGGCGAGACTGTCGCACCAGTCGCCAAATTCGCGGAAGGCGACCCATGGCAGATAGAACGGTCGGCTGGAGATCATGCCGATATTGTGGTACAGCATGAACCATTCCAGCCGCATCGCCTTGAGACGTTCGAGATGAGCGGCAAAATGCTCGGCGACCCAGCAGCGGTCGATCCAGAACAGCAGATTGATGCGTTCGTGAATACCAGCAGCGTCAATCGTCAACCGATGCGCCGGCATCTCCGGCGCCACCAGGGTGCGGAGTTGTTCATGCGCCAGCGCCGCCGCGTAGTACAACACATTGTCGTACAGCGTGTTGTAACGCACCGCCAGCAGGTCCATCCAGTTGCCCGCCTCCGGGATTTCGATCAACCCGCATTCGTTCATATCCTGGTATTCGAGCCATACCATCGCCCTGTCGATCTCGTTCCAGTGCGCCTGCACGAAAGCAGCGTCACCGGTGGCGCAGTAGTGCAGGTAATGCCCCAGAATGAACCACAGATTCGAGTCGGCTGCACCGGCGTTCTCCGTGCTGATATAGCCGGTGTCGGGGTTAATATTGAGCGGGATAAGCCCACGCCGCGACTGCGCTGCGCCCAGGGTTTCGAGCGCTGCGCGACTGCACGCGATCAGGGCGGGATCGCCGCTGGCAACGACACCCAGCATCATGATGCCGTTGTCGCGCGCCCAGATCTGCGGATAGCCCGCCGCGAGCGCCGAAGCGCGAAAGCCATGCGGTGTGTAACAACGGGAGAGCACGTCCATTGCGCGGTTGCGCGCTTCATCGATGAGATTGGAGTTCATAAACTTCTCTACTGTTCGTTTGCATCCGGTCGCGTTTTGATCCATCGTACCGCAACAACCTGCAATCGTATGCTGCTGTCTATCGGTACAATAGAATTGCCTGTGCGATCTATCTAGGGTACAATCCTGGCGCTATGGAACATATTCTGCGTTTGCATGCGAATCTGCTCTTTACCATTCTCCTGGTCTTTAGCGTGCTGGCGCTTTGGGCGCTGATCCTGGGTCTGTTGCGGCATCCGGTTGGAGTATGGCTCCGCAGTGGCATGGCGATCGGGGTGCTGCTCGTGCTGTCGGAATGCGTCCTCGGTGTGATACTGCTGGTACGTGGGCTGCTGCCGCTCCGCCCGGAAATGCATATCCTCTATGGCATTATCGCACTGCTTACCATTCCGATTGCCCACTCCTCGGCGCGCAACCGTGAGCCGCGATCCCAGGGATGGATGTATGCCTTCGCCTGTATGTTCGTGTGCATCATTGCGCTGCGTGCCGTTGAGATGGCTCGACCATAGCGCGGCTCGCGCCTGACCACGGTTCTGCTATGGACACACCACCCGTTATCCGCCTGTCGCCGCCTGCGGGACGCGCCCTGCTCACATGGAACGGAAAGCGATTGCCAGCGCCGCTCACCGTCCCGCCCGCTATCGAAGTGGAACGATCGGGTGCAACCGGTCCGAATATGTTGATCCGCGGCGAGAACCTCGCCGCGCTGACCTGGCTTCTGGCGAACGGGTATCGACAGCGCATCAATCTGATCTACATCGACCCGCCATTCGGCGCCGGCATCGACCGTGTGCGCCGCATACGCCTGCGCGGTTCCGGTTCTGCGCGGCTCATTCCTGTTCCCAATGCTGAATACCGCGATACCTGGGACGACGACGCCTATCTCCAGTTTATGTACGAACGCCTGATCGCACTGCGCGACCTGCTCGCCGACGATGGCAGCATCTACCTGCACTGCGATTTTCGCAAGGCGCACCTGCTGCGCTGCCTCATGGACGAAGTCTTCGGCGCCGAACGGATGCTCAACGAAATCATCTGGTTCTACCCAAGCGGCGGCGATGGCGAACGCCAGTTCAACCGCAAGCATGATACCATCCTGCTCTATGCCCGCAGTGATCGCTGGACGTTCAATTACGACCAGGTGCTCATCCCCTACACGCAACAGCAACTCGCCCGTTTTCGGCAGGCGGACGAGCATGGACGCTACTACTGGAACGTCAACCCGCGCGGTGAGCGCGTCAAGACCTATCTGCGCAAACCAGGCGTCGGCGCCTATGATGTCTGGACCATCCCGATCAATGCGGCGCTCGTGCGCGACCTGGGGTACCCCACCACCAAACCACCGGCGCTGCTGGATCGCATCGTGCGCGCTTCGTCCCGCCCAGGCGACCTGGTGCTGGATTGCTTCGCCGGATCGGGCACGACGGCAGTCGTCGCGCAGCAGTTGGGACGACGCTGGATCGCCTGTGATGTCAATCCCGGCGCCATCCAGATCACTGCCCGTCGGTTGCGCCGCATGCTTCAGCCGCGCGATCCGGCATCCGATGGCTTTACCATTGTGCAGATCGGGGAAACGACGCCAGCGCCGCGCGGCGAGGCGACCGTTCGTATCGTGCGTACCGATGCGCAGATCACGATCACGGTCGAGGGATACATCAATCCCGCATTGACAAACGTCTCAGGCGATCTGACCGATTGGCGCTGTATGGTTGATGAGATTCTGATCGATCCCGCATATGACGGGAGACTGTTTTGTCCCACGATTGTGGATGCACCACAGCGCCGCAGTGCACTCGTCAGCGGCGTCTACACCCTGGATCGGCACGCCACTGGCGCACTGCTTGCTGTGAAGATCATCGACGTGACCGGCGGTGAAGCGTGGATGGTTATGCTAACAGACGGTGAAACTTTGACATTTTGACAACTTGACGCGCTGCACACAAAGGTGTATACTTGCTCAAGCCGGTTGTGACCGGTCATATGGTTGTGCTCTTTCGCCCAAATACAGCGCTCGCATGCTCGCCAGGTTCACCAGGTTCGGTCACGAACATACGGTGAATATGCAGGAAAGAACCTGCAGCGATAGTCGAAGCGCAGAGTTGCGTCAGGAAACAACACGTTTTCCAGCCGGCTCAGGCGAGAGAGTGTTCTATTGAAGGGATATGGACGCTAACTCTGGTCATAGTTGCGCGCGGCAGCACAACGATATCTGCGCGTCAGTCACCTCATACGCTGCGGGGAAGTGCAGCGCAGGCGGTCGCATATAAGCGGTACGCCCCCCTTTGGTTATGCGCCCCCGCAGTCTGAGGCTGTGGGGGCTTTTTAGAGCGAGACACCTCACGCTCCAGTCCTCCTGACACTGGCGGCTTATCGCGTGCCACGGCGATTGCGCCGCTCACTGCCGCGCCTTCCGATCGACAATTGACAATCCGCCTGTACTCTGTCAACGGAGGACTGCCATGACTGCGCTCACTCTGCGCGCCATTCCTGCAACCAGGCGCGCATCCGCGCTCTACTGCGCAACCGGCGGCAGCGGGTTTCCGCTGCTGTTCATCCATGGCTTTGGCGCCTGTGGTGATGTGTTTCAACCGCTCGCCAGCAAACTTGCCAGCCGGTATCAGACCATCGTGCCAGACCTGCGCGGGCATGGTCGGAGTCGTCGATTGCCGCTCGCCGATAGCATCGAGCGTCTGGCAGCTGATGTGTGCGATCTGCTCGATCTGCTCGGCGTGTCGCGCACCGTCATTATCGGTCATGCAGGCGGAACGGCGGTTGCCGCCCACCTCGCCGCCGACCAGCCGACGCGCGTGTCCGGGCTGGTGCTGATCTCGCCACCTGAGATCCTGCCGTGTGGACGGAGGTCTCTCGGCGCGCGCCTGCGCGATGGGTTGAGCGCAGCGTTCAGCCGCTCAACCAGTGCTGGCGACCACGACGCACAGGCATGCCAGCGTCTGCTCCAGCATACCGATTACCGCACGCAACTGCGCTCGATAACCGCGCCAACGCTCATCATCGCCGGGGATCGCGACCCCGCCCCGATCCTGCGTCAGGCGCACGAGATAGCGCAGACCGTCGGACATGGCACACCGGCGATCGTCAGTGGAGGAGGCGTCAGCCTGCTGCACACCCACGCAGACGCACTGATCGACGTGCTGACGCCATGGCTCGATCAGCAGGAGTGCGCCGCATGACCGCCCCCCTCGATCTGGATCTGCTCGAATCACAGGTGCGCGCCGCCCTGGATGCCGACGACATCGCAGCCCTCCGCGATCTGGTGGCGCGCATCTACCCTCCCGATCTGGCAGACATTATCGAACGGCTCGACGATGAGGACCAGCAGCGCGTCTTCAGCCTGCTCGAACGACAGCAGGCGGCTGATGTTCTTGATGAAGCCAGCATCGACACCGCCCGCGAGTTGATCGGTCAGATGCCGGTCGAACAGGCTGCCGATATTCTGGAAGAACTCGACAGCGATGATGCCGCCGCTATTCTCACCGAAGACGTTCCAGAGCGTCAGCACGAATTGCTGGCGGCAATGGCGCCGGAGGAGGCCGCCGATGTTCGTGAACTGCTCCGCTATCCGCCGCAGAGCGCCGGTCGTCTCCTGAACGATCAGTTCGTCGCACTGCGCGAAAGCGATACGGTTGCCGACGCGATGGCGCGCCTGCGGAGCATTGTTCACAACGCAGCGGTTATTGTCTATCTGTATGTGCTCGATGTGCGTGATCGACTGATCGGTACGGTCAGCCTGCGGCGTCTGCTGGTAGAGAAACCGGATCGACCGGTCATTGAATTGATGCGCCCATCACCCATCGCTGTTCATCCTGAAACCGATCAGGAAGAGGTGGCGCGCATGGTGGCGCGCTACGATCTGGCAGCGTTGCCGGTCGTTGATGACGATGGGCGGATGCTCGGCGTCGTTACTGTTGATGATGTGATGGACGTGCTGGTCGAAGAAGGCGCGGAAGATGTGTTGAAGTTCGGCGCCGTGGCACAGGGGCAGGCGGACGAAACCTACTTCACGACACCGATCACGGCGTCGGTGCGCCGGCGTATTGTGTGGTTGCTGTTCCTCTTCGTCGCCGGATCGATCACGGCAAATGTGCTGCGGCTCTTCGAGGCGGAGCTGGAACAGGTCGTTGCGCTGTCGTTCTTCATTCCGCTGCTGATCGGCACCGGCGGCAATACCGGTGCGCAGACCGTTTCGACCCTGATTCGCGCTATGGCGCTCAATGAGGTCCGTCTGCGCGATGTATGGCGCGTGCTGGCGCGTGAATTGCTGGTGGGCGTCATTCTGGGCTTTCTGCTGGCGATTATCGCATTCGGGCGCGCGTTCCTGGAAGTGCCAATGGCGTCCCTGGCGATTACGGTGGCGCTGTCGGTAATGGCGATCTGCATCTGGGCGAATATTATTGGCGCGATGGTGCCGATGGCAGCGCGACGCTTCGGCATCGACCCTGCACTGATCTCTGCACCCCTCATTACCACCCTGGTGGATGCCAGCGGATTGGCGATTTATCTCCTGATCGCCAAAGCGCTGCTCGGTTTGTAGCGAGATGGCGCGTCACTGTCGCGCTCCCGCACTCCCCGCCTTTATTTCGCACCGAAAAAGGATTGCGATTCCTTCACCGTCTCGCTTATAAAGGCATCTTTTCCCTATGACACTCCATCGGTACACTAATAACGAAACAGAGACCAACCAGGAGCGTCTGCCATGCCTCCACACCTTGCCGGCGTTCGCGGCCCCCTGATCGGACGCACTTTCGCTCTGGGAGACCAGCCGCTCACCATCGGGCGTGCAGCAGATAATGCCGTGGTGATCGCCAGTCCGCGCGCCTCGCGCCACCACGCCCATATTCGACGTGAAGGCGCGGCTTTCGTCATCTACGACCTGGGCAGCGCCAACGGCACGCTCGTCAACGGGCAGCGGGTGCAACGCGCCGTTCTGCAGCCCGGCGACCTGATCGATATCGGTGATGAAGTCTTTCGCTTCGAGGCGGGACACCAGCAAGACGCCACCCTGCTGAGTGCGCCGCAGGCGCAGCCGCCCGCCTACCCGTCACAACCGCCGACGGCGCCTGCCTACCCGCCGCAGGCGCAGCCCCCCGCCTACTCGCCGCCGCCAGCGCCTGCCTATCCGCCGCAGGCGCAGCAGCCCGCCTACTCGCCGCCGCAGGCGCCGCCTGCCTACCCGCCGCAGGCGCAGCCCCCCGCCTACCCGCCACAACCGCAGGCGCAGCCGCAGATGCGTCCTCCGGCGCCGCCCTATCCGCCCCAGAGCGCAGCGCCATCATATCCCCAGCAGACCCCGGCGCAGGGGTATCCAGGGTACGGTCCGCCCGCCGGTCACCCCCCCATGTATGCGCCGCCGCCGCCCCGGACGAAAAGCAGCGGACGGTCCTGCCTGCTGGTGATCATCATCCTGCTAGCGCTGGTCTGTGTGGCAGGCGTGGCAGGCGCCTTCGTCTTCCGCGACCGCCTGCGCGACATTCCGGGGGTCAGCGATCTGCCGGGCATCGGCGGCAATCCGTCGGGCATCGCTCCTCCGCCGGTGCATACCGGCAGCGCAACCGTCGGCAGCGGTCAGGCCGCCGCGATCTCGATGCCCAACGGACCGATGATCGAAGTGCCGCACGGCGCCGTGCCGCCCAACCCCGACGGCACGCCTGGCACGCTCACCTTCTCGGTCGCCCCCGCACCGGATCAACCGGTCAGTCTACCCGATGAGATGGCGCTCAGCGGATCGCTCTATCAGTTCGAGCCGGAAGGGGTGACCTTCGCCGTGCCGGTGCGCATCACGCTCCCGATCCCCGCCGGAACCGACCCGGCGCGGGTGATGGGGCTGGTCACGCGCGACGCCCAGAGCGGCGAATGGGTCACGATTGCGGGCGCAGTTGACGCTGCTGCGCGTACCGTGAGCGCGGAAGTGACCCACTTCTCGCCCTACGGCGTGTACAGTTACACCGG
>Ga0197142_1002608_pt1 | contig 15649 bp, 11 predicted proteins | sample GBS60_MetaG_FD_148614 | JGI IMG/M metagenome (GOLD analysis project Ga0197142, IMG submission 148614) | Sediment microbial communities from Great Boiling Springs, Gerlach, Nevada, United States - GBS 60_MetaG | ecosystem: Environmental > Aquatic > Thermal springs > Hot (42-90C) > Sediment...
CAAGCCCTCCAGGAGCATACGGAGGTCGTCGGCATGGTCGGGAATGGCCGACAGCGGCAGAAGGTGGAAAAACTTCTAGCCGACCGAAAGCTCTCCCGCCGAAGCCTCCGCCTGGTGGAAATCCCCCATGATACCCTCTGGCTGCGGGACTATGGGCCGATCTTTTTCCGATTTCCCGATGCCCATCCGGGGGCCTATGATGCGGAGTATCCGGATCCACGTCGTCGGCTGGACGATGCGGTACCGGTGCGTTTAGCCGCCTTGTTGGGCGTCTCGGTCTTGCCTTTGCCGATGGCTCTGGAAGGGGGAAATCTATTGACCAATGGCCAGGGGTTGGCTTTGACCACACAGACGGCGGTGCTTCGGCACAGCGGACCCTCGGCCTCCGAGGCGTCGCTGCGCCAGTTGCTCTATCAGCACTTGGGGATCGACTCGTTGGTGATCCTGGAACCTTTGGCGGGCGAACCGACCGGACATGTGGATATGTTTGCCTGTTTTACCGGGCCGGATACGGTGCTGGTCGGTCAATATGATCCGAAGGAGGATCCGGACAATGCGGCCATCTTGGATCGGAATGCGGCGATGTTGGCCGGTTGCCGGACTGCCAGCGGACCACTACGAGTCATCCGAATTCCGATGCCCACGCATCGGGACGGGATTTGGCGGACCTATACAAATGTTGTCTTTGCCAATCGCCTCCTCCTCCTGCCCACCTATCCGGCCTCCGACCATGCCGGCGATCAGAGGGCCATCGAAATCTACCGGCGTCTGCTTCCCGGCTGGAAGGTGGTAGGCATCGACACAGGCCGGTTGATTACCCTCGGCGGCGGCCTGCGATGCATTAGCCTGGGCATTCCGGCCCCCACATCCAAAGGCACTTTGGGAGCGGTGATCGGCAGCGGTTTTGGGCTTGCCTGGCGGCTTCCAGCGCCACCGGGCCAACCGGAGCTATCTTGGGCAGGACCTGCACGAATTGCTCCGCTTGGAGCAAGGAACTTTTTCTCCGGCTGGGCCGGAGGGCGATAGGTTTCCAGAACCGAGTCGATAAGTGGCCAAAACCAAGCAGTCGTACTCCCCTTCACCCCGCTGGCTTCCCCCCCGCCGATCGAAGCAAAGGCATTTTGGATCCCCAACCGGCGATTGCTTCCCACCCCATCTTTCTCTATCCCCATCTTTCTATATATCTCAAACTGTAAATGAGGGGGCCACTTTTTGGCCATAACTTATTCCAAAATAAGGAGTTAAATACGTTTCACCCGGGAATCTGTTCCTTCGGTTCATGAGAGCCGAAGCGGCCTTTTTCTGCCGCTTTTCGGCGATGTTAGCCGGTTTCATTTACAGTTTGAGTCTATATCTTTTTGGTAACTTGACTGTATCTACCGAGCCCAATGACCACAATCTGTGGGGTTCGATCTGATTCCTAGCCCCTACAACTGGTAGGGGCCGGTTCCAGTAGATACAGTCAAAGTAACACTTTAGCGGAAGGAAGCTTGGTGGCGGAACCGGCTTATCTGGTCCGCCTATTTGCCTGTCCCGAGGGAGCAGCCAGATGCTTCATTTGGCTAAAGTGTTACCCCTTTGGCTCGACGTGGGGGGTTCCAGAATTGCATTCCTTTAGGGGGCAAAAAGAAATCCATTAGGGGGAATCCTCAAAATATTCACCCACCCTTTGGGGCGGTGTCTTGAAATGGGCTTGCTATCCTCTCATAAAATCCGAAATTATGTCCAACTTGTCCCATTTTTTTCTTGGTATCCGATCGACATACACCTCCATTTCCTCTGTGCAACTCCCCGCTGCTTCCTTTCTAAGGACTCCCCCGCCACTTCAGGAGCCGATCCTCATGGTCTCCAGCGAGCACTTTTCACATGGGGTAAAACCCCCTCTGCCCATCGGCATAGAAACTCACTCATGCCTTGGAAAATCCCTAGAAAAAGACTATAATTTTTATTTCTCTTTTTGTTTTCCAACTCCACTCAGTAGTAAGGAAAAGACAGCCTTGGTTTCGTGTGCCAGAATTGAGAAAATTGCCTGCCCCTTTCCTTTTAGCCGGATAAGGGAAATAATTCCTAGGATGGAATTCCCTGGCAAGGATTACGTGAGCCAACCCTAAAGGAAGTTCCTCTTCCGTGGCGGTGCAAGGACTCACTGATCTAACAGGGAAAGGCCCGGAGGAGTACAGAACTCCCTTCTGAAAAAGAGGGTTTGGACGATTTCCAGATAGTGAACCAGATAGTTAAGCAGATGATCTGTGGATAGTTCATGAGGTGTGCGTTATGATTTCGCCGTCGCATGGGCAGCGGGGTTCCGCGTTTTTGCATGAGGTGATCGCTCAGACGCCCAAGGGCGAGCGGCTATTGCACTGTTTGCAGTGCGGCAGTTGTGGCGGCTCTTGCCCCAACGGCGCCGATATGCAGTACACGCCCCGAACCATTTTCGCCATGATCCAGGCCAATCAGCGCCAGGAGGTGCTTACCTCCAACACGATGTGGGTATGTGTGTCGTGTTATTTTTGCACGACGCGCTGTCCGCAGAAGATTCCGATTACCGAAATTATGTACACACTCAAACGGTTGGCCATCCGTGACGGCCTGGCCCGCAATACCGACGCCCCCGCTCTGGCCAAAACCTTTACCGATCTATTGGACCGTTACGGACGAAGCTTTGAGCTGGGCCTGGCCAGCCGATTTTATCTGTTCAATAAACCCTGGGCCATGCTCAAAATGGGACCCTTGGGGCTTTCCATGTTCACCCGAGGCCGCATGGCCCTTACCCCCACCCGGATCAAACGGATCGATCAACTCCAAGCCATCATCCAAAAAGCCCGCCAACTCGGAGGCACCTAGTGAAATACGCTTATTATCCCGGTTGTTCGCTGGAATGTAATGCCGCGGCCTATGACTGGTCGGTCCGGGCAGTGGCTGAGGTCTTCGGCCTCCAACTGCCCGAAATCGACGACTGGAATTGCTGCGGTGCCACAGAGTATTTCTCCCAGGATGAGCTGACCGCCTGTGCAGTGATCGCTCGGAATCTGGCCCTGGTTGATCCCCAATTGGATCAGGTGGTGGCCCCGTGTGCGGCCTGCTATCTGAACCTCAAAAAAGTGGATCGCCTCATGGCCGACGATCCCAAAATGGGCGATCTGATCAATCAAGCCTTGGCCGCCGGTGGATTGCACTACACGCCCGGACGAGTCCAGGTACGGCATTTTTTGGAAGTGCTTCACACCGATGTAGGAGAAGAACGAATCCGGCAGAAAGTGGTCCGGCCGCTGACTGGTTTGCGTGTGGCCCCCTACTACGGCTGCCAATGGGTCCGGCCGTTCAAAGAAGTCGATAACCCCGAATATCCCATGAAAATGGATGAATTGCTCCGGTGGGTCGGTGCCGAGGTGATCGACTACCCAGTCAAAGCCCATTGCTGCGGCGGCCACATGACGCAGATCAGCGAACCGCAGGCCTTTGAACTGATCCGCCGACTTCTGTATAGCGCCGAAGAATACCAAGCCGACCTGATCGCCTGCATGTGCCCGATGTGCCAGTTGAACCTGGACGCCTATCAAAGCCGGGTCAACGGCTATTTCAACACCCAGTTTAAGATTCCCATTGTGTATTTTACCCAGGTTGTTGGATTGGCCCTGGGATTGGATATGCAGCGGCTGGGTTTTGGCAAGGAGATTGTGGCGGCCCGTCCGGTCCTAGAAGCCAAACTCCAAGCCCAGCCCGCCGGCGCCCCAAGTTAATCTACGCCGAGATTTAACCGAACGGTCGGCAATCCTCGGCAGGTAGTTCCGGTTCGGAGTACCTTCCGTTTTGGACAACCTGCCGCCGGGAAACCTGACGATAAAAAGGGGAATATTTTAGCCGAATGGCAGGAGTCTATGTGTCATTCCTGCGTAAGCAGGAATCCAGGCTTGGTCCCGCGTAAGCGGGAATTCAGATTTGTTCCCATCCAAGCGGCAACCTAGGCAATATGGAGTGGTTCTTTCTGGATTCCCGCTTTCGCGGGACTGACACCCTCTCCCGGCCTGGCCGAAGGCCAGGCCGGGCTCTCCCACCAGGGGAGAGCCGAGTTGCTTCCTTCGGCTAACCTGTTATGAAAAAAGAAAGATAGTAAAGGTTAATCAAAAGACACTCTCTGCCCGGTGCCTTTCTGAATCCGTTGGATCGGAGAGTGCGTCGGCAGGGCGAGTATTGTTCAAGCGGAGAATGGACATGGCCGAAAAAGTCGGCGTTTATGTATGCCATTGCGGCAGCAATATTGCCGGGATGGTGGATGTGGAAGAGGTGGCCCGCTGGGCGGGCCAGAACCTGGCGGACGTGGCGGTAGCACGTGACTATAAGTTCATGTGTTCCTCCCTCGGCCAAGCCATGATCGAAGAAGACATCAAAAAGCACGGGCTGACCCGGGTCGTGGTGGCCGCCTGCTCGCCCCATCTGCATGAAAAAACCTTCCGCCGGGCCTGCCAAAACGCCAACCTGAATCCCTACCTGTGCATGCTCACCAACATTCGGGAGCACTGCTCCTGGGTGAGCACCGATCGGGCCAAGGCCACCGTCAAGGCCAAAGCCATGGTTGCTGCCGCCGTCGAACGAGTCAAAAAGCAGCAGCCCTTGGAAGCCCTGTACGTGGAGGTCAACCCGGCCACGTTGGTCGTCGGCGGTGGCATTGCCGGCCTGCAGGCCACCCTGGAACTGGCCGATGCCGGCTATCCGGTCTATCTGGTGGAACGTCGGCCTTCGATCGGCGGCCACATGGCCCAGTTCGACAAAACCTTCCCCACCTTGGACTGTTCGGCTTGCATCTTGACGCCGAAGATGTCGGAAGTGGCCCAGCATCCCAATGTGACGATGTTTACTTATTCGGAGTTGGAGGAAGTCAGCGGATCGGTGGGCCACTTCAAAGTGAAAATCCACAAAAAAGCCCGTTATGTAGATGAACAAAAATGTACAGGCTGCGGTATCTGCGTCGAAAAATGCCCCCGCAAAGTCATCGACACCGATTTCGAGTCTGGCCTGGGCTATCGAAAAGCCATCTACACCCCCTTCCCTCAGGCGGTGCCCAGAATCCCCGTCATCGACACGGCTTCCTGCATCTGGTTTGAACGCGGCAAATGCCGGGCCTGTGAAAAACTCTGCCCCACCGGCGCCATCGCCTTCGACCAAAAAGACGAACATCTGGAACTCACGGTCGGCAATATCATCATCGCCACCGGCTGGGAACTATTTGATTGCCGTCGGCTTCCGCAGTACGGCTACGGCCGATTGGCCAACGTCTTTACCAACATGGAATTTGAACGCATGTGCAATGCCTCGGGACCGACCGGCGGCAAAATTGTCCTCCGCGACGGCAAAACCGAACCTAAATCGGTGGCCATCATCCATTGCGTCGGCAGCCGCGACGTGAACACCAACGAATACTGTTCGGCCGTCTGCTGCATGGCCGCCCTGAAGTTCGGCCACCTGGTCATGGAAAAAACCAACGCCGAGGTCTATTCCTTCTACATCGACATGCGAACCAATCAAAAAGGCTACGAAGAGTTCTACCAACGCCTGCTTGAAGAAGGAATGCATTTTGTCCGGGGCCGAGTGGCCGAAGTGACCGACGCCGCCCGCCGACCCGAAGAAGAAGGCAAACTCATCGTTCAGGTAGAAGATACCCTGGTCGGCAAACAGCGGCGGATTCCTGTGGATATGGTCATTCTCATGGCCGCCTTGGAACCCCAACCCGATGCCAAAGACCTCGGCGTCAAATGTGGCATTTCGTGCAGCATGGCCGGTTGGTACACCGAACGCCATCCCAAGCTCGATCCGGTCGCCACGATGACCGACGGCGTATTCGTGGCCGGTGCCTGCCAGGGCCCCAAGGACATCCCTGCTTCGGTGGCCCAGGGCGCCGCTGCCGCCGCTCGTGTGATGGCCATGATCACCAAAGGCACCGTCATGATCGAGCCGGTCATCGCCACGATCAACGAAGAGCTTTGCTCCGGCTGCCGAATTTGTAACAACCTGTGCCCGTACAATGCCATCGAATACGATGCGGAAAAGGGAGTCAGTCGGGTCATTGCTTCCATGTGCAAAGGCTGCGGTACCTGCGTGGCCGCCTGCCCGGCCGGCGCTATTACCGGCGCCCACTTTACCAACGAGCAGATTCTTTCGGAAATCCGCGGCGCGCTGTGGGACGCCCAAACGCCGGCTGCTCCGCCAGCCCCGGCCCAGACGCCCACTGCCGCCAAAGCCGCTTCCGGTTCTTAACCACTTAAATATATATCCACATAATGGCGAAATTGGTTCTAATGTGTGAAATACCTTCGTTTTCGGGATTGCCAGGAGTAAAACCACTTCCGGCATTTTGCAGACTTGTTTAATCCGTAGAACTGATTATCCCATCGGATCCATTCCCTGCAAGGATACCGTTGCGATGCCCCAACCAAACGGCGATTCACCGAATCCCGACTTTGAACCCAAATTAATCGGTTTTTTGTGCAATTGGTGTTCCTATCGAGCCGCCGACCTGGCCGGTATCTCCCGCATCAAATATCCCCCCAACATGCGGATTATCCGCCTGATGTGTAGCGGACGGGTCGATCCGGTCTTTGTGCTGGAGGCCTTTGCCCAGGGCGCCGACGGCGTCATGGTCGCCGGGTGCCACCCGGGCGAATGCCACTACATCGAACAAAACTACAAGACCATGCGCCGCTTTTACATGCTCCGGAACATGTTGGTCCAAATGGGGATGGAGCCGGAGCGCTTCCGCCTAGTCTGGGCTTCGGCCGCCGAAGGCCAACAACTGGCCGACGCCGTCAGCCAGATGGTTGAAGAGGTGCGTCGGCTCGGCCCCCTGCAATGGCACGCCAATTGGCAGGAAAATGGTCAGCGGCTCCTGGCCCTTCAGGCCATCGTCCGGGAACATGAAGAAGCGATGGAGGTTCCCCGATGAGGGAAGCAATGGAGGTTCCCCGGGAAGCTTCGGTCCCCGGAGAGGAAACGGGCTTTTTTTCCATTCTCCCATGAACTGAATCCCCAGAAGCACGGCACAGTAACGGAGGTTCTCCGATGAATACTACCGGTTCCCATTCGGCCAGTGCGAACCCAGCGGCCAAGCCGGACGTTGCGTCGCCGGCAGGCGGGTCGGGCAAGCCGAAGTTGGCCCTCTATTGGGCCGCTTCCTGCGGCGGTTGCGAAATTGCCGTCTTGGCCATCAATGAAAAAATCCTCGACGTGGCCGCCGCTTTTGATATTGTCTTTTGGCCCTGTGTGATGGACGGCAAAGTGCGGGACGTCGAACGCATGCCCGACAGTTCGATTGAACTGTGCCTGTTTAACGGCGGCATCCGGACAAGTGAGCAGGAATACATGGCCCAACTGCTCCGCCGAAAATCCAAAGTCTTGGTGGCCTTCGGCTCCTGCGCCCATGAAGGATGCATTCCGGGCCTGGCCAACCTGAGCAACCGGGAAGAGATTTTCCAGTCCGTCTATGGCAACGGCCAATCGACGGAAAATCCGCAGGAGCTGTGCCCCCAGGTCCAGACCCATACGCCGGAGGGCGAAATCCTGTTGCCGTATTTCTACGACACCCTGCGCACGCTGGACCAGACGGTGCCGGTGGATTATTACCTGCCCGGCTGCCCGCCGGAGGCGGAGAATATTTGGAAGATGGTCGAGGCGGTTCTGGCCGGCCAGTTACCGCCGCGCGGCACGGTGCTCGGTCCGACCACGACCGTTTGCGACGAATGCCCACGCAAACGGCAGGAGAAGAAGATTCGGCAGTTTAAGCGGACCTGGCAAGTTATTCCGGATGAGGAAACCTGTTTATTGGATCAGGGGCTGATTTGTTGTGGTATTGCCACCCGTGCCGGCTGCGGCGCCTTGTGTCCGAAGGTCAATTCGCCCTGTATCGGTTGCCATGGGCCGAACGTGGGCGTGGAGGACTTCGGTGCCCGGATGATGACGGCCCTTTCGTCGGTGCTGGATGCCAACACACCGGAGGAGATCGAGCGGATTTTGGCGGAAGGGATTCCGGACCCGGTAGGGATGTTTTATCGGTTTAATTTGGCGGCTAGCCTGTTGCGGCGGAGCCGACTGCGTAGAGGGGCTGGCGGCGGGTCTGGCCCCGACGGCAACGGCCGGGACGGAACTACCGGCGATCCATCGCCAGAGCCCGCTTCCGCCCAAAAGGCCCAACCTGTCCACTGAAAGAGTTATCCCCTAACTATTTTGACTGAATCTATAGGACCCGGCCCCTACCGTTGTAGGGCTAAAAATCGGCTCGAATACCACAGATTGTGGTTATTGGTCCTGGTGGATACAGTCAAGTTAGCCGGACAAAGTAAGCCTTGGTTTTTTGCCATAACTTACGGACTGGTCATTCGTTAGTTTTTTTGCTGGCACTCAAGCACCGGAAGGAGAGCCAAAAAGCTAACTGGTGTATCCAGAAAGAGTTATGGTAGATTTACTACATTCGCATAAATTGTTACGATAGCCTGGACAGGATAAACCCATCCAATGAGGTCTTCTAGGAGGAGCGTCCTATGAAGCGGATAGCCATTGATCCTATTACCCGGCTTGAAGGCCACGGCAAGATTGACATTTTTTTGGACGATCGGGGCGAGGTATCCAATGCGTATCTGGTGATTCCGGAGCTGCGGGGATTTGAGCGGTTTTGTGTGGGCCGGCCGGCCGAGGACATGCCGAACCTGACCAACCGTATCTGCGGGGTCTGTCCGGAGGCGCACCACATGGCCTCGACGAAGGCGTTGGACGACCTGTTTCATGTCGATCCGCCGCCGGCGGCCAAGAAGTTGAGGGAACTATTTTACAGTATCTTTTTTACCACCGACCACACTACGCATTTTTACGCCCTGGGCGGGCCGGATTTTGTGGTAGGTCCGGACGCCCCGCCTGCGGAGCGGAACATCCTGGGCGTGATCAAAAAGGTCGGGATGGACATTGCCGGGCGGGTGCTGAAGATGCGGCGGGACGGCCATGATCTGATCCGGTTGATCGGCGGCCGGCGGGTGCATCCAAACTGGGGTCTGCCCGGCGGCGTCTCGCGCGGCATTACCGAGGAGGAACGTCGGGAGATCGAAGCCCGCGGCCGAGAAGCCATTGAGTTCGCCCAGTTCTCGCTCAAGCTGTTTGAAGACGTGGTGTTGAAAAACACCGAGTACGTGCGCCTGATTAAAAGCGACACGTACACGCACCGCACCTACAACATGGGGACCGTGGATGCCCAGAACCGGGTGAACTTTTACGACGGCATGATTCGGGTCGTTGGGCCGGACGGCCGGGAACACGCCAAGTACCATCCGCGGGACTACCAGCAGTATGTGGCTGAGCGGGTCGAACCGTGGACGTATCTGAAGATTCCCTATCTGAAGAAGGTGGGCTGGAAGGGCTGGCAGGACGGGCCGGATTCGGGCATTTACAAGGCCACGCCGCTGAGTCGGCTGAATGCGGCTGATGGGATGGCCACGCCGCTGGCGCAGAAAGAATATGAAAAGATGTACGATGCTCTGGGCGGCAAACCGGTGCATCATACGTTGGCTACGCATTGGGCCCGGCTCATTGAACTATTGTATGCCACGGAGCGGTGGGTGGAACTTGCCACCGATCCAGAAATCACCAGCCGAGAGGTTCGGGTCCTGCCCACCCAGACGCCGACGGAAGGCGTCGGTTGTGTGGAGGCGCCGCGCGGCACACTCACCCACCACTACTGGACCGACGAGCGGGGAATCCTGACACGGGTGAACCTGATTGTGGGTACGACGAACAATTATGCCCCGATCATGCTCTCGGTGCGGCGGGCGGCGCAGGACCTAATCCGTGGCGGCCAGGTTCGGGAAGGCTTGCTCAACCGCGTGGAGATGGCCTTCCGGGCCTACGATCCCTGTTTTGGCTGCGCCACGCACACCTTGCCGGGCCAGATGCCGCTAGAGGTAAACATCCGCTCCTCCGACGGTGCCCTCCTGCAAACCCTCCGCCAGAACCTGGATTAAGCCGCCCAGAGAAGGCTGCCACCCCATAAGGCGGCTTTAGTCCTCTGGTCGAACCTGGGGAAGTCGGAAGATGTGCGCCGCCTATCCTCCGAGAGGGGCAACGGAGAACAAATGCCCATTATACCCCAGCATGTCCCTTCCCCCTAATGCTCCAATGTTAAGTTGCCATTTTGCTACCACCCGTTGTGTATTTTCGTTGCTATCACCTCAATGTATTGGGATTTTTCGGGCAACTTGGCGTTGTAGAAGTAACATGTTAGCCGAATGAAGGGCCGCTAACGTGTCACTGCTGCGTAAGCAGCAGTCCAGGTTTATTCCCGCGAAAGCGGGAACCTAGCTACTCCGGAGTTCTTTTCTGGATTCCCGCTTGCGCGGGAATGACACGCCGGGTTTGGCGCCTGCCAAAGGAGAGGCCAGTTGTTTCATTCGGCTAAAGTGTTCCTGGGATTTTTCGGGCGACTTGGCGTTGTAGAAGTAACATTTTAGCCGAATGAAAAGCCCCTGGAGCGACCTGCTCGGCAGGCCCGATGGCTTGCGAAGTCGCTATCGTGGATCGCCCCACCGCAGGCATGAGACGCACGCTGCTTCATTCGGCTACAATGTGCCCCTTTGCTCATCCTTTCACGTCCGCGGCAAATCGGGAAAGTTTTCGGCACATAGCACATTCCCTTCCCCGCTCTCCAGACCCCGCCCGTCCCGCCTCTGACGTATCTCACCGCTTGGCCAAGTATTCTCGGAGGCGCAACACGTTTTCCGGAGGGGTTTCGTAGGGCAGGGCGCCGGTGCCCATAGAGACGTTCGGTCGGCCTGCGGCTAGTCGGAGGATACGATCCGCCTCGGCCTGGATTTCAGGCCAACTGCCATGGGCCACGATGTAGGCATCCGTATTGATCCGGACGTGGATATGAGTTTTATCCCATATTTTTCTCATAAACGCCGCTTGATCCGTTTCATACGGGGCCACCACATACGAAGTGCCGGTTTCCAGGATCGCCTCCAGGATCGGCGTGGTATTGCCGCCGATGATACAGGGAACCGGATGGCCCAGGACGTCGGCCATTCCTTGCAGGATGGCTTTCAAGGCGGGCAATTCCACCCGGCGGAAATTGGCCGGCGAAAGCATTGGCGGGCAGGCCGCCGACTCGAAAAACGCCACCTCCAGGCCAAGCTCACGAATCGCTTTGGCCAGGGCAATTTGGCCCGGCGCCAGTCGTAGCAGGGCCTGAGCTGCCTCGTCGGGCCGACGGGCTACATCCACCAGCATGTTCTCAAATCCGACCAGATTACAGGCGATGGAAAACGGGCCGCTGACCGGCACCCGGACCAAGGCTTCCGGAAAGGTGTCTTGCAATCGGCGGGCGACCCGCAGGGCCATGGGAAGTCGGCCGTCACGGGCCGGGTCCAGAGGCCGGAGTCGCAAAAGCCCATCCACCGAGTCAAACAGAGGCTGTTTGATGGCCGGGATGCCGATGCCGGTAGCCGGTTCCACCCGGGCGCCATACGCCTCGGCTTCCAGATTGTAGATGTCGATGCCGGGCATGATGGGCCGATGGCGATACAGCCGATAGGCCGCCGCGTGAGCCTCAAAAAGCAATTGCTCGTCTCGGGAAACTTCCCAAGGCGTTCGGCCGATTACCGCCGCGGCATGTTCATACACCGAAGGAGAAAGTTCCACCGGAGGGTTCCTCTTCTGGAAGACTTCTCGGAAAAGACCGCCATGCGATGGTGTCCGGCACACCAGGCTTTAAATAGATCCCCATCATTGCGAAAGTGGTCCAAGTGGGCGCAATAACTTCGTTTTCGCACTTGCCAGTAGTCCAACCACTTCCGGCATTTTGTGGACTTATTTAACAAGAATGGAAGTAACATTTTAGCCGAATGAAGGAGGGCAGGGTGTCATTCCTGCGTAAGCAGGAATCCAGGTTTATTCCCGCGCAAGCGGGAACCCAGCCAATGTCGGGAAGCCAGGCAATATAGAGTTTTACTTTCTGGATTCCCGCTTTCGCGGGAATGACACCCCTCACCCGACCTGGCCTTCGGCCAAGCCGGCCTCTCGACGGCCTGGGGAGAGGCGGATTGGTTCATTCGGCTAAAGTGTTACGAATGGAATTGGTACGGTCTAAACCGCTGATAAATCGGGTTTGGATAACTGACTCAAACTGTAAATGCAACCGCCTAACACCGGCGAAAACCAGCAGAAACACGACCGATTCCGCCCTCTCGAACCGAACGGATCGATCCGTGGACGGAAAGCAACGAAATCCTTATTTTGCAATAAGTTATGGCCAAAACCTAGCGTTTCCGTTTACAGTTTGAGTAACTGACTGCTATACCGGGGGGCGTCAGCCACAGCGGAGTTAACGCAGTTTTTTGCCACCCAACTCTCCGAACAATAGTAACCCGGTCGGTCGAGTCCGACCTGCCGGGCTTGTAACATTTTAGCCGAGTGGAGGAGCGTGCTTGGCAGGCCCGCCAAGGGGCGATCCAAAGCAGAAATCTCCAAGCCATCGGAACTGCCAAGCAGGTCCCTCCAAAGGGGTCTTCATTCGGCTAAAATGTTCCCCAGACTTTAGCAGGAGCGGAGTCGGCAGTGTTTTTTGTCCACCAGGCGGTCTTCCGGGCAAAGTTGCAGCAGTACACTTTTGGCGCCTGTGGTGAGGATGGTGTAGGTTTTCAGTTTGCGCAGGGCCAGGCCGTGGGCCAGACCGTAATGTCGGACTTCGCCTCGTTCCTGTACCCAGCCGGGACCTTTTAAGACCAACATACGGTCAAACTGTGGCCAATAGGGCTTAAACCAGGTGAGCAGTTGCCGAAGGCGTGCAACGGCCCGGATGGTGAGCGTGTTGAATTGTTCCTTGGCCAGCAGTTGCTCTGCCCGGCCGTGAAAGACCGGCGCCTTCAAGCCCAGTTTTTGGATAATCTCTTCGGCCACTCGGGCTTTTTTGCCTACCGGCTCGGAAAGCCAGACGTGTAAATCTGGCCGGATAATCGCCAGGAGAGTGCCCGGTACACCGCCGCCGGAACCGACATCGAGCACCTTCTCCCCCTGCTGCAAAAACTCGGCAAAAACCAGAGTATCAACCACATCCCGCCCGACAAACTTCTCGTAGTCGGTATGCCGGGTGAGATTAATCTTCTGATTCCACTCCCACAGCAACCGGGCGAACCGGTCCAACAGGGCCACCTGGTCGTCCGGCAGAGCGATTCCCTGTCGAGCCAGGGCCGCCGGAAGGCTGTCCGCTCCCGCCGGGACCGAACCGGCCTTCATCTCCGGCGTTTCCTGAGCAAGTTCTTCCGTATGGTCGTCCGTTGGATTGTAGAATGGATCAGATTCTGTTAGCATAGAAACCTAACGGAGGTAAAAACAGGTTCGATCCCCCGGCGAGAAGATCCGGGGGTTGCATCCTTCGGGGAACCCGGCCACACAACAAAGAATCTTATTCTACAGAAACCCCTGAATAATTCAACGTGGACGAAAGGGAAGTATTTCAGGAGATTTTTCCGAAAACCTCATATATCGAGCTGCTGTCCATGCAAGCATACAATCCAGTAGGGGTACCTTCGGTAACCTCAGAGGCCGACAACATAATCAGAAGGCCTCCTAGTTCACTATATTTTCAGGATTTTGCATAGAGTGCTACAGAATTCCTGCGTCCACGGGAATGCCGACCCAAGCAGACCGTAGAAGTTAGAAGGCCTGGGGCCATTTGCGTGGGCATGAGCTTCTTCGGGTGTCATTCCCGCAGAAGTGGGAATCCGGAAAGAATCCCCCTATGGTGGGATTCCTGCTTACGTGCAAATAAACCTGGATTGCTGCGTACGCAGGCATGGCACTAGACCCCTTCATTCGGCTAATTTGACTGTCGCTACCGGAACCGGGCCCTACCAGTTGTAGGGGATAAGAATCGGCGCGAATACGACAGATTGTGGTCATTGGGCTGGGTGATACAGTCAAACTAAAATGTTACCATTCTTAACCTTTCCTTCTGGAGGCCGTGATGATGCGTCGAACGATTTCCCGCCGGACGGTGTTGAAGACGAGCAGTTTAGCGGCGGCTGGGTGTTTGTTGAATCCGGGCCGCCTGTGGCCGATGGGCCAGTCGCCCAACGATCGGCTTCAGTGCATCGGCATTGGGGTGGGCGGTCGAGGGGCGGTTAACGTGAACGAATGTGCTGCTGCCGGAGCAGAGTTCGTTGCCCTCTGTGATGTCGATGAAAAGCGGGCTGCCGCCACTTTCCAACGCTTCCCGAAGGCCAAAATCTATAAAGACTTCCGAAAAGCCTTGGAAGAACTGGAAAACCGCTGCGATGCGGTGGTCGTCAGCACACCGGATCATACACATGCATCGCCGTCGGCCATGGCCATGCGCATGAAAAAACACGTCTATTGTGAAAAGCCGCTCACCCACAACGTGTATGAAGCCCGCCTGCTTACCGAATTGGCCGAGAAAAACAATCTGGTTACTCAGATCGGCACGCAAATTCATGCGGGCGACAATTACCGCCGGGTGGTGGAATGGATTCAGGCCGGTCTGATCGGCCCGGTCGAAGAGGTGCATGTGTGGCATCCGGTTCGGTATAGTCCGGGCGACCGGCCGAAAGACACGCCACCCTGCCCGCCCACGTTGGATTGGGACCTATGGCTTGGGCCGGCGCCGTATCGGCCGTATCATCCGGCGTATGTGCCGGGCAGTTGGCGAGGCTGGTGGGATTTTGCCAATGGTGGCATTGGCGATTTCTTCTGCCATTATGTGGATTTGGCGTTCTGGGCCTTGGATTTGAAGTATCCGACCCATGTGGCGGCCGAAGGGCACCAGCCGGTGCACCCAGAAAGTTGTGCCCAATGGCTGATTGTACGGTATGAGTTCACTGATCGGGGGCAGTTGCCGCCGGTTCGGCTCACTTGGTACGACGGCGGCAAACAGCCGCCCTGGGAGGAGTTGGATCGTCGGCTGGCCGACATGACCGGCATCCAGGAGCCAATCCCACGCCAAGGGGCCGGGGTACTGTTTGTCGGCAAAACGGGGATGATCCTGGCCGACTACGGCAACCGACATCTGCTGCCCAAAAAGAAGTTCGCCGAAATGAAACTCCCCGAACCGAGCATCCCGGCTTCCATCGGCCATCATCGGGAATGGGTCGAAGCGTGCAAAACGGGCGGGAAAACCACCTGCCATTTTGGCTATTCTGGGCCACTTACGGAGGCCGCCTTGCTAGGGACGGTCTCTTACCGGGTCGGTTCGCCGTTGGAATGGGACGGCCCGGCCATGAAGGCCACCAATTGTCCCCAAGCAGAGCGGTTCCTCCGACGAGAGTACCGGCAAGGCTGGACCCTGTAACCACAGCAGCGCCCAGGTTGGCCCCTGGGAAGGAGCTTCCGCCCAGAATGCCCCTTGGAACGGGGGTATCGGCAAGGTGGTGGTCTGAGGAAAAGGTGGGAAGTTACCGAGGCCGGTTCGATCCCTCGTTGAGTTTTGACCACGGTAACTATTTAGCCGTATGAAGTAACCCTGGATTTTTTTGCCATAACTTATGGACTGGTCATGGGTTAGCTCTTTTGCTAGCAGTGCTAGCACCCCATGGAGAGCCAAGAACCTAACTTGTTTATTTATAAAGGGTTATGGCAGATTTGCTTCATTCGGCTAAATAGTTAC
>Ga0197142_1002609_pt1 | contig 15649 bp, 15 predicted proteins | sample GBS60_MetaG_FD_148614 | JGI IMG/M metagenome (GOLD analysis project Ga0197142, IMG submission 148614) | Sediment microbial communities from Great Boiling Springs, Gerlach, Nevada, United States - GBS 60_MetaG | ecosystem: Environmental > Aquatic > Thermal springs > Hot (42-90C) > Sediment...
AAGTAACATTTTACCGGAATGAAGCAACTTGCCTCTCCCCTGGCGGGAGAGGCCGGCCTGGTCTTCAGGCCAGGCCGGGTGAGGGGGATTTGGGTGGCAGAAGGTACCTGGATTCCTGCTTAAGCAGGAATGACACACCTTGCGCCCTTCAATCGGCTAAAATGTTACAAAATTAAGGTATCTCGAAAACGGTAAACGGAACCGCCGGTAGTTGCTTAACCCGGCAGTCATTTAAGGAGGTTCTTGCAGTTCTAGTCTTCCAATGTCTGTGTTGAAGAGGATAAGCCGAGCCTCTTTTCGCCGATTTTTGCACTCGGTAGGCGAGTTCCTTTACAATTTAGATAGCTACCAATGTCCGCCAAGGGTCCTGGGAACTACCCACGACTCCGCCATTCGGCAAAGTGGTACCGTAACCAAGAGGTACGCCCATGGCAACAAACTATGGATTGGAATTGCCGGAAACCATTCTGACAGTATCTCAGTTGACCGCAGAGATCAAGGATTTGCTGGAGAGTGCGTATCCGGTGGTTTGGGTGCAGGGAGAGATTTCCAATGTGTCCCGGACACTGCCGGGGCACTGTTATATGGATTTGAAAGATGCGTCGGCGCAGATTCGGGCGGTGATTTGGCGGAGCGTGGCCAGCCGATTGCCTTTCCGCTTGCGAGACGGTTTGGAGGTGATCTGCCGCGGGCATATCGAAGTCTATGAACCGAGGGGCACGTATCAGTTGATCATTGAACAAATATATCCTAAGGGCGTAGGCGCCCTGGAATTGGCCCTTCGGGAGTTGCGCGACAAACTGGCCCGCGAAGGCCTGTTCGAGCCAAGTCGGAAACGAAGCCTGCCCCGCTTTCTCCACCGAATTGCGCTGATTACCAGCCCGACCGGAGCGGCCATCCGAGATTTTCTGGAAGTGCTCCGGAACCGGTGGTGGACGGGCCGATTGTGGATTGTCCCTTGTCGGGTCCAAGGAGAAGGGGCGGCGGAGGATCTGGCCGCTGCCATTCGTCTGCTCCATCGCCTTGCAGATCGGCCGGAATGCATTGTGCTAGTTCGTGGCGGCGGCAGCCTGGACGATCTGTGGGCATTTAACGAAGAGGTGCTCGTGCGGGCCATCGTCGCCTCGGAGATTCCGGTGGTTACCGGGGTCGGCCATGAGATCGACGTGACCCTGGCTGATCTGGCCGCGGATGTCCGGGCGCTTACGCCCACCCATGCCGCCACGCTCCTGGCGCCCGGCAAGGAACAGTTGCTTCAAGAGATTCAAGGCTTGCAGAAGCGGCTCTGGACGTGTTTGCGCCACCGGCTTCAGGCAGTTCGCACCCGCTGGCAGGCCATCGCCAACACTCGGGTGTTTCGTCGGCCTTGGGATCGGCTGCATACCCTGGTCCAGAAGGTCGATGAATACCAGGGGCGATTAGTCCGGGCTTTGCGTCGTCGGCTGGACGAGGCGGGGCAGCACGTTCGGCTTTTGGCGGCTCAAATCGAATCCCTTAGCCCTTTGGCCGTCCTGGCACGAGGCTATTCGATGACCTGGCGGCGGGCCGACGGCCAGCTTGTTCGCAGTGCCGACCAATTGCAACCAGGGGATGAACTTCTGACACGCTTCCACCAAGGCCAGGCCACTAGCCGCGTCGAACAACTCCAAAATCCCACCACCCCACTCTCCGATCTGTAAACGACTCAAACGGTAAATGAACCCGGCTATCATTGCCGAAAACCGCCCAAAAGGGCCGATTCGGCCCTCTGGCACCGAAGGAATCGAACCCTCAATAGAATGGACTAAACTCCCTATTTTACAATAGGAACCTCTGAAAAATCCCGAAAATATAGTGAACTATGTGAACTTTCAACGATGCGCTCGGCCTTCGAGGCGGTAGAGGGTAGCTACCACATCTTGTGTGTTAGCAGTGTCAGCAGACCAAAATATATAGGGTTTTCCGAAAAATCTCCGGAAATACTTCTTTTTGTACACGTCGAATTATTCAGAGGTTCCAATAGATTGGCTGTATCTACCGGGCCCAATGACCACAATCTGTGGTGTTCGAGATGATTGCTCGCCTCTACAACTGGTAGGGGCCGGTTCCAGTAGATACAGTCAAAATAGGAACCTCGGAGTAATTTAACATGGACAAAAAAACAGTATTTTAGGAAATTTTTCCGAAAACCTCATATATCGAGACGGTGCCCATGCGTGCATAGCCTCCATTGGGGATACTTTCGGCAACTTCAGAGGCCGCCAGCATAATCAAAAGGCCACCTAGTTCACTATATTTTCAGGATTGTAGCGCTTTAGCCGAATGAAGCAACCCGCCTCTCCCCTTTGCGCCAAGAGGCGGCCAACCGACAGGTTGGCTGGGGAAGGAGGTTTTTTTCATCCCCGCGAAAGCGGGAATCCAGAAAGTCGCAGCAGTCCGTGTTGCCTGGTCCCGCTTGCCACAGGAACACCGGGCAGGCACAAAGCAGCCTGGACTGCTGCTTCCGCAGGAAGGCCCCATCGCTCCACTTCATTCGGCTAAAGTGATACTCAGGATTTTTCAGAGATTCCAATAAGTTATGGCCAAAAAGTGGCGTTGCCGTTTACAGTTTGAGTAAAGGAACAACCTCCTGGATTCCCTTGCCGACTCTGATCCGTCACCGCCGCCATCCGCCGCCTCTATCCGTTTGACGCAAAATAAGAGGAGACGGCAACGAAAGAAAACGTAAACAGAGCACTACGCCCGGGACAGATACTGGCCGGTGCGGGTATCCACTTTAATCAGTTCACCCGGTTCCAGATATTCCGGCACTTGCACCACCAGACCGGTTTCCAATTTAGCCGGTTTGCTCCGAGAGGTAGCCGAATTGCCGCGAACTCCCGGTTCGCATTCCACGATCCGCAGCGTTACCGTCCAAGGCACCTGAATGCTCACACACTCCCCGTTAAAAATCAGGGCTTGGATGCCCTCCAGTTCTTCGGTAACGTATTGCATCTGTTCGGCAATGGCCTCATGCTGCAGGGCATAGTCGTTATAATCGGTCTGATCGAGGAAGTGGTGATGGGTAGCGTCGGAATAGATGTATTTGACCGGTCGGCGTAGAAAGTCGGCCTCTTCGAGCGATTCGCCACTGCGAAGTGTAATATCCACCTTTTGCCGACTGATGAGATTTCGAGCCCGATATTTATACACCGTCTGTGCTCCTCGGGCCGATGGACTCTGTACCGATACCGCCTCGATCAAACAAGGCGCATCCTGATATACCACAATGGCGCCGGGCTTAATATCTTTGGCTAACATCGGTCCATTCCTCATTATCGGATAGCTCGAAGCCGGGGAACATTTTCGCCGATGGAAACACTTTACCCGAATGATGCAATCCGCCTCTCCCCCTTGCGCCAATAGGCCAACCAAGGCGAAACCAATCCCCAGGGAGGTAATTCCGCTACAGCAGGAATCCTGAAAGGAAAAATCCGTATTGCCTGGGTGGCCTCCTGCGTGGAGAAGATGGCAGATTCCCCCCGAGAGCCTATCCCAAAATCAGTCTAGGCGCAAGGTGGGTTGGATTTATCCTGCACCCCGGAAACCCACCTGCATGACGGGATCGCTCAGGGGAGGGCATTTTGGGATAGGTAATTATTTAGCCGTATGTAGTAACCCTTGGATTTTTTGCCATAACTTATTGAATAGCCATTCGTTAGGACTTTTGCTAGCACTGCGAGCACCTCAAGGAGAAGCAAATACTTAACTTGTTTATTTATAAAGGGTTATGACAGATTTACTACCTTCGGCTAAATAGTTACTGGGATAGGTTCTTACGCTAGAATGAGACATAAATCACTGCATTCGGACAAAAATATTCGTAACACTTTAGCCGAATTAAGCAACTTGCTTCTCCCCTGGAGGGCTAAACCCAGCGTGTCATTCCCGCGCAAGCGGGAATCCAGAAAGTATCCCAGAGTTCAAGCTTATCCAGCAGAAACCCCGTAGCAGGCACAAACCAGCCTGGATTCCTGCTTCCGCAGGAAGGAGAGATCACCGTGTTCCATTCGGCGGCTAAAGGGCTGCAAAGATTCATACTTCCCCTAGGCATTTACTGTTTGAGATATTTGCTCTGTTTTGGAGGGGGCACTTTCACACTAAGGTGCCCGACTGCGGGTCCACGGCGATCCCATCTGTCAGGTTGGCCAACGTTTCCAGGACCATCAGGAGCGTACTGGGATCCAGCATATCGTCTTCGTCGTCCTGCTCCAGGATTTGCTCGAAATGGAGAACCTCGAAACGACCGGTGGCCCGGCGGAGCTTTTCCAGTCGGGCGCGGTCGCCTTTGGAACAATCCGGTCCGGCCAATTCGCGGAAAAGTTCCTCCGCTTCTTCGGTAACCTCTTTGCCGCCGGTATAGCAGATATCCAAGGCCGCAAAATCCTCCGGCGAGAGCACCGTCATCGAAGCGAACCGTCCCCGGTCATCCGCCTCTTGATTCCGAAAGATCAACCGACATTTCAACCGTTGCAAGGCCTTTTCGACCTGCTCCAGGGTAGGCCGATTTCGGGCATCGAACAACACAAAATAGGTCTCCCGCCACCGATACCGTGTATCTTCAAACATGGACATGGGCCATGGGTCTCCCAAAAGGAACTTACCACTACGCCTACGCCTTGCCGGACAGAACGGTCCCAGCCAGCAAGAGAAGGCATTCGCATTATCCAAAGCCGGGTATCTGGCCTTGTATTTCGGGATTCTGCCCGGCGGGAACGGCTTAGGGATCAACCCAGTTGGGCTAATTCAGCACTGCGGCGGGCGGCTGCTTCGACGGCCTCCATCAAAGCCGCTCGCAGACCACCGCGTTCCAACGCATACAATCCCATGATCGTGGTACCGCCGGGACTTGCTACCCGATCTTTGAGCACCGCCGGATGTTCGCCGGTAGCAAGCACCATCTGCGCCGCCCCCAGCAGCGTATGCGCGGCCAACCCCAAGGCCACCTCACGGGGCAATCCCAAGCGGACCCCCGCATCGGCCAATGCCTCCAGAATCACAAACCCATAGGCCGGCCCGGAACCGGAAAGCCCGGTTACCGCGTCCATCCAGGCCTCCTGCACCTGGTAGGTTTTGCCGACCGCCCCAAAAAGCTGGGCCACTAACCGTCCGTCGGCCTCCGTGGCAAACCCCCCTAAACAATAGGCAGAAACCCCACAACCCATCAAACAGGGGGTATTGGGCATCACCCGAACCACCCGTATCTTCTCTCCCAAGACCTCCTGCAACCTTCCCACCGGCAGCCCGGCTACTATCGAAATCATTAACTGCGCGGGCCGCACTTTCCCCCGCAATTCCTCCAATACCCCCCGGATGTCCTGCGGCTTTACGGCCAACACCAGCACCTGGGCCTGTTCGACCACCTCCAGATTATTCGGGGTAGCGGCGGCTTGAGTGGCTTGGGTAAACCGGCTTCGTGCCTCGGCCGAGACGTCCGAAGCCAAAATGCCTTCCGGGCGGATCAATCCGGCCCGAAGCCAGCCACCGGCCAAGGCCGTGGCCATCTGCCCCGCCCCAATCAATCCAATGTGCTGTTGCAGCATCATCTTCATTCTTTTGAAAGCTGGGGGATAAACGGAAAAGAACCATACAGGATAGCCGGGGCAGATCACGGCCTTCCGAATCTCTTCCCGGCAGATTCTTCCCTCTCCCAAAAGGCCGGAAAAGACTCTCTTTATGCTAAAATACCTGGCCCTTTTTGTAAAGAACCCGCCAGTGGGGGGTGCAGTAACACTCTTCCCGAGTAGGCCAGACAAACATGTCCGTCCCGAACCGGCCTAGACATGGCCCACAGACCACAGAGACTTTCCTGAGCCTCATCGCACGGCAGGAGAAAAGAGGGCGTTTCGGAAGCCCGGGGAGCTGCTCTTAACTCGACTTTTGCTATTTTTCATCACTCTTTGCTTTATGGAAACTTACAACTACCCCCGATTGGGGGACGCTTTCATAACTCCAAGATTTCTAACTTGACTGTATCTACAGGGAACTATGACCCCAACCTGTGGTGTTCGATCTGGTTTTTAACCCCTACATCGGGTAGAGGCCCGGCCTGGTAGATACAGTCAAACTAAAGAGTTGTGGGCATTCCCCCATTGGGGCGCCCAAAAATGGCAAAAGTCGAGCTTAGAGGCTGTCCCGAAAAATGGATAACCGGATGTGGCCCAAACCGTTTCTAAAAACCGGACTGCTTGATCAAAATGCCGTTTTATGAAGGTTTGGAAGGCTTAGGACGCCCGGTGGTGGGGCCACCCGGCTAAAAGCGGACTTTTTGACAGACTTTTACTGCAAGAACGTGGCATCCTGAGCAAAGTCCCGATACGGGTCATAGCCATAAAAATACCGGCCGATTAGATCAGCCAAATGGGCTATGAATTCCCGTCGGAACTGGGCCTCCGGCTTTTCCCAGGTGGGGATACTGTGATTGGGGGGATAACGGACTTGGGACAGCGCACGTTCAAAGACCACTTTGCCCCCGGCATGGCAGTCGATCACTTTCACGACCAGGCTGGTCTGACCCTGATAAAGCGTTTGGCTTTGGTAAAGATTAAACTGCTCCAATTCTACGGCCACGACCATGTCCGCCTGGAGGGCCTGGCCTATCTGAAGAAAATCCTCCCACTGGTTTTGATCCATCCAATTTTCCACCTTTTGGGAGGAGATCACCTGAATGCGAGAGACATTCTGCTGCAAAAGAGTACTCAGTTGGCGGGCCAAATCCCGGGCAACGGTGCTATTGCGGACCTGCATGGCCACCATGGGCTGACAGACCACCGCTACCTTTTTGCCTTTCAGGCCGGTAAACTCGGCCGGTACGTCCGTCCCCCGAAGCAGATAGGCCGCCGTGGTTAAGGCGCCCACACATCCGGCCGAGCCGGCCCACAATAACCCTGCCCATAAAGAGGCCCATTTCCACCATAACGCCCATTTTTTTCCGGACATAGCTCGTACTCGCTTTGAAAAGCCCAAAATCTGGCTCCCCATTGTCTGGGTACCAGGAATTAAAGTGTTGGGGGGTCGAGGAGGAAGGCCAGGAAAGTACTGAAAAAACTCCCCTAAATCAAGAGAGGTTTTACCATGGGGGAGACCACTTTTTGGGGAAATCGATAATCCCCTAAAGAGAGGGATAGCGGTCCCTGGCACCTGGCTCGCTGGGAAGCACAGGGGTCAATTCTTGGCCTGTTCGCTTTTTTGGATGGACTGCATGGAAAGCTCTCTGCCTCAGAACCCCCCCTTTCTCCGGAGCTGGTTTACGACGGCTATTCGGGCGGCATCTGTCCCCCAGAAGGAGGCCTGATAAAGTCTGATACCGTTTCGCAGAGCGAAAAGCCCCGCCTGGACGATCTTGCCTGGCCTCCAGATTGACGGAGAAGCCTTTTCGTGATAAGAAAATAATTTTCAGTCCGTCATCATTGAAACTAGGAAGACCAACACATTAAAGATACACAAAATACGCATTAATTAAATATGACTGCGTTTGAACTTTCCGTGTGAATCCTCTTTGGAGAATATTTATTATTTATAAGGAGCAAAACTGTGGGCATCTGCGAACGTAAGAAGGAAATCCGACGCCGACGCCATCGGAGAGAAAAAATCCGAAAGTGGGCACGCCGCTTAGCTAAGGCCACCCCCTCCGAAAAAGCCATGATCGCTCAAAAAATTCGGGCTTTAACCCCAGGGTATTTGCAGGTGCTGAAAAACCTGGGCCTGGAGGAACGATAACCCCCCTAGAGTGGTGGTATGCTGAGCGGAAAACCTCCCCAAGCTTCCAGAAAAATCAGCCCTCCTTCAATAAAGGGTAGGTGAGAACCGCTCCCATGGGAAACCTTAGCTGGGATCCGAGAGGGATGAATCTAACTTGACTGTATCTACCAGGAACTATGCCCACAACCTGTGGTGTTCGACCCGATTTTTAACCCCTACATCTGGTAGGGGCCCGGCCTGATAGCTACAGTCAAACTAATCCGATGGGGGAAGGGTGGAATCCCATGCCATCCCTGAGGGGGTATCCAATTGGACACCGGAGGGGCTAATCCAAGCGGATGCGCCGGGTGTATTTCAACCGGATACGCGCGGGCATTCACCAGGATGCCGGCGGGGTTAATCGAAATGGTCTGGCAAGTCGGGCCAGATTTGGCCGGTCGGTTCATGATAGAGCCAGCCACCGACCCCACTGGGTCCCGTCGGCGGATTCGTCGAGGTGGCGGTAACCGTATTGACCCCGGTATAGGGATTCGGAGGAATACCGGCAGGCAGGTAAGGGCCGTAAGGATAATCTCGGCCTGGTGGGCCTGGTTCCCCCTGAAGATTGGTGGCTTCGGTCAATTGAGGCAGTCGGCCTTCAAAAAGTACGGGGGGTCTGCCGCCGTGTTCCATCCGGTACCGCTGGATTTGCGTCCGAAGGGTATGCAGGGTCTGTTGCAAGGCCGCTGCCCTTGTCTGCTGCGAGATGTTCCATACCCACGGATAGGCCACCGCAGAACCGATGGCCCAAATGGCTACTACCAAACAGGCATCCAAAAAGGTAAAACTTCCTTGGCGATACCGGAAGCATAGCAGGACATAGCCGCCGGTAACCACCGCTCCGAGGGCGATGGCCACCAACAGCGGGCCTTCTTCCATTTTCACCAGAGTTTCTACCATTTTTTGTCTTTTGCCCCCCAGTCCGGAGGGTTAAAAATCGGATCCGCCGGGGCAACCTAGTCCCCCGAAATGGCACTTTTAGACCACCCATTTGTGCTATTACAATCGACTCTCTCCCATTATAACTCTAGGGTATGACCGACGGAAAAGCATCTTGATTTGTGAAGTTTTCCCGTATGCCAAAGATTTAAAAGATTTATCAGCAAATTGATCAAATTAGATTTTTTTGACCGGAAAATCGATTTCTCCCCAGTTTAATCTTGGTAACAATTACCGCTTAATAGAGACCGTTTTTTCCTCGTTTTGTTCCTGAGAGCGGTAGTGCCGGGTGGGGTTCAGAGTGAGGGGCGGGCAATACAGGGTAGGTGGCCGTCTCGGCCCTCTTAGCGTGCGGGCTGAAGGGGGGCGTACTCTCGGCGGCCCCTTCACCCGGCCTGGCCGAAGGCCAGGCCGGCCTACCCCGCCGGTGGAAAAGGCGGTTTGCTTCATCCGGTTAATTTGACTGTATCTACCCGGCCGGGCCCCTACCAGATTTAGGGGCTATAAGTCGAATCGAACACCACAGATTGTGGTCCTAGTTCCCGGTGGATACAGTCAAGTTAAAGTGTTACCAGGGTCCGATAGCCTGTTATCCGTTCGAAAATGCCATATAAACACCCCCCCCGATTCAGCCCCCTCAGCCCTCTCAAGCGGATCCGTCCGAAGCTACTGCTCCCCCAAGTTCGTTGGATATCCAGTCGCCTCCGGTGGATATATTGGGGATTTTAGGTCGGCTGGGCCCGGGGCTGATCATTGCCGCTGCCATCGTCGGTTCCGGTGAATTGATCCTGACGCCCAAAACCGGCGCCCAGGCGGGGTTCCGTTTGTTGTGGCTTATCCTTATCATTCTGGGCTGTGTAATTAAATTGACTGTATCCCCCGGGAGCGATTACCCCCATCTGTGGAGTTCCACCCAGTTTTAGCCCCTATATATGGTGGTAGCCTGGCCGGATGGATACAGTCAAATTAAGGTGTTTGTGCAGGTGGAGTGTGGCCGTCATGCCATTTCCACCGGCCAGGCCACCATGGATGCCTTGCAAGAGGTACCCGGACCTCGGATTTTGGGCGTCTAATGGATTTTGTGGTACCGGTTATTGATGTTTACCGTAAGCCTTGCCCAGTTGGGGGGGATAGTACTTGGGGTGGGGTAATCCCTGGCCATTAGCCTGCCGCTTACCGACGACTTCAAACAACTTCTCGAAGACCAAATCGCCAGGGACCGAGCTGCTTGGGAGCATTTGCAGCAGTTGCCCGAAAAGGACAAGCAGGCCCTGGCCAGCCGGGATCCGGCGGTTCGGCAATCGGCCCGGCAACGGATCCGGCAGCATTTAGAACAGCAGATCGGCTCCACCCGCCCGAAGGCAGACGATCGTCCTACCCAGGAAGGTATCCTTTGGGCTATGGTGATGCCCCTGGTTACCACAGGGCTCTTGGTGGTTGGCCGATATGGTCAGGTGCAGAATTTCTCGGCGCTATTGGTGGCGGGATTTACCGGGGTAACCATTTTTTTGTGCGATAGCCCTGCAGCAGAGCGAATATGCAATCCGGTGGGGGATTTGCTGGAAGGAATGAAATTTTGTACCCCTCGATGGGAGGAATTGACCCATTCGCTGATGGCCCTTTTGCGGAGCGAACCGAAAAATGCGGCGGCCACCACCCTGGCCACCTTTGGCATCATCGGCGTTGGGGCCAATGAACTGATCTCCTATCCCTACTGGTGTTTGGAGAAAGGATATGCCCGGTGGGCCGGGCCTCGGCAGCGGGCAGGGGATGGGCCGAACGGGCCCAGGGCTGGATGCGGGTAATGCAATGGGATGCCTTTTCGTCCATGGTGATCTATACATTCGCTACGGTGGCCTTCTATATCCTGGGAGCAGCCGTCCTCTATCCGGAAGGCCTGGATCCGGAAGGCAATCAGATGGTCTATGCCCTGAGCCAACCGTATGTGAAGGTCTTCGGTCCCTGGGCGCATTGAGTCTTTTTGTTTGGGGCCTTTGCGGTGTTGTATTCAACCTTTTTTGTGGCCAATGCAGGCCATGCCCTGGTGGCCAAGGATGCGAGAAAGGTATTCGGCCTCGGCGACCGAAGACCAGAAACCTGGTGGCGCTGGGTGAAGGGCTTCTGTGTGTTTTTGCCGAGTTTGGCCCTGGTCTTTTGCCTGTGGATTCGGCGTCTAAATAAGTCCACAAAAAACCGGAAGTGGTTGGACTACTGGCACCTCCGAAACCGAAGGTATTTAGCACCCTTGAGCACTTTCGCAATTATGTGGACCTATTTAGAAAAGCTGATCCTGGCCAGCGGGGTCATGCAGGGAATCATGTTGCCCATGCTGGCCGGGGCCACCTTGTATTATCGGTATCGCCGGTGCGACGAACGGATTCGGCCCGGACGACTCTGGGACCTGCTTTTGTGGATATCTGCCCTGGGGCTTTTGATCTCGGGCCTTTGGACCGCCTGGAGCGAACTGGCCCCGCTGCTTGGATAAAGATCGGCCCCTGTACGCCTTTCTCCCTGGCAGGCAAAACCACCAATATTTAGGACCTTTCACAAAATGCCTGCTTTCTGGTGGTGTTCAAGGGACAGGAGGAGTTTTTGGCTTCTTTCGGGAGTTGTTTTTGTTAGAGGTTTTTGGTTTCCGGGCGGTTGGGGCCGGGCGGTTGGGCCGGAGCCGACCCAAGAGCTTCCGCAGCAGCAGGAGGTTCCTGTGTGTGCCGGAGAGGCAAGCGGTTTAGCCCCTCGGCCCAATCGGCCTGAGAAGGTGGCATTTCCGGGGTGGGGCGCTGACGCCATAGACCGGCCAGAAGACTACCGATTACCGAATGGCAGGTAGCCGAGATGGCACAGGGCAGGGCAGCCGAAGGCATCTGCGGGAAATGCCGTTTCGCCAAGGTAGCCCCCAAACCAGAGTTCTGCATCCCGACTTCGATCGAAATGGTACGGCAATCCCGGCGGCTAAATCGTAATAGCCAGGCAAACACATACCCTAAGAAAAAACCCGCCCCATGCAGCGATAAGACCGCTAGGACAATCCGGAGGCCAGAGTTTTTCATCTCTTCGTCGCTGCTGCCGATGATGCTGGCACAGATAAGAACAATGGTAACTACCGACACCAGCGGGGCGACCGGCAACACCAGTTTTACCACCCGAGGCGTAAGATGATGCAGTGTGAGGCCCAACACCAACGGGGCCAGCACAATCTGCAGGGTGCTGAGGAACATCTCCCAGGCAGGCACCGGCACATAGGCACCGGCCAGCCACTTGGTCAAAACGGTGTCATCACAATGGCCCCAAACGTAGAACACATGGTCATCAGTACCGAGAGCGGTACATTTGCACCGGCCAGATAGGCGACCACGTTGGAGGCCGTCCCGCCCGGACAACACGAGACCAGAATCAATCCGACGGCCAGCGGCGCCGGCAGATCAAAAAGCCAGGCTATGCTCCAGCCCAACAGGGGCATAATACTGTATTGGGCCACAAAGCCGACGGCCACACGCCAAGGCGTTTTCAGTACGGCCTTGAAATCCTCCAGGCTCAGCGTAATGCCCATGCCGAGCATGATCACCGCCAAGCCCCAGGTGATCCAAGGCCCGCTGAACCAGGTGAACCAGCCGGGCCAAACCAACGCCAATGCCCCGCCTGCCACCACCCACACCGGAAACAGATTGGTAAGCAAAGAGAGAATCCGATTCATAGGTTGGCCAAGCGGCAGCAGGTTCTAGGTGAGGCAGGCAGTGGCAGGCCAGGACGGCGCAAAGTATCCTCCCCTATTGAGCTTCGCACATCGTATAGACAGCCCAAATCCCTTGTTTTCAGCCACTTTGGGTGTCCGTTGGTTTTGCGAACATCCATAGGGTGGAATCGCAACCCCCGGTACAAGCATCTCCAAAGAGGATGGGGATCACCCTGCGGCAGCGCGGCCGGCTGCGGTTATCCTCGGCGGGGTTTGAGAATGATGGCGGCCAGCGGCGGCAGGACGACCTGGATGGAGGCGGGCCGACCGTGGTTGGGGATCGGCTCGGCCTGCACGCCCGGACCGTTGCCCAGGTTGCTGCCGCCGTAATAGGTCGAATCGGAGTTGAAAATCTCTTCATACCAACAGACTTCCGGCACCCCCAGCCGATGCCGAAACCGGGGCACCGGCGTAAAATTGCAGGCAATCACCAGATAGTCCTGAGGGGCTAAGGCCCGCCGGATATAACTCAGCGTGCTGTCTTCGTAGTTGTGGCAGTCGATCCATTCGAAGCCTCGGCCATCGAAATCCACCTCGTGCAGGGCGGGTTCTTGGATCACCAGACGATTCAAATCTGCCAGCATCTTCTGCACCCCTTGGTGGGTGTCCCATTGCAAAAGTTCCCACTGGAGGCTGGAGTCGAAATCCCATTCGTTCCACTGGCCGAAATCACCGCCCATAAACAGAAGTTTTTTGCCCGGGTGGGTCCACATGTAGCTCAGCAGCAACCGGAGGTTGGCGAACTTTTGCCACAAGTCCCCGGGCATCTTGCCCAAAAGCGAGCCCTTGCCATGGACCACCTCGTCGTGGGAAAGTGGGAGGATGAAGTTTTCATGGAACGCATAGATAAGGCTGAATGTTAGCTCATCGTGATGATATTTTCGGTGGATCGGGTCATGCCGCATGTAGCGAAGCGTATCGTTCATCCAGCCCATGTTCCACTTCATACTGAAGCCCAGGCCGCCGACATAGGTAGGCCGGGACACGCTGGGCCAGGCGGTGGATTCCTCGGCAACGGTAAGTACCCCGGGAAATTGCAGATGCACTTGCTCGTTCATCTCCCGCAAGAAGGCGATGGCCTCTAGGTTCTCCCGGCCGCCGTACCGGTTGGGAATCCATTCGCCGTCCCGTCGGCTGTAATCCAGATAGAGCATCGAGGCCACCGCATCCACTCGGATGCCATCGACATGATATTTGTCGAACCAGAACAGGGCATTGGCGATCAGGAAATTGCGGACTTCATGGCGGCCGTAGTTGAAGATCAAAGTGCCCCAGTCTTTATGTTCGCCTTGGCGGGGGTCTTCGTGTTCATACAGGGCGGTGCCGTCAAACCGGGCCAGGCCATGCCCATCCTTCGGGAAATGCGCCGGTACCCAGTCGATGATCACGCCGATGCCGTTCTGATGGCAAAGGTCCACGAAATACATAAAATCGTGTGGGGTTCCGTATCGGCTGGTGACGGCATAATAGCCGGTGGTTTGGTAGCCCCAACTTGCTGTAAGTGGATGTTCACTGACCGGGAGTAACTCAATATGCGTATAGCCCATCTCTTTAACGTATTCGACCAACTGATGGGCCAACTCCCGATAGGTCATCCAGCGCCGTGGATCGTCGCCGGGCCGACGCCAACTGCCCAAATGCACCTCGTAAATCAACAGGGGCTTTCGGAACCAATCGGTCTGCGCCCGCCGGGCCAGCCACTCTGCATCGTGCCATCGGTACCGGTTTAAATCCACCACCTTCGAGGCAGTCCGAGGCGGCACCTCCGCGGCAAATCCAAACGGATCCGCCTTGTCCCACACCCGATCGTGATAGCGAATCTGATACTTATAAAGCGTCCCCTCCCCCAGACCGGGGATAAACAGTTCCCAGAACCCGGCTGGAATGTGTTTGCGCATCGGATGCCGACGCCCATCCCAACCGTTAAAGTCCCCAATGACGCTCACACTGGTGGCATTGGGGGCCCAAACGGCGAAATTGACTCCATCCACCCCGTCAATGGTCCTCAACTGGGCGCCAAGCTTTTCATAGGCCCGATAGTGTTTCCCCTCGTTCAGCAGATACAGATCGTAGTCCGTCAGAAGCGGTGGGAAACGGTAGGGGTCGTGCATGGTGGTTCTGGTCCCACTGGCATCAGCTACACACAATTGGTAGTGAGGATGCCCATTGCCGTTGGGGGGGCAAAGGGCTTCAAACACCCCGGCAGGATGAATCCGCCGCATCGGCCGGAAAATCTCCTGCCCATGGGGGCCATCGACTACCCAGGCCTGGCTGCAATGAGGTAGATACGCTCGGATAGCCAGCATTTTCTGGCCCTCGGCTTCTACCTCATGAGGTCCCAGAATCGCAAAAGGATTTTCGTGTCGTTGTTCTACCAGGAGAGAAATTTGATCCAAAGATGTTGTACTGCGCACGAAAATGCCTCCTTGCGCCATTTCGCTATATGACACAATTTACCCAGAAACCCCTTTTTAGAACAGTACCCTACGATTGCACGATGTCAATGCGTTAATGTTTCTCCGATCTTTCCTAAATTACTCATTTTGCCCATATTCTTTATCTCATCTAGAAAACCCCTTTCCACCGGTTAAGTTTGCCCATCTTCAAAGGCCGGTAACCGAGAATATCTTGGGAACCTCTGAATAATTCGACGTGGACAAAAAAGAAGTATTTCAGGAGATTTTTCCGAAAACCCCATATCTTGCGCTGCTGTCAATGCTAGCATCCAATACGTTGTAGCTGCACTGACGAACCTCCGAGGTCCACAACATACTCAAAAGGCCACATAGTTCACTATATTTTCAGGATTTTTCAGAGGTTCCCTTGAATTATCGGGTTCCCTGAACTTTGTCGGCTAGTGGGTAGGGGGGCTGCCACCCTATATCCGTCCAGAGGCGCTCTCCGCATTTCGGAGGAGTTTCTTTACCCGCGGCCAATCGCTCCAAAGGGCTCCCCACCGAAGGAATATTCTCCTAAAGTTCCCTCCCTACTTTGGGAGGAAATGTTTAGCCGTATGAAGTAACCCTTGGATTTTTTTGCCATAACCTATGGAATGGTCATGGGGTAGGTTTTTGGTTAACACGGCTAGCACCATAAGGAGAGCCAAAAAGCTAAATGATTTACTCAAACCATAAATGCAACCGCCTAAGACCGGCGAAAACCAGCCGAAACACGACCGATTCCGTCCTCTCGAACCGAACGGATCGATCTGTCGGCGGA
>Ga0197142_1002611_pt1 | contig 15637 bp, 5 predicted proteins | sample GBS60_MetaG_FD_148614 | JGI IMG/M metagenome (GOLD analysis project Ga0197142, IMG submission 148614) | Sediment microbial communities from Great Boiling Springs, Gerlach, Nevada, United States - GBS 60_MetaG | ecosystem: Environmental > Aquatic > Thermal springs > Hot (42-90C) > Sediment...
GTTAAAGCGATGCAAAAAACGAAAGACTCGATTTCGATCAAGATCCTCTCTCTTCCTGACCCGCGAGCAATGAGGCGGTGGTTGTATCTCCTCCTTGCCGTCGCTCTGGCTTTAGGAGGATGGCTGTTGCTCAGCCGCCTATTCCTGGTGGGAGCGAGCGTGGCGAATCGCCCTCTATCCAATGGCGGGCAGACGCACATCTGGCCGACAGAGGTCATCAACAGTCCAATGGCAAGCGGACGATCGTTCATCAATATTACTAATCGAAGCCTGGCTTACTACACCAATAAGGACCGTACTTTTCAACAACTGCACCTGGCGTATGGAGGGGGAAATAATCTTTACTATGCAAAGTCCGATTGGCCAAGCTCCTGGAATTTCCCACGATGGACTTCATGGGTAACTAGCGTGGTCACGACTACATCCAACATGGTTGAATGGGTATCGATCGCGGTAGATTACCGTAATCGTCCACATATTGCTTACTATAGTAATGGGTGCTTACGCTACCAATTCAGTGGTAGTGATCAAAATTGGATTAACACTCCCAAAGTAGATTGCGATAACACCCCTCTGCCCTTAGTTGAAGAGAATATGATGCTTTTCGATGATTTAGGATGGGTAGAGCATGAACCGATTGCCTTGAGCAATAATCAGGAAAACGGAATATCTTCGCTAGCGGAACTGACCTCCGGAGCAGGAAAATATACCTCTATTGCGATTGATTCGGATGGCAGACCCCATATTAGTTATGCAAAGTTCTATCGCCGCTCTGATCGTAATTATCACAAGTTGAAGTATGCCTACTTTGATGGCGCCAAATGGAATATAGAAATGGTTTATGAAAATAAAAATATGTTACGTTCACTTAACGAAGGACTGTTTACTTCAATCGCTATCGATAGCCGCGACCGGCCGCATATAGCCTTCCTTGATGATGATCACGATAAGCTTCGGTACGCATTCTCACCTAGGGCAGGTAGTTGGACATTCAGTTATCCAATTCCACCTGACGATAGTCGCAATGTGGGAGGGTGGACTTCCCTGATTTTGCGTCCAGGCGAACCCCAGGATAAGCCATTCATCGCTTTTTATGACAAAACCAACGGCGCGCTCATGATGGCTGAAGGCGCTTATGATACCAGAATTCAGAACTATACTTGGAAGACCTATCAGATTGACAACAATGGAGATGTTGGCTTATCGGCTTCTTTAGCGATCAAAGACGGAAAAGATTTCGGGGTTAGCTACTTTGATGAAACCTCGGATTCCATTCGCTTCGCTAGTGGCAATAGCAAAAATTGGAATATCGAGACAGTAAGCCCTTCCAGTACTCGAACTGGTCGTTATTCCTCATTGGTATTTGATTTTAATCAAAAGCCACATATCGTGTACTTCGATTTATTAGAAGGAATGTTCTATGAAGCCTATCAGATCACGACAACCTGGAATATCAGGAAGATTCCCACTCCTTTTAGTGAGGCACTAGAAGTCAGAGTTATCTTTCTACCCCTGATTATTCGCTAAGATTTTCAGGCTTGAGCATCCCCACCGAAGAGCCGTAGCCCTTCGGTGGGATTTTTTATAACCCCTAAATTGTAAAGCAGCGATGAAGATGAATTGCAAAAGCGGCGCTTGTGAACTGCTCTGTCATCCCTTTCGACGCCCAGGACAACTAGGGCAGGATGGTGAACATCCCGCCGGCGCTGCTCCCCTGCACTTCGGGGAAGTAGAGCTCCCAAGCCTCAGCCGGCCGCAGATGATATTCCCCTGGTTGGAGCAGGGTCAGGATATAGCGCAATTCGTAACTGCCGGCCGGTAAATACTCTGCTGACCAGACCAGATGATCGTCATAGATCGAGGGCTGGCTGAACCGTTGCCATTCCCAGCCTTCTTTGAAAGGCTGAGCTGGATCGATCTGCGGTGTTGCCAGTTCTTCTCCACTCGCGCCCAGTTGCGTGGTTAACAAGCGGGTGTCGAGGATTTCGCTGCCGGCCGGGATATAGTCCTTGACCATCACATAATAGGCGTCCTTCTCGACCGTAATGCTCAGGCGGACTTCAAGACGCGTTCCAGCCCGAGCAGAACTGATCGGCGGACAACGCTTCAAGCCGCAATTATCTCCCAAAATCCGATACGTGCGCGAGATGGAGAAACCGCGTTGGAGTGGTTGTAACCCTTCAATGGGCACAAAGGCCTGCAGGATGGCGCGGTAATAGAGGGTGCCCTGCCCGGCCTGGCGCTGAATTTCCAGGGCATTTGGCGCATCGCGATACAACCGTTCTAAGGGAATTTCACCAACGGCGGTTGTCAGCCAGTTTTCCTCTGCCGAACCGCTTAACAGTGGAGCGCCGTTGATTGAGGCGCTGAAGCTATAGTTGCCTTGCTGTTCCTGATTCGCCGCCAGCACTTCGTGCAAGGCGAGGTATGCCCAGGCGGTGCTGAAGCTCGATCCCCAACCGCCTTCTGGGCGTTGATGGGCGATCAAATAGCGGGTGGCATCTGCAACCAGGGGTGTGGAAGCGTCATAACTTGCCAGGGCATAGAGAACCATGGCGGTCACGGTCAGTTGATAGGATGCCATCCGCCAGCTCTGACTTTTTTCTTGCCAGGCTGCCCCGCTGGCGCTGCGCAGGGCAAGCCCCTCCAGGTCGGCGCGCAGGGTTTGGGCTTGTTCGCTGCCAGGGGTCGCCGCTTCCATTGCCCATGCCAGCAAAGCTTCTGCCCACGGGTTGAGTTCGGCGCGGCGTTCAAAGAGTTGCAGGAGCGCAGCCTGATCGGCAGCGCCGCTATGCGCAAGGGCAAAATGGATAAACGCCAGGCGATCTAAGGCTGCGCCATCCGAAGCCTGCGCGGGCTGGATCAGTCCGGAGAGCAGATATTGCACCGCACGGTCAACCGCCTCCTGAGACACGGTGAAGCCTTCCGCTTTCGCCTGGCTCAATCCAAAGAGCACATAGGCGGTGATAAGCGGCTCACCATTCCCCTGTTCCCACCAGCTCCAACTGCCCTCAAAGCGCTGTCGAGCGATTAGTTGATAGAGGCTTTCCTGGATTGCCTTTTGAAGTTCATTGAGATTGACCGCAGAGGGGGCATTGGGTGCTTTCAACAAGCGATAGGCAGCCAGATTGGGCAACATCCTGGATAGGAGAGCCTCAGTGCTCTGATTGTGTGCCGGTTCGAACGTTTTCAATCCACCATAGAGCATTCCTGCCAGCGATGGATTGATTTCTATTCGCAGAGAACCGCCCTGAGGAGTGATGGATTTGGGTAGGCTGACAACCTCCAGGCGCGAAGAAGCAATTTCCAGCATTCCAACGCTGCTGAAGGTCTGCCTGGCCGCCGCTTGTTGAATCTCGGCCTGACTGCCGCCGATGCGCACCTGATCGGTCAGGTCACCGGCCTGGGCGGTGAAGAAGATATCCATCGTTCCTTGCATGGCAACTTTGCCCCACCATTCGACACGGGCGCGTCCGTTGGCAGGGACGGTTACCGTTTGTGTTGCGTTTTGCCCTTCATCAAGCAGGAAGGTGGTACTCTGGAGCGACACCCGGGTCTGCAAGGGCTGAGCCGTATTGTTCTGTAAAACCGCAGCCAGGAGGAGATGATCCCCTGCCACCCAAACCCTGGGGGTAACAGGTTGGATGATGAGCGGTTTGGTGGCGACCAGCTCCACTTCGGTCTCGCCCACGCGTGTAGCTTGATCGAGGCCGCGCACCAAAATCTTCCAGGTGGTCACATTGTCCGGCAGTCTTAACGTTATGCTAGCTTTTCCCTCATTGTTGGTGATGACGCTGCCGTTCCAGTAGGCGGTATCTGGGAAACGTTGGCGCACAACACTGGGAAGTGCTTCTCCGCCGCCACCTCCCAGGCCGTCCGACAACTCAACCATCCGCCGCGCAGCTACAGCCAGCGCAAAGCCGGTTCTTACCCCTAAGGGCTGATCCCCGTAAAAGGCGGTCAGGATGGGAGAGGCGTTGGGTTCTGCCAGCGAAAAGATGGCTTTATCAACCACGGCGATCGAGAATTCCCCCTGTACGGCTTCTCCGGCAGCATCGCGAACCTGAATTTCGAGACTCACCTGGTCTCCAGGACCAGCCTGTTGAGGTTGTAAGGTGGCGTTCACCTCTAGGGTCTGTGCCTTTGGCGCAATCCGTAGTTTGGTATATCCCTGGCGGAAGTCGAGCTGCCCATTCTCTGCATTTGCCAGGAGGGTTACGCTCACATAGACATTGGGCACAGCTTCGGCAGAGAGGCGATATTCAATCTCAGTTCCGCCAGGCGGGATTTGGCGAATTTCTGTGCCCATGATCGCGCTGCGTTCGAAGGCGATCAACGCGGTGGCGGGGTTGGAGAAGGGATTGGGGATAAAAATTTTCGCCGTTTCACCAACCTGATAAGACTCTCGATCGCTCACCAGGCGCAGTCGTTGGTTAGGAAATGTCGGAAATACCGCTTCGCCGCTTCCGCCAACCCAGAGGATCACGCTACTGCGCGCCCCTTCAGCGGTAACCGACAATAGGTAAGTTCCAGCTTTATCCGGGGTAAAGGCGAGACGCGCTATACCGTTTGAACCGCTGACCAGATCGGCACTTCCGATAACTTCGGTTTGGGGGAGATAGATCGGATTGCCAAAGAGATCGCTTTGGGTCACGTCACGAAGCCAGCGAAGGGTGGCAAATTCGGCGCGCAGGGATTTACCGCCTAATGGCTGTCCCTGCCAATCGGCAACCAAAACTTCGGCTTCGATGGGTGTATTGATCTTTCCAAACCAGAGATCGGGTTTGATTCCGATGATCAATGGAGCTGGATGGACAAAAACGCTTGTTCGAGCGCTGACCGGCAGACCGCTTTCATCAACCGCGGTGACTTCCAGAATATAGCGCCTGGCTTGGGAGGTTTTTTCGGTTGGGATAGAAAGATCCAGAAAACCGTTTTGGTCGGTTTTGGCGTCCCCTTCGGCGACCAGATTGGTGAACAAACCCAACTGGCTGAGCTGGGAGTTTTGGATAGCGCTTTGAAACCAGCTCTTCTCCGCTTCGCCGGTGGAATAGCCAGAGAGAGTCTCGTAATCTTCCTGCCAATACAATGCCCAATGGACGGGAAGATTTGCCGCCGCGGCATCGTAAAAGTAGCGTGCAGAAAGGCGCGCCGCCAGATTTTCGCCGGCTTGCAGATGCTCACGATCCAGGGAAAAGGTTAATTCAATTTGGGGTTTTCGATAGGCGGCTACTTCGAAGTATACGCTCTGGTACTCCGCCAGCGGTGAATCGATGGCGTACGTTCCCGGAGGCGCGTCTTCTGGCAGCAGGAATTCGCCGCTTGCGCTGCCGAATTCGGAAAGCGGCAGGGAAAGCCTGGCGATTTCCTGACCGTTGGGGTTGAGGATGCGCAAGGGTAGCGTGGCGACATCTGGAAGCGTGTAGCGGGCATTGAAAGCCTGACGGGCAATGGCGCGCAGATAAACCGTTTGTCCAGGCCGATAGATTGGGCGATCGGTGTAAAGATAAAGTTTCAAAGATGGCGGTGCAAACTGGAAGGGGATATCAAACTCCCAACTATCCACCCCAACGCTCCAACTCGGCATGGCTAAACCAAACTGGGGATGGGCCGGTTCATAGGCAACTGCATAGAAGTTTTGCCAGGGGTCGGTTATGGTTTGAATTGTTTTTCGGAAGAGTCCCTGGTCGTCGGTTTGCCCTTGAGCTAAAACCTCTCCATTTTCGTCATAAATGACAATTGGGGCGTTAGCCAGCGGCGCCAGACTCTCTCTTTCGACTGCCCAGACCAGAACTTCTTGGGGGGCGAGCTTGAAGGTCAGATGGGTGTCGCTGACCACGATCAGATAGCGATTGAGATAAGGTTGTTCAAGCGGCAGCTCGATATCCAGATAAGATAACCCAGGAGAAAGCGCTTGTCCGTCAGGCCTTATATTAATCTCGACCTTTTGATTCTGATTGGTTGCCAGTTCAAAAGCCTGTTGCCAGGATTGGTGGTCGGGAGCGCGAAAATCGCGAAAGAAAGGATAGTTATCCGGGGCTTGCATACGGATAAACTCAGCTAAGGAAAGGCTGCCGCCGGCCAGTTGCAGGCGGGGAAGGTTGACCGCCTGGGCAGGGATGCTAACCTCGCGGCTGGAGAGATACAACACATTGCTTGGGACGAACAGGCTCAGGTTCGGCGGGAGCGGTGCGGTGCGAAAGCTAAGCTGAACAGAACGACCCAGCTTTTCGCCATAAATATCTTGCAGTTCGGGGGAAACCTCGACTGTGTAGGTCTGGCTGGGATTAAAATCGGCTGTCAAGGCAGTCGCCCAGGCCTGGTCATCCCACCAGACTGAAAGATTGCTCACCGGAGGCACGAACTGGAAGAATTTTTCCAATTCTTTTCCCTCTAAGGGGCTGCTGAAATAAAACCATACCGACTCGTACGGCGATTTTTCGCCGTTCTCCGTTGGATTGGTATATAGCAGGTCAAAGGTGGGATGGGTTTGCCAGCTTATCTGTGTATTTTGTTGTAGCTCGACTCCCCCAAGAGCTTGTGCTTTGCCGTCTAGAGACACAGTGTAAGATTGATTGCGTTGCAGAAGCCTGGCGGGAGTAAAGGTGAGTTGGGTAGCGTCTTCGTTCCATTCAAATTTGCCTTCTACAGCGCTGCCGAAACTATTTCGGAGAGAGAAATTCTCTTCAACGCTAGTTTTTTCCATGGGCTGGTTGAACGTAAGAATGATCTTGCTGTCCAGACGCACGTTGCTTTCGCCGTCGGCGGGCTTGAGATCGATGACTTGCGGCGGAGCAACCGAAAAGCTCCATTCATCCGCGGGCGGTTGGAGCGGCGCACCGTTCAAGCTCTTCAAATCGGGATCAAGCAGGACGCGATAGGTTTTCCCGCTCATCAAGGCGGGTTGCGGACGAAAGAGATAGGTGCTGGTGTTCAGCCATTCGCCCACTCCCTCGACGCGCTGTCCCTCCTCTGAATAGACGTTGAATGCCGCCGCTGCGGTTGCTTCACTGCCCAAAGCGACCACAGGTTGGTTGAATGCCGCCACGATGGCGGCATCGGCGCGCACCGCTTGGGAGTTGGTTTCTGGGATGCGCTGAGTCAGGCGAAGAAAAGAAGCGGTCTCATATTGCAAAGTGAGAGCTTCAGGCAGGGAGAGTCCATTTTGAGCTTTCGCAGTGCCGGCAAGGGAGATACGCAGCAAGCCCTCGGGCTGAAGCTGTTGTAACGGGCGAAGAACCAGGACGGAGTCATTTTCCCAATTCATTTCGACGGGAATGGATGGATCGCTTGAGAAAGCCGCTTCGACCGAAACAGTGTCCATTGCCTGGTTGAAATAGAGTTTGATTTCGCCATCCAGGGCGAGTTTTTCGCCTTGGGCGGGAAGCGTTTCGATCACGGTGGGAGGCAGCGGTTGGGGGGTGGCGGTCGGAAGCGGCGTATCGGTTGGTTCAACCGGAAGCGGGGTTTCGGTGCTGCCCAAACGAGGCAAGGAACAGGCAAGGGCGGCGAGAAACAGGAACAGGACGATCAGGAATTCTCTTCGTATGGGATAAGATAGACTTCGATTGATTTTCATAATAACTCCTTATCGCACAAGACGTCCTGTAAGTCACAACGGTTCCCAGGCGACTGCAGCCTGGTGGAGTCTCGAGCAGAATTAGAACGATGAATTGGCCGGGTTCATTATACCCTGTGAGACAATCGGGAGAGAAAAAGGGGCATTCGTTGAAACGTCCCGCAGGTTTTCCAAAGCCAAATTTTGTTGAGTGAGCCTGGCGTCAACCCAAAGGAATTTTCTACTATTAATGACACGAGTTTTTACTTTATGTGTACAATTAGATTAGCTATTTATCACTCTTTTTTCCTTTCTCTGTCTCGGCCGACCATCTCCCTTTATTCCCCTGTGTAACAGTAAAGAGATAGGACAAAGAGTTACCTAAATGATTAGACGGAGGAAAACCATGAAACTCGTTTGTTTCCTTTTCATCTGCATTGGAATTCTCTTAGCCCCACTCTGGTCTGTCCCTGTGTTTGTTCATGCTGATTCCCTGCAACCGCAGGGAGAAATGATTACGGGGAGAAAGCTGGTCGAAGTTCGAGCAGACCCAAATTATCGTCCCTCACGCATACCATCGCCTGAAAGTGTGCTGGAGGCACAAGGGGCAACGGCTGTTTTTACAATCAACTATCTCCCACCAGGGGTTTACGATGGAGATGCCTGCACTACCTGGCCAGCTAATGCCCAAACTGCTTTCGCTTATGCAGCTAACCTGTGGGGTTCTCTGCTGAGTTCACCAGTGCCGATTGTGATCGATGCCTGTTGGGCAACAAACCTGCCCGCTGGAGTATTGGGACATAGCGGTACGCTAAGTTACCGCGCCAATTTTCAAAACGCGCCACAAGCAAATACCTGGTATCCGATTGCATTGGCAAATTCCCTATATGGAAGTGACATCGAGCCAACCCAAGCTGACATCTACATCGCTTACAGTAGCACATTCGATTGGTATTTTGGAACGGATGGAAATACCCCTTCTGGTCAATATGACTTTGTGAGCGTCGTTTTACATGAAATTGCCCACGGATTGGGATTTTCGGGCTCGATGTGGTATGGAAATGAATGTGGTGGTTCGAACTACGGTTGCTGGGGGGATACCAACTATGGATACCCGGATGCGTATGATCGATTTATGCAAAACGGTTCGGGAAACAGTTTAATAGATACCGCCTTTTACCCAAACCCCTCTTCTGCTCTGGGAAGTCAATTGACGAGCAATAATTTGTATTTTAATGGCAATCATGCCAAGGCAGCCAATGGAGGAAGTCGTCCAAAAATGTACGCCCCTAACTCCTGGATACCCGGATCAAGTTATGCGCATTTAGATTACGACACTTTTAAAAATACTCCTCACCGTTTAATGGTCTATGCCATTTCTGCTGGCGCGTCGATCCATTATCCAGGTTCCATCACTCTAGGTCTCTTGCAAGACCTGGGCTGGTCTCGTCCGACTGTCCCCTCGACATCAAAGATCTATTTGCCCATCACCCTCAAACCTCAGGCGGGTCCGGATGCGGGGTATTGGCGCACGGCGGGCGGCTCGCGGTACTTCTATGTCAGTACCGATCGGGCTAACGTTAACCTTTATACAATTTTTGTCACCTTGAGCGGAGGTCCGTGTAGCGGACAAACCTGGAAGATTTGGAAAACAGCCCCTTTGCCGATTTCCAACAATCAATTTTCCTTTAGCGGGGCTTTGAATGGAAGCGGAACATTTCTTTCTTCAACAACCGCCTCGGTCACCGATCGAATTACAAACTTGTATATTGAAGGGTGTGGAACGTTTAACGGTGGACCTTTCACAAACTCGTTCACGTGGCAAAACAGCTCCCAACCAGCCTCTTTACCCGCCTTTGATTCGGACGAATCTAGCTCATTTTTCATGAATGATGCTCCTGCGGTTGAGGTGTTTTATACACCGTAGTTCCTTTGCCAGAAGTAAAGGGGGGCTTTCCGTTACTTACCGATAAAATTTATGGAGTGTGGATGTCTTACTTCCGCACTCCATAAATTTCCAATGACTTGCAAAGAAAGCCTTATTTTTCCCTCCAGGTAAGCACTTTTTTTGCGGTTTAATTTAACCTTTCAATATTGTTATGGAATTACAGCCGATTTTATGCTAATATCTTGTCAATCCAATGCCAGGCGGAAATCCTTGACATCAAATCCCGATGGAAATCCAATGAAAGTGCTTCGTTCACGCATTCTCTCTCTTCTCTTATTGTTATCGGTTGGCATCTGGTTGAGCCTGTCGATCGGCGGGTTCAAACCCTCGGCGCAGGCAGCCTGGGAGAAGCTCGCTTCGACTCCGGCTTCAGAGCAATGTGCTCTCATCCAGCAAAAATCGGTCGAATTTGTGGTTGATCTTCAAGCCGATGGTACATGGCGGGGCGTGCAACGCCCTGCAGCGGCAAACTCCCTTCAAGGGCAAGAGTTGCCGATTTCCGGTGCATCGCTGGCAGACCTGCGAGCTTTCGTATTGGAAAACCCGTGTGGAATCAGCACTCTGGCTGGCGCTATGACTCTCGAACTCAAAGGGCTTGTCCAGGCTGGTCAAACGTTCAATTTAGTTCTACCAGCCAACCCCTCCACGGGCTATCTTTGGGAAGTGGAAGACAGGGAAAAGAATCTAGCTGTCACAAGCGAAAAAGCGCAATTGCGCCAGATGGAGCCCCGCATCGGCGGAATGGCTGCTCAAATCGTCCCTTTTCGAGGACTTCGTTCAACCACAGCTACCATCCGCTTGCGGTATCAACGTCCCTGGGAAGCAGACCAAACAGCAAAGGTTTCTTACCTTGTCAACGGAGAAGGGGTCTCTCTATCCGAACTGGCTCAAACCCTGAGCCTCTCAATTCCCCCATCCGGATTGGAGAAACAAAGCTCTGATGATACTTTTACTCTCAGAAGCACGCCGGGACCCAATGAGCTTACTTCTACCCAAGAGCTTCCCGCTTCGTTTAACTGGTGTTCGTTAGGAAAGTGCACCCCGGTTCGTGACCAGAGAAACTGCGGCAGTTGTTGGGCATTTGCGACCGTTGGGGTCTTTGAGTCGAAATTGCTCATTGCCGATAACAACAGCCAGGACCTCTCCGAGCAGTATCTGGTTTCTTGTAATACAAATGGTTGGGGGTGTGATGGGGGATGGTTCGCCCATGATTATCACATTTGGAAGACGCCTCCGAGTGAAAGCGAAGCCGGAGCAGTATTGGAAAGCTCCTCCCCTTATCAAGCGAGGGATCTGCCCTGTTCAGGCCCATACGCTCACCCTTTCCGCGCCCTTAGCTGGTCTTATGTCAATCGAAACGTGAATATCCCCTCTGTAGCTGAGATCAAACAGGCCATTCTCAACTACGGGCCGGTTGGCGCAGCCGTTTGTGTTGGCCCGGCTTTCGATTCTTATCGAGGAGGAGTCTTTTCGACCGATGAGAAAAGCGTTTGCGGGAGCTCAATGGTCAACCATGGGATTGTGTTGGTTGGCTGGGATGACGCCCAAGGGGTGTGGATATTGAGGAATTCCTGGGGGCCCTCTTGGGGCGAGAGCGGCTATATGCGCATCCGCTATGGCATATCGAATGTCGGTTTGGGAGCAAATTATCTGGTGTACAATCCTTCCCCAAGTCCTACTACTCCAGCGCCGACTACACCGCCACCGACCACCGCAGCGCCGACCACACCGCCACCGACCACCGCAGCGCCGACCACACCGCCACCAACGACCCCTGAACCTTACCCGTCGCCGTACCCTCCGCCTCCGCCAGGTCGCTCCTCGATATACCTGCCGTTCGTTCTAAAGCCTATCCCCCTATCTGTTTTGCTTCCCAACGGCGACTTTGAACAAGGAAAAGTAATCTGGCAAGAATACTCAAAGAAAGGATATGACCTCATCTATAACATCAATCAGACTCAAAACGCAGCGCCTCCTTATAGCGGCATCTGGGCGACCTGGCTGGGTGGAGCATATGATGAAATCTCATTTCTTCAGCAGACGGTATTGATTCCTACCGATAGCCCTATTTTAAGTTACTGGCAGTGGATTGACTCTGCAGATGTTTGTGGCTATGACTTTGGTGGGGTGCTGGTGAACAACTCGGTTGTGGAGGTTTACCCGCTTTGCGCTGATCAAGAGACGCAGGGTTGGGTTCTTCATACCGTTGACTTGAGCGCTTATAAAGGACAATCGGTTATCCTGCAGATCCGGGCTGAAACTGATGCGGTGAATAACAGCAATCTGTTTGTTGACAAAGTAGGGTTTCAAGCGCTAGCCAGTCCCTCACTCCAACGACCTTTGTTATTTTCTCAGGATTCAATCGGGACAAAAGCGGCAAACGGTATGCCAATCGTATCCACCCAAACCCTAGAGTTAAAGCGAATGTTTTCTCCATAGTCTTTCTGCATTACAATGGATAAGGGGGAATAATCTCCTACCGAAGCTGATTCAAGCTGACGTAGAAAATATACAAATCTAACCCGAAATGTGTTATATTTGGCTGCTAGAAAGGGAAGCCAATGAACATCTTTTCTTCGCCGAAATCGTTACAGGCTGCATTGCAGGCGCAACAGTATATTGCCAGCGATGAGATTGCTACGGTGCTTTTTCTCAGCCATGCGCTTGGAAAACCGGTTCTGGTCGAAGGCCCGGCCGGCGTAGGGAAAACCGAGCTGGCAAAAGCGCTGGCCGGCGCAAGCGGTTACCCGCTGATTCGGTTGCAATGTTATGAGGGGCTGGATGAGACCAAAGCCCTTTATGAATGGGAATATGCCAAACAAATGCTTTACACCCAATTGCTGCGCGATAAGTTGCAAGATTTGTTGGCGGAAGCAGAGTCATTACGCCAGGCTGCAGACCGCATTGCGGAAGAGGAAGACGTCTTCTTTTCCATGCGGTTCTTGCTAGCCCGGCCTCTGTTGAAATCGATTATTTCTGAAACGCCGACGGTTCTGCTAATCGATGAAATTGACCGCGCCGATGCCGAATTTGAAGCCTTTTTGCTGGAAATTTTAAGCGATTTTCAGGTCAGCATCCCCGAGATCGGCACCATTAAGGCTGTTCATCAACCGCTGGTGATCCTGACCAGCAATAATACCCGCGAATTGAGCGAAGCCCTGAAAAGGCGATGTTTATATCTTTTCATCGATTACCCCAATCTGGAGCAAGAGCTGGCGGTTGTGCGCCTGAAGGCGCCTGATCTGTCGCACAAATTAGCCCGCCAGGCGGTGGAACTGGTGCAACGTTTGCGGCGCATGGACCTGCGCAAGTCTCCTTCCATCAGTGAAACGCTGGATTGGGCAAAAGCGCTGGTTGCCCTCAACGCGCGGGCCCTGGATGAACAGACTTTACAGACTACCTTAAGTGTACTTTTGAAACACGAGGCAGACTTAGAGCGGGTGCGGCGATCTCTCAGCAAGCCGGCAACCGATGATGGGCCATCGCCGCGCTCAACGTTGCCACCGCGTTGGCAAAATTGAAGGCTACCTGAAACTGATGAGGTGATTGTACGGTTATGGAAGAACGCACGCTACAATTCATCGCTGCCTTGAGAGCGCAGGGGGTGCGGGTCAGTTTGGCTGAAAGCGCCGATGCTTTCCTGGCTATGCAGCATCTTGGCATCCAGGATCGCCAACGCTTTCGGGAGAGCCTGCGCGCTACCTTGATTAAAGACCAGCGCGATCTGCCCACCTTTGAAAGCCTGTTTGACCTTTTCTTCCAGGCTGAGCCGCCTCCCCTCATGCAGAACTTGCTGGATAGTTTAACCCCCGAAGAAGCTGCCCAACTTGCGCAGGCGCTGCGCCAATTCACCCAAGAATTGCGCCAACGCATGGAGCAGATCTTGCGCGGCGAACAACTTACGGCCGATGAACTGGCAGAACTTGATCAATGGTTAAACGCTCACCCTTCGCCGCTCGATCGCAATCAGGAAAAACGCTTACAACGCTACCTGCAAGCCCTGCAATTCGACGAGGTGCGTCAGGCGTTTGAAGAATTGCTCCAAGCCTTACAGGAATTAGGCCTTAACCGCCAAAAAATTGAACAATTGCGCGCCGGCATTCAACAAAATCTGCAAGCCCTTGAGGAACAAATCCGCCAACATATTGGCGAGCGCCAGCGGCTGGAAGCCACCCAATCCAAGCGATTAGCTTCCATTGAAGACTTAATGCAACGCCCCTTACAGCACTTGACGCCGCGAGAGATGGAAATCTTGCGTCAGGAGACGCGGCGTCTGGCAGCCGCCCTGCGGACACGGCTAGCGTTACGCCTACAGCGGGAACGCAAGGGCAGACTGGATGTCAAAGCTACCTTGCGCGCCTCCCTCAAAAGCGGCCACGTGCCGATGGAATTGCACTTTGCCAATCGGACACTGAAACCGAAAATTGTCATCCTGTGCGATGTCAGCACTTCGATGCGCTTTTGTTCTGAGCTCATGCTGAGTTTGTTGTATTCCTTACAGGATCAAATCACGCACACCCATGCTTTTGCTTTCATTGATCACCTCGAATACATCTCGCCAGATTTCGATCGGCAACCTGTCCAGCAAGCCATTGCAGGCGTTCTCTGGCGGCTGCCGCCCGGATATTACAACACCGATTTAGGACAGGTGCTAGGTGAGTTTGAGCGTCACTACCTGTATACCCTCGATCGGCGCACAACGCTGATTGTGGTAGGCGATGGGCGGAACAATTTTAACCCCTCACGGTCTGATTTGATTGAACGTTTCAGCCGGCTAGCGCGCACGGTGATCTGGTTAAACCCTGAGCCCCCCTGGATGTGGGGCAGTGGTGATTCGGATATGCTGGATTATCTCCCATATTGTCACAAGGTGTTGCCAGCAGCCACGCTGGCACAACTGGTATCCGCCATTGATGCGATCGTTTTACCGCGGGCCTGATTAAGGTGCTGAGCAGAACTTGCGCACCACCTCCCATAAAACCGGTAAACCACTTTCGATAAATGAGATCGGAAGGCGTTCATCGTGACCATGGGCCATGGATAAAACCGGGAAATCTGCGGGAAAGCGGCCTGGGGTAAAACCGTACATCATAATTCCGGCCTGGCGATACACACACGCATCGGTGGCGCCAGGCATCATCATCGGGATGACAATACCCTGCGGGTCGAGTTTGCGGGTTTCTTCTTCCAGCAAGCGATAGAACGGCGAGTCGGTGGGAAAAGCTGCCCCAGGGGAGGTATCCAGGGGTTCAAAGCTAACCCCATCGCCGGTCAGGGCTAAGATCTCTTTGATGACGTCTTCGGGAGATTGACCTGGCAGGCGACGACAATCGAGATGTACCGAAGCCTCAGCCGGAATGACGTTGGTTTTTTGACCGGCTTGAAGGACGGTTGGCGTGCAGGTGTTAGTTGTCAGGGCAGTGAGCAAGGTCTTCGGTCGCCCTTTCAGGAACTTTAAGCAGAGACTCACTACCCAGGGAAGAGATAGCGAGCGAATCAGGAAAGAAGTGGGAAAACCCACCTGAGCGGCTGCTTTGGACAGCATAGCTTGAAAGGTAGGGGTAATGTGGACGGGTAAATGGCCGGCGCGCCGAATCTGTTCAATGGCGCGCGCCAGATAGAAGACGGCATTCTCATCATGAGGCAGAGAAGCATGACCTGGTTTGCCCCTGGCGGTCATTTTCAGCCAGGTGACCCCCTTCTCGGCGACCTGGATAGCATAAAGACGCAGTTTTCCCATCGGAATGGTGAAAGCCCCTCCTTCGGTCAAGCCAACCTCAGCATCGATCAGGTCACGGTGTTGGGTGACCAGAAACTTGGAACCATGCTCAAATCCGGCTTCTTCATCGGCGATGGCAGCGAGAATCAGGTCGCGTTTGAGCGGCAGGCCGGCGCGGCGCACTTGCAGGAAGATTTGTAAATACATGGCGAGAAAGCCCTTCATGTCCAGCGCGCCCCGTCCCCATATCTCTCCATTGATCACTTCGCCGCCAAAGGGGTCATGGCTCCATTTTTCTCGTTCGACCGGTACGACATCAACATGTCCTGAAAGGAGCAGCGGACGATGCGAACCATCGCCACGCAAGCGCGCCACCAGGTTGACCCGCTTCGGGGCCGACTCGACGATCACA
>Ga0197142_1002612_pt1 | contig 15633 bp, 14 predicted proteins | sample GBS60_MetaG_FD_148614 | JGI IMG/M metagenome (GOLD analysis project Ga0197142, IMG submission 148614) | Sediment microbial communities from Great Boiling Springs, Gerlach, Nevada, United States - GBS 60_MetaG | ecosystem: Environmental > Aquatic > Thermal springs > Hot (42-90C) > Sediment...
TCAAAGACAAAAAAGGAAATTCTATGGTATTGGACAAAGCAGGCGAGATTACTATCCAAAAAGAAATGGATCTAACCAAACAAAAAGTACGTCCCTTATCAAAAGAATCTCTACAAATGTTAAAAGAATTAGCTGCACAAGATAAAGGAAATGTGCAAGAATTTGTAAGTTTTGTACAAGAGCTAAAAAATTCCAGTTCTTTTAAAGATATTGGATTAGAATCCAATTACGAAGAACAATTAGAAACGGTATCTAAACAAGAAAAAAAGGTAGTACAAAAAATTCAATCAGGCGAAGAAACAGTTTTAAAAAGAAATATTAAAAAAGATCCTTTAAAAATTCCTCCAACAAAAGATTTTACCAAAGAATAAAAAATATTGTTATTATCTCTCTTAAAAAAAATCAGGTATTATGAAGCTTTTACGCTTGATAATACCTCTATTTTTTCTGTATAATACAATCCTTTATTCTGATTCAACCGAAACCATCTACTTACCACAAGACACATTAACGATTGCCTTTGGTGGAGATACTCATTTTGTTTGGGGAATCAATGAATTACAGAAGAAAGAAGGCTTAATATCGCCTGTTGAAAAAATTCTCCCATTTTTTTCTAGGTTTGATTTTCGAGTTTTAAATATAGAAACGGTAATAGCAAATAATGGAAAATCAAAGAATAAAAAGAATTATGTATTCCAATCTGATCCAGAGAATCTACAAACTCTTAAGGAATTAAAGCTCGATTTAGCCATATTAGGAAATAATCACACATACGATTTAAAAGACGAAGGTTTAAAAGAAATGTTGGATTGGTTTAAAAAATATGAAATTCCTACTATTGGTGCTGGTTTAAATCTACAGGAATCGATCAAACCTTATACAATAGAAATCAAAAATATAAAGTTCGCATTTTTTTCTCTTACTTTAATCAATCCTAAAGAAGATTATGCAGACAATAACAAACCTGGTGTTGCGAATTTGAATCCAATGTTATATCAAGAAATAAATAAAATACGAACAACAGTTGATTATATATTTCTTTCGATTCATTGGGGACAAGAATATAATCCTTTTATTTCTAAAGATCAAAAAAACCTTGTTCAACAACTTTTTAAACGAGGAGTAAATTTTATCGTTGGGCATCACCCACATATCCCACAAGCAGTGGAAGTTTATTCCAACAATGGTGTAGTTTATTCCTTAGGGAATTTTCTTTTTGGTTCTGCTCATTATCTTCAAGAGGAAAATATTGTTGCCGTTTTTCATTTTGATCCAAACACAAAAAAATTTCTTGGTATTGAAATTTATCCCATTACTGGTAAATACAGAAAATATGGTTATAAAATAGATGAACCATCAGACGAGGATAAAGAGAAACTATTTAAAGGATTGTATTATTTAAGCAAAAAAGAAAATCCACGTCTGAATATATTTATTTCTAAAAATAAGAAAAGTTTATTCTTTAAAGCGCAGGATTAATCAAAGGGTCTTTTGCTCTTAGAGGCACTTTACAGGATTGATTTAAAATATTTTCTATCCATTTGATTTTGAATTCTTGTAAATCTTTTTTATTTTTTTGTAAGAATAATTGTAGTTCTTTTTTATAATTACAACTGAATATATGGGCTTTTTCTAAAATTTTTTGGTGGTTTTGAAATTCTTCTATCGTAAAAAAACCATTTAACATGATTTTGCTAAATTCTGTAAAGGCTTTGTTGAGTTCACCATATTGAATAAAAAGATCAAACCTTAAAAGATTTAAATTTTGGTTATTTATGTTATCCGTAGCTTGAAGAATTTTTAATATGTATTCTTTTTTATTGTATTTTATAGAAAGCAATAAAAATCGATGGATAAAATCTTCGTCTGTAAAATTTCTTTCTAATGCTTCGTTATAGTTGTTGATGGATTCTTCTGGGTTGGAATTTTCTAATAATAATCCTTTTAAATAATATGCTTCTGGAAAATTATCTCTTAATGTTATGCATAGATTGATTTCGTTTAGTGCAAGTTCATTTTTTTGTAAAAGCCAATAGGTTCGCGCTAAATTGTAACGATATACAGGATGATACGGATAGAGCGAAATAGCCTTTTTAAAAGATTCTACAGCATCTGAGTAGTTGCCCGCTAAACTTTGTAAATATCCTAATAAGTTCCATGCAGTGTCAAGTTCTGGATTTAAATTTAATGATTTCGATAATAGTATTTGTGCTTTAAGATAATTTTCTTGTTTGGATTCCCATACTGCTAAAAAATAGTTATAATAAGATTCTGATTCTTTATATTTAGCAAGTTCTTGCGTTTTATTATAAGCTTCTTTATCTTTACCAATGAAAAACAAAAGAGTGATATCCGAAACAAGGCTTTTTATCTGGAAATGTTTTTCTGTGGTTTCGAGTTCTTGGGGATTGTATAACTCAAATGTTTTTTTATTCTGGTATAATTCTTTTTCATTTTGTAAATTATTTAAATAAAATAATAAAGGAAAAAAGATTTCTAATATCATATGCCCCAATCTTTAATAAAGGTGAACCAATCTTTATGCATTGTTTTGGGAATAATCTGTAATGCTGAAGAATAAGATCTATTTAACTCTTCATAATCTTCTTTTGTGCCACAATCAATGCGAATTCCGTGGTAGAATTTTCCTAACGGTCGTTTTAACAATTCACTCAATTCTTTTTTAAAAGAACCATCGCTTTTGTAGTAATCAAAAAATGATTCATGAAAAATCGAAAGACCTGTATAAAAATATTCGTTGGATTCTTGCTGTAAATTTAATTGGTAATATTGCTTCATGTCTTTTATTATTGTGAATCCTTTCTCGTTTTTATGTTTTATGTCTTTTTTTTGAATGTATAATAAATGGTCGATAAAAAATTTTTCAAGAATAAGTATATCTTCGAAGGGATTAAAACTCGGAAAAAAAATTGTATCGGGATTGATTACCAAAAAATAAGAAGAAAGCAGGTTTTGATAGATAGCATAAGCAATACCACCAGCTGTTCCTAAGATTTCTTTTTCTTCGGAAAAAGAGATAGGAAAAAAAGGAAAGTCTTTTAAAAAATCTTTTATTTGTTCTTTTTGATAGTGTAAATTTATGACAACACTGTCCACTTTTAATTGAAATAATAAAAACAAAGTGTAAACCAATAAAGGATATTGTGCTACTTTTAATAATGGTTTTGGTTGATTTTGAGTATATTCCTTCATTCTCGTACCAAAACCAGCTGCGAGAATCATTGCTTGTTTAGTTTTCATAAGTGGTAGTTAAATGGCTGCGAAAATGATTTAACAACGTATTACAATATAAATACACTGTATCGGGAAATCTTCCTAATTGACTTAATAAAATCATTTGTTCTACATCGGGAATAATATAGTTTAAAAAATGTTTTTTGTTTAAATCATACCCTAAGTATAAAAAACTACCTAATGCTTTAAACAAACGTTGTAATGCTTGAAGATAAAAAAGGTTTAAATAAAAATGTTTTTGTTTTTTAGGTAGAGATGATAATTCATAATAATAATCAAAAAGTTTAAAAATTATGTCAGAATTTAGTTTTACGTAAGGATCAAAAAGTAAAGAAGAAAGATCATACCATCGTAGTCCCATTCGAGCATCTTGATAATCAATGATTTTAAAATCGGATTCTTCCGAATAAAAAAGAATGTTTCGCGAATGAAAATCTCTATGAGTAAAAACATATTCTTTTTGTTCACAAAGAAATTCTATGATTTCTTTTAAAAAAATCTCAAATTCGAATGGTGGTAAAGGGAGATGATTTTTTTTAATTTTATCAAAACAAAAGTCTATTTCGAATTGAAATTTGTCTAAATCAAAAAATCGATTTCTTACATTTTCTGGAATATCTGTAAAAGAATGCCAATAGATAAGTTCATCAATAATCGATTGATAGATTTTTATAATATGATTTTTGTTAAAATTTTTTATAATATCTTGAAGGTAATAATTACCACCATCTTCTAATAAGATCCAACCTTTTTCGGGATATATATCAATAATTTTGGGAATTTTGGCTTTTTTTTTGATTAAATATTCTGTTAATACGATAAAATCGTCGTGATCTTTTAAAAAAGGATAGGTAATACACAAAATGATTGTTTTTGTTTTAAAAGAAATTCGATAATAATTTCTGTTAGAACCTTCTTCGCTAATTTTATCAATCGTATAAGAATCTTTATAATATTTTTTTATAAATTCTTCTAGATTTGGTTCAATGTTCATTTATCGAATAATATCGTGTATAAAATTACCAATACGTTCTACACCTTTTCGAATTTGATCTTCGTTTATAGCATAAGAAAGACGAATGCAGTTATCATCGCCAAATGCAATACCAGGTATTACAGCAACGTTATATTTTTCTAAAAGAACCCTCGAAAATGCCATAGAATTAGGTTCGTCCTTTTGTTTTAGTTTTTGAAAATTATCCATAAGAAAAATTTCAGATAAATCGGGAAATATATAAAATGCACCAGAAGGTTTATAGACTTTTACATGATCGATAGAATCTAATATTCTAAAAATCAAATCTCTTCTTTCGGTAAAAACTTTGCGAAAATGTTCCAGAAATGACTGATCGCCTCTTATGGCTTCTAAAGCAGCCTTTTGAGCAATCGATGTTGGGTTAGATGTACTTTGACCTTGTATGGTATCCATTGCTTGGATAATTTCTTCTGGACCTAATCCATAACCGATTCGCCAACCAGTCATACTATATGTTTTACTAACGCCATTTACAATAATTGTACGATTTTTTAAAGATGGATCCACAGAAAGAATGTTTTTAAACGTTAAGCCATCGTATAATAGTTTTTCGTAAATATCATCTGTTACAATTATGATGTTAGAATACTCTTTTAATATTTTTGCAATTCCTTTTAATAAATCCTCTGGGTAATAACTACCAGTAGGGTTGGAAGGAGAATTGATAATTATAGCTTTTGTTTTTGGAGTAATCGCTTTTTTTAGAGCTTCTACATCAGGAAGAAATTGGTTTTCGCTCTTTGTTGGAATAATTACTGCTTTACCTTCAGCAAATTGCACGATATCTATATAAGAAACCCAATAAGGAGAAAAAATAATTACTTCGTCGCCGGGATTTATTATAGCAAAAAATAGATTGAATAAAACTTGTTTGCCTCCAACACTTACGATAACTTGTTTAATATTATAAGAAAGTTGATATTCTTTTTCGTATTTTTCTATAATAGCTTTTTTTAATTCAGGAATTCCACCAACAGGAGTATATTTTGTAAAACCATCTCTTATTGCTTGAATAGCAGCATTTTTTATGTTCTCTGGTGTATCGAAATCTGGTTCACCTGCACCAAATCCTACAATATCTCTACCTTGTGCTTTTAATTCATTTGCCTTTGCCGTTATGGATAATGTCATCGAAGGGGTAATATAATTCATTCGGTTTGATAAATACATATTTGCCAAAAACATCAATATAATATTATTGGCAATACTAAAACATGAGTTTTTTAAAAATCCTTCAATCTATAATTTTATATTGAACAGTTTTAGGTAATTCCTTTTCAGAATATTCTTTTAAGATTTGTTTATTTAAATCTATAACATCATTTCTGCTATAAAAACTTACGGTATTACCACCGGTAACTAAATTATAATTGATTTTCCATTCTCCTATTTTTTTAAAATACGAGTTTTCGAATGAAATTTGTGGAAACCAATGATCATAAACTAGTATTAATTCTATATTATTATTTAGTAAAAGTTTAAATACTGAATCGTTATTAAAATTACCTGATTTTTTTAGCTTTAATACTTCGTAACTTCCTAATCCAACCAGATCTAGTAATTTTATGTTAGTAAAATAAGTAATTGCACCTATATCGTTTGCAGCAATATTAGCATGATTCTTGTATTTACGTAAAAAATTTGCCATTTGAAATTGTTGTTCATAGATATTTTTTGTTGCATAAATCGTAAAAACTGGACTTAATAAATGAAGGATAAAAAAGAAAATTAATAAAAAGTATATTAAAAATAATCTCCAAGATTTTATGTTTTGATTTATATATAGAAATATAAATATATTCATAACACCTAATATTACTAAATATGCTTCGTATCGGTAAAACCATCCGAATTGAGCAAAACTTGCATGAATTAACGTTGTTCCTATAAAAATTAGGGATAAAATAAATAATTGTTTGTCTTTTGTCTTAAATAATATATATATATTTATTAGTAGTAATATGTCAATGTGTATACCTAAGCTCAATTGTCGTACTAAATTTTCTAGGATATTTTTGATAATAACTATATCGAATTGATTGCCTATAATGCTTTTTGCCATAATAGAATTAGGAAAAAATCCCAATCCAAGATAAATAGACCACATACCAAATAAAAAAACAAAAAACAAGCTTGATATTAAAAATATCCATGCAAATTTATAATCTTTTAAATAAAATACGATTATAACAGCTATCATAAAAATATAAGCGAAGTTTTCGTATCTTATAAAAACTACGAAGGGAGCCAATATTAACATTATAATTTTTACGTGAAGATTTTTATCATCATTTAATAATTTTAAAAAATAATAAAGCATTGATAAAATTAATAATATTTGTAAAGAATGTTCCATTCCACCGAAGCTTAATGGAATAAAAGGTGTTAACAAAAATAGTAAAATTAATAAAATATTAGGAATATTATAATTAAATATTTTTAACATAATCTGTTTTACTAATATTAAAATAAAAATTTGAAAGATAATATTCAAAATTAAAGGGACATAGTAAAATAATTTATTCGGCAAAAAATAAAATAAACTCAATAATATTGTCCATAAAGGCGAACTAGATGCACTTGCATAATGATAACCATCTACACTTAAAATAAATTTTTTTGCTAAATGTTTTGCCATGCTCATGTGGATATAGGGATCATCTAATCCATAAACAAAAGTATCTTGGTTTATTTTTATTGAAATCATAAATATGATAAAAGTTAGAAATAATAAAGTTAAAACAGGTATTCGAAGGTTTTTTAGATACATATATAGATTTTAAAGATTTTTAGAATATTTTAAGTGTCTATTTTTTTATTATTTGATTGAAAAAAATATTGTCCGAAAAAGTACAAAAACAATCTTATTTTGTCCTTTTTGGGACAAAATAAGAAAATTTTGATTCAGTTATCAAAAAATAGTTGTATGTAGAACCATTAAATATTAAAGTATTATTTTTGAGGAGTGTTATATGCAAAAAAGGATTTGGTTAATTTTGTTGGTATTAATGATTAATACCAATGTTTGGGGTAGAGCAGCAAAGACTACTTATCCAGTAGTTTTTGCTCATGGATTGGCTGGGTTTGATGATATATTAGGATATGATTACTGGGGTGACGATTATGGTACATTTGTGGGGGATCCTTGCGATGAGTTTTTAGAAGTTTCATGCAATTCTTATATTGATCCGGGGCAAAAGGCGAAGGCAACAGCGGTACAACCGTTTCATAATTCGGAATATAGGGGCTGGCAATTAGCAAATCAGATCGAAAGCTATATGGCAGCAACTGGTTCGCAATATATTAACATTATTGGACATTCTCAGGGTGGAATTGATGCAAGAAAAGCAGCCAAAGAACTTCGAGCAAGAAAAGGATATACCGTTGTTAGGGTATTGATCAGTGTATCATCGCCACATAGAGGTTCTCCCATAGCAAAATATATTTTAGATTTAGGTCCGGGTATTACAGATGTAATAAGTGCATTAGCAAAGATTTATGGAAATGTTGTATATCGATCTGGAAATGATCCATATGCTGCTGCGAAACAGTTAGTATACAACGATTATTCTGCAACAGATGGACAAATTACAGGAATGAAGGTATTCAATCAAAATAATCCCATCAGTTCTTCTTATGCTTATCGCTATGCCTCTGTAATAACAGCACAAACTGGTTTAAATGTAAACCCAGCATTGTTTATATTAAAAAATGGCTTTTATAATATCGATGGAGATGGATATTGCACCGATGATTGCGATAACGATGGAGCTGCGGGAAAAGGAAATGGAACAAGAACCGATTTGGACGATGATGGCTTAGTAGGAATTAACTCTCAACAAATGGGATATCGATTAAAATATACAGTTAAGTGTTGTGGAATTATGGATTCAATTAGCACATATTCTGATACAGGTTATGTATCGAATATCAATTATCCCAATTCTACACAAATGACATCGAAAGCAGTGATAGTAGAGCAAGATCATTTAGATGTAATTGGTGTACCACCCGATACATTTGACGAAATGGAATTTTATGCAGCGATCATTAACTATATAGCATATTATGATTAAGAAGTCCTTTCTGGGGCTTTTTCTTTTAGGAGAAGGGGTATGAAAGGCAATAAAATCATCATAATAAGTGGTCTAGTATTATTAATTTTGGGAATAGTTACTATATTTTATTTAACCAAAGAAGATCCTGTAAAAAAGCAGATCGAAGAGGTAAAAAAGAATCCCCCTAAGATACCTCAAATTAACGAAGATATTTTAAAAAGTATTCCCATTGTGGATAATCCAGAGGGAACACCTAGCTATGATGATGAACAACTTACCTTTGAACAGATGGTAGCATTATTAAGAAAACATTATGGAAAAAATATCACCAATAAATGGGTCCAAATTCGGCTTATAGAAGATTTAATTCGAACATTAAAAGCAAAATATCCAGACAGTTGGGTAACAGAATTATATGTAATTTTAAAGGCTACATTCCCCGATCTTGCAGATGAAATTTTTAAGCGATTTGAACAATACAACGAATATCAAAAATGGTTAGAGGATCAACGAGAGAAATTATATAGTTTAAGTCCCGAAGAAAGACAAGAAATATTATGGAGTAAAAGAAATCAAATTTTTGGCGAAGATGTTGCGAAAGAGATATGGGCTGGGGAATTAAAAGCACAAGAACTTAAACAATCCTTAAAACAAATCGATCAATCCAGTGGAGATATTAACGATAAAGTTCAACAATTTAGAGCAAGTATTCAACAGATTTATGGAGAACAAACGCAGGATTTTCTTTCTAAAAGAAATTTAGATGTATCAGAAACATTTTTACAACTTTCTTCTGTACAAAAAGAATTACAAAATATGGATTCGGAAAAACGATATAAAACGTTGAGTCAGATACGAAAAGCGTTAGGAATGGAACCAGATTCCATTAAAAGATTAGAAGAATTAGATAAAGAAAGAGATACGCGATGGGAAATTGGTCAACAGTATATGTTAGAACGAGAAACATTGATAAAACGAGGAGCATCTCAAGAAGAGATACATAAATTAAGGTTAAAATTTTTTAACCCAGAAATGGCAGAGATACTTAAACAAGAAGAAGAAAGTGGATTTTATCGCTTTCAAGAACAGCGAATGTATGGATTAAATTGATTTATAAAAATTCTAAGATTGATTCAATTTCTTTATTAAAAATTTCTTAGTTTTTTGATAAAAGTTTTGATTTTTTCGTTTTCTGGATCGATATCTAATGCTTTTTCTATTAAATATTCAGAACGAGAAAACTGATTTGTTTGATAATAACATTCTGCTAACTGTACAAGTAGATTTGCATTTGTTGGATTTCTTAGATAACAGCGTTCGCCATATTCAATAGCTTCATTGAATTCATTTTGTTTATAGAGGGAAAAAAACAACAAATACAGAATATTATATTCAGATGGTTTTATTTCGAAATATTTTAAACAATATTTATAAATATTTTTAAAATCCTTTTTTGAAGTATAATATTCGATCAGTTGCTTTATACATGGTAAATAATTAGGAAATTTATCGTGGAATTCCAAAACTTGTTTTAAGTATTCTTCTGAGTTTTCTTTAAAATTCTTTTTTAGTGAAGTGAAATATATCTTATCTTCTTTGGTAATGCTTAAATCTTTTCTGCCCAATACATGGATTTTAAGTAAAGAGATGTCATCAGTTAATTCTCCTATATCAGTTATTTTATCGAAAATGGTTTGTAGATCTGCATTCGATTCTTCTATAATTCTAAGGATTAATGTTTCGTCGTTATTAAGAGTGCCATTCGTAAGTTTTATATCATCTTTACCATCCGATCCAAAGATTACTATATCGTTATTTAATAACTGCATGGTTTTTATATAAATAACTTCATTCTGCGAAAGATTATCCAATGTACCTAATCGTCTAAAATGAAAATCTTTATCAAAAAAAAGTGCTTTTTGATCGCGATATAAAATTCCATTTGGATGTTCTGCATTAATGTAATACATAGTATTTGTTTTTTCGTCTATTAATCCCATTACTAACGTAGCTCCCATAGAACCGCGAAAAGCTTCAAAGATATGTCGAAGTTCCATAAAAGAATTTTTTAACCAACGTTCAGGAGAATAATTCTTAAATATAAATGCTTGTACGGTTCTTTCTAAGATGGATTCCATTACAGAACCTAAGATTAAAATACCTGCTGCACCTTGCATGGATTTTCCCATAGCATCTGCATTAAGAAAAAAGATATAAGGATTTTCTTTTAAATAGATAGTTCTTGCGATACAAATATCACCTCCGATTTCCCCTTTTTTGTTCCTGAAGGTAAAATCTTTTTTTTGTTTGATCAGAAATTCTACTTTGATTTTATTACTTTTTGCAAGGTTTTGACCAATTTGATTTAATAATAAATAAGTTAAATAATAATCACCATCTTGAATTTCTTTTAATTGATTAATTTCCTCAATTTGTTCGCGTAATTGTTGTGTTTGTTGATCGACCATTTCTTTAAGGTTTTTTGCATAATTTTCCAGTTTTTTGTTGTTTTTGCGAATCGATCGAACCATAAAATTAAAAGTAGAAGCAATATACCCCAACTCGTCTTTGTTATAAACATTCAGTCGAACATGATAATTATGATCATTTACTTTTTTCATTGCTTGTATGATTTCGTTAATGGGTTTAATAAAGTTGAATTTTATAAAATAATAATATAAAATTATAATAACAATAAAAAATAAAAAAGAAAAGAAATACAAATTATACCTAATATTGCTAACAATTTTGTAGCTTTCGTCTTCGTATGCACCAATTCCTATAATCCAGTTTAAATGTATATCCTTTTGATAATTATGATATTCCCAAGATTTAAAATATGCTACTTTGGTTCTTATATTTTTATCTACGGGATTTTTCCATGGATATCGAAAATAACCTTCTTTTTGGAATAAAATATGCCGACGGGAAAGATATTTTGGTAATTCATGTTATCAAGGTTTATATTTTCTAAATAGGGGTGGATAATTGCAATAGCTGGATCAGGCTTTTCTTTTATCGTTTTCATATAATTTTGAATGTATTGGTATTGTTCTTGGGGAGTTTTACCAAAGTGATTCAAATAATCTTGTAATTCCTTTGGAGAGTTAAAGTAATCTTTAAAATTGTTTTTAAATCGCTCTTGTATTTTTTCTAATGTATAATCTTCGGGAAATTTCGTTTTGGGTAAGAACCATTCTGGGGTATATACTTGTAGAACAAATATATATCCATCATTTCCAATTTTGATTACAGCTTTATTTACATTTCTAATAAACCTTAATTTATATTGTTCTATTAACTGATTTTTTGATTTTTCGCTTAATGAATTGAATTTATAATACAATATCTCTGCCAATTGAGTAGGAAAGTTTAAAATCAAGAGATTTTTTTCTGTATTTACTTGAATTGGTTGATGATCCAATGTTTCTATAAATAGTTGAATAATTTTATCATTTTCTTTTTTTATTAGAATTTCTTTAATTTGTATTTGTATATCTAGTAAATCAAAAAAGTCCTTTAATGAATTTTCTAACTCTTCGTTGGGAATTTGAATTTGTGCAAATTCTATTGGACCACTAAATCGCTTTTTTAAGTTCTCTAGTGCTTCTTGATAACTAATAAATCCTTGATCTACTTGCGAAAAAGTATCTACAATAGTATTATAAGAAATTTCTACTAGATATTTAAGATCTTCTTCTAACTTTTGGATAAATTTATTTTTAAAATAAAGATGAATATATTCAATTAACAACACAGAAAAAAGAATTGAAAAAATCAAAAAAAATGTAATGATTCTACTTTGAATAGAACGGTTCAAAAAGAAATTTTTAAAATATTTCATGATTATTACAATTTAATTTTTTGTAGAAAAAATTACAATAAAAAAAATTTATAAAATTACCAAAATAAATAAATACCATTCAATTATCTAAAAAATGATTGATTTTTGAAAATCCTTTGACTTTATTAGAAATGGACTATGCATACTGTAAGGCGATGGGGAAGAAGTTTGTTTTGTAGTATTTTAACTCTTTCAATCCTAAATTGTATTACGAATTTTCCTTTTTTGAATTATCAAAGTACAAACAAAGACAATTACAACGAATTCTTAAACAGAGAAAGAGAGAAAGAAAATCGTAAAAAGTCTTATATAGCAGAAAAAAACAAAGAAAAGAATCAAGAGCAAGAATGTTTCGAGATGCAAAAAGACTATATTCTTAATAAAGAGGAAAGTTATAAAATTCGCAAATGCCCATAACAATAAAGACCCAATCAATATATAAAAAACAACTTACAATAAATAGATCAATGGATTTAACGATATGATTAGGAATTAATATTTGGATTTTGTCACCAATCAAAGGACGAAATTCTTTTTTGTTAAAATAGTAATTTACCCCCCCTAATTGAATTTCTAATGCTCCTGCAAAAGCAGCTTCTGGATTTCCTCCATTAGGGCTTGGATGTTTTTTTCTATCCCTTTTCCAGATAAAATAACAATTTTTGTGATTGTATCCAAGTAAAATAGAAGCAATATAGATAAATACAAAAGAAATTCTAGCAGGAAGGAAATTAAGTAAATCATCATATTTCGCGAAGATAAAGCCAAATTCTTTGTATTGTTCGTTTTTGTAGCCAAACATAGCATCACAAGTATTAAAAATTCGATAATAAAAAGAAAAGAATCCGCAATAATCTGGCATAATTATGTATCCCAGCAAGAAGTAAAATAAAGGAGAAACAAAAGAATCCACATAATTTTCGGAAATACTTTCTATTGCAGAACGTATGATTGTGTGGTTATCGTTGTTTTTTATCGTTCTACTTACAATTTGTTGGGTAAAAAATTTTGCTTTTTCGAAACGACGATTTTTTAGATGAATATAGATAGGATAAACATGTTCAATCATACCGCGAAAAGTAAAAGAAAAATAAACCAAAATTATATTTATTAAAAATAAATCAAATTTTATAAAAAAAATATAAATGTAATAATAAATAATATTAATAAAAAAAAATAATAAAAAACTATTTATATAGTTATTCTTTGAAATTTTTCTAAAAAGATTTTCTGTTATAGATAACAACCTTCCTAACCATGCAACTAAATGAAATCGATTAGGTGGTTGCCCTAATATTAGATCAATTAAAAATGCTAAATATAGTTCCATTAATCTATCTTTTTGATGTTTATAGGAATTCCCGCATAACAGATGTAAACCTCATGAGAATTTTCTGCAATATATTGAGATGTCCAACCTAACCAATCCTGAAATTTTCTTGCAAGGGGATTTTCTGCTACAAGACAAAAACCCACTTCGTCAACAATAAAGATATTGTAGCCAGCATTTTTTTTACAAAGTTGGAGTAATTCTTTTAGTTGATTTTTGATTTCTTTGTATTGAATGTTGGGATAATGATACAATAAATTGTTGATCCAAAGAGTGATGGAATCCACAAGAAAATTAGCTGGCATGTAGTTTGATATTACGTTTTTTAAATCGATTTCCTCTTCGATGGTAATTAAGTTTCTATAATAAAGTTTTCTTTCTGCTCTATGTCTTTTGATTCGTTTTTCCATTTCTTTATCTAAACATGGGCTAGTTGCAATATAATAACTATTCAAAGAATTATTGATATTTTTACAATAATTTAACGCGAATTTTGTTTTACCACTTCGAATTCCTCCAGAGATTAAAATCGTTTTTCCCATAAATTGAACAAAAAAAATTGATTTTGATTTTAATCTATTAATTTATAGAATATTGCACAGAAAAATAAAAACCTACATCGGGACTTGTAGCATATAGATAAAAGTTTTCTATAATCGAAAAGGTATAAATTTTATCGAAATAGCTTTTCTTTATTCCTATTGTTAAAAAATGACTATCTTCCGAAAGCCTTCCTAGGTTTAATATTGGTTTACTAATAAATAAATATTCAATGAAAAAGATATGAATATTTTGATAATAATTACTTTGAATTCGAAAACTCCATTGATGATCCAGCATGCGAATCCAATCCCATTTTTTTAATTCATAATAAGTATAGGATATGCCATAAAGAAGTTCTGTTTTATTTTTAAGATAACTTTTCCCCGATAAAAATAGTGATGTATCCCATCCAGAAGAATAAAAATAGTTTGTTTTATTCACAACGGGTATTTTTGTGTGTACTCCAATATATAATTTATTACGAAAATTTTCTTTAATTTGGTATAATGCATAAACTTTGGGATTATCTAAACCATCATAATTGTTGTTTTCTTTTGCAATAATTTCTAACGGAAAAGGAATTTGATTTAGAATAAAATAACTAGCACTATGCGATGTAATAATATTCAATGGTAAAAATAAGGGAGGTTGATTTCCATTGCGTGGATAATTTCTTAGTTTACGTCTTAATTCTTTTGTATAGGGAGTGTAATCGTAAAGTTGATATAGTTCTCCGTTGGGCTCGTAGCTAATAAAGATTTTATTTTTGGGATGCATGTCTCTATATTGCTGTGTAATGTTAAAAGAGCGATGAAATGTTTCGATAAGAGGATCTAAAATACCACCAGTTTGAAGTTTATAACTAATTGTTGATCCTACAAAATAACGATTGGAAATTTTTTTGTGGTTTAAAAAAGATGCTTCCCATTCTTCTCCATCAATCACAAATCTTTCGTATTGTAAAGAGAATATATTTTTTACCGATAAAGAAAATTTATAAAAATCATCATCATTTTCTAAAATTGGTAGTAATGGACTTCGGATAGAAATCAAATTTGATGTATAAGTATAATTAATAAATGCAAAAATATCTAAAGGAATAAACAAGAAAAATATATTAAAAAATTTGATAATTTTCATATAATAAAATTAAGTATGAAATGATTTTTTATTTTTCATTAAGTTATCTATGATTTAGAATTTATCATAGAGAATCCATATGTCAATAATAATATAGAAAATAATTTATAGAGCAAGATGCTTTTACCATCATTTTAGGTAAAATAATAATAAAAATAAATTTCGTTTGATTTTTTTGTTTTAAATAAGAATTTGATCTTTATAAAATATGAGCGAAAATAATCGATTAGGAATATTAGCAGGTAAAGGAGAACTTCCTTGGATTGCAGTAAGAAATGCCATCGAAATGGGGGAAGATCCTTTAGTTTTTTTATTAACGAACGAAGAGCCACCTGAAGAATACAAAAATCGATGTTATAAAGTAACTTTAACAAAATTTTATAGTTCTGTTTTAAGAAGTTTAAAAAAAGCAGGTATAAATAGGCTA
>Ga0197142_1002614_pt1 | contig 15626 bp, 9 predicted proteins | sample GBS60_MetaG_FD_148614 | JGI IMG/M metagenome (GOLD analysis project Ga0197142, IMG submission 148614) | Sediment microbial communities from Great Boiling Springs, Gerlach, Nevada, United States - GBS 60_MetaG | ecosystem: Environmental > Aquatic > Thermal springs > Hot (42-90C) > Sediment...
ATACCCATTTACCGATCTTCGGCTTTCATGCTATCTTATGCCTTTCGGTCCAGAAAGCCAAGGGCTTAGAAGGTTATGTTGCCCCCGATAATGGCTTAACGTTTGATAACTTGGGGACCATTTTAGTTGAAGTTGGCAACTGGCCTCTCCCCTGGCCGGCGAGAGGCCGGCCTGGCCTTCGGCCAGGCCGGGGGCGGGGGATTTGGGATTGTCATTCCCACGAAAGTGGGAATCCAGAATGTAGAACTCCAACGTTGTCTAGGTTCCCGCTTTCGCGGGAATAAACCTGGATTCCTGCTTACGCAGGAATGTCACATCATGCTACTACATTCGGCTAACATGTTACCCCGTTGCTAACATCGGGGGGGATGTCGCATCTGCGGGCTGTTTTGACAGGCCGAGTCATCAGCCTGCCAACATAATTTAGCCAATTTAGCCTGCCAACCTATCATGCGTCCGGCACGTCCACCCTCGCAGATTCCCCGGTCGGAAGTGGGTCCGTTTTTTTAAGGAGCATCCGGATGAGTTTTTCTTCCCTCGGACCGAAAGAAGGATTTCCCCCCGGAGGGGATGATGGCAGTGATGGTCCGGGCCGTCCACCTTCTGCTCCTTCCTTTCAGGTGGACGACTCCAAGGCGACCACCTCCTATGCCAATTTCTGCCGAATCACCGGCACTCCGGAAGAGGTCTTCATCGACTTTGGAATGAATCTCCAGCCGTTCGGCCCTCCCAGTGGTCCCATCGTGATCACGCAAAGGATCGTGATGAACTACTATACGGCCAAACGGCTCCTGCAAGTACTGCATTTAACCATCCAGCGGCATGAGGCCACCTTTGGGGTCCTAGAAACCGACGTGCAGAAGCGCGTCCGGGGCGGGCCAACCGGCGGCGGTCCCTAAAACCCACCGAAAGTTTGCCTCTCCCCCGTAGCCAATTTGGTATTGGGTAACTATTTAGCCGAATGTAGTAAATCTGCCATAACCCTTCATTAATAAACAACTTAGGCTTTTGGCTTTCCCTGGGGTGCTAGCAGTGCTAGCAAAAGAGCTAACCCATGACCAGTCCATAACTTATGGCAAAAAAATCCAAGGGTTACTTCATACGGCTAAACAGTTACCATACGGCGAACTAGTTACGGTAATGGTAAAATCAGCGGTACCCAAACACTCTCCGCTAAACTCTGACTCTCAAAAAAGTCAAAGCGGCGGAGGCGTTCGACGGTCCGGTACTCTTGATGCAGGCGCCCAAAGGAAAGAGGGCCCCTATCGGCAATTGCAGGCTGTCCACGTTCCCGGTCCACCGCGGAGCAAGGGCGTTTTTGCCAGGGAGACATTATGTTCCGATGGCGATTGCTTTTAGGCGTCGGACTGATCGGACTGTTGGTGGTCTTGGCCTGGGCGGATCATCGGTGCCCGGTGCCGGGGGCCGTGTTATTACCTCTGGCAGGGGGCCTTAGCTTGCTGGCCACCGGCGAATTCTTAGCCCTGGCTAGGCAGGCTGTCGCCGGTTGTGCCGCTTGGCCTGTGTATGTGGGGAATATGGGCATCCTTCTTGCAGCCTGGATCCCGGCAGTGCAGGCCCTGAACCAGCAGGGGGGAGATTCAAGCGGGGGCCTTGGGCTAGCAGCGCTCGGGGTGGCCGAAAGGGGGATGCTTTTGATTCTGGCCGGGGCTTTGCTGCTGGCCATGCTGGAAGAAATCCGGCGGTTTGCCGGACCCGGAGGGGTTACCGCCCGGCTGGGGGTGGCCAGTTTGGGCCTGCTGTATGGCGGGCTGCTTTTGAGTTTCTTGGTACTTCTACGGATGGGCTACGGCATCGGGGCGTTGGCCTCGGTGATCCTTGTGGTCAAAATGGCCGACACCGGAGCGTATTTTGTTGGGCATCTGCTCGGCCGGCACCAATTGGCCCCTCGGCTCAGCCCTGGAAAAACTGTTGAAGGAACTATCGGCGGGCTTTTGGTAGGCTGGGCGGCTGCTTGGGCGGTCTTTACCTGGCTGACCCCGGCCCTGAAGGTTTCTACGCCCCCGGCTCACCCCGGCGCAGTTAGCATCTCCCCCGGATTGACGGGGGAGGGGCGGTTGCTAGAAGAGGTTCCCCCTCCGGTGCACTCCCCGGAGGCCCCCTGGTGGGCTTGGACCGCTTACGGCCTGGTGCTGAGTCTGGTGGGCCTGGGCGGCGATCTGGCTGAATCGCTCCTCAAACGGGATGCCGGGTGCAAAGACTCCAGCCGATGGATGCCCGGCTTCGGCGGCGTCTTAGACCTGCTGGATTCCCTGCTCTGGGCCGCACCGGTCGCCTATTTCTGGTGGGCTGTGGGCTGGATCCGGTAAAGGCTTGTCTTCCTCTTGTTCTTTTCCGCTAACACGTTAGCCGATGGAAGGAGGCGATGTGTCACTGCTGCGTAAGCAGCAGTCCAGGCTTCTTGGGCCGCAGAAATCCCCTCACCCCGTCCTGGCCTTCGGCCAGGCCGGCCTCTCGACGGCCAGGGCAGATGCGGGTTGTTTCATTCGGCGAAAATGATACCTTATCCTGAGCTTTCGTCCGGAGCTTCAGAAAAGCCTCCTCGGATCTAGGGCAATCCCCATCGGGGCAGATCTCAATCCCAGAAGAGCATGCAATTTCCGGCTTGTTTCAAACGGGGCAATTGTGTATTTCTACGGCCCGGGGAAAAAAGGCCTTTTCAGACCCTGAAACCCTACGAATGGGGGTTTTTAATGACTCAAACAGGATAGGCATCCCGGTTTTAAGAAAACCTCACTGGCAACCCCCAATTTGGGTCATTTTGTGTATATCTAAAGTGGCATTTCCTGCCTTTTTCTTTTCTTTAGGACATCTTTGTGAGTTGGCGGGAGTTTTGGGTGAATCGATCCCGTAGAGAAAGAGCTTTCCGGGGGGGATGGTTGCCCTCCTGGGTAGCAGTCCAGCAAGGCTCTTCTGCCAATTCATCTCCCAGGGGGGCCAAATATACCACCTTTAGGGTGCCAAAATGTCTGATCGGGGGGTTATTTTTGCTTGCCGTGGCTCTTGGCGTACCCCTCCCAAAAGTCCTCTCGAATAGCCCTCCCCCCTTCTCCCACCCCCCAACTGATACCGTATCCGGCCTATCAACCAGTCCCTCGGGGGGAGACTTGTACTCCATTCCCGAGGCCCCTTGGGTAGAAGCGGAAGAGTCTGTGCCGGAAGCCCCCGGGGTGGTCCCCCCCGGAGGAGGATTCCCGCGGGATACCGCTCCCTTATCTTCCCCCAGAGAGGGTGTGCAAGCACCCCACCATTCTCATGATCAGGACATATCTTCCCCAACCGGCCCATTTCCTCCTGGCAGGGACAGAGATTCGCCAACCGTCCGACTTTCCCCGGGCAACTCGGTTCCTCCGGAGGCGCCTCTGCTACCGGCGCCTTCCTCCTCGGAAATGGTGGTGGAAGTGCGGGTGGTAGGTCGGCAGCATGTGCCCTGGAGCAAAATTGCTCCGTTAATCCGGACCCGGGCGGGCCGACCGCTGGATATGGAGTTGATCGAGGAAGATGTACGCCGGTTGAGCCGATCCGGTTTGTTTGTCAATGTCAAAACCTGGACCCAACCGGTGCAGGGCGGACGGGTGGTCATTTTTGAAGTGGTCGAACGGCCTGTGCTGCAATACGTCAAGTTTGTCGGCAACGAAAAGGTGCGCAAAAAAGTCCTGGCCGAAAAGGCCGGCATAAAACCCGGCGATGCCCTGGACCCGTTCGCCGTGGAAGAGGGCCGACGCAAGATCGAAGATTACTACCGGTCTCATGGATTTTCCAACGTCCGGGTAACGATTATCGAAGGCGATCGTCCGGAGGACAAAGGAGCCATTTACCTTATCAACGAAGGCAAAAAACAGCGGATTCTGTGGACCCGGTTTGTGGGCAACACCATTGCCACCGACGCCAGGCTACGCACCCAGATTCATTCCAAACCCGGCTTTTTGTGGATCATCCGGGGCCAAGTGGATCGCAAAGAAATCGACGAAGACATCAACCGCCTGAAGGCCTACTATGCCAGTCTGGGCTATTTCAACGCCAAGATTGGCCGGGAGATTGAGTACAATGAGGAGAAAAATTGGATTCTGCTGACCTTTGTCATCGACGAGGGTCCCCGGTACAAGGTGCGCCAGGTCCGGTTTATCGGCAATCAACGGTTTTCCGAGCAGGAACTGGCCGAAACCATCACCCTAAAAGCAGGCCAATATTTCAACCAGGCACAACTGCAAAAGGATGTGGCCGCCCTGCAGGACAAATACGGCGCCCTAGGCTACGTGTTTGCCGACATCAAGCCGGACATCCGCTACCTGGCCGAACCCGGTCAGGCGGACCTGGTCTATGAGATCAAAGAAGGGGATCGGTATCAGGTGGGCCGGATCGACGTGAAAATCGGTTCTGAGGAGGTTTCGCCGCATACCAAATGGACGACGGTGCTCAATCGGCTTTCGCTGGCGCCGGGGGATGTGGTGGATATTCGGGAGCTACGGGCCAGTGAGCGTCGGCTTCGGGCCTCAGGATTATTTCTGATGGATCCGGTGCGAAACATCCAGCCTAAAATTGTGTTCAGCCCACCGGAGGTTTCCGATGAGGAAGTCGAAGTGGCGCAGCCTCGCCGACCGGATGTCCGAGGCCAAAGCCCAGATGGGCCTCCTTTGCCCCGGCAAGGTCCAGAAGGTGTGGATGTTCGAGGCCAAAGCCCCTATGGCCTCCCTCAGCCAAACCAAAGCCCGGACGGCCCTGACTTCCAAGGCCAATACCCGAACTGGCCGGAGTTGCCAGCCCAAAACTCGGATGCCGTCGATCGGGACGGCCAAAGCCCGAACGGACCGGATGGGGAAGGCCAAAGGCCGAAGCTCCCCGATCTGCCGTCCCGAAGCCCGACCGAACCTAATGTTGCCTACCCAAGGGCACACAGACATCCGTGGCAAGGCGAAAATCCGAGCAGGCCCGATCTGCCAGGTCAAACTGGCGAAACACAAACCGGCAGCACTCCACCGCCGGAAACTCCAGAATACGGAGGCGGATCCTGGGAGGGTGCGGATAGGCTGATCCGGGTATCAGAGCAAGCTTTGCCCGGCCCGCAGCGCCAGATACAGGACCGACAGATTGAGGTTCGGGGGCAATCGCCCCGGTGGGGAGAGGAAGGGGGGCAGATCGTGCCCGGTCTGCCCGAATCTCGGCCGCTGCCTGGGATGGATCGGTTTTATCAGATTGGCCCGCCCCAGGGTTCGGCCCGGCCGCCTGCTCCGACCGGAGAAGTGATTATTCAATCCCCTTCGGTTGGGTATCCGGCAGCAGGCACACAGGCAGGCGGATATCCAGCAGGAGGCAGTCAGGCAGGTGGGTATCCGACAGGAGGCTATCCGGCAGGAGGCTATCCAACTGGGGGTTCTCCAGCACCGGGCTATCCGGCAGGAGGGTATCCGGGGCCAGGGTATCCATCGGGACCGACCATCCCAAGCCCAGTGCCGGCAGACCGGATTCCTTCTGGCTCGGCCGGTAGGCCGACGGTGGACGATATGGAGTCAGGGCCGTTCGGGGGATTTTTCCGGCGATGGATTGGCCGGGGGTTTCTGTCTCGGGGGATCCCCGAACCAGGTGGTCCCGGCGCTCCGAGCGGCGGCATTCTGGGCGGTCAAGGCGGGCTGTTTTCGGGCCTGGCACCGGGGCAGGAGCTGCCCGAAGAACCGCTCCGTCCGCTGCCTTTACAGGTGATCACCGAAGAAGCCCGTACCGGCCGGATCATGCTCGGCGTGGGGATTACTTCCGATGCCGGGTTGGTCGGCTCGGTGATCGTGGATGAACAAAACTTCGACATCTTCCGTTTCCCCCGCAGTTGGGAGGAAATCCGCAACGGTACGGCCTGGCGAGGCGCCGGCCAGCGCTTCCGCCTGGAAGCCGTCCCGGGCACTGAGGTCCATCGCTATCTGATCAGTTTCACCGAGCCGTATTTCTTGAACACGGAGATCAGCACGGGCGTAAGCGGCTATTTCTTCAAGCGGATTTACCGGGATTGGCGAGAAGAGCGGTTGGGCGGTACAGTGCGGGTGGGCTACCAATTTCGGCCCGATCTGATGACCAATTTCACCTTCCGAGGCGAAAAAGTTACTTTATTCGATCCAAGTGTGCCTCTGGGCGTGGTGCTGGACCTGGACGCCGCTCTGGGGGCGAACGAACTGTTCGGCTTCCGATTGGGCCTGGCCTATGATACTCGAGACAGTGCCTTTTTGCCCACCGAGGGGCATTACATCGACTTCGGCGTGGAGCAGGTGATCGGCTCGTTCCAATATCCCCGGGGCGACGTGGAAATACGGAAATATTTTACACTATATCAGCGGGCCGATGGCTCCGGCCGCCATGTGCTGAGTGTGGGGATCTCCTTTGCCGTAACCGGAAAAGATACCCCCATTTATGACCACTATTTTGCCGGCGGGTTCTCCACGCTGCGTGGGTTTGACTATCGGGGGGCCGGACCCCGTGTGGCAGGCGTCAGCGTGGGCGGCCACATGCAACTGCTCGCCTCCGCCCAATATATGTTCCCGGTAACGGCGGACGACATGCTTCGGCTGGTGCTGTTTTGCGACGCCGGTACGGTGGAAGAGGACTATACGCTTCGAGATGAAAACTTCCGGGTGGCGCTGGGATTTGGCCTGCGGGTGCTGGTACCGGCCATGGGACCGGCGCCGCTGGCATTCGACTTTGCCTGGCCGGTGGCCAAGGCCCCAGGCGACGTGACGGAAGTCTTCAGCTTCTTTATCGGTATCGGCCGGTAGCTAAAAACCTCTCTACCAACCGCTTCCCCCCAAACGGAACCGTTCCCAGAGGCTCCCCGATGGCCTTTGCAGCAGTTGTCAGGGGGAAACTTGGGATTGGCTCAGCCGACCGGGCCGAACAGAGGCTCCCCCATGGCCTTTGCAGTAGTTGTAAGAGTCTGTCCCGAAATTGCCCAATCTGCGTGTTGGCAACCGACCGAACTTCCCCATCCGGTTACTAAAACCCTCCAAAAACAGGGGTTTTCCGATAGCCTTTAGCTCCAGGTTGGAACTGTTCGGATAGGGGTAACACTTTAACCAAATGAAGCATCCCGCCTCTCCCCTAGAGGGAGAGGCCGACCAGCCGTTTCAGGATGGCCGGGTGAGGGGGATTTGGGTGGCAAAAGGAGCCTGGATTCCTGCTTGAGCGAGAATGCCAGATCATCCTTCGTTCGGCTAAAATGTTTGGGAACCTCTGAATAATTCAACGTGGGCAAAAGGGGAGTATTTCTGGAGATTTTTCTGAAAACCCCATATATCGAGATGCTGTCATACAATCCCTAGGGGGTACCTTGGGCAACCTCAGAGGCCGACAACATAACCAAAAGGCCACCTAGTTCACTATATTTTCAGGATTTTTCAGAGGTTCCAGTCAAACTAAATAGTTACAAGTGTTCAAAAACTTTTTACACGTTGAAGTGGATATACAGCAAGTCGCCGTCTTGGACGGGGTAGTCTTTGTGTTCGGACCGGACTAGGTGGTGGGCTTTGGCTTCGCGCTCGCTGCCCAGGCGGAGTAGTTCGTCGGCCTGGATCACATCAGCGCGGATAAAGCCCCGGGCCAGGTCGGTGTGGATTTGGGCGGCGGCTTCCAGGGCGGCGCCGCCTTTGCGCAACAGCCAGGCACGCACTTCTCGTTGGTTGGCTGTAAAGAAGACGATCTGTCCGGAGGCCTCCACCAAGGCCCGTAACAGATGCGATTTGTCGGTCCCCTGCAGGCCCATCTCTTTTTCAAAGGCCTGACGGTCATCCTCGTTCATTTGGGAAAGTTCCCATTCCAGATCCAGGGGCACAGCCCAGCAAGGCCACTGCGCCGGTGCAGCCCGAACAAATCGCTGGGGATCGGGTTCCGTGTCGGCCGTGTTGACCAAAAGGAACCGAGGTTTTTCCGTCAAAAGGCGAAAGGCCCGGGTCATGCGCCGCTCCGTTTCGGTCATTTGGGACTCCTGCAACGGCTGGCCGGATTCCATCGCCCGCAAAACCCCTTGAAGGATCTGTTGTTCATGGGCCAATTGTTCTTTTTCGGTTTTCGGCAGGGGTTTGGTAAGCGATTGTTCAATACGCTGGATTCGGCCAGAGACGATTTCCATGTCGGCCAGGAGGAAGTCATCTTCCAGGCTGCGGTAATCTGCCCAAGGATCGGAGCCGTCGTAGGCGGCTAGAACCAGAACCAAGCAATCGGCCTCCCGGATGAGGGCCAATCGGGCGGGGTTGCCTTCATGGGATCGGCTCAGTCCGGGGGTATCCACGATTTCCAGCCCAGCCGGGGTAATCTTTTTGGAGTGGTAGATTTCGGCCAGTTTTTCCAGCCGAGGTTCCGGCAGCGGCGCCACCGCGGTCTGACCCCGATGGACCAAACTGGGATCGGCCCGGACGCCGGTAAGCCACTGAAAGAGTGTGGTCTTCCCCGAACCTTGATAGCCTACCAGTCCGACTTTCATGGGATGGCTCCTGAGGCAGAGGGGGCATGGGAAGGAGAAGACCTCCAAGGATATGGCCAGAGCACCGATCCGAGGCAACCCGGAGAGGTCTGGTCTTTTGGGGTTTGGCAGTGGAATCGTCCGGGGTCGCCTCCCAAACAGCTAAACGTGCCATTTCGTCGTCGGGTGTTTTGCGGCTTGGGTCCGGGATCATCCGGACAGCCTTTGCTATAGGTAGAAGATTTCGGAGACTTCATATCGGCTGGCCAGGGCCAAGGGCAACCGGCCTTGCAGCAGGTTTTGATGGGTTTGCAAGGCGATTTCGGGAGAGTTATTGTTTTCCGACAGGTGGCCCAGACAAGCCCATTGGAGTCGGCCGCCCAGAGCGGATCGCAGGAGTTGGGCCGCCTGCTGGTTGGATAGATGTCCCCGGGGACCCCGGATTCGCCGTTTGAGCCAATCCGGATAGGGTCCATGCTGAAGCATCTGAGGATCGTAGTTGCTTTCCAGGAGCACAGCGTCCAACGAATGAATCAAACGGCGGAGTTCCGGAAAGGGATGGCCCAAGTCGGTCAGGATGCCCAGCCGATGCACGCCATCGTCCACAATAAACCCCACCCCTTCGATCGCATCGTGGGGGGTGGGAATGGTCTGTACTTTGAGATCGCCCAGATGAAGGACCTGGCCTGGCTGGAAGAAAAAAAGTTGGCCCAGGCGTCCGAGGGGATAAAACTCTTGGGCGACGGCTAGGGTTTTTTCGGTGATATAGGCGGGGGTGCCGAATTTGCGCTGCAACACACCCAGACAACGGATATGGTCTCGATGGTCATGGGAGATGAGCACCGCATCGACTTGACGAATGTCTATGCCATGGCGTGCCAACCGGCGCTGGGCCTGTAGGCCGGAAATGCCGGCATCCACCAGAAGCCGAACTCCCCCGGCCTCCACATACACACAATTGCCATCGCTTCCGGATTGTAAGACCACCATCCTCATAGCAAAAAATTGTACCGGAGAGACGAAAAAGCGAAAAGACCGGCAAGGCAGAGGAAAAGAACGGAGCCCCGGGAGGGAAAGAGGCAGTAGGGGGCATCCGCAAAGCGGCGGACGGGGGTTCCGGCCGGGAAGAGATTTGTTTTTGTTTACCCTCTTCGGGCGTCGGTCGCAGGCGGCTGGAGGGTTTTGCGGTATTGGGTGTACCAGCTTTTCCAGGCGGGGATGTTGAACTGGTAGTTGACGCCGGTGATTTTGGCCAAGGCGTCCAGGACCTCTTGGTTTTGGACAGGGATTTTGACCAGTTTGGGGCCGCCGCCGAAGGACATGCCGGTGCCGCCGCTCGGAGCCCCGGAGCCGCCCGGCCCTTTGCCGAAGGTAACGCTCATGGCATTCGGCCCGCCGGGAGGATCAATGCGGTAGGTATGGGTAGTGATCAGCGCGTCGATCAGGGGGGCGATAGCCGTAGGGTCTTTCATGGCGGCCAGGCCGACCGCCGCCCGGCGGACCATCTTGTTGTCTTTACTTTTCAGTTTGGAAATGAATAGCGCCACCACGTCGGGCCGAGGTTCCGTTTTCAGATAATCCAAACAGGTCAGGCGCAGCTCTTCGACCGGGTCTTCCAGGGCTTGCAAAGCCAACACCTTGACCGCCTCCGGAGTGTTGATGCGGGCCAGTGTTTCGATGTACAACTTTCGGACGGCAGGATTGGCCTCGTCTTGGAGGAAGGTGGCCAGGGGGCGCACGGCCGCCGGCTCCCGGATGGCTTCCATGTTTTTTAGAGCCTGGTCTTCTTTATTGGTGCCCAGCCAACCTCGCCAGAGCTTCAGCTTGGCAAACCACTCCCGCTCGGCCGCCTGTTGGGCCTCTTTTCGCTCCAGCAATTCGATTTCCTGCGGCAGGCGCCACTGGCCTCGATACCATCGATAGCCTCGTTCCTCCATGAGTTGATCTGGGGTTTTCCAGGCGCCGTTGATCTGCATATAGCCCAAGGCGCGGCGGGCTTCCGGATGGTTGGGGTCCAGTTGGATGACCCGCTCCAGATGCTCCCGCCGCTGGCTGAGCAGATTATGCTCCAGACACCATTGGGCCAGGGCGAGTTGACCTTCCACGGTATCCGGATAAGTGGGTTTGATCTTTTCGTATTCCAGTTCCGCCGGACGACGACGTAAGACTTGAGCCACCTGCCGGGCCTCCAGGCCGATCTGCGCCCCCTCCGGCGTCCGGACCAGATAGACGGTTCGGGGGGACTGGTCCGGATTGAGCAGTTGGCCTTCGATACGTCCGCCGTTTTGGAGGATAAAGACCTCCCCCTGCCCCGGAGCGGCCACCAAGCCCCCCCAAACCAGCACCGTCAGCCCCACCGTGAGGATCGCTTGCATTCGGGTGATAAGTGGCACTAAGCTGGCACTGCCCTCCAGCCCGGCCCGGTAACCACTTACAACGCTTTGCATCCAAACCACCTTTCCGCCAGTTGGCCCACTATTCGGTCGGTGCGCATGCCAAAAGGATTTTCGCCTACCGGTTGCCCGCCCCCTCCTCTTTTTATAGTATAACGAAAGAGGGCGCCGAAGGAAACGATTTTTCCTCCCTTTGGGGGGCAAACTAACCGGCCTGGCCTTCGGCCAGGCCGGGTGAGGGGGATTTATACGGCCCAAGAAGTCTGGATTCCTGCTTCCGCAGGAATGACACATCGCCTTCTTCAATCGGCTAAAGTGTTACGGCAAAACAAAGGATTACCGATGCCTACGATTTCCATGTTTTTTGGGATTATCATCCGGATGTATTATGCCCCAGGAGAACATCCTCCGCCGCATTTTCATGCTTACTACAACGAGTATCGGGCTACCGTGGATATACGCTGACTTATCCCCAGTTTTTTCGTGGTAGGTAAAAGATAGGCGGTCCCTCCGTACTTGCGAAATCCTCGAAGGCAATCTGCCCAGCAAACAGACAAAGCTGGTGCTGGCATGGGCGGAGATGCATAAAGATGAACTGATGGCCAATTGGCGTCTGGTCATCAACGGCGAGAAACCTTTCCCAATAAGTCCGCTTTCCTAGGGGCGATTCCATGTATCCGGCCGTAAAAGAAGTCCAGGCTTTGGAAGATTACCGGCTTCGCCTTGTGTTTGAAAACGGCGAAACGGGAATTTTGGACATGAAACCCTTTTTAAGTTGGGGCGTGTTGGAACGGCTGAAGGATGAAGAACTGTTCCGTCGAGTCCGAGTCAGTTTTGATACGGTCCAGTGGGAATGCGGTATCGATCTTGATCCGGAGTTTATTTACGCAAAATGCCTGAAACATGCGATTGCCAAACCTCCGGGCAACACTTTAGCCGAATGAAACAATTCGCTTCCCCCCGGCTGCTTAGCCCCCAGTGTATCATTCCCGCGAAAGCGGCAGTCCAGAACGTGGAGGAGGTTACCGTCTGGGCATTGGGAATTTCCGGATGTTTGAGGAGGTCCGCTGGTGCACGAGGTGGCGGCGGAGCATCGGCGTGAAGGTCCGGCCCGCGTCTGTTGTGCGGTCATTACCGTCAGCGATACCCGCACCTTGGCCGACGATCGAAGCGGGCAGACCGCCCTGGAAATCCTCCAGGCAGCGGGGCATCGGGTGGTGCATCGGCAAATCGTGCGGGATGAACCGGTCGAAATCCAAGAGGCTTGCACCGCCCTTTTGGGCCGGGCCGACATCCAGATGGTGCTCCTGACGGGCGGCACCGGACTGAGCCCCCGGGATGTTACCGTGGAGGTGGTTAGCCCCCTGCTGACCAAAAAGTTGCCCGGGTTTGGGGAACTGTTTCGGATGCTCAGTTATCAGGAGATTGGTCCGGCGGCGATGCTAAGCCGGGCACTGGCAGGGCTGGCAGGACGAACCGCAGTGTTTGTCCTGCCGGGTTCGCCGCAGGCCGTTCGATTGGCCCTGGAAAAACTGATTGTGCCCGAACTGGGGCACCTGATCGGCCAGGCCAACCGAACCGCCTGAAGTTACTGGGTAACATTTACCGAATGTAAGGGGTGTTGTGTCATTCCTGCGGAAGCAGGAATCCAGGCTTGTTCCCGCGCAAGCGGAAACCCAGGGAATATGGAATTCTCTTACGTTCTCTTACGTTCTGGATTCCCGCTTGCGCGGGAATGACACACTGGGTTTAGCCCGCCTGGGGAGAAGCCGGTTGTTTCATTCGGCTAAAATGTTACCTATATTTTTAGGAACCTCTGAATAATTCGACGTGTACAAAAAGAAGTGTTTCCGGAGATTTTTCGGAAAACCCTATATATTGGGCTGCGGACACTGCTAACACACAAGATGTTGTAGCTACCCTCTGCCGCCTCGAAGGCCGATCGCTTCGTCGAAAGTTCACATAGTTCCCTATATTTTCAGGATTTATCAGAGGTTCCTTTAGAATTTTTCAGAGGTTCCTGTGGTAATTGGACCCCGGAGATACAGTCATTTGACTGTATCTACCCGGGCAGTCCCCTACGACATGGAGGGGCTAAAACTGGGTGGAACCCCACAGATTGGGGTAATCGCTCCCGGTGGATACAGTCAGCTAAGGTCTTACCATACCCGTAGAAGCCGATTCCCACAGGCTCAGATCGTTTCCAGAAGGCGGGACTGAAACAGGGATGTTCGATGCACGGGTTGCTTCTTTACAACCCCCTGCCGATCCCTTAGACTGTATGGAAGCCTCCTCGTTCTTGGCGGTGGCGCCAATACGGCCTGGTGTGTCTTCCTTTGCCCCAGAAAGAGCCGAGCTATGGCCACTGCAGAAGGGGATTTTCCCCTAGAAAAAATCTCCAGCTCGGAGGGACCTTCGGGCAGCCGGCCGGAAAACGCTTTGGAGGGCCGGGCCTTTCGGGGGCAAGCAGGACCTACCGATCGGGGGGAAGAACCTGCCACCGGTGGGCAATGGCCTACCGAAGGGGATCAAGAGGCTGGCCGAGGAGGGGGAGGGCCTAGCGTGCAGGGCTCAAGGCCCCCCGGAGCCGATGGCCCATCGAATGGCCCCAAGGATGTTTTCGGGGGCCCTCCTACCGTAGGTGCTGGGCAGAGCATTTCCTCCCCACCGACGGGCCAAAAGGGTTCTCCTGTGGGTCAGGGCTCGGCCGATGGACCGGCAGCCCTTCCGTCGCCGGGGGAGGTTTGGCTCGATGGAGGGGTATTGGCCTGTGCTTGTCCCGGTTGTGGAGCGCCGATGTCGATTCGGCTTTGGCTGGCAGTGGCCGATTGCTGGCGGTGCGGCACCAGCATTGAACTCACCGAAGAGCAGCAGCAGGCCGCATGGCGACTTTTACGTCAGCACGCTGCCCCATCCGAAGGGCAATCCTCAGTTCCAACAGCCTCCCAGCGCCCAGCCAAGCAGCCGGTCCCCCATCCCGATTCCAAAGCCGTTGCCAAAGAGGCTGGGGTTGCCGCTTCGCCGGAACCGCCGAAACCTAAGGCTTCGCCTCCACCCACACCGTCGGGGCTGAAACCCTCGGCCGCTCGGGAATCGGCGTGGGCGGATAGTCCTTCTGTTCTCCCTGGAGTGGTACCAGGCCCTTCTAAAGGAGAGCCAATAGGTCCTTCTAAAACAGGGGGTGCTCTTCCTTTAGGTGGTTCTGCTCCAGGAGCGGGGAGGGAACAGTTTCCGGTTTCATCCCCTATGGCGGGGGGAAAACGTCGGATTCCGGCGGCCGAACGCCTCTTTCGCCAGCGACTCCGCCAAGCCCAACGGGGCCTACCTTGGCATCGGCGGGTCCAAGACTGGCTCCAACATCTGCCCGCCTGGCTCATCAGCCTCCTGCTGCACATGGTGGCCCTATTGCTGCTGGGCTTATGGATTCCCGACGAGAAAAAAGCGACCGGTATGGTCTTTTCTACCAGCATCGGGCCGTATGATCTGGAATCGGAGTTGGGCCAACAGCCGGAAATCGAAGTCCAACGCCCGGAGTTTGACGAAGGCGGGTTGGCCTTCGAGCCCCTTTCGATTCAGGATTTGCTAGGCGATCCGAACCTGGAAAAGTCTCTGTTGGATCCTGGGTTACATCGGCCGGAATCTTCTCCGTTGCCGCCGGATCCGGGGGTGGATGAGCCGGCACCGGCATTACGGCCGGGTTCGCTTTTGCGGGGCCGGGACCCCACGGTGCGGAATCAGATTTTGTATCGGGAAGGCGGCACGTCGGCCACCGAAGCGGCCGTTGCCCGGGCGCTGCGTTGGATCAGCCGACACCAAAATCCCGATGGCTCCTTCAGCTTACATGCCTTCAACCGGACCGCTGATTGCCGGGGCCAGTGTGATGGGGTGGGCACACCCAGCGATGTAGCGGGCACGGCATTGGCCTTGCTACCTATGTTGGGGGCAGGTCATACACATCGAGAGGGGGAATATGCCTCGCTGGTGCGGACCGGATTGCAGTGGTTGCTGGCCCGGCAAAAACAGGATGGTGATCTGCGAGACCCCGGCCTGGGCCAAATGTATGCCCATGGATTGGCCAGCATCGTGCTGTGCGAAGCCTACGCCCTAACCGGCGATAGCCAACTCCGACAAGCCGCCCAACGCGCCTTGGATTTTATCGTCCGGGCGCAGCATCCGGAGGGCGGCTGGCGCTATCAGCCCGGCCAAGCGGGCGATACCAGCATGGTCGGCTGGCAACTGATGGCCCTGAATAGCGGCCGGATGGCCGGCCTGAACGTACCGACCGAAACCTTGCTGAAAGCCGGGCGGTATCTGGATTCGGCCCAAGCGGACCGCACCGGAAGTACCTACGGATATATGCCCGGCACGTCGGCCAGTGCGGCCATGACCGCCGAAGCGCTTTTGTGTCGGCAATATCTGGGTTGGCCACGAAATCATCCGGGGTTACAGGGAGGAGTCCGGTTTTTATTGCAACAACACCCCCCGAAGGCCGAAGACCTGAATATTTACTATTGGTACTATGCGGCCCAGGTGTTTCATCATTACGGCGGGAGCGAATGGGAGCGATGGAACACCCAAATGCGGCGGATTCTGGTCGATACCCAGGTAAAAACCGGTCATGCCGCAGGCAGTTGGAATCCTGATTCTTCTTGGGGAATGACAGGGGGCCGACTGTATCAAACCGCTTTGTCTGCCTGTACGTTGGAGGTGTATTACCGGTTTTTACCGTTGTATCGGCAACAGGCGGTGGCCGACAGTCTCTCGGACGCTGGAAAAGC
>Ga0197142_1002615_pt1 | contig 15621 bp, 16 predicted proteins | sample GBS60_MetaG_FD_148614 | JGI IMG/M metagenome (GOLD analysis project Ga0197142, IMG submission 148614) | Sediment microbial communities from Great Boiling Springs, Gerlach, Nevada, United States - GBS 60_MetaG | ecosystem: Environmental > Aquatic > Thermal springs > Hot (42-90C) > Sediment...
TCGCTGGATGGCGCCCCGCTCATAGAGTTCTCGCACGATGAGGAGGGCTTCGATGGTTTTACCGATGCCCACATCGTCGGCGATGAAGAGGCGGATGGGGTCTATTCGGAGGGCCATGAGGAGGGGTACCAGTTGATAGGCGCGGGGTCGGATGGAGAGGTGTCCCAGAGCGCGCAGGGGGGCTGCCGCCTGTCGAAGCGAGAGGCGGGCCGCCTGCCATAGCAGATGTGCCGCCATAGCATCCTGCACCCCCTCCGCCTCCGGCAAAGGAAACTCCGAGACCACCGGCCGCTCCTCCGGAAGCTCATATCCCGCCCGGTCGGTAAGCCCCCGATGCAGCACTACCAGCGGATCCGTGAAATCAAAGAGACTTCGTAGCACCCACACCTCGTCCGAAGAGACCTCAGGGCCCAGCTCCTGCTGCAGGAGCCACCCGGGCATGACTACCCAGTCCCGGCCCCGACAGCGAACGATAGCGCCAACCTTCACGAAGCAAAGTTATACCAATCTGAGCCCAAAACTCCTTGAATGCCGACTGAGTGTCTGGATAAAGCTCAGGCCCCCGGAAAACCATTAGCCATGCTACAAAGGGATTATAGGCTGTTGATTGGCATTACCAGAACCCCCCATCCCAAACCCTTCCCCCTCACGAGGGGGAAGGACTGCTATTGAGGGTTAAGATAGTGTATAACTCAGTTTGGTATAAATTCTTGGAGGCCCTTGAGTTCGTGCAGAGAAGCTGAGCTTTTAAGCTTCCAGACGCTGGTAGAAGGGCTCCAGGAGGGGGTGGAGGTGATTCTGGGTGAGATAGGTGGTGGTGCCTTCGCTGAGGAGGGGAAGCAGGAGGATACCATTGCGGTAGAGGCCATTGATGTACAGGAGGCGGCCGCCGGGGTAGATTTTTTCGGCGATGAGGGGGGTGCGGCTACGAGTGGCGGGACGCAACCCCGCCCAGGAACTGAGAATACGAGATTCATAAAGGTCCGGAAAGACATGGTAGGCCCTGCGCAGGATTTCCAGCACACCGCCGACCGTGAGCGAGGGGTCTAATCCCTTTTCCTCTGCCGTACCTCCGAGGAGGATGCGATCGCGCTTGGGGATAGCGTAACCGTAGCCATACTGGCGGTTGAAGTATCGGACCGGCGCCGGGAGCCAGCCAGGACGGGGCGGCTCAATAGAGACCATCTGCCCTCGCACGGGATAGACCTCAAAGGGAAGCCTGAGTGCTTCCAGAGGAACCCCCACGGATATCAGGACATTTTCCGCAGAGAAAGGACCCCTCGGAGTCTCTACAGTAGGATAGGGCGCATCGTCCTGAATGCGCAAAACAGGGCAGTTAGACTCTATGACGACCCCGAGCCGGTGGCACGCTTCGACGAGGCGCTGGATAAGCAAAAGGGGATCCACCTGCCCTTCCTCAGGTGCGTAGCTGCCCGCCGGAATCCGCGGCGACATCATGGGAAGGCGACGACGCAGCTCAGAGCCCTCCAACCATTCCACCTGAACCCCCTGGGCCCGTGCAAACTCCGCCCGTCGCCGCACGTACGGAATATCTTCGGGGAGCAGCGCCAACTCATACGTGCCAGAACGTTCGTACCCGATATCGCCCAGTTCATGGGCCCAGACCTCGTAGCGGCGGCGACTTTCTATCATGGCTTTGAGGAGGGGGATCTCCTCGTATTCAGCCTCGAAAGCCGGGGACAGCATGCCGCCTGAGGCCCCCATGGCTCCACTACCGGGCGAGCGAGCCTCTAACAGCCGTACGCGATGACCCCGCCTCGCCAGCTGGTAGGCTATGCCCAGACCCGCCGCCCCAGCCCCCACCACTACATAGTCAGCCCCCTTGACGAGCATATACCAGCTCTACCTTTTCCCCACCCCGTAAATAAAACTCCCGCCACTGGGAGCGGGGTATAACCCGCTGATTCACCGCTACGGCGATCCCGATCTGATCAGGGGCGATGCCTTCCCGTTCTAACAGGGTCGCTATCGTCACCGGCTCCTCATACTGCCGCCGATCCCCGTTGAGCAGGATTTCCATGACTCTCTAAAAACACTTTTGCCGTCTCAGCAATCACTTCCCGGATAGGTGTGTAAGGTTTGCCTGTGAGAGTTACAAGTTTGGAACCGTCGTAGTAAAAGGCCTGACTGGAGGTGCGGGCGGTTTCCCGGGTAATAACGGCAGGGAGGCCAAGCATCTTGTGAAGTTTCTCCATGGCCCATCCCAACGCATACGCCACCGAAGGAGGAAGAGCAATGGTCGGAGGGCGCTTCCCTAAGGCTTCGGCAATCCAGGTAAAAACCTGCTGGTAAGAAAGGTTTTCAGCGACGGCTATGTAGCGCTCGTTCCAGCCCGTGGGATAATTAGCTATGGCCCAGACAATGGCATGTACGACATCCCGTACGCCTACAAAGCCATTTATGCCTCTGGGATAGATGCGTAGCCCTCGCCAGATCGCTTGAAAGAAGTAGGGAGGGCCTTTTCGCCAGTCGGGATAGGGCCCCAGAATGAGCCCGGGATTGAGGACGAATACAGCGAGCCCTTCGGCATGGCCACGCCAGACTTCTTTTTCGCCGGCGTATTTGGTATAGCCGTACCAGCTATTATAGGGAGATTCTGTCCAGATGGCAGATTCGTTGATAGGGGTCCGAGCATCGGGCGGCCGCCCAAGTGCTGCGATAGAGCTGAGGTATATGAACTTTGGCACGCCGACCTCCAGCGTCGCATTCACAAGGTGACGGGTGGCTAAGAGGTTGGTACGCTGCATGTACGAACGGGCCCGGGGTGAAAAGCTAATCGTCGCCGCCATATGAATGATGCCCTCAGCCCCGCGCACCAGGTCATGATACCTTTCTTCCTGCGCCAGGTCGGCCTGATAGATCTCTACATGGCCGTGGTAGGGCCTGAGGTAGGGATGGTCAGGCCTGCGCACGATCAGCCGCAAAGGAAAAGGCTGTCCGGCCTCCCACCACCATCTCAAGAAATGATACCCCACAAAACCTGTAGCACCTGTTACGACCCACACCAAGCAAAAATACATCATAATACCATTCAGAGCCATATACTACCTTTTCGGAGCGGCCATTCACTTCCTCGAGCCCTGAGTCAGCGCTGGGAGGCGGTCCTGTATTCAGAAAGTTTTTGGCTCAGATTGATATCAGTCTACACAGAGATAAGGTCAGCTCACGGGCCAGTGCCTATCTGAGGTAAAAAGCCCTTATATCAAATCCTCAAATAGCCCTTTCCTATCCGTGCCAGTTCATTGCAGACTTTTTCGCAGAACGATCTCGCCAACGGACTCTTCGTAAGATAGCATCTCAAAACCCGATCCCTCAAAAAGCCGGAGTGCCCGTACATTATCGGGATGAACGGCCGCGCGCACCTCCCGCCACCGCCGCAAGCGCCTTACCTCCCCTAAGACCCTTTCCAGAAGGACTTTTCCATACCCCAGCCCCACATAATCTGCATCTATCAAAATTCGACTTATCCACAGTATCGGTGGCCGTCCTACCAGCCGACACCATCCAATCAGCCGCCCATCCAGCCACAGGCCCCAATCTTCTCCCTCTCCGCTCCAATCGTCCGGGAAAAACGACCGGGCTTCCGGAGCCAGCCTGAGCGCACTGAGAAGCTCCAGTTCATTGGCCCCCAGCCGACGAACCTGTAAGGCCATGCCTGCGCGCCGTCGGAATAAACGGACGAAAATATATGGGAACCAGACCCGCTATCGCTTCTGGCCCGGCTACTCCCTCCACTCCGAGGCTGGCCTTCCCCACGGCTATCCAGCTTATTTCTGGTACATAGAGCCACCGGGCTCCGAGACGAACATTGCCCACCCCTATCGCCGCATCCATTGCTTCCCACTCGATAAGGGGACGGATTACTCCTACTCCCTCCTGAGGGGTGCTATCGCGCCATAAATGCCCATACCCTTCATCCCCTCGTGCCCGCCATACGGTCAGCACCTCCCGCTCCCAACCAGTCTGATAGCGCGCCATCTCATATAACACCCGCAGCAGCGGCACAGCATACACCCGCCACCTCCATCGCAGCGCCCAGGCTTTCACGGCCGCCAGACCCACCCGCAGCCCGGTGTGCGACCCCGGCCCTATCATTATAGCCACCCCTTCTATCTCCTCCCAGGTAACGCCCTCTCCCCTCAATATCTCAGATACCATCCAAACCAGTCGCTCCGCGTGCCGCCGGGGCCAATCCCAGCGCCAGCCGCCCACCGCCTCTCCCCCCCGCATAAGACCCACCTGACACGAGTCCCCTCCCGTCTCTATTACCAGACGCCACATCCCTTAGCCTTCCTCAGGCGCTCTCCCTTCCCCCTCACCCCGAAAACGCCGATAAATCAGCCACCCCACCACCCCCGCCGCCACATACGGCGCCACAAATAGCACCACAATCCCCACCCGTAACCCCTTCGCCAAACCCGAATTAGCCTGTTCGGCATTTTTCCGACACATTGCACACTGCCCCCATAACCACCCTACCATCAGCAAACCTATAAGCCAGTTCCAGAGTCTACGCATAATACGGCGCTAAAAATACATAAACCATTACGCCTGTGACAGACACATACAACCACAGCGGGAAGGTCCACCGGGCGAGCTTGCGATGCGCTCCATACTGCCCCAAGAGAGCCGGCCGTAAAGTAAATAACGCCATCGGCACAATAAACACACTCAGCCCGATATGGGTTATCAGAATAAACAGATACACCACTCGCCACAGCCCTTCGCCCCCGTACCGGACCTCCTCATGCGTCAGGTGATACACCACATAAAGTACCAGAAACAGCACACTCAGCCCGAAAGCCGTTAGCATGACCTTCTGATGCAGGTCCCGCCGCCCCTGCCGGACCAGCACATACCCCACCACCAGTAGAACCGAAACCGCCGTATTAATCAGGGCATTCAGACGGGGAATGAAAGAAGTATCAAATCCCACATCTACCCGGGGCAAACTCAAAAGCACAATCACTATCAGCGGGATGCCGATGGAAATGGCCCATATCACGCCACGAGAAAGGAGCTTACCCGTCCACGCCGAGGCCATAAGAAACTAAACAAAATAGACCGTTCTCTCAGGCGCCTTCATCCGCAGGCTCAGGGCAGAGGCAATGCGCTCACTGAGGTGCCTCATTCTCCAGGATGAGAAGGTTGATATCGTCTAACAGGCGCCGAACCTGAAGGGAGTCCAGCCCGCTATAAAACCCCCGAATGCGAAGCTCTGGATCCACCAGCACCAGCATGTCGCTATGCACATAGCCCAGTTCTCCCTGGGTGGTGTCGGCGGATTTATCGACGGGGAGGAGATAACCTTTTACGGCGAGGCGGTAAAGGGTAGTTTCGGGACCGGTTACAAAAGTCCATCGTCTCCGGTCAGCGCCATAGCGCTGCGCGTATTCCCGAAGGGTAGCCGGGGTATCATGCGACGGGTTTATGGTGTAAGATACCAGGCGCACGCGGGGGGCCTTACCAGCCAGATGCGTCTGAATCGTCTGCATGGCGAGGCTGAGTCGCGGACATATTCCCCTGCATCGGGTGAAAAAGTAATCCGCCACATGGATCCACCCCCGCAGAGAATCCGCCACAAAGACAGCACTATCCTGATTCAGAAGCACAAAATCACCCGGTAACCGATGCCAGACAGTATCCCCCGGCACCCGAACCTCATGCGGCCCATACACCGGAAGCCGCCTGTATCGGTTTTTACCCAGCGATAAAAGCCCCCACACCAGAAAGGGAAGCAAAAGCACCACTCCGGCCCCTACGACCCCCCACCTCGCCTTCATCCCCCAAAAAGAAGCTGAAAGAGCTTCGCTCCCTCGTACCACAACGCCGCCAGCAGCGCCAGAAGCAGAATAAGCGGCGAAATAATAATATACGCCAGACTTACCTTCTCAAACTTCATGTGCATGAAGTACGCCGTAATGTAAAAAGCCTTCGCAATCGTCATCAGCACGAAAATCGTAACCTTGAAGCCCCCCTTAGGTACTGTAAAGGCAACAATAAACTCGGCGGCCGTAATAAGAAATAAAATCAGAAATGGTCGCCAGACTTTGTACCACAGGCTATGTTCTGTCGCTGCCATAGGCTCAAACCAGATAGAAGAAGGTAAATACGAAAACCCAGACTAAATCCACAAAGTGCCAGTAAAGGCCGATGTTTTCCACTCGATTGTAGTTGCGAATGCGGTCAAAATCTCCCCGAAGAATCTGGACAAGAACTACGAGATTCAGAATAACGCCACTGAGCACATGGCTCCCATGAAAGCCCGTAATCAGGAAAAAGAACTGTCCAAACTGCGGCGCCATGGGCTTGTGTTCGATGATGCTCTGGGTAATCGTTACATGGCTGTGGGCGGGATCTCCGGTAATGAGGTGGGTCCATTCCCAGGCCTGACAGCCTAAGAAGGTCAGTCCCCCGATAATCGTCAGAAAGAGATACCAGGCGGCTCCTTTTCGGTCAAACCGATGCCCGGCCTCCACGGATAATACCATCGTTACGCTACTCACAATCAAAATAAAAGTCATGATCCCTACGAAAACCAGCGGATACCCGTGCCCTATCAAAGGAGCCGCATCAAAAACATGCTCCGGGTCGGGCCAGTTAGCGGATTTGAACCGAATAAAGCCATAAGCCGTCAGAAACGAACCAAAAGTAAAAGCGTCCGAAAGGAGGAAAACCCACATCATGAGTTTTCCCCAGCTGACATTGCCAAAAGGCGAACGCCCCCCACTCCAGGGTGAGCTCAGGTCTGCCGTCTGTGTCGCTGTTACTGCCATATCTCAGAATATTTGATTCACCTGCAAAAATACGAATAAATACACCCACAGTGCATCCAGCGCATGCCAGAAAAGGCCAGCTATCCTGAGTCGCCTGACCTCTTCGTATCGCACCTTGTAGAGAAGGGCCCGAACTGTCCAGTATCCCACCACCATAAGGCCCGCTATCAGATGTAGCCCGTGCAGGAAGGTTAGCACATAAAAATAAGAGACCCCCTTTTGATTACTCGCCAGAAAGTACCCCTGCCGCACCAGCATTTGCCATCCTATCACCTGCCCCATTAGAAACAGCACTCCCATGAGCACTGTCAGCATTAGCCCCACCTGAAACCGCCGATAATCGCCCAGAATCAATCCCCGTCGCCCCCACTCATAAGTGTAACTACTGACCAGCAAAAAAGCCGTATTGATCCAGGTAACCGCCGGTAGAGGCACTGCCACCCACCCCTCCGCAAACCGTTGGACCAGATACGCACTGGAAAATCCCATGAAAAGCATCCCCGTTGTCGCCAGATAGAGCCACATCATGAGTTCTCGGGGGTCCAGCCGTCCCGAACCAGACTTCACCCCTGTGGCCATATCCACAAGCCTGTATAAAACAGCGTTAGAAATAGCGTCAGCCCGATCAGCATCTGCCGCGCCAGGACCTGCTCCGGCCTCCGATAAAAACGAAAGGTTAAGCCAACAACTCCCACCCCCAGCATCCCCATCCACAGCATCGCTCCCAAACCCAGAAATGCCCCGACCAGCAGACTTGAAAAAGCCAGTACCACTGCACCTGCCAGAATAGCCAGTCTATTCAGCTTCGGGACTGCAAATGGGAGCATTCGGAATCCCGCTCGCTCGTAATCGGTCTGACTTATCCAGGCGATAATCCAGAAATGCGGAAACTGCCACAGAAACTGGATCCCGAATAGCATCCAGAACCATTCATCTAAGGCCAGCCGGCTCGCTAAATAACCTATGGCCGGAGGGAGCGCTCCGGGTATCGCTCCTACGAGCACCGATATGGGGCCTACCCGCTTGAGCGGCGTATAAGCAAACACATACATTAGCAGGGCCAATATCCCCAGTGCGGCCACCTCCCACCGAATCAAAGCCAGGGCCGCCCCCCCTATCGCCGCCCATCCCACTGCCACTCCGACTGCCTCGGCTACCGCCAGCTGACCGGAGGGAAGCGGACGCATCGCCGTCCGCTCCATGAGACTATCCGTCTCCCGCTCTATCACCTGATTGAAGGCGTTAGCCGCTCCCGTCACCCCGTATCCGCCTATCAGCAGGAGAGACCACAACCACCAGCCCTCCCCTCCCCCAATAAGAGCCCCCATCACTGCCGAAAACACCACCACCACGCTCAATCGGGGCTTCGTCAAAAGCCAGTACAACCGAAGCTTAGCCCACAACGACAGAGACACTACCTGAGGCGTGATCATATTCTGCATTCCTGTAAAAATACAACGAGGCGTATGACGTATTCACGGCTAATAGCCCCAGAAAAAGATGTACCACCTTCCAGAAACCCGTAAAGAAAAAGTAGCTCATAATAGCGCCTGCGAAAATCTGGGTCGCCAGCAAAAGCGTCGTAATCAGCGCCCATCGTCGGGCCAGCCCCAGACGCACCGGCTCCCGATACACTCGCCAGTGAAAATACGCCCATAACCCCAAGACTATCCATGAAAAACTCCGATGGGTGTAAAACAAAATACTCTCCAGCGCTTTTTCTGGGCCAATTTCCTTCACCCAGGCTCGCAAGGTAGCTCCCATAAAAACCTGAATCCCCAGCAGGACCCACGAGAGCCATCCCAGCCGCCAGTAAGCTACCCATTCCCCTCGCAGCTCCCGCTTCTGCAGGGGATAAGTCTGCGCTATTACCATAAAAGCGAGTATCGTCAGCACCAGCGTAAAGAGCATATGGGCCGTCACCAGGTACTGGGCCAGATAAGTGGCCACGACCTGCCATCCCAGAAGGGCCTCCGCTACAAGCGCTAATGGGATAGCCGAGACGTACAAAAGCACACGTCTGTGTGACCGAAAGTACCTCCATGCATATCCCACCAGTGCCAGAACCGCCAGACCCGCCACTACACTGATGAGACGATTCAGGTATTCCGCCCAGGTCTTCAAGGGATCAAAGGGTTCGGCCAGGCGGCCGGCAACGGCAAAGCGAACCCGGTAGTCAGGGGGTAGCTGGGACTCTGAGGTAGGGGGAATCAGCATCCCGTAGCAGGTGGGCCAGTCCGGACATCCCATTCCTGCATCCAAAACCCGCACGGTACCTCCCGCCACCACCACGAGAAAAAACAGTCCCCAGACTAAAAAGGCCAGGTGCCGGAGACGACGACGCCTCAGCCAACCTATCTCCGACACCTGACCTGAAATGGTAACCTTCACGCCTGCGCGGATGGAGGCGTACTATCGCTGCGATTAGGCTGTAAAACGACCTGAGGAGCAGGGGCATCGGTCGGCGTGACAGACCTTCGCTCGCCCTCTCCTCCGTCTTCTGGCCGATCTATCACCGTAAGCGGCTCAAAGTCCTCCTCCCAGTAGCGCACGCCCCGAGCAATGTCTTCATCCGAAATGTACTGCGGAATGAAGTCGGCAGGCGCCCCGGGCCTGGAATAATCATACGGCCAGCGATGGGCCACAGGAAGCTTGCCCGGCCAGTTGCCATGAAGGTGCTTCACCGGAGCGCTCCACTCTAATGTATTGGCCTTCCATGGATTACGCGGCGCCTTCTTGCCCCAGAACATGCTGTGGAAAAAGTTATACACGAATATAAGCTGCGCCGCTATCGTAATCAAAGCCGCTATGGTAATCACTACATTCAGGTCCTGCCACTTATTGGTAAAGGCAAACTCCGTAAAGGCATAATACCGCCGGGGTACGCCTCCCAGCCCCATATAGTACATCGGGAAAAAGACCAGATTCGCTCCAATATAAGTCAGCCAGAAGTGAATATACCCGAGCCGCTCATTCATCATGCGGCCCCACAGCCGGGGAAACCAGTGATAGGTTCCGCCAAACATCGCAAACACCGCCGACACCCCCATCACCAGATGAAAGTGCCCCACCACAAAGTAAGTATTGTGAAGGGGAATATCCACCGGCGCCACCCCTAAAAAGAAGCCCGTTAGCCCCCCACTGATGAAGAAGCTCACCGTCCCAATCGCAAAGAGCATGGGGGTATTGAGCTGGAGCCGCCCCTTCCACAGCGTAAAAATGTAGTTGAATATCTTCATGGCTGAGGGAATCGCCACCAGCAGGGTAGTGGCCGTAAAGATGGAGCCTAAAAGCGGATTCATCCCCGAAACGAACATGTGGTGTGCCCACACAATGAACGAGACGAACGCAATCCCCAGGATAGAGTAAACCATTACCCTGTAACCGAAGATGGGTTTGCGCGAGTGGGTGGAAATGAGTTCAGACGCTATACCCAGCGCCGGCAGCAGCACGATATAAACTTCCGGATGGCCTAAAAACCAGAAGAGATGTAAATAAAGGAGGACGTTTCCACCCTGCTGTGGAAGGGCCTGACCCGCAATGTAAATGTCAGACAGGTAAAAACTGGTACCCAGACTATGGTCAAAAAGGAGCAGAACGAAAGCAGCCACGGCAGGCGGAAAACTGAGGAGTCCCAGTACCGCCACCGTGAAGAGCGCCCAGACGATAAGCGGCATGCGCATGAGGCTCATCCCCTTCGTGCGCATATTGAGGACGGTGGTAATGTAGTTGAGCCCGCCCATCAGGACGCCGACCACAAAAAGCACCAGCGCCAGAATCCACAACATCATTCCCAGCCCGGAGCCCGGCATGGCCTGCGGAAGGGCACTGAGAGGGGGATATACCGTCCACCCCGCCGCTGCCGGTCCCGTCTCCACGAAGAACGACGCCATCAGGACGATCGTGCCCCAGAAGAAAAAGTGAAAGGACAGCATATTGACAAACGGCGAGGCCATGTCCCGCGCCCCAATCTGTAGCGGGATCAGAAGGTTTGCAAAGGTCCCGCTTAGACCCCCGGTAAGCAGCCAGAAAACCAGTATCGTCCCATGCATCGTTACCAGGGCCATGTAAAAGTTGGGATCCAGACGACCTTCCGGCGCCCACTTCCCTAAAATCGTCTCCAGAAACGGAAAACTCGTATCCGGAAAGGCCAGTTGAAGCCGAAATATCCCGGAAAGCAGGATACCTATAAAACCACTAACAAAGCCCGTAATCAGAAACTGTTTGGCTATGGTTTTGTGGTCCTGGCTGAAGATGTACTTGGTCCAGAAAGTTTCATGATGGTGGTGATCGTGGTGATGACCGCTTTCCACGGCATGCGCCACGGATACAGTTTCGGTATGCGTTGCCATAGGTTTATGAGTTTTGGATTGGTTTCATGAGTCGGGCCTGGGCAGGTTGAGGCTGGGCAGGCTGATAGGCCGGCTTCTGCTGGCGAAGCCAGGCCTCATATTCCTCCCAGCTTTCCACGACGACCTTCATGCGCATGTTGTAATGAGCGCCGCCACACAACTGATTGCAGGCCAGTTCGTAATCAAAACTGGGGTCGCCAAGCTTTTTCCGCATTTCCCGGGTGGTTATCGTCGGCACCAGCATGACCTTATTCTTCTGCCCCGGTACTGCGTAAATATGCGTGCGGAAATGAGGTAGATAGAGCGAGTGAAGCACGTCCTTTGATCGCACATGGATAGTTACCAGCGCCCCCACGGGCAGGTGTATTTCCTTTAGCTGGGGCAAAATATCATCCTGAGCCTTAGGGTCGGTAAAGTCAATACCCAGGGCATTCTCACCGCCGATAAGTGTGTAATGATAGCGTCCGAGCTTCTGGTCGGCGCCGGGGTATCGTACCCGCCATTGAAACTGCTCGGCCACTACCTCTATCTCCAGAGTCTTTTGATTGGGTTCTGCCGTTTGACCATGGACGGGCAGCGACCACACATAAATGCCCGCCACTGCAATCACCAGAACTGGAATACTAATCGCTATGAGCGCTCCCCGTTCAAGTCCATGGTGTGTCTCCATGTAGGTAGCGGCCTGCACCCGCCCATTGTAGTACCGCCAGATCATGTAAAAGAGCATAATATGCACGATGAAGAAGGCCGGGTAAGTAAAGCTGGCTATCCCCCACAAAAGCCTGTCTATGGGCACACCATGCAGAGAGGCTGGCTCTGGAAGGTATCTATCCGCATAATGCGGCGCACTCCACAGGACCAGCGCAAAAAATACCAGTCCCACCAGCATCCACAGACGCATATTGTTTTTGTCGCGGTCCCACCGAGCAAAAGGATCCCAGCCCGTGAGCCTGACCACGAGCTGTATCAGCAGAAGCGACAGCACGACAATTGCCGCTACTTCCAGCCAGACGACTTTCCATAGAAGGCTCTCCCAGCTGAAAGCAGGAGCATTTTTAGCGGCTTCCATGGCGATTTCAGCGGCGCGGGCCTTTGCCGCCGCCCCAATCTGAGCCCATACCGGGACGGCCAGCCCCACCACACCCATCCAGCGCATACACTTCATACAACGCCAAAGATACAGCAAAAGTTTCAATCCATACTGATCATAACCCCCCACTCGGATACCAGGCGCCGTTCGGGATGCGCTCATCGTGTTTCAATCCATAGCGATCATAAACCCCCACCACCTCCCCCCCATGTTACCCCATGCATATCAAAACTTTCTGAGCACCACAGTATTATGCCAGTAACTCGTCCTCACACATAAAACACAGCGCAGAGTTGTGCGGGATCCTGCCCTAACCATCTCTTTCTCTCCTTCGCAAGGGGGAGAAATCTCTAATAAGAAGGGGTAGTATCGCCCTCCTCCCCTGGCTCCCTTCTGCCCATCAGAAAGCAAAATCGGGTTAGCATTCAGGTCCGCTGAACAGATTGGAGAGAAATACTTATCTTTGTTCTATGCGAATCCTACTAACCCTGATGCTCGGGCTCATCCTGGGATGGGCGCAGCGTCTAATGTGCGGAACAGATATGCTTTACGAGAAGGCCCTGCGAGAAGACCCCAACCTGGCCAAAATGCGAGCGCTATTAGAAGAGGCTACAGATGCCTTCATTGCGCAAAATGGCGCCCATCTACGCACGCAATCGGGCTGCCCGGAGTCGGATTTCGTCATTCCCGTGGTAGTGCACATCATTCACTCTGGGGCCGGTCAGTCGGATAGCTTACCGATCTCGCGTGTCATTTTCCAGATGGAGCAGCTCTTTGACGACTTTCGCAAGCGGCCCTACTCTAAGGGGTACAGCTCGGGTGTGGATACCCGCATAGAGTTCTCCCTGGCGACCAAAGACCCCAGTGGAAACCCCCATCCCGGCGTAACATACACCCGCTACTCGGCCGCTGGCCTCTCCGCCGCTAAGGTCAGCCCTTACGACGGCACCGCCAGCACCATGAAAAGTAATGTAAGCTGGCCCCGTAATAAATATCTCAATATATGGGTCATAAAATGCGTATACTCCTCCAATCCAAATCAGTGCGATATTCTGGGATTTGCAACTTTCCCTCAAATGGGAACCTCAACAGATCAGGGAGTGGTCGTTGTCTCTGACTATTTTGGCCTGGCTAATAAAAGTCAAACGACTACGCATGAAATCGGTCACTACCTGAATCTGCTTCATACATTTTCTCCTTTTCCTTCTGCGAGCGGCTGTACGAATGTGAATTCTACTAACTCAAATTGTACAACTCAAGGTGATCGAGTATGCGATACACCCCCCACTGATAGGTCAAATTACTTTAGTGCCCGCCGCCAAAACACCTGCAATGAAGGTAGTGGCAACGGCACTGATCGTCCCGATCAAGTGCGTAACTACATGGACTATTTAGACGACTCCTCGCTGGATATCTTTACCGAAGGGCAGCGCCTGCGCATGACCGCCGCCCTCAATACAGCCTCCGACCGAACCCCCCTCTGGCAATCCGGTAACCTTCAGGCTACCGGCACCGGCCCCTACGGCCGCATCAAAGCGAACTTCGCTCTGAAAGGTTGCGATCGGCCCCCCTGTTACGCCTGCCCGGGCCAGCAGTTAGAACTCACCAGCTACAGCATGGGGAAACCCCACCAATTCACCTGGCAAATCCGCCAGGGTGCCAATATCATAGCAAGCTCCACCACCGGCCCCTGCACCCAGATGAATGCCCCCACCACCCCGGGCACCTATGACATCCGCCTGCAGGTAACCAATCAGGTCGGCACGGCAGAAACGACCTACACGGGCTTTCTCATCGTGCGTGACCCCGCTCAGGCCAGAAGCTATCCCTTCTCAGAGGGGTTTGAAGGCACGACTTTCCCACCCACAGGATGGGTGCGACAAAATCCTGACTTCGCTACGGGGAACTCCAGCCTCACCTGGGAGCGGTTCAGCTCTGCCGGACGGGGAAGCTTCGGCGCCAGCAACGCCATGGCCCGGATCCGAAACTTTGTGTATTACAACCGCACGCAGCGCGACCAGCTCCTCACGCCTCTCATAGACATTCCCGCCTCTGCCCAGTACCCCGCCATAGAGTTTGATGTGTATTACCGGGCCATCAACTGGGAAAATACCAGCGCCAATCCACCTCAATACGGCTACCTGTACGGCGATACCCTGGCGGTCTACATCTCAGACGACTGCGGCAGCACCTGGCAAAGGCTCTACTACAAAGGCGGTGAGGACTTAGATGTAACCGGCACGGCTATTCAGGCTGTCGGCCGCAACCTCAATGCCTCAACCGACCAGGCTGTGCCTCCCTCTGGCTCCAACACGGCCTGGGTGCACGAAGTCATCTCCATACCCAATGCCTACAAAGGCAAAAAAGTCCTCATCCGCTTTGAAAACATCACCGAAATGGGTAACAATCTCTACATTGACAGCATCCAGGTGCGAGAAAATTTCGGCTCCTCCGTCCCGAATGCGTCTGGTGCGCCCTCCCTCTCACTTACCCCCAATCCCACCAGCCAGGAGGCTACCCTCCTCGTCAAAAATGCCGAAGGGCTCTCGCTTCAATGGGCCCTCTATAACAGCCTCGGCCAGATGCTCTCCTCAGGAGAAACGACCCTTTTAGCCCCCGAAGCGAAGATAACCCTCCCCACAACCTCCCTGCCCGCCGGCCTTTACCTCGTGAAAACCCAGCTCGGCACCGAAACCACCCTCCTGCGCCTCATCAAGGAATAATCTACTCCACAGCTGTACCCTCATTGCGGCGGGAATGGCTCATGACTATTCCCGCCGCTTCTCTTTTGTACATGACTACCCTTTACGAGCATAGTAAAGGCCCCCTGAGAAGGCAAGCCCGCTATATCATAAAGTGCAGGTCCTCCTATGGTAAACAGCCACCATGAAAATGGCGTGTATACAACCTGAGGGAGTGAAGATAAGGGGTCAGCTTTTCAATTGTCTTTTACCCGACATAGCCATAGCCGAATCTCAAATCAGAAGCGCTTCTCATACACTGGCTACTTCCTCCTCTATGTGACGCCGGCGCAAGCGCTGGTCCGGCAAAAGCCCTACCGATACTAAAAGGGCTATGGACAAAAGCACCATTCCAGACAGGGCCGCCTGTATGCCGATACGCACTTCTCCGCTCTGATCGAGGCCGTAACTGTAAAGAGCGTTAAGGGCGGCCAGCCCCCACGAAGCGCCCATCTGCCGGGCAAAAAGAACCGCGCTCGTAACCGTCCCCACTCGTGCCTGAGGTACATGATTCTGCGCTATTACGCCCAGGAGAGCCTGCATGGGCCCCATAGCCAGACCTATGCCCCCCAGCATAATCGCCAGCGTGCCCCCTCCCAGCGAAGGAGGTAAGAATGCCGCCCCCACCCCCAGTAGTCCCC